>PVMK01129666.1_pt1 | contig 66332 bp, 60 predicted proteins | sample 1853481 | NCBI WGS metagenome assembly PVMK01 (sample SAMN08533507, study PRJNA380276) | Marine sediment metagenome, whole genome shotgun sequencing project.
CCGGCTTGAAGGGGCCCTCTTTGGGCACGCCGATATACTCGGACTGCTCCGAGGTCAGCTCGGTGAGCGACACGCCCAGCTTTTTCAGATGCAGTCTGGCGACCTTCTCGTCCAGGTGCTTCGGCAACACGTACACCTGCTTGGCGTAGTTCTTGGGGTTCTGCCACAGCTCGATCTGGGCCAGCACCTGGTTGGTGAAGGAGTTCGACATCACGAAGCTCGGATGCCCGGTGGCGCAGCCAAGATTTACCAGGCGCCCCTCGGCCAGCACGATGATGCGCTTGCCGTCCTCGAAGACCACGTGATCCACCTGGGGCTTGATGTTTACCCACTCGTGCTCGCGCAGGGCCGCGATCTCGATCTCCGAATCGAAGTGACCGATGTTGCAAACGATTGCCTGGTTCTTCATGCGCTTCATGTGATCGTGGGTGATGACGCTCGCGTTGCCGGTGGCGGTGACGAAAATGTCGGCGTCCGGCGCAGCTTGCTCCATGGTGACGACGCGGAATCCCTCCATGGCGGCCTGCAGCGCGCAGATGGGATCGATCTCGGTGATCCACACCGTGGCGCCCAATCCCCGCAGCGACTGCGCACAGCCCTTGCCCACGTCCCCGTAGCCGCACACCACCGCCGTCTTTCCGGCGATCATGACATCGGTGGCGCGTTTGATGCCGTCCACCAGTGACTCCCGGCAACCGTACAGGTTGTCGAACTTCGACTTGGTGACGGAGTCGTTCACGTTGATGGCGGGACACGCGAGCGTGCCGTCACTCACCATATCGTACAGGCGCTTCACGCCGGTGGTGGTTTCCTCGGAAATGCCGCGCACGTCTTTGAGAAGATCGCCGTACTTGTCGTGCATGACGATGGTGAGATCGCCGCCGTCATCGAGGATCATATTCGGGCGCCAGCCGTCGGGGCCGAAGATCGTCTGGTCGATACACCACCAGAACTCTTCCTCGCTCTCACCCTTCCACGCGAACACGGGGATGTCGGCCACCGCCATTGCCGCGGCCGCGTGGTCTTGTGTGGAGAAAATGTTGCAGGACGACCAGCGGATCTCCGCGCCCAGCGCAATCAGCGTTTCCATGAGCACGGCCGTCTGAATGGTCATGTGCAGGCAACCGGCGATGCGTGCTCCGGCCAGCGGCTTGGACGCGCCGAATTCCTCGCGGGTCGCCATGAGGCCCGGCATCTCCGTCTCGGCGATGCCGATTTCCTTGCGGCCCCACTCGGCCAGGCCGATGTCGGCCACTTTGTAATCGGGTTCGATGTTTGCAACCGGTTGGGTCGTCATCAGTGTCACTCCGCTGTTTGATACAGCAATTTGGAAATTTGGATCATAAGCCCGCGGCGTCGCGCAGCGCCGATGCCCGGTCGGTGCGCTCCCACGGGAAACCCTCGTCCTCGCGTCCGAAGTGCCCGTAGGCGGCCGTGCGCGTGTACATGGGATGCAGCAGATCGAGCATCTCGATGATGCCGCGGGGTTTCAAATCGAAGTGCTCGTTCACCAGCTCGCTGATGCGATCTTCCTCGATGTTGCCCGTGCCGAACGTCTCCACGTCCACCGAGGTGGGCTCGGCTATGCCGATAGCGTAGGAGACCTGCACTTCGCAACGATCCGCGATGCCGGCGGCGACGATGTTTTTGGCCACGTAGCGGCACGCGTAGGCGGCCGAGCGATCCACCTTCGACGGATCCTTGCCCGAGAAGGCGCCGCCGCCGTGGCGCGCCACGCCGCCGTAGGTATCGACGATGATCTTTCGCCCGGTCAGGCCGCAGTCCCCGACGGGGCCGCCGATCACGAATCGTCCAGTGGGATTGATGTAAAAGCGCGTGTCGTTGCCGAGCAACTCGGCGGGGATTATCGGCCGGATGATTTCGTCCATGACCGCCTCGAAAAGCATTTTCCCGTCGATATCCGGATCGTGTTGGGTGGACAGCACCACGGCATCCACGCGCCGCGGCTTGCCGTCCTCGTAGCGCAACGTCACCTGACTTTTGGCATCGGGCCGCAGCCACGGCAGGGCGCCGCTGCGGCGCACCTCCGACTGGCGCTTCACCAGGCGGTGGGCAAAGGTAATCGGCGCCGGCATCAGCACCTCGGTCTCGTTGGTGGCGTAGCCGTACATCATGCCCTGATCGCCGGCGCCCTGTTCGCGATCCTTGGTCTGGTCCACACCCTGGGCGATATCCACAGACTGCTTGCCGATGGCGTTCAATACGCCGCAGGTGTGGCCGTCGAATCCGTAGTCCGTGTTGTCGTAGCCGATGGCGTTGACGCGCTCGCGCACCAGATGCTCGGTGTCGATAATCGCAGATGTCGTGATCTCGCCGGCGACGATGACCACGCCGGTCTTGATCATGGTCTCGCAGGCGACACGGCCGTTCGGGTCCTGCTCCAGAATGGCATCGAGAATGCTGTCCGAAATCTGGTCTGCCATCTTGTCGGGATGACCCTCGGACACGGATTCCGAGGTTATCAACTGCGTGCGAGCCATCGCTTCCCCACCTGCTGGTCAAAAAAGAGCGTAAGTGTACCTATACGAGCGCCGTCTCCCAAGACCCCGACGGGTCCCGCGGCGACGGATTTCAATCTCCACGCGCCGCCCGCGTTGTTCAATAGCCCCAGGTGCCCCGCAGAAGCCTTGCGTCGCCATCATACAGAGCGGCGCTGGCAGGCTCGAAGCCATGCAAACGCGCGCTCGCCAGCGCCCGGCGGCCGGCGTCGATATCCCGGGACGCCAGGAAGGCCCGGCGGATGACCTCCCGGATCTGGGCGGGAACAGCCGGTGAAGCCGACAACGCCATCCCCGGTCCCTGCTGGGTCGACATGACCACATTCAACTGGGGATGCTCGCGCACCATGCTCGACGGGATCACCGCCGCCGTCACGTCGCCGTTGATGACCCGCCTGATGCCCTCGTCGTAAGACCCGACCCCCACCAGCACCGGCGCGCGGATTGCGTCGGGAAACAGCTCCGCGAGGCGCAGCGCCGCCAGGCTGGGCGGCGCCGGTGAGGCCACCGGTTCCCCGTACAGCTCGTCGGGCTCCACAAATACCGTTGCGGGTCCGGTAACCACGCTGAATCCCGCCACCCCCGAGACCTTCGCCAGCACCAGGTAGCCGAGCTTGTGCACCCGGTAGTCGGTGAAATGGCCTTCGTCGAGGATCAAGTCGTAATCCTTTCCTCGCCCCATGGCCTGCCAGTGGGCCAGGGCGCTGTCCGGGAGACGCAGGGTCAGCTGGTGGCCGCTGGCCTCGGAGAGATACTCCGCCAGGGGCGCGAAGGCCGCGGCCGAATCGGCCCCATGGAGCTCCGATCGGATGACCAGGTTGAACGGCTCCGCGCGCAAGCCGGCAGACGCGCACAGGGCCAGCACCATGAGCAGCCATGCGGACAGGTTGGCGCGGGTCCGCAGTCGGATGGTTGGAGTCTGAACAGCCACGCTTCTGAAGCTCGTCATGGGCACCCTCATGGACACGGCAATGATAGCCCCTGGCAGTGGCACAGTTTGCACTGGAACGCGTTGCGCATCATGGGCCAGTAGTTCAAAATTCGCTTTTTCCCGCGTTCGGGCCAATTCGCTGCAGGCTGGCTGCTGATGTTCGTGGTTTGCTCCATCAGCGGGCGACTCTCGGCGTCCCCCTGGGCCGCGAACAGGCCAGTCACGGATCTCCAAGGAGTACCATGCCATCGCGTAGAGATCTCGCCAATGCCATCCGGGCACTGAGCATGGATGCCGTCCAACGTGCCAAGTCCGGGCATCCCGGCATGCCCATGGGCATGGCCGACATCGCCCAGGTCCTGTGGAACGACTTCCTGCGCCACAACCCCGCCAACCCGGCGTGGCCCGACCGGGATCGCTTCGTGCTCTCCAACGGGCACGGCTCCATGCTTCTTTACTCGCTGCTGCACCTGAGCGGTTACGCCCTGCCCATGACGGAGATCGAAAATTTCCGCCAGCTGCATTCCATGACCCCGGGGCATCCGGAGTACGGCGACACACCGGGGGTGGAGACCACCACCGGCCCCCTGGGTCAGGGTCTCGCCAACGCCGTCGGCATGGCCGTGGCGGAAAAACTGCTGGCGGCGCACTTCAACCGCGATGGCCACACTTTAGTGGATCACCACACCTACGTGTTCGTGGGCGACGGCTGCCTCATGGAAGGCATCTCTCACGAAGCATGCTCCCTGGCAGGCACCCTGGGGCTCGGCAAGCTCATCGTCATCTATGACGACAACGGCATCTCCATCGATGGAGAGGTCAGCAACTGGTTCACCGACGACACGCCGGCGCGCTTCCGGGCCTACGGTTGGCAGGTGCTGCCCCAGGTGGACGGGCACGACCCGGATGCCATCAAGGGCGCCATCGCGTCGGCCAGGGAGAATGCCGCTCAACCGTCCCTCATCTGCTGCAAGACGGTGATCGGCTGGGGCTCACCCAACAAGCAGGGCAAGGCATCGTCCCACGGCGCGGCCCTGGGCGAGGAGGAGGTGGCGTTGGTGCGCGAGACCATCGGCTGGCCCCACGCACCCTTCCATATTCCCGACGACATCGCCGCCGCATGGGATGCCAACAGCCGCGGCCAGGCCCTGGAAGACCAGTGGACACAGCGGTTCGAGGCCTTCGCCGGTGCCCATCCGGCGCTGGCGGCGGAGTTCCAACGCCGCATGGAGGGCGCGCTTCCCGACGCCTGGAACACCCATGCCGACGCCTTCATCGATCAGGTTCAGGAGGCCGGCGAGACAATCGCATCGCGTAAAGCATCCCAGAACGCGCTGGAACGCTACGCCCCGGCGCTGCCGGAGCTGATCGGCGGCTCCGCCGATTTAACCGGCTCGAATTTGACCCTGCACTCGGGATCCCGCGCCGTATCCGCCGCCGCCGAGGAAGGCAACTACATTTATTTCGGCGTGCGCGAGTTCGCCATGTCTGCGCTCATGAACGGGCTTGCGCTGCATGGCGGGTTTATCCCCTACGGGGCGACCTTTCTGACTTTCTCGGACTACGCCCGCAACGCCCTGCGCATGGCGGCGTTGATGGGCATACGCAGCATCTTCGTTTATACCCACGATTCCATCGGCCTCGGCGAAGACGGGCCGACCCACCAGGCCGTGGAGCAGGTGGCGACGCTGCGCCTGATTCCGAACATGTCCGTGTGGCGGCCCTGCGACGCGGCGGAGTCGGCCATCGCCTGGCGCCATGCCATCGAACGCGAGCGTGGCCCCACCAGCCTGCTGTTCTCGCGCCAGGGTCTCGCCCACCAGCCACGCTCGGCGGAACAGCTGGCCGGCGCGGCCCGCGGCGCTTACGTGCTGCGCGACTGCGCGCAAGCGCCGCAAGCGTTGATACTCGCAACCGGGTCGGAGGTCGGCATGGCCGTGGAGGCCGGCGAAATCCTCGCCCGCAAGGGTATTGCTACGCGCGTGGTATCCATGCCCAGCAGCGACGTATTCGATGCCCAGACGCCGGCCTACCGGGAATCGGTCTTGCCGGCGGCGGTCAAGGCCCGGGCATCGGTGGAAGCCGGAGTTACCGATTGCTGGCACAAGTACATCGGTGACCACGGCCGCGCCGTCGGCGTCGACAGCTTCGGCTTGTCGGCGCCCTATGAGAAAGTCTACGACCACTTCGGCCTGAACGCGCGCAGTGTCGTCAGCGCCGTCGAGCAATCCATGGCCAGCGTCGCCGGCGAAACAGCCGGCGTGGCCGCAGAGTAAAACGCATTCGAACGTCGAGGACCCCACATGCCCACAAAAATTGCCATCAACGGCTATGGACGTATAGGCCGGAACATATTGCGCGCTGTCTTCGAGAGCGGACGCACGGACGAGTTCGAGATCGTCGCGGTTAACGATCTGGGCGACGCCAACACCAACGCCCACCTGACCCAGTACGACACGGCCCATGGCCGCTTCCCGGGCGAGGTGAGCGTCGACGGTGACTATCTGGTGGTGAACGGTCAGCGCATTCTGGTGTGTGCCGAGCGCGATCCCGCGAATCTTCCCTGGGAGAAGCTGGGCGTGGACGTGGTGCACGAGTGCACCGGTTTTTTCACCAGCAAGGAAAAGGCCGGCGCACACTTGAAGGCGGGGGCCAGGAAAGTGATCATTTCCGCGCCCGGCGCCGCCGACGTGGATGCCACCATCGTCTATGGCGTCAATCACCAAAGCCTCAAGTCCTCGGACACCGTCATCTCCAATGCGTCCTGCACCACCAACTGCCTGGCGCCGCTGGTGAAACCACTGCACGACCGCATCGGTGTGGAGTGCGGGCTCATGACCACCATTCACGCCTACACCAACGACCAGGTGCTCACCGACGTCTACCACACGGACTTGCGCCGCGCCCGCTCCGCCACCCAATCGATGATCCCCACCACCACCGGCGCCGCCAAGGCGGTCGGGCTGGTGCTGCCGGAGCTCAACGGCAAGCTCGACGGATTTGCGGTACGCGTCCCCACCATCAACGTATCGATGGTGGATCTGACCTTCCAAGCATCGCGGGAAACGAACAAGGACGAGATCGACGCGATCATGCGCGCGGCCTCGGAACAGGAACTGAAGGGCATCTTGAACTTCAACGACAAGCCCCTGGTATCGGTGGACTTCAATCACGACCCGGCCTCCTCCACCTACGAGTCGGCACTCACCAAGGTCATCGGCGGCAGGCTGGTGAAGGTGGTGTCCTGGTACGACAACGAATGGGGTTTCTCCAACCGCATGCTGGACACGACTCTGGCGCTGGTAAACGCGGCCTGAGGTTACGGCGTTCGCTGCAGTTCCAAGTTACATAAAGCTTAAAGGTCGCATCATGAGTTCACAGTCCATCGAGTCCGTCGCCAACGCCATGGTTGCCGAAGGCAAGGGTATTCTCGCCATCGACGAGAGCAGCCCCACGATCAAGAAACGCTTCGACAGCATCGGCGCCGAATGCACCGAGGAAAACCGCCGCGCCTACCGCGAACTGCTGATTGCCGGCGACGGCATCAACGCGTTCATCAGCGGCATGATCCTCTACGACGAAACCATCCGGCAGACGACCGGGGACGGTACCCCCTTCCCCGAGCTGCTCACCTCGCGGGGCATCATGCCCGGCATCAAGGTAGACGGCGGCGCAAAGGATCTGGCGGGACACCCTGGCGAAAAAGTTACCGAGGGCCTGGACGGGCTGCGGGATCGCCTGGCGGAGTACCGCAAGCTCGGTGCGCCCTTCGCCAAATGGCGCGCCGTCATCACCATAGGCAATGGCTTACCCAGCCGTGGCTGCATCGCCGCCAACTGCGACGGGTTGGCGCGCTACGCGGCTCTGTGCCAGGAAGCCGGCATCGTTCCCATGGTGGAGCCGGAGATCCTGCTCGATGGCGACCACAGCATCGAGCGCTGTTATGAGGTCAGCGAAGTGACCCTGCGTGCGCTGTTCGCCGCGCTCTACGAGCAGCGCGTGGTGTTGGAGGGAACCATCCTCAAGGCCAGCATGGTGTTGACCGGCAACAAGTGCGCCAAGCGCGCCGGCGTGGAGGAAGTTGCTGAACGCACGCTGCGCTGCCTGCGCAACACGGTGCCGGCCGCCCTTCCGGGGGTGGTGTTCCTGTCCGGTGGACAAACGCCGGTGGAGGCGCCGACCCATCTGAATGCCATGAATGCGCTGGCAGGCACGCTGCCGTGGAAACGCAGCTTTTCCTATTCACGCGCGTTGCAGCAGCCGGCGCTGAAAGCGTGGAACGGCGACCCGGCCAACGGCGAGGCCGCGCGCGCCGCCCTGCGTCACCGTGCGCAGCTCAACAGCGCCGCGTCCATGGGACGCTACGAGGAAAGCATGGAGAAGGCGAGCGCCTGAAGCGAATTAATTCCCAACCTACGCCGGGGCGGCCGCGCGCTCCGGGAACAGTCGTGGCCGCGTTCTACGCTCCGGGGTGAACACCTGGCGCTCCTGACTGTTCTCCAGCCACGCCCACAGGGGACGCCAATCGTCCAGGCAGCGATCCTTGCCGATACCGCCGAGCTCGTTCACGCCGATACCACGGGCGCTGGCCCGCGGGTAGCGACGGGTTTCCCGCAACCGGGTCGCGATACTCAAGCCCACGCTGCGCAGGGCATTTTCCAGAGGCTTGAGCCCACTGCGATGGGTCGGCATGCGGTTGACCACCGCAGTTATGCGCACGCCGCTCTTACACGCCGGCTCCAGGCGGCGCAGCACCTCCACCAGCGAATACATCGCGTCGATGTCGATGGGCGACGGCAGCACCGGGACGATGATGGTGTCGGCGATCCGCACCAGGTTGGGAAGAAAAGGGTCCGTGGGCCCGGCGGGTGTGTCCACGATGACGCGCTCGGCATTCAGCGGCATGCGCAGCTGGAAGCTGCGGGTCACGCCCACCGGATTCTGATATGCAGCGATGCCGTGGATGGCCGATCGAGACTCGGGGCGCAGTTGCAGCCAGCGGGTGCTGGAGCCCTGGGCGTCGTGATCGAAGAGCGCGGTCATGAATCCCTGACCCGCGTAATAGGCGGCGAGATTGGTCGCGATGGTGGTCTTACCCGACCCCCCCTTCGGATTGAGCAGCATGATGGTATGCACGGTTCTCCCCCGGCGCAGTAAAAATCGTGCCCGGCAAGCAACCTGTCCCTGTGCCTGCAAACATGCCGATTTTGTACTTTGCCTTACTAGATTCTGCCTGTAGTCGCCTCTACCTGGGGCCAGCTTCACGCCGTCCCACGGAGGCGGAGTTGTAATTTAAATAGTCTTGGGCAGCTTTAGAGTTTCTACCACAATGATTTATGATCGTCTAGGAACAAAGGGGGTCTCATAAGGGTGGTAGTAGAGGGGCCAATTTTCCGGGGCGATCGGGGACATGATCCATGAGACTGCCGTCATGATGAAAGCCCGTTTCGCCGCCGGGTTGCTGGCAGGGATGCTGGTGTCCCTGGCGAGCCCCGGCCAGGGGCGGTCGCCCACGCCCGAAGTCGACCAGCTCCTGGCGGCCGTCGTCGGCGTGCGTGCCCGGGTGCCCGAGCATGCGCGCACCGCGGAGGCCCTGGGCACGGAGCGCGCGGGGTCCGGTATCCTGATCGACGGCAACGGTCTCATCGTCACCATCGGTTATCTGATTCTGGAGGCCAGCCACGTAGAGGTGATGGTGGCGGGGAACAGAGTCTTGGAGGCCGAGATTCTCGCCTACGACCACCAAACCGGATTCGGTCTGTTGCGCGCCAGCGAACCCATAGACGTCGCTCCCATGGGGCTGGGGGAATCCGCCGGCCTCGAGCACGGGGATCAGCTTCTGGTGGCGAGCTTCGGTGGACGCGCCACGGCCAGGCCGGCGGTGCTGGTGTCCCGGCGGGACTTCGCCGGCTACTGGGAGTACCTGCTGGAAAACGCCATCTTCACCGCGCCGCCCTATCCGCTGTTCGGCGGCGCCGCCCTGATCAATTCCCGGGGCGAACTGGTGGGCATCGGTTCCCTGGCGGTCTCCGACGCCTACCCCGGCAACCCACCGTTGCCCGGCAACATGTTCTTGCCCGTGGATCGACTGAAGGGCGTGCTCGGGGAGCTGCTCATGCTCGGCCGATCGGCGGCAACATCGCGACCCTGGCTGGGCCTGTACCTGAGCGAAGTCGACAGCCTTTTGATGGTGCAGCGCCTCGCCGTGGACGGCCCCGCCGCCGCTGCCGGCATGCGACCCGGCGACATCGTCCTCGGCGTCGCCGGCCAGCCGGTGGCATCCATGGCGGATTTCTACCGCAAGCTGTGGGCCGCAGGCGCACCGGGAGACAAGGTGCCCCTGACCGTCCTCAAGGGCGCCAACATGCAGGAAGTGATCATCACCGCCGGCGACCGCTACGAATGGTTGCGCCTGAAGTGAGGAAATGCGGGCAAATTAATCCGGGACAGATCTATTTTTTTTAAAGGTGCCGTAAAGGTGCCGGGGCCCATATGTTTGGGGGCCCCGGCACCTTTAAAAAAAATAGATCTGTCCCGGATTAATTTGCCCGCATTTTATCACTTCAGGAAATCAGACGATCCCGGGCTTCCTGGTATTTCTGCGAGGTGCGCTGGATGACCTGGGCGGGGAGTGACGGCGCCGGGGGCGCTTTGTTCCAGCCGGTGGTCTCCAGATAGTCCCGCACGTACTGCTTGTCGAAGCTGGGGGGGCTCGAACCGACTGCGTACTCGTCGGCGGGCCAGAAACGCGACGAGTCCGGGGTCAGCACCTCGTCGATGAGCACCACCTCGCCAGCGGCGTCCAGACCGAACTCGAACTTGGTGTCGGCGATGATGATTCCACAGGCGGCCGCATGCACCACGGCCTCCTCATAGAGCTGCAGGCTCACCTGGCGGACGCGCTCAGCCACGTCCCCGCCCACCAGCTCCACCATCTGGTCGAAGCCGATGTTCTCATCGTGATCCCCCACATCGGCCTTGGTGGACGGTGTGAAGATGGTGTTCGGCAACCGCTCGGCCTGGCGCAAACCCTCGGGTAGCTGGACGCCGCTCACCTGGCCGCTGGCCTGGTAGTCCTTCCAGCCCGAACCGATCAAATAGCCGCGCACGATGGCTTCCACCGGCAGCGGCTCCAGTCGCCTGACCACCACGGCTTGCGCCGCTACCCGGGCACGCTCGTCTTCATCCCTGAGAACCTCTTCCAGGCCCAGGGTGGAGAGATGATTGCTGATCAGTTTCGCCGTGCGTTGAAACCAGAAATTGGACAGCTCGGTGAGCACCGCGCCCTTGCCGGGGATGGGATCCGGCAGCACCACGTCGAAGGCCGACAATCTGTCCGAAGCGACGATCAGCATATGCTCGTCGTCCACGGCGTAGATGTCGCGCACTTTGCCGCGATTGATGAGATCCAGACTCTGGAGATCGCTGTAGAACACCGGCTCGGCTATTACCGCCATTTCTTACCTACCTTTGCTGTGGGATATGGAACAACCATTCAGTGCGCCGCGTATTCTACTTCATGGCCGGGGACGCGTTCGAGCCATGGACGGCAGGTCGCCGCCGATGCCCGAGGCGTAGCGCATGAACAGGCGTTTCAGGGGCGGCGAGCGATCCACCATGGACAAACCGAGATTGCGCGCCACCCGCACCGGCTCCAGCTGGCTGCCGAAAAGCCACCGGAAACTGCTCATCCCCTGTTGCATGAGATGATTGCGGCCCTTGCGCCAGCGCTCGTAGGGGCGAAGATTGCTGCGCCGCCCCAGGTCGCGCTCCCGCGAGCGGATGCCAATGAGAATCTCGGCGAGCACGGCGGCGTCCTGCAATCCCAGATTGGCGCCCTGCCCGGCCAGGGGATGTACCGTGTGGGCCGCGTCGCCCACCAACGCCACGCGCTCGGCAACGTATTCACGGGCATGCAGATGCCGCAAGGGAAACCCGGCGCGCCCTCCCACCAGCTCGATGGCCCCGAGTCGCGATTCGAAAGCCTCCTCCAGCGCCGATTCGAAACCCTGGTCGGACTCGGCCAGCAGCGCTTGCGCATGCTCCGGCAGGGTCGACCAGACGATGGAGCACAGATGTCCGGGCAGTGGCAGAAAGGCGATGGGCCCGTCGGCCAGAAACCGCTGCCAGGCAGTTTCTCGATGCCACAAGGCGGCGCGCACGGTGGCCACCAGCGCCTGCTGCCCGTAGTCACCGCCATCGCATTGAATCCCGGTGAGCTCCCGCACCCGGGAACGGCTGCCATCGGCGCCCACCACCAGGCGGGCCCGCAACCGGGAGCCACCGAGATGCAGCGTCACCCCATGGGCCTCTACCTGGAGTTCCTGCAACTCCTCGGGGCGAAACAGGGTGAGACTATCCAGCGAGGCCATCCGTGCATCCAGGCCGCGCTGCATGACGCCGTTCTCCAGAACATGACCGAGCGCCTCGGTGCCGATGTCTGCACTGTCGAAATGCACGCTGCCGCTGCCGGCGGCGTCCCACACATGCATCTCGCGAAACACGCCGGCGCGCGCCAGGGGCAACTCATCCCACACCTGGATGGCACGAAGTATCCGTTGCGAGGCAATGGTGATGGCGCTGACGCGAAGCTGCCGTTCATCGGTCAACGGCGCCGGCGGATCGCGGGCCTCGATGACGGCCACCCGCAAGCCCGCCTTGGCGACGGCGCAGGCCAGGGTCGCTCCCGACAACCCCGCGCCGACGATGGCGACGTCGAACTCGGCGTCCACATTCACAGTGAGAGTCCCCGGGCCAGCCGGCTTTGGCGCCCGGCGAGTCCCATGGCGTGGTTGCCGAAGCGGCGCTTGGCCGGGGGACACAAATCGAAGGCCAGCAGTCCCAGGTCACGGGCAGCCACCAGCGGCGGAAATCGATTGGAGAACAGACGCACCAGGGCGTCGGTGGCCCGGGACACGAGCTTCTGATCCCGACGCCGCCAGCGGGCGTAGTCCGCCAGCACGGACGGATCGCCGAGGTCGCGGCCTTCACGGGAGGCGCCGGCGACGATCTCCGCCAGCGCCGCCGCGTCCCGCAAACCGAGATTGAGGCCCTGGCCGGCCACCGGGTGAAGATGATTGGCGGCGTTGCCGATGATCGCGAAACGTTCGCCCACCACCCGGGTCGCGGTGATCCGGTGCAGGGGAAAGGTGCTGCGCGGGCCCGCGGCCACGAAGCCCCCCAGGCGCGTGCCGAACTGCTCCCTGAGCGCGCCCAGGAAACCCTCGTCGTCTAGAGCCATGAGACGCTCAGCCGAGCCGGCGTCCATGCTCCAGACGAGACCGCAGTGCTTGCCCTGCATGGGAAGCAACGCCATGGGGCCGGCGGCGGTGAAACGCTCGTAGGCGACGCCGCCGTGGGCACAACGCGCTTCCACCCTGGCGGTGATCCCCCACTGCCCGTAGTCGCGTTCGCGCACCCCTATACCGAGGCGCTGGCGCAACGCCGAGCGGCCGCCGTCGCACAGCACCATGAGTGTCGCTTCCATGCGGGAGGGTAAGCCCCGGGCCGGCGGGTCGCCGGCCGCGGCGATGCTCAATCGCGCGGTGGGGGATCCATCGCACTGCACGTCATCGACGATGGCGGGGCGCAGGCACCGCACGCCGTCCGTGGAGCGCAGCACCGCTTCCAGTGACCGGCCGAGTTCCGCTGCCGCCACCACATAGCCCAACGCATCCACGTCGCAGTCCTCGGCTGCCAGACGTGCAAATCCAAAATGGCCGCGGTCGGACACGTGGATCCGTTTGATGGGCGTGACGGACGCGGCCAGGGAATCCCACACACCCAGCGTAAGAAGAATCCGCCGCGAGCTCTGGGACAGGGCGATGGGGCGGGAATCGTAGCCGGTATGGCCCTCGGATTGGCCCTCGGGCTGTGCTTCACCAGCCTCGATCAGGGCAACGGGAAATGCCTGCCCGGCCCAGTGCCACGGCCAGGCTCATGCCCACCAGCCCGCCGCCGGCGATAGCCAATTCGTAACACTCTTCGCGGGGTTGCCCGGCAGGTTCGCCCTGGTCGGCGGAGACACTCACAACACTCAACCTTGGCCGACGATGGCCTCGATGTCGCCCACGGACTTCGGCACCGCCGCGGTCAACACCTTATTGCCATTCCGGGTGACGAGGATATCGTCCTCGATGCGTATTCCGATGTTCCACCACTTGCGCGCGACCTGCTTGTCTCCCGCCGCCACGTACAGACCCGGTTCGACGGTCATGACCATGCCCGGCTCGAGCACCCGCCACTCGCCGCCGATCTTGTAGTCGCCCACATCGTGCACATCCATGCCGAGCCAGTGGCCCGTACGGTGGACGTAGAACTTGCGGTAGCGCCCCTTCTTGATGATGGTGGTGGCGCGCCCTTTGATGAGCCCCAGCGCCACCAGTCCCTGGGCGAGCACCTCCACCGCCGCCTCATGAGGCTCGTTCCAGTGATTGCCCGGTTGCACCTGCTCGATGGCCGCCGCTTGTGCTTCCAGCACCACCTCGTAGAGAGCCCGCTGGGGCTTGGAGAAACGACCGTTGACGGGAAAGGTTCGCGTGATGTCGGCGGCATAGTAGTCGTATTCGGCGCCGGCATCGATGAGCAACAGATCACCGTCGCGCAAAGTATCGCGATTCTCGGTGTAGTGCAGCACGCAGGCATTTGCGCCACCGGCGACGATGGACGGATAGGCGGCACGGCGACTACCGCCGCGCATGAATTCGTAGTCGAGCTCGGCCTCGACCTGGTATTCGCTCATGCCGGGGCGGCACGCACCCATGGCACGACGGTGCGCGTTGCAGCTTATCTCCATGGCGCGTGACATGGCACGCACCTCGGCTTTGCTCTTCATCAGGCGCATTTCGTGCAGCACATTGTCGAGAGCCACGATATCTGCGGAGGAGCTCACGCCGGCCTTCGACCGTGTGCGCACGCGGTTCACCCAACCGATCATGCGCCGGTCGAAATCGGGGTAGTAACCCATGGCGTAGAAAACGCGGGATTGGTTTTCCAGCAGACCGGGAAGAATGTCGTCCACATCACCGATGGGAAAGGCATCGTCTGCGCCGTAGTCCTCGCAGGCCCCTTCCAGGCCGCTGCGTACACCGTTCCACAGCTCCATCTCCGGGTCGCGTTCGCGGCAAAAAAGAATGTATTCGCCACGCTTGCGATTCGGCATCAGGACTGCCACGGCCTCGGGTTCCTCGAAACCGGTGAGGTAGTAGAAATCGCTGTCCTGCCGATAGGGATATTCCACATCCCTGTTGCGTATTCTCACAGGCGCCGATGGCAGGATCGCGATGCTCCCCTCCCCCATCTCCTCCATGACAGCGCGGCGCCGTCGGGCGAACTCTTTCTTGTCCAAGACCGAAGCGCCTTCCCGGGCCGATGTCAGTGCAGACGGTGGACGGTGTCGCCGGGCTGTGGGCCGCCCTGCAACTCTTCGAAAATGAGCATGACGCCGACGCGCATATACTCGACGATCTCGCTGTAATTCGCTTCGGAGGACTTGGACTCCTTGGCGTCGCTTCTGAGGCGCGTCACCTCGGAGAAATCCGACAGCACCTCCAGGGCATTCTCGGACAGCCGCGCTTCGATATCTTCCTCGGCGCTGCCGATTCCGTACAGGAAACCGCTGCACCAGGACGCCAGCGCTCGGCTTCGTACCCCCAGGCCTGCGTCGCCGTCAGGAAGTAAAGGCGCAAAATTGCAGCGACCCGACCAGAGCGTCCTCACGGTATCAGTCAGCACGCGCAGCAGTTCATCCCGGCAGGCGTCCTTGGCTTTTTGCACCCGCGCCTGTGGGCCGAGCACCTCCTCGAGCCAACGCTGCGGGGCCTGCTCTTCGACGCCGCATAGCATGCCGCAGAGCAATCCGTGGCACTCGGCGGCCCCCCAATTCTGTCCTGGCCCGCGCCAGGGCTTGCGAGCAAACGATGTAGGATGTGGCCATTGCGCTCATCTCGGGTGATTCAACAGGGACACCGGCGAAGCCCCCCCGGCACCGCCAGCAGCCGTCCATCGGCCACGTGTATGCTAACACCGTCGGTCTACCCGTCGAAACTGCCCTCGGGCGAACCCCTCCGGGAACGTTGACCGGCTAGATTTCGCACCCTAGTATTGATGAGAGCTGCACCTAGAAAGAATGACAACTGCTTCGCGCAAGCGCTTGACTCCTATGGAACGAGACCAGAACACTTCAAATCTCGACGGCATGGATCTTCAGGCATTGGAGACCCAGGTCGACGAGCTCATTCAGACCTGTGACCAACTCACCGACGAGAACCGGGCGCTGCGCGATCAGCAATCGAGCCTGGTTACCGAACGTGCCGGTCTCATCGAAAAATCCGAGTTGGCGCGCTCTCGCGTGGAAGCGATGATCGCGCGACTCAAAGCCATGGAAATCGGTGCATGAGTAAACAGAGCGAAGCGATCACCATAGACATACTCGACAAGCAGTACACGGTCACCTGTCCACCCGAGGAGAAACAGTCTCTGCTGGAGTCCGCCAGGATACTCAATGACCGATTGAGAGAGGTGCGGGGCGGTGGAAAGGTTCTGGGAACCGAGCGCATGGCGGTGATGACCGCGCTCAACATCATTCACGAGTACACCGTTCTGCAAAAAGCACAAGCCGACGTCGACGGCACCCTGCAGCGATTGCGTGGCAAAATCAGCGGTGCCATCAGTCGACGCGAACAGATGGAAGCGATAGACTGACGCCGATGCCCTCTGCGGTGTTCGCGAGCGGCCTAGTAATCGCTTGAGCCTAATCGTCCACCTTCGGGAGCTGGCCTTCGGTGTTGTTGTGCATGTCCGTCCTGGCAGCGGAAAGCCTGATACGCCGAGATAAGCTCCCTATTGAACCAACCTGGTTCAAGGGTCATGGCGCGCAGCGGCATATGCGGAGGGTGTCACCCGTTTTCCGCCCGCGCGTTACAGCGCGCCCATCCATGCGTCCTTTTTCCATTTCCCGCATGTCGTGCTTAGTGGGGCCAACCTCCTGAAATCCCGGCGCGCCTTGCGTTCCGAGATGCGCGCCCGGCGACGCGCTGTCTGCGAACCGGAGCGTGTGCGCATGGCTGGGGCTCTTGCCCGGCATCTGCGTGCTTCGCTGCGCGTGCGGCACGCGCGGCGAGTCGCCTGTTATCTATCAAACGACGGCGAGATGAGACTTGGCCCGGTCATGGATTTTCTACGCGCCAATGGCAGGCAGGTGCTGCTTCCCGCATTGCACGGCGACGGACTCTGGTTTCTTCCCTATGACCACGATACGCGGCTTGCGCCCAATCGCTTCGGAATTCCGGAGCCAGCCGTGACCGGAAGCGCACGCTGCCGGGCGCGCGACCTGGACCTGGTTCTCATGCCGCTGGTCGCTTTCGACACCACCGGCAACAGGCTCGGCATGGGGGGGTGGGCTTCTACGATCGTACTTTTTCCTACCTGCGGCACCGGGAGTTCTGGACCAAACCCGTGCTCATCGGCATTGCCTACGAGTTCCAGTGCCTGGAATCCCTGCCCCTCGCGCCCCTGGGACGTGCCCCTGCACGGTGTCGCGACGGAACAACGACTGTATCGATTCGACGCATAAGAGGTAAGCGCGGTCATGCCAAACTACTGGTTGATGAAATCCGAGCCCGGTGAGTTCAGCATCGATGACTTGAAAAAGCTGGGTTCCGGAACCGAGCCCTGGGATGGTGTGCGAAACTATCAGGCGAGAAACATGATGCGTGACGAAATGAAGCCGGGGGACCAGGCGTTCTTCTATCATTCCGCCTGCGAGGAACCCGGCATCGTCGGCATCATGAAAATTGCAGGCAAATCTTACCCGGATGCCACTGCCTTCGACCGGAAAGACAAGCACTTCGACCCCAAGAGTGACCAGGGGAACCCCCGCTGGTTCCTGGTGGACGTCAAATTCGTGCGTAAGCTGAAACGCACGATCAGCCTGAGCGAACTCAAGGAGCACGACGCCATCGCCGACATGGTGCTGCTGAGGCGCGGAAATCGATTGTCGATAATGCCCGTCAGCAAGAACGACTGGAAATACATTCTCGCCCTGGAATGAGGCGCCTCAGCTGAGGAACAAACCGTAGGCGGGATTTCCCGTTTCTTCCACGTACTCGTAGCCGATTTCGGAGAGGAAAGACTGAAAATCCGCGGTCTCGTCACTGGGCAGCTGCACACCGATGAGAACACGCCCGAAATCCGCCCCGTGATTGCGGTAGTGGAACAAACTGATATTCCAGTGCTCACCCATGTGCGTGAGAAACCGCAGCAGAGCCCCTGGCCGTTCGGGAAAATTCAGTCGATACAGTAGTTCGTCGCCGACCCTGCCGGATCGTCCGCCGACCATGTAACGAATATGGATCTTGGCCATCTCGTTGTCGGTCATATCGACAACCGGGTAGCCGCGACCAACAAGTCCCGAGACCAGCGCCTCCCTGTCGTTTTCCACGTCACGAAGCTCTACACCGACGAATATGTGGGCATCCCCCGTGCCTGCGTAGCGATAATTGAACTCCGTGATGGAACGGGCACCGATGGCGTGGCAGAACTCCCGCAGGCTGCCGGGACGCTCAGGGATCGTGACTGCCAACAGGGATTCTCTGCGTTCGCCCAGCTCGGCGCGCTCCGCGATATGACGCAGGCGATCGAAGTTGACGTTGGCGCCGCTATCCACGGCGATCAGGGTCGCGCCGGCGATTCCTTCGCGCTCCACGTAGCGTTTGAGCCCCGCCACGCCAAGGGCGCCCGCCGGCTCGGCGATGGAACGCGTGTCCTCGTAGATGTCCTTGATAGCGGCGCAAATCTCATCGGTGCTCACCAGCAGCACCTCGTCCACGCACTGACGGGCAATTCGGAAGGGCTCCTCGCCCACCTGCTTTACCGCGACGCCGTCGGCGAAAATCCCGACATGCTCGAGCACTACCCGCTCACCGGCCGCCAGGGAGCGATGCATGGACGGCGCATCCTCGGGCTCGACGCCGATGATGCGGATATGCGGCCACAGGGACTTCACGTAAGCGGCGATGCCGGCGATGAGGCCACCGCCGCCCACGGCGACGAAGATGGCGTGTATGTCCGACCCGTGCTGACGCAGGATTTCCAGCGCCACGGTACCCTGCCCGGCGATGACTTCCGGGTCATCGAAGGGGGGCACGAAAATCATGCCGTTGTTAGCGATCAGCACGTCCACATGGGCCCGCGCATCGTCGTAAGAACTACCATGCAGGACGATTTCGGCCTCCAGATCACGCACCGCCTCGACTTTGATCCGGGGTGTGGTCTTGGGCATGACGATGAGCGCCTTCACGCCCAAGCGCTTGGCGGCCAGCGCCACACCTTGAGCGTGATTGCCGGCGGATGACGCGATCACGCCGCGTGCCCGCTCCTCGGGGCTAAGACTGTGGATCTTGTTGTACGCACCCCGCACCTTGAAGGAGAACACCGGCTGCAGATCCTCGCGTTTCAACAGCACGTTGTTGTCCAGCCGGCGGGACAATCGCGGCGCGCAGTCCAGGGGCGACTCGACCGCAACGTCGTAGACCCGCGCTTTCAAGATTCTTTCCACGTAGTCTCTGGGCATGAGTGCTTTTTCCTACCGGTGGCGGCCCGTTCGACCTGTTTCGAGCCCGTTGGGGCCCAATCGAGCTTGATCGCCCGGGGTGCCGGACAAGCTGTATATAATAGCGCGCGCACCAGGCGAGGAACATTCGATGACCCAGGACGAAAAGAAGCAGGCCGTGGCGCGGGCAGCGCTGGAATTCGTTGAGACAGGCACCGTCGTCGGGGTGGGAACCGGCAGCACGGCGAACTATTTCATCGACGCCCTGGCCGAAATCAAGCACAAGATCGAGGGCGCAGTAGCGAGCTCCGAGGCAAGCGCTCAGCGCCTGCAGGCAAACGGTATCATGGTATTGGACTTGAACAGCGTCAGCGAACTCTCGGTGTACGTGGACGGGGCCGACGAAACCACGAGGAGTCTGTACCTCATCAAAGGGGGCGGGGGGGCGCTGACGCGGGAGAAGATCGTCGCCGCCGTGGCATCCAGATTCGTTTGCGTGGTTGACGATTCCAAGCTGGTGGATCGACTGGGCGCGTTTCCTCTGCCCGTGGAAGTCATTCCCATGGCGAGGAGCTACGTAGCGCGACGTATCGTGCGCCTGGGAGGACAGCCTGAGCTGCGCAATGGTTTCAACACCGACAACGGCAATATCATTCTGGATGTCCACAATCTCGACATTCTGGATCCCCCGAAGATCGAAGCGGAACTCAATCAGATTGCCGGGGTGGTCTGCAACGGGCTGTTCGCACAGCGCCCGGCGGACGTGCTGCTGCTCGGTGGCGGTGCCGGCGTGGAAACCATGAAAGCCCGCTGACGCGGCGCCGACCCATGCAGGCCGCCACACACATCGGAACCTCCGGCTGGCAGTACAAGCACTGGAAGGGCATGTTTTACCCGGACGAGCTGAAAATCCAGGACTGGTTAACGTACTACTCGCAGCATTTCGATTGTGTGGAGGTCAACAGCAGCTTCTACGCAATGCCGGGAACCGACGCCATTACCGGATGGTGCAGCTGCGTTCCCTCGGAGTTTATTTTCTCCCTGAAGGCTCCACGACGAATTACGCATTTCAAAAAGTTGAAAAACTGTGACGCCGAGCTGGACGAATTGTTTCGGCAGTTGGACGAATTCGGTAGTCATCGGGGTCCGGTGCTGTTTCAGCTGCCGCCCCGGTGGCGATGCAATCTGCGCCGATTGGAAAGCTTTCTGGACAAACTACCAGCGGGCCACCGAGTGGTATTCGAATTTCGCGATCACAGTTGGCATACCGACGAAGTTTACGCATTATTGTCCAGCCGCTCGATTACCTTCTGCATTTTCGACAACGGCGGATTCACAGCACCGCTGAGTGGCCGATACCGACCTGATCTACATTCGACTGCACGGGCCCGGCACCCCCGATGCCAGCAACTACCGCGCGCCTGGATTGCGCATCTGGGCCGATCGCGCCCGCGCGTGGAGCCGCAGGTCGAAGGAGGTTTTTCTGTTCTTCGACAACGATGAACGGGGCTACGCGGTCAAGAACGGCACACGTATCATGGGACTTCTCGAGGCTGCATAGTCGAATGAATAAGGGGACAGATTTCAAATCTGTCCCCTACGTTCTTCTCGAACTAAATCTTGTCGAGGACGCTGCAAGCTTCGAGCCGATCGAGCAAATTCTGCACTCCGTCCGGACCGAGTGCCGCGAAGCGCTTCTCGATTTCCGACGCTTCCACGTAGTCGCGCTCGAGGATCCAGGAAGCGGCACCCTCCTCTCCCGATTCGAGCGCCAGCTCCCCGCCAGGCACCCTGAGAACCGGAACGCCACCGGTGCAATCCACACGCACGCCCAGAGAGCGCACGCGAAAACGGGTCACGTGCTCTCTGGAAGGCAGGTCGAAGTGGCCGCAGCGTTCGCTCATGGCGCGGTCCCGCTGCCAATCGCGGATCTGATCCGAGAGGCTCGCCTGGCTGAGGATCTCATGTATTCGGTCCGCGATGCCGCGCAAGTGCTCGCGATGGGCCTGGGGCCGATCGAAATGAGGAAGACTCTTCCGTAACAGCGACTCCTCGGGCAACGACCGCAGCAGCCGCGAGATCACATCGATGCCGGTGGGCTGTCCGATCCCAAAGCTCAGATGCAAACTGGCATCGCTGGACGCCAGCGCCTCGTGGTACTGCCCCTTTGGGCAAATACAGCACGTCGCCGGGTTTCATCTCGACCTCTTCGAGTAATTCTCCCTTGGCACTGGCGTGATGCTCGGGCGTAAAGCTCGCGTAGTCATACCCGGCTATATCGACGGCGTTGTCAGCGCGGCCCTGGTACACGCGCCAGATCTTACTGCCCTCGATGTGCATGGCAAAGACATCGGTACTGTCGCAGTGCGCCGTGAATCCCTGATGGGCGCGCCATGAACAATAGACGTTGCACACGGCGACACCGCCTGTCGCGGTTTGCAACGCAGCCGAGATCGTCGCAACCCCCGGGGACAGTGTTTCGATGAGATCGAGCACCATGGTCGCGCCACGGCGCAATAGCAGTTTGATCTGCTCCGGATCAGGCATGATTGCCTGGTTCCCTTCACGGGTCTGGCCTGCACGCCCATATTCCGCCAGGTCCACGATCTGACCGTCGATAACGATGGACATGGAGCGATCCGACCACAGTTTCGACATATTCAAAAGCCGGTTCAATTCCTCCCAGGAAAAGGCGTGTACGAATTTTTCGGCTGCCCCGGGAATATGCACGGCACGTTGGTCCCAGATCGTGCCGAAAAATTCCTCGGGCGAAAACGGAGAAATTATCTGACGAAAAGTGATATCCGCCGACGCGCCACTGTGGTCGCCGGTGTCAGCCATCGGCTAAAGCTGCCGCATGGTGGGCGATATGATCGCCCATGAACGACTGGATGAAATAATAACTGTGGTCGTAACCTTTCTGCATGCGAAGTTCCAACCGTTGATGGGCGCTCGAGCATGCAGCGGAGAATTTCTCTGGAAGCAACTGCTCCTCGAGGAACTGATCATCAACGCCCTGGTCGATGAGTATCGTGCCCTCGAACGTTGATCCGGCGACCAGGCTGGTGGCATCGTAGTCTCGCCAAGTGTCCGTGTCCTCACCCAGATATCCGCGAAACGCCTTCTCACCCCAGGGGCATTGCGCCGGTGCGCAGATTGGCGCGAAGGCCGACACCGACCGATAGCGCCCCGGATTCTTGAGCGCGATGGTCAGCGCACCATGACCGCCCATTGAATGGCCGAAAACGCCGCGGGCCTCAGGCGACGCCGGAAAGTTAGCATCCACCAGGGCCGGCAGCTCATCGACCACGTAGCTGTACATGTTGTAGTTCCCAGACCACGGATTCTTGGTCGCGTCCAGGTAAAAGCCCGCCCCCGTTCCGAAATCCCAGTCGTCGTCCTCCCCCTCGATGCCGGCGCCCCGTGGGCTCGTGTCGGGCATCACCAGCATCAATCCATGGCGACTGGCGTGAGCCTGGGCTCCGGCCTTGATGGTTGCCGTCTCCTCGGTACAGGTGAGGCCGGCGAGGTAGTAAAGCACCGGAACAGGGCCGCTGCCGGCGGCCGGGGGAACGTACACGGCGAAACGCATGGCGGTAGCGGTCTTCGCAGACTGATGCTGGTAAAAACCCTGGATCCCGCCGAAGCACCGTTGCTCGCTGATGGTTTCGAGTCTCATCAATAAACTGCAGGTTGGGCTGAAAGTCCGCGAAGTCCGACAACAAATCCTAATAGATCACGACACTTCGAATGGATTCGCCACTATGCATGAGGTCAAAGGCGCGATTGATATCCTTCAACGGCATGGTGTGGGTGATGAGATCATCGATATTGATCTTGCCTTCCATATACCAGTCGACGATGCGCGGCACCTCCGTGCGACCCTTTGCGCCACCAAAAGCCGTGCCGCGCCAGACTCTGCCAGTCACCAGCTGAAAGGGGCGCGTGCTGATTTCCTGCCCGGCCCCGGCGACACCGATGATCACACTCTCGCCCCACCCCTTGTGGCAGCACTCCAAGGCCTGGCGCATGGTGTCGACATTGCCGATGCACTCGAAGGAATAGTCGGCGCCGCCACCGGTGAGATCGACCAGGTACGGGACCAAATCGCCCTCCACATCCTTGGGATTGACGAAATGGGTCATGCCGAATTTTTCCGCAAGCCCTGCCTTGGAAGCATTCGTGTCGACCCCGATAATCATGTCGGCACCCACCAAGCGAGCACCCTGAACCACATTGAGGCCGATTCCACCGAGACCAAATACCACCACGTTTGCCCCGGGGGTAACCTTGGCGGTGTTGATCACGGCACCGATTCCGGTAGTGACACCGCAGCCGATGTAACAAACTTTGTCGAACGGCGCATCTTGCCGAATCTTCGCAAGCGCAATCTCCGGCACCACCGTATGGTTCGCGAACGTCGATGTACCCATATAGTGAAAGAGATCTTCGCCACCGGCATGGAAGCGGCTGCTGCCATCGGGCATCACCCCACGCCCCTGGGTCTCGCGAACTGCCTGGCACAAGTTTGTCTTTCCGCTGACGCAGTATTCGCACTGGCGGCACTCGGGAACATACAGGGGAATGACGTGGTCTCCCGGCACGAGGCTGCGCACGCCCGGGCCCACCTCCAGCACGACGCCTGCGCCCTCGTGACCCAGGATCGACGGAAACAGACCTTCCGGATCGGCGCCTGAGAGGGTGAACGAGTCCGTGTGGCAGATACCGGTCGCCTTGATTTCCACCAATACTTCGCCTTCCCTGGGGCCATCGAGCTCGACGGTCTCGATGCTGAGCGGCTGGCCGGCTTTATGTGCCACGGCGGCGCGCGTTTCCATGGTCATTGACTCCCGTTGCTGGCTAGAATAGCGATCTCCCCGGGGCGGGGATTTGCCGCCGGGACGTTATCACAATGGCCTGGCTCTATGTAGTATCGAGGCATATGTACCAAGAGACAGCATTACAGTGAGCAAAGATACTGCAACCATCGAACGCGCCGCCGATAGGATCGAATCGCCGGCCCTGGCCGACGTTCAGGCGGCCGCAAGGCGCATCTCGCCCCACGCCCATCGCACCCCGGTGATGCGTTGTACGGCCATCGACGAGATAGTGGGCGCCTCGTTGCACTTCAAATGCGAGAATCTCCAGAAAGTCGGTGCATTCAAGTTTCGTGGAGCATGCAACACCGTGCTTTCACTGAGCGAAAAGGAAATAGAAAACGGCATCGCCACGAGTTCCTCGGGAAACCACGGCGCCGCCGTGGCGCTTGCGGCGCAGCTACGGGGAACGTCGAGCGTGGTGGTGATGCCAAGCAACTCGTCGGCGGTCAAGCAGGCCGCCGTCGCGCACTACGGCGCCCGCATCGTTCACTGCGAGCCAAACGAGGCAAGCAGGAACAGCACACTGGCAGCGATCATCGAAGACCAGGGCCGCACGCTGGTGCATCCCTTCGATGACCTGCGAATCATCGCGGGTCAGGGAACGGCGGCATTGGAGTTCTTGGAGCAGGTTCCGGAACTGGATATCGTCATGGCACCGGTCGGTGGTGGCGGATTACTGGCCGGCACCGCCACCGCGGTGGCGGCCTTGTCACCGCGAACGCGAATCATCGGCGCGGAGCCGGCTGGCGCCGACGACACTTACCGGTCGTTTCGCGCCGGGCACATTGTCCCCGTCGGTGTGCCGGACACCATTGCCGACGGTTTGCGCACCACGGTGGGAAATCTGACTTTCCCGATAATCGCCAGGCACGTGACGGACGTCGTGAGAGTCAGTGAAGAGGCCATCGTCGAAGCAATGCGCCTCACCTGGCAACGCACCAAGCTGATCATCGAAGCGTCCGCCGCGGTACCGTTGGCAGCGTTGCTGGAAGGCGCGGTAGATGTTCATGATGCCCGGGTGGGAATCATCCTGTCCGGCGGCAATGTGGATCTGGATGCACTGCCGTGGTGAACGCATCGACCATCCGCCTGGCAGCCGGAATACTCTTCGCCACCTTACTGATTCGCCGGCCGGCCGTCGCCCAATGGCGGGTGGGGCAAGCGACGGCAGCGACAAAAGAATCGATGTCGCTATCGTCGAGAACGATAGCGGGCACAGCCTGCACTTGTTCAGCGACGACATGCAGAACGTGCACGCCACCTTCACGATACGAGGCGGCTTCGACACGATGGATCCGGGCGTGTGCCCGACCTACCGGGTCGACCAGCGCGCGCCGGTGCGCGTGACCTTCGAGGAAGAGCGTTGCCGCATTCTCCCCAAGCAAGCCGAGTTCACGCTGGGCAAAACCGGCCAGGGCAATAACCGCAAGCTGCGCCGTATCATGAACGGCGACAGCATTGTCTTTCGCTATCGCCTGGGTGGCGGCAACTATCGGGAAACGAAATTTACGCTCCGTGGCTCCAAGTATGCGCTGACCACGGCGGTGGAAGATCTGGAAGTGGGCGTCGACGAATAAATTAATTGGGGACAGCTTTTTAAAGGCAGCTTTTTAAAGGTGCCGGGGCCGATATGTTTGGATATGGGTATGTTTGTATCAAACATACCATATCCAAACATATCGGCCCCGGCACCTTTAAAAAGCTGTCCCCAATTAACTCATTCGCCGCCATCGGTCTGGAGTGCGGTGTCGGTGCCTTCCTCTTCCGTAGACTCTTCGTCTTCGATCTCCACCTTGGGGACTGTGCGGCATTCGTTGAGAATCCGTTTGTCGCAGCGCACACAAATGCCGCGATCCAGGCGTTGAAATATATCAGCGATGGCTTCGCCTTTGGTTTCGAAAAAATTCTCCTCACCAACATCTTTCAGGTAGTCTCCCCGCTCCAGAAGCTCGCGAGCGCTTTCCTGGAGTTGATGAAAATAAAGCTGCCCACCCGCCGCGCGCCGCAGGCGCGCCTCTCTGGCCAGCATTTCGGCGCCGGCAACATCGATGAAGCTGATGGTGCGCGCCATGATGAGCAGGTGCGTTTGCGCACTACCGTGTTTGGCGATCACGCGAAGGCGCTCTGCCACGTAGTTGACCGCACCGAAAAACAACGGCCCGTCGATGCGCACCATCTTGAACTGTGGGCACTCGGGCAGGCTCGGGTCGGTGCTGAAGCGTTGCTTGGGCAGTCGCGGATCAGGGACCCTGACACGCACCCGTGGACGCGACGCGCGATGCAGATAGATGACCAGCGAGAGGAATACGCCCAGCATGATGGCGAAATCCAGCTCGAAAAACAGGGTCGCCAGGAATGTCCCCCACAGCACCATGGAATCGGATCGGCTGGCACCCACGATTTTTTTGATCTGTGCGAAATCGACGATACCGAATGCGACCAGGAACAAAATTCCGGCCATGGCCGCATTCGGCAGGTGGGCGAGCAGCGGCGCCACGAACAAAACGATCACCATCAACAGAACGCCGGCGAATATTGCAGCCATGGGCGTTTTTGCGCCGGCCTCGTAGTTCGCGCCGCTGCGATTGAACGAGCCTGTGGCCACGTAAGAGGAAAAGAAGCTGCCGAAGATGTTGGAAAGGCCCTGGCCGATGAACTCCTGATTGCTGTCCACCAGATCACCGCTGCGTGCGGCCAGGGAGCGGGATATGGAAATAGCCTCGGTCAGGGCGAACAGCGTAACCGCCAGGGCCGCCGGGGCGAGCTCTTTAATCATGTTGAAATTGAGATCCGGGCTCGACAGGGGCGGCAGGGTGGCGGGCAGCGCTCCCACCACGTGTATGCCCGGGGCCGGACCGCCCACGTACAGGAAACGATTGATGGCCAGCGCCACCACGCTGCCGGCGATCATGGCCGCGACCATATAGGGAATGCGGGGAAATCGGCGCCGGACGACGATACCGACGATGAGCGTGGCGATCGCCCACGGCGGTCGCGTAGGGATGGATGTCACCCAAATGCTCGACGAAATAAAGCAGCTTCTCCGGCAAATGCAGGCCACGGGGCATGTCGAAGCCAAAAAAGTTCTTCAGCTGGCTGGCCGCGATCAGAACGGCCGCGCCGGCGGTGAAGCCCACCACCACCGAGTGGGAGATGAAATTCACCAGCGCGCCCAGGCGCGCGATGCCCATGGCCAGTTCGATGACTCCCACCATGAACGTGAGCGTCAGCGCGTAGGCCACGTAGTCGACGCTGCCCGGATCGGCCAGCACGCTCAAGGACGAGAACAGCACGATGGAGGCCGCGGTGGTCGGGCCGGAGACCAGCTGGCGGGATGAGCCGAACAAAGCCGCGACCACCGCCGGAATCATGGCCGCGTACAGCCCGTACTCCGGCGGCATCCCGGCAATTGTGGCGAAGGCGACGCCCTGGGGAAGCACCACGATGGCGCCGGTCACGGCCGCCAGAGCATCGGCGCGCAGAGTCCTGCCGTTGACCTCCGGCCACCATGCGAGAAAAGGGGCGAATTTTATCCAGAAGTCGCGATTCAAGCTGAGAACCCGACTGGCCTCAGGGGCTCGGGCAGTCGCCGCACGATTCGACTTCCGCACCGGATGGTGAAGGCAGATGTAGTGATCCTGGTCATCCCTGTCACAGAGTATAACTCGCCGCAGCCGTCCGGTTCAGTAGCGGGTCAGCTGCTAGGATCACGCTTGGGCGTGCGCGCAGACGGCGCCGTGGTCAACGCGGATTTGCTCATTGAAACCTTCTCACGCCGCAACTGCCGATCCCCCGCTCCCATGGCGACCGATTCTGATCGCGCTCGCCTTGGTGCTGGTGCTGACCGGCGCGATTTACTGGCCCGGACTCTCCGGCGATTTGGTCTTGGACGACACCTCGACCCTGGAACCGATTGCCCGTCTCGCCGGTGGTGAGCTCACCTGGCAAGAAGCCGTATTTCAGCACCAAAGCTTCCGGCCGCTATCCATGGCCAGCTTCGTTCTGAACTGGCAGACAACCGGCGACGGGGTCTGGCCCTTCAAGCTCACCAATCTCGTCATTCATCTACTCTGTGGCGTGCTGGTGTTCCTTCTCTCGGACAGGCTGCTGGCGCGGCCCGTGGCGCGCGTAGACGACCGGCGCCGCTGGGTGGCGTTGTGGATCACCGCTTGCTGGTTGCTCGCGCCTCTGTACGTCAGCACCGTGTTGTACGTGACCCAACGGATGGCGGAGCTTGCCACTCTGTTCTCCCTGGCCGCCCTGTTCGCTTACGTGTGCGGTCGCGAGCGCCTCGCCGACGACCGCCGCACGGGCCTTGCACTGATGGCGGCGGGACTGGCCGTATTCTGGCCGCTGGCCATGGTCAGCAAGGAAAACGGCGTGCTGGTGCCCGTTCTCATGGTCGTCATAGAGATATTCTTCTTCCGCGAGGCCCGGCCTTGGGAAGCTACGCGCCTGGCCCATGGGGTGCTGGGACTGGCAATCGCGGCAACCGCGCTGATGGGAATTGCCATCGTCTTTTGGTCGCCAGAGTCCGTCTTTTTCAACTACGGCTACCGGCCGTTCACACTCTGGGAGCGCGTGCTGACCGAGTGCCGGATTCTGTTCGACTACCTGGCGAATCTGATTCTGCTGCCGGGTGCAAGCCCGTTCGGCATATACCACGACGACTATCCCTCCCGTCCCGCGGCCTGCTGGAGCCCGCCGGCACATTGTTCGCCGTTGGCGCATGGCTGGCAGTGTTGGCAACCGGTTGGCTCACTCGCGGCACGCGCATGGGGTTACTGGCTTTCGGGCTGTGGTTCTACCTGGCCGCGCATCTGGTGGAATCCACGATCCTGCCCCTGGAGCTCTATTTCGAGCACCGCAACTACCTGCCCGGCGTCGGAGTGTTCTTTTCCCTGGGGTACGGTGGCTATCTGCTGCTCGCCCGGGCGCGGCTCAAACGCCTGCTGCTGGCCACCGTGGTTGCGGTGCCTGTCCTCTACGGTGTGGTCACCTATCACCGGGTGCTGGTCTGGCAGTCCTGGGAGCGGATGCTGTTCGCCGCGTTGAGTCACTACCCGGACTCCACGCGCGTCCATACGGGGCTTGCAAATCTCTACGTCGGCCGGGGAAAGCTGGAGCAGGCTTTGGAGCACCTGGAGCGCGCCGGCGCGCGCCCCGGGGCGCCCGAGCTCGGCCTCGCGCTCCACGCCATCAGCGTCCATTGCCTGGCAAATCGGCCGCCGCCACCTTCCGTCTACCAACGTCTGCAACGGTCACGGCCGGACGATGACAACTATACGGCGAATGCCCTTGGGTGGCTGGCGGACGCCGTAGGCGACGGCAGATGCCCGGTGCTCGACCCGGCACGTATCGCCGCTGCCTTGCACCACAGCCTGATGCCGGTGACAGACGCCGGCCCCCACGGCAATAACTGGCTCCTGCATACGCGCACGGCCAGACTGCTGGCGGCGACGGGAAGCAAGCGCGATGCATTGCATCACCTGGACCTGGCCTCACGCCTGGCGCCCGGGCGACTCGAACCGGGTCTGCTGGCAATCCGCTATCGACTGGATCTCGGTGACATCGACGACGCCAGGAAAACGCTTCTGGAGCTCGAGAAACAGGACAGGGGCCGGATCGCGAGCCATTCTCGTCAAATCGAAAAGTACGCGGAGCAGCTCCATGGCACCGACCGGCAGAAGCGGTCTGTTCAGTAGATTTCAACCGCCCCCACCGGTCTGTCCCGAGGAGTCCTCGCGGCTGACGAAACATTTTACCCCGGCACCGGTCAATACCAAGAGGAACGAGCGAGACGCAGCACCATGACTGAATTACTTTTTTCCAAAGCCTGGCCAATGAGAATCATCCGCATTGCCCTGCTGGTCGGTGTCGGCTGGTGGTTCGTCAAGGATCTGGTCTACGCCCAGCTGCCCATGTCCCTGGAGTGGCCGAACACGAACTTCGACAACACCCTGGTGGACCTGGGCGAAATTCAGTCCGGAGGGCCACCGAAGGACGGCATTCCACCCGTGGATGAGCCGGAATTCGATTCCGTCGTGGAAGCCAACAAATGGCTGAATCCTCGTGAGCCGGTGGTGGTCGTGACGATTGACGGCACCACCAAGGCCTATCCCATACAGATTCTCATCTGGCACGAAATCGTCAACGACAGCATCGCCGGTGTTCCCGTGTCGGTGACCTTCTGCCCGCTGTGCAACGCGACCATTGTTTTCGACCGACGCTTAGACGGCGAGGTCCTGGATTTCGGCACCACCGGCCGCCTGCGTAAGAGCGATCTGGTCATGTACGACCGCCAGACCGAGACCTGGTGGCAACAGTTCACCGGCCAGGCCATCGTCGGTAAGAAAGCCGGCGCGGTGCTCAATCGCATCCCTGCCAACATCGTCGCCTACGAAGACTTTCGCGACACCTACGCAGACAGCCAGGTGCTGTCCCGGCGTACAGGACACAGCCGGGCCTACGGCAACAACCCCTACCGAGGCTATGACACGATCAACGATCAGCCCTTCCTTTTTTTCGATCCGGTAGACAAGCGGTTGCCACCCATGGAGCGGGTGCTCAACGTCAGTGTCGGGGAGACGCACAAACTCTATCCCTTCTCGACATTCAAGACTGAGCCGGTCATCAATGACCAGGTGGACGACATGCCGGTGGTGGTGTTCAGTCGTCCCGGCACCTTGTCGGCGCTGGATGGCTCGGTCATCGCCGACTCGCGGGATGTGCCGTCGGCAACCGCTTTCGACCGCCGGTTGGATGGGGAAGTCATGCGTTTCGCGCTTCGCGACGGCCACATCGTCGACAAGCAGTCCGGCACGCGCTGGAACCTGTTCGGCACCGGCATCGACGGTCCCCTGAGCGGACGGCAGCTCGAGCCCGCCCCCGGCGGGGTCCACTTCGCGTTCGCCTGGCTGGCCTTCAATCCCGAGTCACAAATCTACGGCCAATAGCGCAGCGATAGTCCAACGATAGTCGGGGCTGAGTAATCGCGGTATTCTGTCGCCCCATGTTCGCCTCGATAAAACGCTTTTTTGACGCCAACCTCACGGCCGCCGCCGCCCAAGCCAACAGCCCGGCGGAGCAAGAACATGCCTATCGGCTCGCCACGACGGCCTTGTTGATCGAAATGACCCGGGCGGATCACCAGGTCAAAGGCGTCGAGCGCGACGCCGTCATCCACGCCGTGCAACAGGCTTTCGAGCTGGACTCGGCGCAGACCGAGGAGCTGATAGCGCTTGCCGAGCAGGAAGCCGACCAGGCCACGTCCTTGTTCGAGTTCACGCGGCTCATCAATCGCCACTTCGATGCGAAGCAGAAAGAGCACTTCGTGGAGCTGCTGTGGCACGTGGCCCTGGCCGACGGCGAGCTGGACAAGTACGAGGAGCATCTGGTGCGAAGAGTCGCCGATCTAATCCATGTGCCGCACCTTTCCTACATTCGTGCCAAGCACCGTGCGGTGGCACGGCTGCAATAGTGCGCCTTCTCGCGGGCGCGCTCAGGGCTTGCACAGCATCCGCGCCCACTCGTAGTACGCTTCCACGTCCTCGCCCGTTTGGTCGTTATCGGTAAAGATGGCAACGGCCCGCACCGGGCCGGGCGGCGCGTAACCGAAGGCCGTGCGGAAATCGCGGCCCACATGGCGCTTCTGGGTGACCCATCCGCCGCTGCCGTGAAGTCCGCTTCGCACCACCAGGCTGCGTACCGTACCCGGCATGTACGGACTGTCGATCACACGTTCCACCGCAACGCGTTCATTGGTCCACACGTAACGCAGGGTCGGCACCGGCATTGGGTCGAACACGAAACCCGGATCGCCGAACAGCAGGAAGATCGATGCAGCCACGTCTTCCCGCTCTCGTACGCGGATGTCGGCGCTGGGTTGGAGGACGGTTACCGACCAGCTCCACTCCATTTCCGGACACTCGTCGGTATCGATGTCCACGCGCCGCATCAGACCCGAAGACGATCTGCGCCCGCGCGCGGAAATGGCCAACCGATCCTGAAATAACTCCACGCGATACTGAGTAGTGCCCAGGAAATGCAGCTGTTGCCACTCATCTTCGATTACGGTGCCGGCGGAGAACAAGCTTCGCGTACCGCCGCCGCCCGATTCCCGGTCAGCTTCCTGGACGGCCTCCTGAGAGGACATCAGGCACGCCCCCTGAACGGCGATAGCCGCGCAAATCAACAGCCATCGCATGGCGAGGACACCAGGGCCCATGGGCAACACGGCCCGTTTCGCGCTCATCACGGCTTGCTGCTTCATCCTCCACTGCCCGAATAAAAGTAGCGCTCCACCAGGTGGGGCTCGTCGAAATGACGTTTGCCGACGAACAGCGTCGCGTGGTGGCCCCACTGGCGCATGGCCCCGGGTTGCGCGATCCCCATGGGCCAGAAAAGCCATCGTTCACCGCGCTCGGTGCCGGGAACCAGGCCGTCGGGCTGAAAGAGACTGCGCCGTCTGCCCTGGGTCGTCGGCAACGAGCGCAGGACGTCGGCGTCGTGCATGGCATAGACATGGTCGGTGTTAACAGAGACGTCGAAGTACACCCGCTGGAGGTAATGGGTGCCATGGGCGATGCGCACCACCAGGCCTCCGGCTCCCTGATCGAGGCGTTGGGGAATCAGTGGCGGCTCCTCGTGGCCATGGGGAGGCGGTTTCGTCTGCAACCGCCTGGTGGGTACGAACAGATGGTAGCAGCCGCAGTCGTGCATGCTGTCGTAGAGCAGCGGCCGGCCATCACGGCCCAGGGTCACGCGGAAAGTGATAGCGTCGAGACGCCCCGACAGCAGATCGAAATCGCCGTCGGGCGGACGTGAAGGAAACCACACAGAGTAGTTCAGTTGCAGCAGCGTTCGTCCCTCGAAGCGCGTGTAGGAGATGCGGCGAAACACCACCGGTTCGCCGATGTCCACCGACGGCATACCGTCATCGGTCCACACCGGCATACCGATGCGGTCGTCGTCGCTGACAATGTCGATCTCGAACACGGGTGCGAAGGTTTCGAACAGGCGTTGCCGATCAACGGCGGACAAGTCCGGAATACCCTGGGGCTTGCCATTAGCATGTTCCAGCAGCACCGCCAGGGCCTGCGCCGACACCGGCGGGTATTCCGGCGCGGGCCGGTAGCGGATCAGCCTGCCCTTGACTGAAAGCGACTCCAGGGATCGGGAAAACTCCGCTTGAATGCCTTCGTGCAGATTTCTTACGCCGGCTTTGAAGGGCAGCGAGGTGAACGGATACAGCCCGATGACACGTTTAGCGACACTGTAATCGTCGGCAACCCGGGAGATCTCCAGCAACTGTGCCCGGGCGGCCGGCGACTCCAGATCCGATACCATCAATACTTCGGCACAAGCGTCGAGCCGGGCACCAAGGGATTCACGGCGTTTGCCGCCGGGATCGTCGGGCAAATTCCGCAGCTCGAACGTTCGCGCCTGAGAATCCAGATTGCGCAAGCGCGCCAGCCAGGCGTCGAAATCTTCGCTGCCGGCACCTGGCTTGACCTCGTCAGCAGCCAGAAAGCGATCGATGCGAAGATAGGGATAATCGGAGATGCGGGCGGATTGCGCATCCCCGACAGCGGCGCCCTTCACCCACGCATCGACATCGGAATAGAGCGTCCGGCAGGAAACGACACTAAGCGGCGCAGAATCCACCACCGAGGCCGGCGGCGCGAGATGTGCCGTGCATCCGGTCAGTGACAGTGCCACGACCAAGCAGTGAATCGGTGGGAGCCAACACCTCATAGCAGTGCTTCCCGGGCCACGAACAGTACCACCGCGTACCGGGCAATCTTACCAAGGGCAATGAACAACAGCGCCCGGTACCAGGGCACGCGCAACCAGCCGGCGGCGGCGCACAGGGGATCACCGATTACGGGAAGCCAGGATAGCAATAGCACCGGGCTTCCGTGCTTACGGATTCGGGTTGCTGCCGGGTGCAGCTTGGCGTCCTGGAAGTGGCCGGCCGGAAGCAGCCGACCGATGAGCCACGAGCTCATCCCGCCCAGGGTGTTACCCGCGGAAGCCACCGCCAGCAGTATCAACCAATCGTGGCTGTCGGCGTGGACCAGATAGGCCAGCACGGCTTCCGAGCCGCCCGGCAACAGGGTCGCTGACAGGAATGCGCTGGTGAACAGCCCCCAGAGGCCGACGGCCGCGGCATCCATCAACCACCGTCGTGGGGCGCCGATTGCCGCCGGCCGACGGCGAAGCAGCCCATCAGCACCAGCACGGCCAGGGTGATCACGACCCGGTCGCCGGTTCGCGCATAGAGCGTCATGCCCTGCATGGGAAAGATCTCACCCTCCAGGACCTGCACCTGGAACTGCGGAGCTCGGCTCTGAATGGCGCCGTCGGGAGCGACGATGGCCGTGATGCCGGTGTTGGTGGCCCGCAGCAGATAACGCCCGGTTTCCAGCGCCCGGGCGCGGGCCATCTGCATGTGCTGGTGAGGGCCGATGGTGGCGCCGAACCAGGCATCGTTGCTGACGGTAACCAGCACCTCCGCTTCCGGCAGGGCTTTCACTACCTCGTTGCCGAAGGCAATTTCGTAGCAGATGGACACACCGAGCCTGTAGCCGGCGGCCTCCAACAACGGTTGCACATCCGGGCCCGGGTTGAAATCCGCCACCGGTAGACCCAGGGCCTCGGTTACGGGTCGCATCAGCGCATCCAGGGGAAGGTATTCACCGAAGGGCACCAGATGGCGTTTGTGGTAAACCATCTCGCGTCCGCCAACAATGAAAACGCTGTTGAACAGCTCCAGCGACCCCCGATCCAGAACCGGCACGCCGAATACCACGTGGCTGTTATTGGCGCGCGCCTCTTTTCCCAGGCCGTCGATGAATCCATCAAAGCTATCGCGCAGGCCCGGCAAAGCGCTCTCCGGCCAGACGATGAGATCCGCGTCCCAATGCTCGCGGGTCAATCTGAGATAACGCTCCAGGGTCGGGCGGCGCATTTCCGGCAACCATTTCTTGTCCTGGGGCATGTTGCCCTGCACCAGCGCGACTGTGATCGCGTCGCCGGCGGGCTCGGTCCACCTCACCGTGCCAAGCAGGCCTCCAACGGCCCACATCACGGCCAGCGCCGCCAACCATGGCCAACGCTGCTTGCCTTTCTCACTGGCGGCCAGCACCAGCAGCCCGGCGCTGACCGCCACTGCCCAACTGGCCGCGTAAATTCCGCCCACCGGCAACAAGCCCTGCAACGGCGAACCGACTTGACTGTAGCCCAACTGCAGCCATGTGAATCCGGTAAAGAACCATCCTCGCATCCACTCCGCCAGCAGCCACGCCGCCGGCATCAGCAGTAGCAGCCGATAGCGCCGGTGGGCGACACCGATTCGACCGATCCTGACCACGGCGAAACCGACCATGGCCGGATACAGCGCCAGGAACATGGCCAGCAGACCCGTCAGAAACAACGCCCAGCCGATGGCGATGCGATTGAATTGAAAACTTTCGTGGATCCAGAAAACGCCGAACCCGAAACAGCCGAGGCCGTAAAGCCAGCCGCACAGGAAGGCCCGGCGCGCCGGCACCCGGGTCCAGACAGCAAACAAAACGGCCAGCGATAGCGGCGCCAGGGGAAACAGATAAAAAGGGAGCGAAGGACAGCGGCAGGGCAAGCCCGGCAAGCCCGGATGCGATCATCCCGAGCCGGCCATCCAGCCTCATCGGCTCGGGCGTCCTGCTTCGCCCTACCTCGTCCATCCCTGGACTCGTGCGCAACGCTGCCTTTGTCACGGCAAGTTTCAGGAGCCGCTTGGTTCCACTGACAGCACGCGCAACAGGTGTACCCGACGCTTATCGGCGCGCAGCACCTTGAAGGTAACGCCGCCTATATTGCTTGTCTCGCCGCGGCCGGGGAGGCGGCCGAACGCCTTGATCACTACGCCGCCAATCGTGTCGAACTCGTCGTCACTGAATGCAGTCTTGAAATAGTCGTTGAAGTCCTCGATGGGCGTGATCGCTTTCACATTGTGCTCGCCGTTGCTGAGGCGGCGAATGAAGCTGCCCTCCTCGGTATCGTGCTCATCGTCGATTTCTCCGACGATCTGCTCGAGAACATCTTCGATGGTAACAAGGCCGGCGACGCCACCATACTCGTCCACGACGATTGCCATATGGTTGCGGCTCTCGCGAAACTCGCGCAGCAGCACATTCAGTCGTTTGCTTTCGGGAATGAATACGGCCGGGCGCATGGCATCGTCCATGTCGAATTTCTGCACCTCATCACGGGCGTAGTAACCGAGAAGATCTTTCGCCAGCAGAACTCCTTCCACTTCGTCACGATTGTCCCCGATTACCGGGAAGCGCGAATGCCCCGACTCTGTCACCGAAGTGACAAAATCGTCCGGCTGACTGTCGGAATTCACCACAACCATCTGCGCACGCGGAACCATGATGTCACGCACATGCATTTCACCTACCTGCAGAACACCTTCGATCATGGCCAACGCCTGCGCATCCACCAGGTTGCGCTTTTCGGCATCCCGCAGTATATCGAGCAACTGCCCGCGGTCCTGCGGCTCTCCGCTCAAAACTTTGTTCAGGCGAGCGAGCCAGGAGGGTGTTCCGGAGCCATTGCGATCGGTGGCGTGATCTGCGTTCATGAGGTGGCCTGTGATTCATATGGATTTTCAAAACCGAGACCGGCAAGGATGCGCGTCTCCAATGTTTCCATTTTCAGCGCCTCGTGCGCTTGCATGTGATCGTATCCGAGGAGATGAAGCGAGCCATGCACGACCATATGTGCCCAATGGGAGTCTGCGCTCTTGGACTGCTGGTCGGCCTCGCGCCGCACGACAGGGGCGCAGATGACAATGTCGCCTAACAGCGGCATGTCTACTCCCTCTGGTGGATCGAACGGAAATGAGAGAACGTTGGTAGCGCCGTCCTTGTTCCGGTAGCAGGTGTTGAGTCGTGCACCCTCTGCCTCATCGACGATGCGAATGGTGAGCTCGAACTCGTCACGCAGGCCACTGACGGCGGCGCGTGCCCATGCACGTAGCCGTGCCGGGTCAGGTAAGTCGTCTTCGTCGCTGGCGATCTGCACGTCCACCTCGTGCGTCATTCGCCTTCGCCGTGCCGGCCCTCGCCCGCACGCGCTTCATGGGCTTCGTAAGCGTCGAGAATGCGTGCTACCAAGGGGTGGCGGACGACGTCCTTCGAATCGAAAAAAGTAAAGCTGATACCTTCGACACCACGAAGCACGTCGATCACGTGACGCAGCCCGGATCGTTGTCCACGAGGCAAATCAATCTGGGTAATATCCCCGGTGATGACTGCCGTAGAGCTGAATCCAATCCGCGAAAGAAACATTTTCATCTGCTCTACGGAAGTGTTCTGTGCTTCATCGAGTATGATGAAGGATTCGTTGAGGGTCCGCCCCCGCATGTATGCGAGCGGCGCAACTTCGATGACGTTGCGCTCGATGAGCTTGGCCACGCGTTCGAAACCAACCATCTCATGAAGCGCATCGTAAAGTGGCCGCAGGTAGGGATCGACCTTTTGAGCCAAATCCCCAGGCAAGAACCCGAGACGTTCCCCGGCTTCGACTGCCGGGCGCACGAGAACGACGCGGCGCACGGACTCTCTTTCGTAGGCTTCCACGGCGCAAGCCACGGCAAGATAGGTTTTCCCAGTGCCGGCAGGTCCGACACCGAAATTGATATCGTGACGAAAAATATTCTGCAGATATTTCGACTGATTCGCGCCCCGCCCTCGAATGTAGCCCCGGCGAACCTTCACGACGACGTCCTCGTCGGCCTCATTGTTCAGGGCGCCTTCGACGCCTGCGTCGTGCAAATATAAATGCACGCGCGCGGCTGTCAGGGTTTCCGCTTCGGTTTCCATATACATCCGGCGAAGGATCTCACCGGCGGCGCGCGCCACGTCGGGAGCGCCGCTGATCTGGAAACTGTCACCCCGACTGACGATGTCTACGCCCAGCCGGCGCTCGAGCTGCTTCAAATGCTGGTCGAACGGACCACAAACATTTGCCAGCCGTTGATTGTCAGCGGGTTCCAACCGTATTTCGTAAACGGTGCAGGAGTCTTGCTGGGATTGGACGCTCAACTGCGGTAATTGTTTCTCAGGCTTATGAGGAGTGGAATGCGGGTGGCGCTCAAACGACGGCGAATGGGCGCGCCATGATATCCACGAGCTCCCCGCGAAGACTGTTGGGCAGGGCTTCGGTAATACGCACGTCCGTGAATTGGCCGATGAGATCCAGATTCCCTGGAAAATTTACGACTCGATTATTTTCCGTTCGCCCTGAAAGCTGCCGCGCGTCCTTTTTTGACGGGCGCTCGACAAGAACACGTTGCACGCTATCGACCATGGATTCACTAACGGCGTGCCCGAGTTCATTGATCCGAGACTGAAGGCGCGCCAAGCGCTCTTTCTTTACGCGCGCCGGCACTGGATCCGGGAAATCTGCGGCGGGCGTACCAGGTCGCGGACTGTAGATGAAGCTGAAGGAGTGATCGAAGCGCACGTCATCGATGAGATTCATCGTGTCCTCGAATTCCGCGTCGGTTTCACCGGGAAAGCCGACGATAAAATCCGACGTCAGGCTGATACCCGGCCGCACGCGGCGCAAGCGAGCCACTTTGTTTTTGTATTCGTCGACAGTGTAGTTGCGTTTCATCAGATTAAGGATTCGGTGACTGCCGCTCTGCACCGGTAGATGCAGATGGCCTACGAGCTCAGGAACCTCCCCATAAACGGCGGTCAACTCTTCGGAAAACTCACCAGGATGCGAGGTCGTATACCGAATCCTCTCAATACCATCTATAGCAGCCGTATATGAAATCAGCAAGGCGAGGTCACACACGCCACCATCGTGGGTGGCACCGAGGTAAGCGTTTACATTCTGTCCGAGATACGTGATCTCACGCACGCCCTGGTCGGCAAGCGCCACAACCTCGGCGATGACATCATCGAAGGGCCGGCTGAATTCCTCTCCACGGGTGTAAGGCACGACGCAGAACGAGCAGTACTTGCTGCAGCCCTCCATGATGGAAACGAAGGCCGTAGGCCCATCAGCCCGGGGCTGCGGCAGGCAATCGAATTTCTCGATTTCCGGGAAGGAAACATCCACTTGGGGAACGCGCGAACGTTGCGCGTCGCTGATCAGTTGCGCCACGCGATGCAGCGTCTGCGGCCCATAGACGATGTCCACATAGGGGGCCCGCTCCTGAATGGACGCGCCCTCTTGACTGGCGACGCAACCGCCGACGCCGATGATGAGCTCCGGGCGCGCCTGCTTCCATTCGCGCCAACGCCCGAGCTGGGAGAAGACCTTCTCTTGCGCCTTTTCCCGCACCGAGCAGGTATTGATGAGCAGGACGTCGGCATCCTCGGGCACATGGGTACGCTCGTACCCATGGGAGGCGGCGAGCAGATCGGCGGTACGCGCCGAATCGTACTCGTTCATCTGGCAGCCGAGGGTTTTGATATAGAGCTTCTGCGACATGCTTTTCCCGCACTGGAGGGCCGGTAAACGTACACCTTTTAGCCCTTCTTTGCCACGCGGGGCAGCGGCAAGGCCCGGCTGCCTCCCGGGAGGCAGGCACCTCAGCTCATGGGGCCCCGCCACCGGCAGGCGGCAAGGGCCACTCGCGCCACCCCCCCAGGGCGGGATAGTAGAGGCCCAGGCGAATGGGCCGGAAATCGGCGGCGGACATCAAGCGTCCGTAGCGTTCCAGTTGCGCCCGGTAGCGCTGCTGCTCGCGGTCCAGGAAGGCTTCCACGTCACCACCCTCGTGACGGCTGGACTTGTAGTCGATGATCCAACACACGCCGTCGGCGTCGACGAAACTGCGGTCGATGACCACGTTCACCAATGCGCCCGCGTCCACGCCACTCAATGGGAGCTCGCTACGGGCCCCCTGGTGACCGGAGTCCAGAAGCCAACGGCCGCGCTCGTCCACCAGAACCCTTTCCAGGGCCTCCTGCACCCGCGCGACGGCGCCCGGCAATTCCTGCCCGGGGATGCCGAGACTCGCCAGCATCGCCTGCCAGGCATTGCATCGATGCGCCAGGCGGGCGCTGTCCCAGGCGGCTGCGCCCTGCCGGGAAATTTCCATCAGCCCACGGTGAATAACGGTACCCACGTGGCGTGCCGTCTCCCCAGCCCAATCGAACTCCACCGGCGCGGGCGCCCGCTCGCCCCCGGGCTCGGCACCATCGGTGCTCGCCATCGCCGCTGCAGGCGCGTCGGGCGGGCACCAGTCGGCGGGCAAACGCCGCAGCCCGGCGCCGCCTGGCCGGGCCGCCGTGCCACCGATGCGGGGCGGGCTTTCGTCACGGGCCGCCAGCGCCTCCTCGAACGCGCCGGCGACCACGGGCCACAGACGTTTCAGCAGGCTTCTCTTTGCCGGCGGCCGGGGAGTCTCGCCATCCTTGTCCAGGGCTACGCTGCCGAGAAGGTGCAGGGCCTTTCTGGCCCGGGTCGCGGCCACGTACAGAAGCCGGGTCTGCTCGTGCAGATCTTTGTCGGCCTCCAGATTGCGCAGGTATTCGTAAATGGGCGGCGCCTCTTCGGTGGGCGACGGGATCGGTGCGAGCAGAAAGTTCGTCTCTTCGGATTCGCCGGCGCGCTTGGTCCAGGCAAGCAGATGATGATCATCGGCGCGCCCGGGACGCTCCAGACCGGGAACGATGACCACGTCGAACTCCAGACCCTTGGCCTTGTGCATGGTCATGATCTCCACGTCCGCGTCCTCCACATGGGCGACCGCGTAGAGTTGCGCCGCGCGCCGTGCGAGCTCATCCCCGTCCGCCGGGGCGCCGGCCATATCCAGTCCGTCCAACAGGCCGAGAAAGGCGTCGACGTTGGCAAGCTCCTCGGTGGCGACGCAAGCCGGCCCGCCCAGAGCGATCCAGGTTCCCTCCACCCAACGGCGCAAGCGCCGGCGCCCGCGCTCCGCCACGGCGGGACCGAGCACCGACAGCAGTCGCGCGGCGCGCCGGCGTCCATCCTCGCTCACGCCCCCGCCATGGTCGGCTCCTTCCAGCAGATCGATGATCCCGGCATCGGGCTCATGGGCCACCAGGGCATGTAAATCGGCCAGTGTCATGGCGCACCAGGGGGCGCGCAGAACCGCCAACCAGGCAACCCGGTCCGCCGGGTGCAGCAGGGCGCGGGCCAGGGCCAGCAAATCTTCCACCGCCGGCACCTCCGCCAGAGGCTCGATATCGACGCCGCGGTGGCGAATGCCGGCCTCGCGAAGGCGCGGCAGTATGGCGTCCAGATGCGCCCGGCTACGCACCAGCAGCGCAACGCTGACCCCGGCGTCGGCGGCGCGGGCAGCAAGGATGAGCTCTGCAACGCGACGTGCCTCGGCGTCACGGTAACCGTGCGCGCCGTCATCGCTGTCACTGTCGCCATTGCTCTCGCTATCGTCGCCAGTGCCGCCCTTGAACAGCGCATGCACCTGCACACCTCGTGGGCCGCCAGCCACTTCCGGGTCGCTTTCGTCGGTTTCCACGAAGGCCGTGGACGGTGTGTAGCTGACGGCGCCGGCGATGGTATCGTCGGCGGGCGGCATCACTTGGGGGAACACGCCGTTAACCCATGCGACCACATCCGGACGCGATCGAAAATTGGCGCTCAAACGCAACGACTCGACTGCCAGCCCCGCCAGGCCGTGCCGGGCCACGTGAAGAAACAAGCCAACATCCGCCTCGCGGAATCGATAGATGGACTGCATGGGATCGCCCACCAGAAACACCGTGCGGCCATCCCCCGGTGCCCAGCCTGCCGTCAATTGCTGAAGCAACGCAAAGTGGCTGTGGGAGGTGTCCTGGAACTCGTCCACGAGAATGTGGCGGATGCGATAGTCCAGGGCCAGGGCAAGGTCGGTGGGTGCTTCGTCGCCGCCCAGAGCCTGGCGCGCGGCATTGGTGATCTCCGAGTAATCCACCTGGCCGCGCTCCGCGAACACGACCCGCAGGCAGGCGGTGGCCACCGGCAGAATTTCCAGCAATGCATCCAGCACCTGCCACTGTCCGTGGGTGTACACCGGTTCCGGCAAGCGCACCACCGTCAGCAGTCGCTCGCGAAGCTCGAATGCCCCCGCCAGCCTCTCGAGCAGAGCCAGGCCCCGAGCACGCATCTCCTGCAACCGCGGTTGCTTGTCCGCTGGAAATCCCTCACGGCGGGTGAGCGTCTTGCGCCAACCGCCGTCCCTGGTGAGCAGCGTCGCGGCCACGCCCTGCCACTGGCGCCGCTCGGACGTGCTCGCGCCGGGCAGCTTCGTCAGACCCGCGCAAGCCACCGCCGGTGACGCGGATTCGCTGTCGCGCAACGTGTCACCGGCATAGGCACATACCGCAGCCAGCTCTTGGGCGAGTTCCGGGGGCACGGCGGCTCGTAAAGCTGACAGCTCTTCGCCCACAGCCTTGCCAAGCTCCGCTTCGAGCTCGCTGCGGCGCGATCCCGGGTCGCTGCTTCCGGGAAGCAGATAGCGCAGCCATTGATCCCGGCGCGAGAGCATTTCCACCAGCATGCCCTCGAAGCGCCCCAGGTCGCCGTCCAGATGACTGACCAGGGTTACCACGCACTCGCTCCAGGGCGTGTCTTCGTGCAGCAACGCGACCACGTCCCGGGCCGCCTGCCGATACAGGGGTGACACGTCGTCGACGATCAGCGCATCGCCGCCCAGACGCGACAGCCATGGCATCTGCGTGGCAATCGTGCGGCACAGGGCATCGATGGTGAGAATGCGCATGCGCCCGGGTTGCGCGTTCAACGACCAGCCTTTGACGGTGTCTCTCGCCACCACGGCGCGCGCCAGCGCCAGGGTCGTTTCCTGATACGGCGTCTGCGCGGGCCCGCCGTCCTCGGACTCGGCGCCGGCCGCCATGGCCAGAGCGTCCAATACCCGGTCGCGCATCTCCGCCGCCGCCTTGCGCGTGAAGGTGATGGCGATAATCTCCTCGGGGTTCTCGACGGTGGCCAGCAGTCGCAGGTAGCGCTGAATGAGCAAACCGGTCTTGCCGGATCCCGCCGGCGCCTGCACGATAAAAGAACGCGACGGATCCAAGGCCATTTCGCGCACCCGCTGATCGGACGGCTGGCGGCTGCTCACGGCGGTCATGTTCGCACCACCATTGAAAGGAGCGAGCTTGCGCGAGCACCGTAGGTTGGGCTGAGCTCGCGAAGCCCAACAAACGCCGGCATGTTGAGCTTCGCAAGCTCAGCCCAACCTACGGCCTTTTTCAATGGGGTCATTGCTCGTGGACCCGGCACAGCAGCTGCAAGCCGCAGTAGCGGCAGGTGGTGCCTGGTAGTTTTGGATCCACGCGGGCATCGCCTTCCAGATAGGCCCGGGCGAGCTTCTCCAGGTGCTGGCGCCAGAGGAGCTTGTGCGCTCCCCAGTCTCGAGCCTGGCGCGCTCCGTGCAATCTCGACGATGCCACGCTGCTGACGCCGGGTGCGATGTGGTCACCATCTCCCAGGCCGCGGTAACCGAGTTCACCGGGACGCAGCACACCGAACGCCAGCCCGGCCACCTGAGCACCGCCGAGATCGTCCAGGGCCTGGGCATACACCGGCAGTTGCGGTTCATCGGGGCGCTCACCGAACCAGTCCTTCGGATTGCAGCGCCCGGTTTTGTAGTCCACCAGGAACAGCTCGCCGCCATCCAGCCGGTCCACCCGATCGGGACGCAGGGTCACGGGCAGTCCGGCCACGGTGCTGGACTCGCTGTGCTCGGCTTCCACTTCGAAGGGCGCGCGCCCGGCTTCCATGTCCAACCACGCGTCGGCCAGAGCTTCCAGGCGTTTCTGCTCCATGGCCAGCAGGCGCCCGCGCAGGGTGTGGGGCCGCTGCCGGGCTTCGTCGGCAAGCACCCGGCCGGCGGTGGTGCAGATCAACTGGGTGCGCTCATCTTTCGACATGGCGAGCATGCGCGACTGGCCGCCCAATGCCTGCCACAGTAATTCCAGCAGTCGATGGGCAAGATTGCCGCGCACCCGGGGATTCAGGCTGCTGTCCGGCGCGGCCACATCGTCGGCGCCCAGGCGGTGGACGGCGAAGGCGCGAAAGGGACAGGCCGCCTGGTCCTTGAATACCGATACGCCACCGTGCACCGGACGGCTGGTGTCGACGGCGGGCGCCACCTGATCATCGATAATCTCCAGTACAGGCGCAGCCAGATGCACGCATTCGGCGTCGCCGGGCACCTGGTACGCAGTCAGCGTGCCTGCCTCGCCTGCCGGCACATGGGCGATAAGCGCGCTTGGCCGCAACGCTTCATCGCCCTGCTGACGGGGATGACTGACGATAACCTCCGGGGCACTCGCCTCCATGCGCTCCGTCCAGGCCCGCGCCCAGCGCAATTGCTGCTCGCTGCCGGCCCGGGGCATGCCCCGCTCGCGCTGCAATTTTACCGGCAGGAAGGGGTTGGGTCGTGGGGGCTCCGGCCATGCCTGATGGTGCAGACCGCTGATCCAGAGATGGGAATATTCCACGCCCACGGCTTCCAGCACACCCAGGATCTGCACCGGGGCCGCCCCGGATCGCGGTTGAAACACCTGTCTCCCGGCGAGCCGCCGCAGTTGCGACAGGGCCTGGGAGAAATCCATGGGCGGCAGAACCGGCGCCAACGCTGCCAGGGATCCCAGCAGTTCGCGAAACACCGCCACTGCCTGGAACTCGTCACTGTCCAGTGGCCGATCTCCCGGCCAGCCCGCGTGCACCAGCCAGGTTGAAAATTGCCCGGCCCATTCGGATACCGGATGGTGTCGCCCACCGGAAACGCCATGGTTTCGCAGCCCTTCCAGGAGAGCGACGAATGGCGCGCCTTGCTCGTGGGAAAGATCCCCGCGGCCGGCGCCGCCCCCGCGGTCCAGGCGCCCCGCCAGCTCCCCAAGGCGTGCCAGCGTGTAGCGCGGCTCACCGATCTCGCGCAAACGCGCATCGAGGCGGGCGCGCCAGCTCAACTCCCCGCCCCCGAGATACGAAGACAACAGCCAACGCCCGGCGTCCGGCAGCGACAGTTGCCCAGCCATTGCCCCCAGGCTGAGCAACGCGTCGCTCACCACCGGCACTGCGGCCAACGGTGGACCCAGGGAGATGTTGAACGCGTGCCCCGGCTCCGCGGCCCCGGGGCGCCCGGCGCCCGGTGCAAACACATCTTCGAAGATGGTCTCGACTCGATGGCGCACCGCCGCGAGACCCGGCACCACGATTCCGACGGTTCCCGAAGCACCATCCTCCATGCGTTGCCTCGCCCAACGGGCCGCGGCTTCGAGCTCATCGTCCCGGCTGGCGAATTCGAATCGCAGGGCATTTCCCTGGTGGCATCGCACCTGCCGGTCTTCGACGATGATGCCCTGCTTACTCAGGGCTGCGAACAATAACCGCTGCTGCGGCGTGAGCGCGTCGAAACCCGCCAGCAACACGCGCCTGGTGCCGGCGGCATGAACGGCGGCCAGTCCGTCCACCAGCAGATCGCCGACGCTGGCCAGATCCACCCAGTTTCCGCGCCGGCAGAGTGAGCAATAGCTGCGCGCCCAGCCGCGAAAGGCGCGCACCTCTTCGCCGGCGAAACCCAGGTCATCGTCGATCTGCAAACGCCAGCCGCGCAGCAGCGCCCAGGCGGACTGTGCATTACGCGCCGCCTCGGCACTGCGCAGCAGCGGCTGCTCGGCGTCGGCGGGCGGGCGGTGTGCAATCACCTGCTCCCAAAGGCTCAGATCCTGCTCGGCGCTCAGCAATGCCGGCAGTGCGCCATCGGTACCGGCAACGAAGTCGTTCCAGCTACGCGTGAGCCAGGAAGCGTAAGGAAGAATATCCGGGCTTTCCCAGACCTTGGCCCCCGCCGCCAACTGCGCGCGATCGAACTCGCCGCGCAGCACTCGGGACAGGCGCCGGTTGACGGTGATTAACGTGGTGTGACGATCGAGCGTGTCGGACAAATCAGTCATCTGGCAGTTTGGCATTAATTGGGGACAGATTTATTTACCTGTTAGTCGGGGACCCCTTTTTAAGGGCCCTTTTTAAGTGCCGCCCTTTTTAAGGTGCCGCACCTTAAAAAGGGCCCCGGCACCTTAAAAAGGTTGGTAAATAAATCTGTCCCCAATTTATGCTATGTCGCAGGCTCCGGGATCTTCGCCAGACCATCGATAATCGTGCATGACGGCAGGTGCTCGAAGATGCGCGGGGAGATTCTGATTTTACTCGAGCGGTTGCCGCCGCCGAGGATAACGTACTGGGCGTCCATGACACGCTGGTCTATCCACAGAGGTAGATCTTCCGGCAGGCAAATGGGCGTCACGCCACCGATTTCCATGCCTGTCAGGGCACGGGTTTCGTCGGCGCCGGCAAAGGACACGCGACGCGCAGCCAAACGCTTGCGCACCACGCGATTCACGTCCAGGCGGGTGTTGGCGAGCAACACACAGGCCGCAAAGCGCTCGCCACCGGTCTTTGCCTTCACAAGCAGCGTGTTGACGGAATTACCCAGGGGAATACCGTAACGCTCACAGAACACCGCCGTGTCGGCAAGCTCCGGATCACAATCCATGACCTCGTAGGCCAGGCCGGAGCCATCGAGAAATGCGTAGATGCGTCGCTGTACAGCTGCATTCATGCTCGCACTCACGCCCGCATTCACGAACCGTTTGCCGCTTCGCGTGCGCGGATTGCTGCCAACCGTGCCAGCAGTGCCTGGGCGCGTTCCACCACCGGCACATCCACCATCTTGCCGTCCACGCTGACCGCGCCCGAACCGGCACGCCGGGCGTCCGCATAGGCGTCCACCAAGCGCCGCGCATGGGCGGCTTGCGCCGGGCGAGGGCGTGAAAACGTCGTTGAGTATGGGCACGCTGCTGGGGTGAATGCAGGCGGCGCCTTCGAATCCGAAGCGCCGGGATCGCTCCGCCGTGGCCCGGTAGGCATCGAGATCCGCGTAGTCGGCGATGCTGCCGAGAATGCCGAGCGGCATGAGCCCGGCAGCCCGGGCCGCATACAGGGCCATCTGCTTGGGCAGTGCCAGGGTCTCGGCGTCGGGCAGCATGCCGGTGGAGAGCGCGAAGTCTTCCCCACCTAGCTCCAACGCCACGTTGCGCACATCGGCACGGGCAATGGCTTCGGCGTGCAAAAGTCCCGCCGCCGACTCCACCAGCACGACGAAGCGAACGCCGCCGATAATCATACCGCGCTCCGCCTCCAGCAGCGCCACACGGGCAGACAGCCCGTGCAGGGTTTCCGCATCCTCCACCTTGGGCACCAGCAGCGCGGCCACGCCCGTATGCACGGCGGCCTCCAGGTCGGCGGCGCTCTCGTCGGGCTGTGCATTGATACGAACGAGCACATCGGCACCACCACGAGCCGCAAGCTCGACGGATTCCATAAGCTTGCGCCGTGCGTCCGGGCGCTCACGGGCGGGCACGCTGTCCTCCAGATCGAGAATGATGGCGTCGGCTCCGCGGGTGTGCGCCTTGTCGATGAAACGCCCGTTGTTCGCGGGCACGAACAGCAAAGACCGCCAGATCAACATCTGCTCGGGATGATCGAATACTCATGATGCAGTATCCCGCACCGTTACAACGTGGCTACCGGACTCACCGGTGAGCCGACTGCACCGGGCATTCTCAGGGGCGGCGCCGTCAACAAACAGCGGAAGCGCTGCTGGCGGCGCATTTCCGCGGCCAACTCCGATAGATACCACAGCTCACCCAGATGAAGTCCTAAGCGAAACAGGCAGTGACGGTGCAGGGGCAATCGAGACTGACCGCCGCGGGTGCTGCCGGTTCCGCTGGAATCCTCTACCGCCATGTTGTCCGTGGCGATGATGGCGATGCCGCTCGTGGTTATCCAATCCAGAAGCCGATCGTCGTAGCCGTCGAGCACCGCGCAGGAAGCGTGCAGCAGGGCCGCGTCCGGCTCACCACCCATGGACAGAATCAGATCGTCCCAACCCGTGTGCATGAGGAACATGTCGCCCTCTTCCACCACCACGCCATCGGCATCGAAAATCGCCATGAGAGCGTCGTAGTCCACCACCACCCGCTCGTTGCCGTAGTGAGCGTGCAGATCCACGAGCACGGCGCGGCCCCTGCACACCGGTTTCGGCCATGTTCTCGATGCCCAGCGCCCGCGCCCCCAGCTCCTGGCTCTGCCGGTCACCGCCGATGTGCTCGTAGGCACGGTAGCCGTTGTAATAAACCGGGCTCCGCGACGCCGTCGCCGTCCGCATCGAACAGCTGGCCCACGTGGGCAAGGCTGTCCCACTGGGTCGAATATTGACTGTACAGGATCATGACCTCGTCGCTGGTGATATCCATGACACCCAGGCATCGGGAACGTTCCAGATGTAGTTGAAGTAAAGATCGCCGTCTTCGAACACCGGACCGAACTTCGGCGGATGGCGCTTTGGATTGACGCTGTTGCCGCCCGGCAGGTCCAACGGCAGGCTGAGACAGAAGCTCCGGCCGTCGCGCACCTCGGCGACGCCCTGCCTGACCTTCTCGGCGGTCAGAAGATTCAACCTGCCGCGTTGATCGTCGACACCGAAATCACCCCCAGTTGGAGCCCTTCAGGGCGGTTCTGCCAGCGTTTTCTCATAATCGTTCTCGTCACCGGGCGCCCCTCGGAGGCGCTCGCTCAAGCTCTGCATGACCACATAAAACACCGGAGTAAAAACCAGCGACATGATGGTGGCGGCGATCATACCGCCAACCACCGCGGTACCGATGGCCTGGCGACTGGCGGCGCCGGCACCGGAGGCGATGACCAGGGGCATGAATCCCGCCACCGACGAGATGGCGGTCATCAGGATCGGACGGAAGCGCAGCTTTGCGGCGGTTACCGCGGAGTCCAGATATGCTCAATCCCGTTTTCCGCTGCTCCGCGGCGAACTCGACGATCAGGATCGCGTTCTTGCTCGCCAGGCCGATGAGCAGCACGATGCCGATCTGGGTATAGACGTTGTTGTCGAACTCGCGCATCAACAGCGCAATCACCGTTCCCAGCACCGCCAGTGGGCACGACCAGAATCACCGCCGTGGGGCTGGTCCAGCTCTCGTACTGGGCAGCCAACACCAGGAATACGAGAACGATGGCCAGCGCGAAGACCACCATGGACTCGGAGCCCACTTTCTTTTCCTGATAGGACATGCCGGTCCACGCATAACCCATGGATGCGGGCAGCTTGGCGTCGGCCATCTGCTCCATCAGCTCGAGAGCCTGACCGGAGCTGAATCCCGGTGCCGCCTGTCCTGTGATGGACGCACTGGGGAACAGGTTGTAGCGAAGAATGGTCTGGGGTCCGATGGCACCTTCCACCTTCACCAGCGTGCCAATCGGCACCATCTGCCCGTGCGCGTTGCGGACCTCCAGACGGCGGATGTCCTCGGGCTCGACACGGAAGCGGTGATCGGCCTGCACCTTGACCTGCCAGGTTCGGCCGAACTTGTTGAAGTCGTTGACATAGGCCGAGCCCAGGTAGGCCTGCAGGGTGCCGAAGACCTCGTTGAGAGACACGCCCAGCTTCTTGGCCTTTTCCCGATCCACCTCCGCAAAGAGCTGCGGCACCGTGACCCGGAAGGTGGTATTGAGGTTGCTCAACCCCGATTGCGCGTCGCCGTCGACGATGAGCTCGCCCACCATCTGCTCCAGCGTCTGCAACCCGGCACCACCCCGATCCTGAATCTGCATCTGAAATCCGCCGGCGACACCCAGGCCCGGAATGCCAGGGGGCGGAAAAACGAAAGCGATGGCGTCCTGGATGCCGAACAGGCGCCTTTGGAGATAGCCGAGAATACTCCCCTGGCTCAGCTCCGGCGTGGTGCGCTGGTCCCAGGGGTCCATGATGATGAAAATGGTCGCCGTGTTGGCGGCGTTGGTTCCGTCGATCAAGGAAAATCCGCCCAGGGACACCCAGTTGGCCACACCGGGCGCGTCTTTCAGAATGCCGTCGATCTGATCCAGCACTTCGGCGGTGCGTTCCAGGGAGGCTGCGTCGGGCAGCTGCACGCTCGCGATGACGTAACCTTGGTCCTCGATGGGCAGAAATCCTGTCGGTACCTTCAAAAACTGCCAGCCGGTGAGAAAACCCAGGCCGAGAAACAGCAGCATCATGATGGCACCACGGCGCACCACCGTGCGAACAACAGAATTGTAGCCACCCTCCACCTTCCCGAAGGCAGCATCAAAGCCGCGGAAAAATATATTTTTGCGCTCCTTCGGCGGCCGCAGCAACAGCGCCGACAGCGCCGGGCTCATGGTCAACGCGTTGATGGAGCTGAAGACCGTGGCAACCGCAATAGTGAGCGCGAACTGCCGGTACATCTCTCCGGTGATGCCGGGCAGGAATGACGCGGGAATGAACACCGCCAGCAATACCAGGGTGGTTGCGATCACCGGTCCCGACACTTCGCTCATGGCCTTGATCGCCGCCTCCTTCGCGCTCAAGCCCTTTTCTATGTGCGTCACCGTAGCCTCGACCACGACGATGGCGTCGTCGACCACCACGCCGATGGCCAGGACCAGACCGAACAAGGTGAGCATGTTGAGTGAAAAGCCCAGCAAACCCATGACGGCGAAGGTCCCGATGAGCGAAACCGGGATCGCCACCGCGGGAATCAGCGTCGCCCGCCAGTCCTGAAGGAACACGAACAAGACCAGGAACACGAGCGCCGATGCCTGGAACAGCGTGACAAACACCTCTTTGATGGACTCGTCGACGAAGATGGTGGTGTCGTAGGGCACCGCGTACTCCATGCCTTCAGGGAACAGTCGGCTGATCTGCTCCATCGCAGCGCGAACTTCCACGGCAACGTCGAGGGCATTGGCCCCGGGAAGCTGATAAACGGCGACGCTCGCCGATGGCGAACCGTTCATCCGTGACGTGACGTTGTAACTTTTACCGCCGAGCTCGATGCGAGCGACATCTTTGAGGCGCGTGATGCGTCCACCTTCCGCGGTCTTGATGATGATGTCTTCGAACTGCTCGATTTCGGTCAAACGGCCGAGCACGTTGACCACATACTGAAAATTTTGACCCCGCGGCGCGGGCGGCTGACCGATCTGGCCGGCCGCGACCTGGACATTCTGCTCGCGAATGGCGTTCACCACATCCTGGGTCGTCAGGCGTCGCGAGCGCAGCTGCAACGGATCGAGCCACACGCGCATGCTGTAATCGCTTTGCGGGAAAATCTGGACTTCGCCGACGCCGGAAATGCGGCTCAGCACGTCGCGGATGCGCAGGGTCGCATAGTTGCTCAGGAACAGCTCATCGTATCGCCCGTTGGGTGAGAACAATGATATGAACAGGATAATGTTGGTGGATTTCTTCTTCGTGTTGACACCCTGCCGCTTGACCTCTTCGGGCAGATTGGGTTCCGCCAGCGCAACCCGGTTCTGCACCAGCACCTGGGCGATATCGAGATTCGTTCCCACCTCGAAGGTCACAGTGAGCTTGTATGAGCCATCGCTGGCGCTGGTGGACGACATGTAGATCATTTTCTCCACACCGTTCACCTGTTGTTCGATGGGAGCCGCGACGGTCTCGGAGATCACTCGAGCGTTCGCGCCGGGATAGGTCGCCGATACTTCGACCGTTGGCGGGGTAATTTCCGGGTACTGGGATACCGGCAATCCGAGCAGCGTCACGCTGCCCGCAATAACGATAAAAATGGAAATGACCGACGCAAAGATCGGACGCTGGATGAAGAATTGCGAGAACATGCCTTTGTCTCGTGGCGCCTACTCGCGAGCCGCGTCGGAAGCCGGCGCGGCCTTCTTCGGAACCGGGCTGTCCTCTTTCCGATCACTGGCCGCCGCCCGCATGGCCGACACCGTCAGCTTCGACATGTGGGTCTTCTCGGGCTCGACCTTGCCCCCCGGACGGGCGCGCTGCAGTCCATTGACCACAACCCATTCGCCGGGCTCGAGCCCTTCCTCGATGACGCGCATGCCGTCGGTGAGCTGACCCTGGCGGATGTTGCGCTTCTCAATAACATTGTCGGTGTTCGCCACCAGCAGGAAGCGCCCGCTCTGATCGGCACCGATGGCCCGCTCAGTGACCAGCAGCATGTCGGCGCGTTTGTCCACCGGCAGGCGTATGCGAGCGAACAGCCCCGAATTGATGGCCCGCAGCGATCCGCTGTTTTCGAACACACCCCGCAACTGCAGCGTTCCGGTATCCGGATCGAGCCCCGACTCTGCGAAGTCGACGATGCCGATGTGCGGGTACCCCTTTTCGTTGGTGAGTCCCATGAACACCTGGATATCGGCTTCTCGATCGGGGTCAACGGCGGGGTCCAGCCCCTTTTCCTTAACCTGCTTCCGATAAACAGTCACCAAACGCAGATAGTCCCGTTCGTTCAGGTTAAAGTATGCGTACATGGGATCGAAGTCGGTTATCTCCGTCAATACCGTCGCCTCCCCTGCACCGACGAGGTTGCCGATATCGACCCGGTTGCGCCCTACCCGTCCATCGATGGGCGCGATCACCTGAGTGTAATCCAGATCCAGCTGTGCCCGGTCGCGCTTCGCCTGGGCCCGTTGAATCTCGGCGGTGGCCACTTCCAGCTCACCCCGCCATCTCACCACGTCGGATTCCGATCCGGCCTTCTTGTCGTAAAGAGTCTTAGCCCGTTGAAACTCGATCCTGGCCCGCTTGACCTGGGCCCTGACGGCGCCGAGCTCGGCCTCGGCGCCCTGCAGAGCCGCCTGGTATTCCCGGGGATCGATGATGAACAGGAGATCTCCCGCCTCCACGTCGGTGCCCGGCTGGAAGTGCATGCTCTGAAGCTCGCCCGACACCCGCGCCTGGACGTCGACCCGCCCGGACGCCACCGTCGAGCCGGTCATCTCCAGATAGTCGATGATCTCGCGCACCATCGGCTGCGCCACCGAGACTTTCGGCGGTGGCGGCTCCACGTAGGTGTTGGCCTCCTCGCAGCCGGCGAATGCAAATGCGGCCGGAAGAACGATTGCCGCTGCGCGACGGTAGCGCATTCCTGGAGCCCCCCAACCTGTTGAAAGCCGAGGCGCCAGTGTACACCAGCGCCGCCGGCGGGCGGGGAGCCAGGACGTCGGTGTCAGGCGGCCATCTTCATCATGAATCGCTCGCGGGCGACATCGTCGGCGACCTCGCTGGTGGGGCGTTTCTCCATGTCGGATCGCTCGAAAATTTCCTTGAGAGACGTGGCAATTCCCTCCACCTTCGCCACCACCCGCTCGAGATCGTAACCGGTACGCTCGAAGGCCACGTCGATGACGCCGCCGGCGTTGATCACGTAGTCGGGGGCGTAAAGGATTCCTTCGCGCAGCAGCGCCGCACCGTGGGTGCTGTTGTGCAATTGATTGTTGGCGGCACCGGCCACGATACTGGCCTGCAGCTTGGGGATGCTGTCGGAATTCAACACGGCTCCCAGGGCGCAGGGAGCGAACACGTCCACGTCGAGTCCGAGAATGTCATCGGCAGCTACGGGTATGCCGCCCGTCTCATCGGCGACGCGCTCCACGCGCTGGGCGTGAATATCCGTGATCCAACAGCGCGCACCAGCCTCGCGGAGATAGTTCACCAGACGCAAGCCCACATTGCCCACCCCCTGCACGGCAACCTTGACGCCTTCCAGATCATCGCGCCCGAGCTTGTGGCGCACCGCCGCTTCCAGGCCGACGAACACGCCGCGGGCCGTCGCCGGAGACGGATCGCCGGTACGTACCTCGCCACCGGTAGTGCTCTTGTCGACGACACCCGCCACGTACTCCGTCTGCGTGGCCATCTGCTGAAGATCATTGACATCAGTGCCGGAGTCCTCGGCGGCGATGTAGCGCCCGGCGAGCTTTTCGACGCAGCCTCCCATGGCGCGCATCAACGGGTCGCTCTTGTCCCGCCGCGGGTCGCCGATGATGACGGACTTGCCACCGCCGAACGGCAATCCCGCCAACGCGGATTTGTAGGTCATGCCCCGGGACAGCCGAAGCACGTCGCGCACGGCTTCGCCGTCGCTGGCGTAGGGCCACATGCGCACACCGCCCAGGGCCGGCCCGAGGTTGGTATTGTGCACGGCGATGATGGCACGCAACCCGGTCTCATCATCTGTGAAAAAGGCCACCTGCTCGTGGCCGTCGAAGTCATCTTGTTGAAACACGGACATTGACTTGGTACTCCCGAAATCGAATCTGCATCGAAGAATCGCGGCGCTTCAGGCGGCGACTCGCTGGGATGGATTTCTGAATGACTGCAGCAGCTCGCGGCGCCGGGCGTGCATCTTCTCGATGCTGGCTGCCTTGATGTGGCCGAAACCACGAACCTGTTCCGGCAGGCTGGCGAGTGCCACCGCGTCGTCGTAGTTCGCCTGGCACAACCCGTCCAGAAGCTCCTCCACGGTGTGCTCGTACTCGGCGATGAGCATTCGCTCGGCACGGCGCTCGGCGCTGTAACCGAAAAGATCGAAAGCAGTGCCCCGCAATCCCTTGAGCCGCGAAAGCAGCTTGAACACCGGCAACACCCAGGCGCCGAAGGCGCGCTTGCGTGGAATACCGGTATGAGGATCACGCCTGGCGAGCAAAGGCGGCGCGAGATGGAACACGAGCCGATAGTCGCCCTGGAACTCCGCTTCCAATGCGCGCGTAAATGCCGCATCCGTGTGCAGGCGCGCCACTTCGTACTCATCCTTATAGGCCAGCAGCTTGGAATAGTTTCGCGCCACCGCCTCGGCGATACTCTGCCGACCGGGTAGCACCCTGCCTTCCGTCTGACGCACGCGCTCGACCAGCGCCCGGTAGCGCTGCCCATAGGCGGCGTCCTGGTAGGCGGCCAGGTGGGACTCGCGACTGGAGATGAGCTCGTCGAGGGTCGGCGGCACCCGGGGCGCATCCTCCAGGCCTGCCGCCTGCAACACCGCGCTCTCTTGGACGACATAGTGGCGGCCCCAGGTGAAGGCCGCGCGATTGGCTTCGACGGCGACGCCGTTGAGCACGATTGCCTGCTCGATGGCGGCTGCAGAGACGGGCACCAGGCCCTTCTGGTAGGCAATCCCCAGCAGCAGCAGATTGGCGCCGATGGAATCGCCCACCAACTCCGTCGCCAGTCGACTCGCGCGGGCATAGAGACTGTGCCCACCGACAGCCTCGTCGATGGCTCGTTTCATATGGGTGCCGGGAAACAGCAGATCCGGTTGGCTCAGGAACGCCGCCGTCATGGACTCCTGGGCGTTGACCACGGCGTGGCTGCGGCCGGCGTCGCATTTGGCCAGCGCCTCGAATCCACTGGCCACCACCAGATCGCAACCCAGCAGCAGTCTCGCGCTGCCGGCGGAAATGCGCACGGCATTGATGTCCTCCGGCTGTTTCGCGATGCGCACGTGGCTGACCACCGAACCGTACTTCTGCGCCAGCCCCGTCATGTCGAGCACCGAGCAGCCGTGGCCCTCCAGATGTGCCGCCATGCCGAGCAGCGCGCCGATGGTGGTCACGCCGGTTCCTCCGACCCCGGTGATGACGATGCCGTAGGCCTCGTCCAGGGCCGGCAGCGCGGGCTCCGGCAGCGGCGCCAGCGCCAGACTGGACGCGGAAACCGATTGCCTGCGCAGCCCGCCGCCGTGCACGCTGACGAAACTCGGACAGAAACCCTTGATGCAGCTCATGTCCTTGTTGCAGGCGTTTTGATCGATACGGCGCTTTCGCCCGAACTCCGTCTCCACCGGCACCACGGACAGGCAATTCGATTGCACGCCGCAATCGCCGCAACCTTCGCAGACCGCCGGATTGATGAAGGCGCGTTTCGCCGGATCGATCATCTCGCCGCGCTTGCGGCGCCGGCGTTTCTCGGCCGCGCAGGTTTGATCGTAGATCAATACGGAAACACCCTCGGTCTCGCGAAGTTCCCTTTGCAGGTGGTCCAGATCGTCGCGGTGATGAAATGTGACGCCGGCGGCGAACTCGCTGAGGTTGGTGTACTTCCCGGGCTCATCACTCACGACCGCCAGACGGCGGATGCCTTCGCCATAGAGCTGGTGGGTGACCTGCGACACGCTGAGCACGCCGTCGATGGGCTGGCCGCCGGTCATGGCGACCGCATCGTTGTAGAGAATCTTGTAGGTGATATTGACGCCGGCGGCGACCGCGGCGCGGATGGCGAGCAAGCCGGAATGAAAGTAGGTGCCATCGCCGAGATTCTGAAAAACGTGCTGTGTCTCCGTGAAGGGCGCCTGACCGATCCAGGTCACGCCCTCACCGCCCATCTGAGTGAAGGTGTCGGTGTCGCGATCCATCCAGGTGGCCATGTAGTGGCAACCGATACCACCCATGGCGCGGCTGCCCTCGGGCACCACGGTCGACGTGTTGTGCGGGCACCCGGAGCAGTAGTGGGGCACCCGTTCCAGGAGCTGCCCGCGGTTTGCGCCAGCGCCGCCTCCTTTGCTTCCAGGAAGGCGAGACGCTGGCGAATGTACGGGCTGCTGTGAAACCGGCCGATGCGATCCGCGATCACGCGTGCGATGCGTGCCGGCGTGAGCTCACCCGTGGACGGCAGGATCCAGTCATCGCCCTCGTCGAACTTTCCGATGATCCGCGGGCGTACGTCGGCGCGCCAGTTGTAGAGTTGCTCTTTGACCTGATTCTCGATGACGGCGCGCTTTTCCTCGACGATCAGCACCTCTTCGAGCCCTTCGGCGAAATCCCGTACCACCTCCCGGTCCAGCGGGCCAACTCATGCCGAGCTTGAGCACCCGCAGGCCGATCTGGGCAGCCAGTGCTTCGTCGATGCCGAGATCTTCCAGAGCCTGTCGTACGTCCAGATAGGATTTGCCCGTGGTGATGATACCGATACGCGGCAGGGGGCTGTCGATGACTACCTCGTTGATGCCGTTTGCGCGAGCAAAGGCAACCGCCGCGTAGAGCTTGTACTTCTGCAGGCGCATCTCCTGTTCCAACGGCTTGTCCGGCCAGCGGGCATGCAATCCGTCCTCGGGAAGCGCGAAGTCCTCGGGGGTGACGATGCGCACGCGCTGGGGATCCACGCTCACCGAGGCCGAAGAGTCGACGGTTTCTGCAATGGTCTTGAATCCGATCCAGCAGCCGCAGAAACGCGATAGCTCCCAGCCGAGAAGACCGAGATCCAGAACTTCCTGCACGCCGGAGGGATTGAGCACCGGCATCATCGCATCCATGAAGGCGTATTCGCTCTGATGGGGCAAGGTGGAGGACTTGCACCCATGGTCGTCGCCGGCGATGACCAGCACCCCGCCGTAGCGGGAGGTGCCGGCTGCGTTGGCATGCTTGAAGACATCGCCGCTACGATCGACGCCCGGTCCCTTGCCGTACCACATGCCGAACACGCCGTCGAAACGGGCACCGTCGAACATGTTGACCTGTTGCGTTCCCCAGACGCTGGTGGCGGCAAGATCTTCGTTGATGCCGGGGCGGAAATGGATGTGGTTGCGCTCCAGGAAGGGCCGTGCCTTCCACAGGGTCTGATCGAGGGCGCCCAGGGGCGAGCCGCGATAACCCGATACGAACCCGGCGGTGTTGAGGCCGGCAGCAGCATCGCGCTGACGCTGCATGATGAGCAGACGCACCAGCGCCTGAATACCGGTGAGAAAAATCCGCCCCGATTCCAACGTGTACTTGTCGTCGAGGGTGACCTGAGCAAGTGCCGTGGCCATACAATTCTCCTTTGCGTGATGACGCCCGACGCAGCACCGGGTGGTGGCGCCAGAGGGGCGACCGAGACGTGGAAGTCAGCCCGGGCAGCTGCCGGCCAGATTGCCAGGGGCCAGATCGCCGTCGGCAATAGCACGGGGAATTCGCCGGTAGATTCGGGAAAACGCGTGGGGAGAGTTATGGCGCGGCAGGCGCGCGCAGAAAACGTCGCTCAACATAGCTGACACTCCTCGAACAGGATCGCTGTTCCGTGTAAGTGCGTGGCCAATCAACACACCGCGACCCTCGTGAGGCCAGGATGCGTCATCGATGTCCGGAACCAGCGCCCCCCCTGGAGCCCCTGGTCCCTGCAAAAGCAGCCGTGGCGGGTAGGCCCGGCTTGCCGATAACACTAGCCGTGGCGCGAGCCCGGGTCAATCGCCACCTGTCCCGGCCGCAAACGGCGTCACAGGAATTAGATGGCTGGCGGGGGGATAGGTTTCATTACTTTTGGGGGTAATCGGGAGAAGAGTCAGGCACGACGACGATTGTGTAGAATCAGCGCTCACCGTCGAAGCCAGAAGGGAGAATACCCGTGCCTGCAAGCCTGCCGCGCCAGCCCACAGTTACATCACCGTTACGATCCCGAAAGCCGCGCCGGCGTTGGTTCCCGGCCATGGGGATCGCCATGGCCATGCTCCTGGGAACAGCCAGCCACCCGTCCCTGGCCCAGGATGCCCTCACCGGCGACCAGATCCGCTCGCTGATCACCGGCAATACCCTGCAAGGCAACTTCATGGCCAATCAATTGACCATGGTGTTCTACGCGGACGGCGTGGTTCGCGGCGCCGTCGGACTCACGGGTAGCGACTCCGGGACCTGGGAGATCGAGGGGGACAACTATTGTAATGAGTGGGTCACCTATTTCAGTGGCGTTCGCCGCTGCTATCAGTGGATCCCTCAGGGCAAAGGCTATCTGCTGAAGAATGTCGACAAGTACCGTGCCAGGAACATTCAGGGACAGATCAAGCAAGGCAAACCGAAGGGCTATTGATGACCGTCAATTGGCCTGCTCGGGATGCCGCGCCGAGCAGCCCTGATGGGCCTCTATGCGCCGTGGTTACTAATTATTTGGTGTCGGCGGCCAAACAAGGCTACTATTCGGGCACGACGGGCTGGGTCGGCAATTTCGCTGGTCAATCCCGCTTATAAGTTCGGGGCAATTTCGAAAAAGGGAGGACCGACATGTCCGCGAAAATCGCACGATTGACGACGGTGGCCTTGGCAGCGATGTTTATCACCTTAGGCACCGGTTGTGCATCGAACTCTGAGATTGATGAGATTCGCAGCATGGCGCGCGAAGCCAAGGGTGCTGCTGACCGTGCAGAACGGACGGCAAAACGTGCCGAGTCCAGGGCCACGGAAGCCCAGCGCCAGGCGGAGCAGGCTTTGACCGCGGCCAATGCAGCACAGGCTTGCTGCACCGCGAACAGCGAGAAGCTCAACCGCATGTTCAAGAAATCCATGTCCAAATGATGCCGGTGGGGACTCGTACCGAGTCCCCGTCCATCTTCGGCTAAGGGATTTCGCAGGGTCCGGCGTAGTTTACGCGCCGGTCGGATCTGTCAACAGGCGTAGCTTGTGGACGTCCGGGACCTGCAACCTCGAGATGAGGGGTCTTTCAGACCCCTTGGATTCGCTCCCGAAATCAGAGCAACGCGCTGCGGATCCTGCCACCCGTCTACTGAACGCGGGTATTTCCCAGAAAATACGGCCACATGGCGAGACCTCGCGACCAGCGCAGGCTCACGTTGCTTTCGCCGTCCACTGACGGGCCCGCCGGCAGGGAAGCGAGCTCTGTGGAATCGAGGCCGGTGCCCATATCCACCGTCTGCGCGAGCTTCAGCTGCACCACGGTGGCATCCGATACCGCATAGGGAATGCCCGTCAACGTTTCCACCACCGCCGTGACCTGCTCCCAACGAATGTGCTTCGCCTGCTCGGCCGAGGTCAGAGCCACCACCTGGCGCATGGCATCACCGGTGTCGAGGGATCCGCCCAGCTCCAGCTCACCGGCAGTGGGGTGCACCTCCACATACAGCACACCATCGCGCCAGCCCGTCTTGACCGGCTGATTGACCACGTGCACGGGCGTGTCCACGGGCACCGCCTCGTAGAGACTGATGATGTCTTCCGGATACATGCGCACACAGCCATGGCTGACACGCATGCCGAGGCCGTAAGGCTTGTTCGTGCCGTGGATCAAATAGCCCTTCTTGGCGAAGGCCAGCGCGTGGGTTCCGAGAGGATTATCCGGACCGGGAGGCACCACCAGCGGAAGCGGCTCGCCGGCAGCTTCCGCCTCGGCACGAATCGACGCCGGCGGGTACCAGGCCGGGTTGGTGACCTTGGCGGCGATCCTGGTGGTGCCCAGGGGCGTGCTCCAGCCCACCTGCCCGATGCTCACCGGGTGGGTGATAACCCTGCGGCGCCGCGCGTTCACGGGATCCGGATAGTAGTAAAGGCGCAGCTCGGCGAGATTGAGAACGATGCCGTCTTGCGGCGCGCGGGGCAGCACGTAGCGCGACGGAATCACGATCAGCGTGCCCTCGCCCGGAATCCACGGATCCACGCCGGGATTGGCGAGCTTCAGCTCCTCATAACCGACGTTATAGCGGCGCCCGATGTCGAGAAGCGTGTCTTCCTGGGTCGCCACCGCGCCCTGTAGATGTCCGACAACGCTGTCGCCCTCCCGGGGGAGCCAGAAGGTCTCGGCCGACACGGGCGCGAGCCAGGCCATGCAGGCCATGGCGATGACGGCGATACCGGTGGCAGCCTTCGCTGCATAGATAATGTGTCTGGCGCGGAACATGCTCGGAAACAACCGCCATGAATCGGGTATTAATGGGGAATCATAGGCGATCCCTCCGGCGTAGTCGCGTAGCCGGGCAATCACTCAGTGGACGTACTGGGGGAGAACTTCGTAGATGCCGTTTTCGAATTGGCCGAAAAGCTCGTCCAGTTGCGGGTGATCCACCGGCCCACCGGACTCGTCCACCAGCAGATTCTGCTCGGAAACATAGGCGACGTAGGTCGTCTCCTCGTTTTCCGCCAGCAGATGGTAATAGGGCTGGTCCTTGCGGGGCCGCACGCTCTCGGGAATGGATTCCCACCATTCATCACTATTACTGAACTCCGGATCCACGTCGAATACGACGCCCCGGAACGGATACACCCGGTGGCGAACCACCTGGCCGATGCGAAATTTCAACGATTTGTCGTCACTGGACATAGTGCCTACACATATTGTGCCTCACAGTGCCAATATCAACCCGCATTCGAGCCGCTCTCAGCGCGGCCCCATTCGTCAGACGACCTTCGGTTCCCCAGCAAGCTGCTGGATACCGCTGAATTCGGGCGCCTCGCGCGGATGCGAATGCACGTGCCAGGTTATGCGCGCGCGGGCCACCTGAAAGACGGCGGTGGCAAGCGTGTAGCCTGGATCCGTGCCGCCCCGGCGTTTGCGACAAATCGGCAAATCCGCGTCGGCTTCATCACCGAGCACTACCAACGGGTCGCGACCCTCCAGGGCGCCGTCCGAGATTAGCGCCTCGGCTCGCCGCTGGCGGCTTGCCGAGGAATCAGCTACCTCTTGCACTATATCGGCGCATTCTGGAAATACTAGATGATTTGTGTGCACTGCAGCAGAAGCGACCCGATGCACGACACACTTGCTGGCCGGCGCTTCTACGGACAGCAGTTGCGAACGACCGGCCTGACCGAGATTGTGATGGAAGCCGCTGGCCCGGTCCCGGCGGGACAAAACAGCCAGCGCCGCGTCCAGATCGGCGCTTCCCAGCACCGCGCGCGCGACCAGGTGGCGCGGCACACCCGTGGTCTGATCGTGGGGCCGGATGTGATTGATGGCCTGCACCAGGCCCGCGTCGTTGACGGCAAAAGTGTGCCCCGGCAGCAGGCCCGGAGAATAGAAGCTCGTGAAGCCGATACCATGGCTGGCACGCACGCGCACAAGAAAACACAGCCCGTCGAGCTCCGCCTGATCGTCTTCGTTGTGGGCGATAACGGCGGGTTGCGTTGCGCTGGCAGGAATCATGACGGTGGTGCAGCCGGCGATGTCGGCGGCACTCTGATCCCCACCGCCGGGAAAATCGCCACGACAGTTCCACAGAAAGATGTCGTCGAAGTCGACACCGGCACCATCGGCGATCCCTTCCACTTCGCGCAAGTATTCCGGATAGACCTGTCGGGCCGCCGCCAGCAGAGCTGCCAGCCGATCACTTCCGGACCATTCGCGTTTGAGCGCCTGGAAGCGCTCCACGTTCATCACCGTATCGCGGATCGCGCCGGCAGCCGCCTTACCGAGGCCGCAACCAACCTGGTAGGCGTCACCTGCGATTACTATGCTTTTCACGGGTGCAAAACTGGGTGGAATCCATGTTCATAAACCAGCGCCGGCACTATACACTGTTCCAGCGCCAGCTTGACGCATGCGCGTAAAGACGATGGCATCGAAACTCTCACTGATTTCCGACGACTACGGCCGCGCCGGGCGGCTGGGCCCCGTGCACGTGGTGGTGGCGCCGGAGCATGCACCGCCCTTTCCCATCGACGCCCTGGCCGTGGAGGAAGACACCCATCTGCTCTTGAGCAGCGACGGTGTCGTCGAGGAGCCCGAAGAGACATTCGACGAGCTGATTACGGCGGCCGACGAGAAGCCTGCCGGGAGACCGGGCAGCGTGCTGGTGAGAAAAGCCAAGCCGCTGCAACTTCTCGCCATCGTGCACGACATAGACTGCGATCCTACCTGGCGTGAGGAATGGATTGCGTCGGCCATCAACGGCGTCATCGAGGAAGCCGAGTGGCGGCACATGGAATCTGTCGGGCTGCCGCTCATCGGAACCCGTCACGGCAACATCGAGATGCGGCGCGTGGCGCTGTGGCTCGGGCGGTGTCTGTCGCGCACCTCGTTCCGCTACTTGAAACGCGTTTGGATCATCGCGCCAGCCGGTAGCGAGACCGAGCTCATGTGGGCTTTGCGTTCAGAGTTTGCTGGAAAGTAATCGGCTATGCTCGACCGGGCCTGGGCCAAGCGAGCAATCTGTCTGCTGGCGATGGGCTGGTCGAGCCTCGCGCCGGCCGGCGGCGGCTGGCACTACACCATCGACCAACCTCGTGAAAAGCAGCAGGCAAACTTCTGTGACAGCAAGCAGCGTGTCGAGGAAATCGCCGGCATCTTCCATCGGTTCGGGCCGAGGACCGGCTACGCGGCGCTGTCCACGTCCTCCCACTGTAAAATCACCGTCCACTCGTTTACACCACGCAGAATTCTGACCACCGTGGCCGTCTCGAAGGGCAAGCCGGGCGCGTACATGGTGCGGTTCGTGGAAGTCGAGAACGATGACGGCGGCGTCCTGTATCTCGTGACGACCCGCGACGTGGTAGCGGAGTGACGCCAGGTCTCTTCCGCGGGCGCTGATGGCCGCCTGGATCTGGATCCCCATCACGCTGTTCGCGGTCGTCATGCAGACCGTGCGCACGGCCGGGCAGAAACAACTGACGGCGCATCTGGATCCCATATCAGTCACCCTGGTGCGCTTTCTTTTCGGTCTGCCCTTCGCCGCGGTCTATCTCCTATGCCTGGTGGCCTGGTCCGACGCGAGCCTGCCACCGCTCAACGGGACATTCGTCGTTTATACGGCGCTCGGCGGCGTCGCCCAGATCATCGCCACCGTGTTGCTCATCCATTTGTTCTCGCTCAGAAACTTCGCGGTGGGCACCACCTACGCACGCACCGAGGCTTTTCTCACCGCCTTCATCGGTGCGCTGTTCTTTGGTGAATGGATAAGCGTTCAGGGTTGGGTGGCGATCGTGATCAGCGTCGCCGGCGTGGTCGTCCTCACCATTGCCCGCAGTCATGTGGAGCAGCCAGGACGGGAACGGCGTAGTCAACCTGGCGCCCTACTCCTTTTTCAACGGTGTTGCCTCCGAGCCGCCCACGGTCATGTTCGCGAGCAATGGCGTTCACAGCGAAGGCAGCTACAAGGACTCCGTAAAAAACGTCCAGGAAACGGGTGAGTTCGTCTGTAACCTCGCCACCTGGGAGACGCGCGAGGCCATGAACGCCACCTCCGCCATGGTCGCCAGGTCCGTGGACGAGTTCGAGCTCTCCGGCCTGACGCCGGTGCCGTCCAGGCTGGTCAAACCGCCCCGGGTCAAAGAGAGCCCCGTGCATCTGGAGTGCAAGTACCTCCAGACCGTGGAACTGCCCTGCGACAATCCCGAGCGGGCCAACCTGGTGGTGTTCGGGCATGTGGTCGGCATACATATAGATGAGAGCATCATCAACGACGGCATGATCGACATGGATGCCTTCAAGCCCATCGCCCGCCTGGGATACTTCGACTACTCGGTGGTCGACAACGTATTCACCATGCGGCGGCCCTGACCGGACCCCGCGTCATCGCCAGCCTGAATGATGCAGTCACTGCAAAGCGCATTCGGGTTGCTGGTATTCATGGGCTTCGCCTGGGCCGTCAGCGAGAACCGCCGCGCCGCCAGCCCGCGCGTGGCCGTTTCCGGAATCGCTGCACAGCTGATACTCGCCGCGTTGCTGCTGAAGCTGCCGCCCCTGGAGGCCGCCCTCGCCGGCTTGAATGATCTGGTACTGGCGCTCCAGAACGCCACTACGGCGGGCACATCGTTCGTGTTCGGCTACCTGGGCGGCGGACCGCTGCCCTTCGAGGAAACCCAGCCGGGCGCGAGCTTCGTGCTCGCGTTCCGCGCCCTGCCGCTGATCCTCGTGGTCAGCGCCCTGACGGCAGTGCTCACCTACTGGCGCATTCTGCCGTGGATTGTCCGGGCTTTCGCGGTGGCGCTGGAGAAGTCCATGGGCGTGGGCGGCGCCGTCGGTCTCGGCACGGCGGCCAACATATTCGTCGGCATGGTGGAAGCGCCGCTGTTCATCCGCCCCTACCTGGCCACATTGAGCCGCAGCGAGCTGTTCGTGATCATGGTGACCGGAATGGCCACCATCTCCGGCACCGTGCTGGTGCTTTACGCCACCATCATCGGGCCGGTAATACCCAACGCGGTGGGCAGCCTGCTGACGGCGTCCCTCATCAGCGCTCCGGCCGCGATAACCATCGCGCTGCTGATGATCCCCCAGACCACCACCTCCACCGCCGGCGCGCCGGTGCCCGAGCGCGGCGCCAGCAGCACCATGGACGCCATCACCCGCGGCACCCGCAGCGGACTCGAGCTGTTCCTCATCGTGGTCGCCATGCTGCTGGTGCTGGTGGCGCTGGTGTTCCTGGTTAACGCCATTCTTGCCCTGCTGCCCCAGGTGGGCGGCCAGGCCATTTCCCTGGAACGCCTGCTGGGCTACCTGATGGCGCCGGTGTGCTGGCTCATGGGCGTACCCTGGAGCGAAGCGCTGACCGCGGGTTCGCTCATGGGTATCAAGACGGTCCTCAACGAGTTCCTCGCCTATCTGCAGCTCGCGGCCCTGCCGGAAGGGGCCCTCTCCCAGCGCAGCGAGCTCATCATGACCTATGCCATGTGCGGCTTCGCCAACTTCGGCAGCCTCGGCATTCTCATCGGTGGGCTCTCCACCATGGTCCCGGAACGCCGGGACGAGGTGGTGCAGCTGGGCTTGCGATCGATCCTGGCGGGTACGCTTGCCACCTGTTCCACCGGCGCCATCGTCGGTATTCTGACCCTGTGACCGACGAGATCGAAGAGGAGAAAACCCCGTGTCCTCGAATCCCGCCCAACCGGCCGAATCCGCCTATCCCTTCCCGCTGCTGATCCGGCAGCTTCTTTACACACCCCTGGCAACATCTCGCCGCCAGGAGATCGTCTACGCGGACAAACGTCGCTACGACTACGGGACCTTCGCGGAGCGCATCGCGCGACTCGCCAGCGCCCTCACAGGGCTCGGCGTAAAACCCGGCGATACGGTGGCAGTCATGGACTGGGACAGCCACCGCTATCTCGAATGCTTCTTCGCCGTTCCGATGATGGGTGCGGTGCTGCACACCATCAATGTGCGCCTGTCGCCGGAGCAAATTCTCTTCACCATCAATCGTGCCGAGGACGATGTCATCCTGGTGCACGAGGACTTTTTACCCATAGTCGAGCAAATTCGCGATCGCCTGGAGCGGCCGTGCAAGTTCCTGTTGATTCAGGAAGGCGACGAGGCACCCGCGACCTCGCTCGCCCTCGAGGGCGAGTACGAGCAACTCGTCGAGCAGGGCAAGCCCGACCACGAGTTCCAGGACTTCGACGAGAACACCCGCGCCACTACCTTCTACACAACCGGCACCACCGGTGACCCCAAAGGCGTCTACTACAGTCACCGCCAGATCGTTCTGCACACCCTCTCGGTCTCGGCTGCAATGGCCATGGCCGGCGATCACGGACGATTTTGCCGGGAGGACGTGTACATGCCGATTACGCCCATGTTTCACGTCCACGCCTGGGGCATGCCCTACGTGGCGACACTCGCCGGGGTGAAGCAGGTGTATCCGGGCCGCTACCTGCCGGAGAAGTTGCTGGAGCTGATCGCCAGGGAGAAAGTCACCTTTTCCCACTGCGTTCCCACCATCCTGCACATGCTGCTCTCCTGCCCCACCATCGACCAGGTGGACTTGCGCAATTGGAAGGTCATCATCGGCGGTTCGGCCTTGCCCAGAGGACTTGCCAAGGCAGCGCTGGCTCGGGGCATCGACATATTCTCCGGCTACGGCATGTCGGAAACCGGTCCGGTGCTCACCATCGCCCACCTGGAGCGCAGCATGCTC
>PVMK01127648.1_pt1 | contig 66292 bp, 63 predicted proteins | sample 1853481 | NCBI WGS metagenome assembly PVMK01 (sample SAMN08533507, study PRJNA380276) | Marine sediment metagenome, whole genome shotgun sequencing project.
GCGACTAATTAATTGGAAGTTTTAACGATCATAAAGAGAATGTAGAGGGTAAAGTTCCTCGATTATTTTCAATTCTATTTAGAGAAAATTAGAGCGCCTTAATTAACAATTCAGCAGTTGATGGATTTGTAGCCAGTGGAATATCATAAACATCACATAATCGCATCAACATAAAAATATCCGGTTCATGAGGATGCTTTTCTAAAGGGTCTCTAAAGAACAACACCATTTTTATTTTCCCTTCTGCCACACGTGCTGCGATTTGGGCATCTCCTCCGTAAGGTCCGGAAAGCAAAGCTTCTACTTTGAAACCAGCTTTTATGGCTTTAGATCCTGTCGTTCCTGTTGCCACTAACTGAATGCTTTTTGATTCCAAAATACTTTTGTGTTCATTTAAGAACTGAACCATTTCGGCTTTTTTACCGTCATGTGATATGATAGCTATTTCCATTCTAGATATTGGAGGCATGATGTTGTGCCAGAGTAATTATAGGGTGACGAACAATTCTACCTAATTTCAAATTATACTCATCTAGAACTTCTTTTATTTCATCACTTAAAAAATGAGCGATGGATCCTACATAATAAATCGGTATATTTTTACTTTCTTCAAATTGTAAGATTTGATTCTCTGTGAACAATCTCAACCCCTCCTTGATAATGTTCTGAGCATAATCACTTGATTTGTTCTCAATTAAAAATCTTCCTAATTGAGCCAGATAGGTATTCGGGTTGTTTCTTTTATAAAGGTTCTCTTTAATTTCATCGGGACTTAAATCATATTCCTTTTTAAATTTTTCTGCTAAATCACGGGGCATTTTATTATAGTAATATTCCTTTAAAAGTTGTTTTCCATAGTAATTGCCACTCGCGAGATCCATTATGATATATCCAAGTGAGACTATTTTCTGATGTGTGTTCTCACCGTCATAATAACTACAATTCGAGCCTGTTCCTAAAATACAAACGATACCGGGCTCATTTGTCTGAAGAGATTTTACAGCAGCTATTGTATCTTCATAAATTTCAATCTCCGCCTTATCGAATATACTCTTAAAAATGGTCTTTAGAAAATCTCTAGAAGTTTGTGTACCACAACCCGCTCCATAGAAAAATATTTTTTCTACCTTACTCCTGTTGTCATAAAGATCCTTATTGCCAGTTATTCTTTCGAACAATACTTCTTTAGCAAATACTGCCGGGTTCAGACCGGCTGTATCAATTTTAAAGAAGGTCTCTCCTCCTTTTTTTATAGCGATCCAATTTGTTTTTGTGGAGCCACTGTCTGCAACTAAAATCATATCTTGTTTTTTTGAGTATGTAAATGTAAAAAATGAAGTGTAATTATTATACTTATTCGAAAGAGATTACAAATATTTAACCAGCTCTAATTTTGCAAAATAAACTACCTCGACCCAAGGGTACGAGGTATTAAATTGAGTTTGCAATGCAAACATCCTGATTTCCGACCCAGAGGGTCGGGGAATTAAACCTGATCTTCTCGTCCGCCGAAGCGGAACGCGAAGGAGGATTAAATGGCTTCTAACAAAAATGATTGTATAGCCAGATCGTAACTAAGCAAGCCAAAACCTGCAATAATTCCTTTGGCATACGGGGCTATATAAGATTTATGTCTGAATTTTTCTCTACTGTAAACATTAGATATATGCACCTCTATAACAGGGACCTGAATGGCTCTAATTACGTCTCCAATACCAACAGATGTATGCGTGTATGCCGCCGCATTTAAAATAATACCATCATAAACATAACCTACTTCCTGAATCTTATCAATAAGCTCACCTTCTATATTTGATTGAAAATATTCTAATTCCACCTCTGAATATTTTTCTTGAATCTTATTAAAAAAAGCTTCGAACGTCATTTTGCCATAAACAGCAGGTTCCCTTTTGCCAAGCAAATTTAAATTTGGACCATTAATAATTATAATTTTCATAAACATGAATTTAAACCTAAAAAATAAGTTCTGTTTTCAAAAATACTATATTTTTACAAAAACAGTCATCAAATTGTCTTTGATTTCATTATTGTTCAACTATGCTCTGGAAGAACGCCGTACATGATTATAAGCACTACTTAAAAATTGAAAGGGGTTTATCCCAAAATTCAATCTTAGGCTATACTAATGATGTTAAAAAATTAATAAAATATCTAGAAGAGTATAATATAAATGAAGACCCAACTGTCATAGATGACAAAGTGATTCAACAATTTATTTACCATACTGCTAAAAATATCAATGCAAGCAGCCAATCAAGACAAATATCAGGATTACGTAATTTTTTTGATTTTATGATTTTTGAAGATTACAGAAAAAACAATCCAACGGAGTTGTTAGAATCTCCCAAAATAGGTCGAAAACTACCAGATACATTGTCGGAAGAAGAAATAGAAGAGATTATTTCTCGAATTGATTTGAGCAAGCCGGAAGGAGAGAGAAACCGAGCAATGTTGGAGACTCTTTACAGCTGCGGACTCCGTGTAAGTGAATTGGTTAACCTAAAAATATCTGATCTGTTTTTTGAAGAGGGTTTTATCCGGGTGATTGGAAAAGGTAACAAGGAGAGATTCGTACCTATTAACTTATATACCATTAAATTAATCAATATCTACAAAGATCAGATACGATCAAAAGTTAAGGCGCAAAAAGGTTTTGAAGATATACTCTTTTTAAATAGAAGAGGGAAAAATTTAAGCCGTAATATGGTTTTTTTAATATTAAAAGATTTGGTTGAAAAAGCCGGTTTACACAAAAAAGTGAGTCCACATACTTTTCGGCATTCTTTTGCTACCCATCTCTTAGAAAATGGAGCCGATTTAAGAGCTATACAACAAATGTTGGGTCACGAAAGTATAACCACCACAGAAATCTACATGCACCTGGACAAGCGTTTTTTAAAATCAGTTGTAGAAAAATTTCATCCAAGAAAAAACGTTTGATGGAGAAAATGCCAATAAAATCAAATATTATGTTAATGAAATGTTAACGTATCTATTTTAAATAAAGCTTTTTTCTAAGTTCCTTGATCTTATTATCATCCAAATATTCATCGAAGGTCATATATCTGTCAATTACCCCATTTGGAGTAATTTCAATAACTCTATTCGCAACGGTTTGCGCAAATTCATGATCGTGGGTAGAAAAAATCACAGTTCCTTTAAATTTTTTCAAGGCATTATTAAATGCTTGAATTGATTCAAGATCCAAGTGATTTGTTGGCTCATCAATTAATAATACATTCGCTCTTTTCATCATCATTCTAGATAACATGCATCTAACTTTTTCTCCACCTGACAGAACATTACTGCTTTTTAGAGCTTCATCTCCGCTAAATATCATTTTCCCTAAAAAGCCCCTTAGATTTACTTCCTCTTTTTCTTCTTCCGTCTTCGCATATTGTCTCAGCCAGTCTACCAAACTCAGATTACTTTTAAAATATTCGGCATTTTCAATTGGAAGATACGTCTGTGTGGTTGTTACTCCCCACTTATAATCGCCGGTATCAGGTCGGTCAGAACCTGTAATTATTTCGTAAAAGGCAGTAGCTGCTCTAGAATATTTTGATAATAACATAACTTTGTCTCCTTTGGCCAAATTAATATCAATGCCCTTAAATACAGCCTCTCCATCGATGGTTTTTGATAAATTTTCTACATGCAAAATTTGATCACCAGCTTGTCTCTCTTGTTCAAAAATAATTGCCGGATATCTTCTACTTGATGGCTTTATATCTGAAATATTCAATTTATCGATCATTTTTTTTCTACTGGTAGCCTGTTTTGATTTAGCAACATTAGCCGAGAATCTTCTAATGAATTCTTCCAGTTCCTTTTTCTTATCTTCCGCTTTCTTATTTTGTTGCGCTCTCTGTCTGGCGGCTAATTGACTGGATTCATACCAAAAAGAGTCATTACCGGAATATTGCTTCATTTTGCCAAAATCAATATCTGATATTTTTGTACAAACAGCATCCAAAAAATGCCGGTCATGTGAAACTACGATGACCGTGTTTTCAAAATTTGCCAAAAAATGCTCCAACCAACCAATGGTTTCAAAATCCAGATCGTTAGTAGGCTCATCCATAATCAACACATACGGAGTTCCAAATAAAGCTTGGGCTATTAATACTCTTACCTTGGCTTTACCATCCAGATCTTTCATTAAAACATAATGCATTTCATCCTTTATCCCAACGGAGGACAATAAACTTGCCGCCTCAGTTTCGGCGGTCCAACCTCCCATTTCTTCAAATTCAACCCCGAGTTCTCCGGCCTTGATGCCATCTTCCTCAGAAAAATCCGGTTTTGCATAAATAGCATCCAATTTTTTCTTTAGATCAAAAAGCGGCCTGTTTCCTATCAATACAGTTTCTAAAACAGGAAAGTCATCAAATACGAAGTGATCCTGAGATAGAACAGACATTCGCTTGCCTTTTTCTAAACTAACTGATCCGGAAGTTGGGTCTATATCCCCTGAAAGAATTTTCAAAAAGGTTGATTTACCCGATCCATTTGCTCCTATAATTCCATAACAATTTCCTTGAGTAAACATAGTATTTACTTCGTCAAACAACACTCTTTTGCCAAATTGAACAGATAAATTTGATACTGATAACATGTTTTAATTTTAAATTTTGGCAAAAGTATAAAAAAGTGATCATATAGAAGCGCGTTAGATCAAGTATATGATATTAATATTTTAATATTTAATTATGTTAAAATATCTTTCTGATACAGATATACTTTAACTTTTTTATAGAAATTTTTTAACATCACATTAACAAGAGTAAAGAATACAACCCGTTACATTTGTATATCATGTCTAAACATAACTATTTGGAACAAAATTATTTTTTATCACCCATAAATTTATTTTTATCTCTTGGGGTGTTACTCCTGACATTTGGCTGTATAGATACTTCTAATAAATATGGCCCCATTTATTTTGGAGGTAAAATTATAAATCCGAAAGAGGAATATGTGTATTTCGCTAAAGATTCGGAAATTATAGACTCTGCAAAAATTGATATTCATAATAAATTCTCATTTCACCTGGATTCTATGGAGTTAGGATTATACTCTTTTAATCATGGACCCGAATTACAATTTATTTATTTAGAACCAAATGATAGTTTACTTATTCATTTAAATACATGGGATTTTGACGAATCGCTTATTTTTAGCGGAACTCAGGCAGCAAAAAATAATTACTTAATTAGTTCTTGGTTAGAGCAAGAGAAATTTGAAAAGAATTTCTATCCTAATTATCGATTAAATGAATCGGAATTTTCAGAAGTAATTGAAATAGAACTAAATAGGAAACTTGAATCTTATAATCGTCTTATAGAGATGGATGGTGAAGAACCATCAGAACTTTTTAAAAAATTAGCTCAAGTAGGAATTCATTACCCTTTATATAGGTTAAAAGAATATTATCCAATTAAAAATAAAAAAGAGTTGAACTTGAAATCTCTGCCGAGGTTAAGTGAAAATTTTTATAGTTATCGCAAGACATTAGACCTGAATGATGGAGATTTGAAAAGCTATTATCCATACAGAAAATTTGTTTTAAAATATTTACATCTTAAGGCTTCTAAAAAATATTTGTATGATCCGGAAAAGAATAATTCTTGGTTGAACTATATGAAGGTTGTTAGCGAAGAAATTACAGATGAAGATCTTAAAAATAAACTGTTAGCTTGGAGTTTTAGGGGTTCTTTGACGAACAACTATATTTCAGAGGACGATTTTAAAGCAGTTAGTGATTATTTCTTTGAAAATTGTACAGATAAAGAACTGTGTTGGGAAATTAAAAAATCTGTTAAGCAGAAAGCACAACTTAAAAAAGGAGAGAAATTTCCTGAAGTGATTGCCTATAATGCCAATGGAATAGAAGTTACTATCAATGATATTGCTAGAAATAATGATGTGGTAATCTATTTTTGGCCAAAACATTTAGGGCGAGTAGAGATGCTGGATGAAAAATTGGCTTCCTTACAAAAAAAATATCCTGATATTTTGTTCATTGGTATAGAACGAGATAAAAGCAATGAGGATTGGATCAAATTCATAGAAACTAAAAAATTATCAAAGGAGAATCAATTTATATTATCGAAAGATTCGGATAATTATGCTTATTTCGATGGTGATATGGAGCGTACTATCATAGTTGAACGAGGCGGGGATGTCTTTAGTGGCTATTTGTTCTTTAATGATCATAATTTTGACGTTCAGCTGAAAAAGCTTAATAAACAATAATTTATAGTAAACTTCGCATTTTAAATCTTACTTTTGCATTCTCAAAATCAGAAACAATATATTTATTTGCAATCCAGCGTTTTACAAATAAATGAAGTTTTGCAAATAAAAATACATGTCGATATTTAAAGAGCTTGGCTTAAGTCAAGACATAATTGACGCGCTTGTGGCGTTAGGTTATGAATCTCCAACTCCAATACAAAAAATTGCTATACCTCAGATAATCTCTTCAAAAGATGATCTAAAAGCTTTTGCCCAAACAGGTACAGGTAAAACAGCAGCATTTAGTTTACCAATTTTACAACAAGTCAATCTAAACAGTGGTGAACCACAAGCGATTATACTTTCTCCTACTCGCGAACTTGCTATTCAAATTGCCAGGAACATTGAAGAGTTCTCGAAAAACATGAAAAAATTAAATGTTTTAGCGGTATATGGTGGAGCTAAAATAGATGAGCAAATAAGCAAACTAAAAAGAGGAGTTCAAATTGTAGTGGGAACACCCGGTAGAACTGTTGACCTCATTAAAAGAAAACGATTGAACCTAAAGAATATTCAGTGGTTGGTACTTGATGAAGCAGACGAAATGCTAAATATGGGGTTTAAAGAAGAATTGGATCAAATTCTGGAGGCGACACCAGCTTCAAAACAAACTTTACTGTTTTCAGCAACATTTCCTAAAGAGGTTGAAGCGATTGCAAGGAATTATATGAAAAAGCCTGTAGAAATTTCTGCAGGAAAGAAAAACGTTGGAGCCGATAAAGTACATCATGAATATTACTTGGTTTCCGATAGAAACAGGTATCCTGCATTAAAAAGAATTGCAGATATAAATCCTAACATTTATAGCATTGTGTTCTGCAGAACAAGAAGAGAAACCAAGGATATTGCAGATAAACTGATTAACGATGGTTATAATGCTGATGCCTTGCATGGTGACTTGTCTCAGGCACAACGTGATATTGTTATGCAAAAGTTCAGAAATAAAAATTTACAAATTTTAGTTGCTACTGACGTTGCTGCCCGTGGATTGGATGTGAATGATCTAACACATATAATCAATTATAAGCTACCCGATCAATCGGAAAATTATACACATCGGAGTGGTAGAACTGGAAGAGCTGGAAAGGAAGGTATTTCAATAGCATTGATAACCGCTAAGGAAAAGGGAAAACTAAGACCCATAGAAAGAAAAATAAACAAGAAATTTGAATTAAAACTTGTTCCTAACGGAAAAGACATCTGTCAAAAACAGCTTTACAATCTAATTGATAAAATTCATGATATTGAAATAAACGAAAAAGAGATAAACGATTTTTTGCCTGAGGTGTACCAAAAATTAGACGGACTGGATCGGGAAGAATTAATTAAAAGATTTGTCTCTATTGAATTTAATCAATTCTTATCTTACTATGAAAACTCTAAAGATTTAAATGGTGATGAATCTCGTGATAGAAAAAAGTATGATGATGAAAACCTAAGCCGCTTTTATATTAATTTAGGCAAGATGGACAAATTGAATCCTGCCGTACTTATTGGTTTGATCAATGAAAACCTAAAAAAGGGCAACGTCGAAATAGGTCAGATTGAAATACTAAAGAATTTCTCCTTTTTTGAACTCGACAAAAATTTTACTGATGATGTTTTAGATGGTTTTCAAAATACAATTTTCAATAACAGATCTGTTATTGTAGAGGTAACAAACAAATCAAAATCCGGGGGAGGGAAAAGAAGGAAAAAACGTCCTTTTAATGATTTTAAAGGAAAAAGCAGGAGAAGTAATTCAAATTCTGAAAATCGCAGAAAGTCAAGTACAGGTGGTTTTAGCGGCAAAAATAGTGGAAGAAGACGTAGAAGATAATTCTATTAATCTTCAAAGGGGCATCCATAGTACCAAAATGGACTCAATTATAAATAGAATAATAAATGGTATTACCAAATACCCCATAATATCTCTGGCCTGTAATTTTATTCCCGCACCCATTACAGGGATGATAAGCAAAAGATAAAAAGGTTGTAATAAATTAGATAAGCTTTCTCCATAGGCGATGGATAACACAGCTCTGGATATCATGGCTTTTACTTGTTCTTCCGGTAAACCAGAACCAATTTCTTTGACTGCATTGATAATACTTGGGCCTATTACCGCAAATTCTCCACCGGCTGATGGAATGGCAAAATTCACAAATCCACCGGTTACAAATGCAAAAAACGGATACGTTTCTATGGTAGCTACAGAAGCCATCCATTCTGCCAATTTCTCTCCTAAGCCCGTATAGATCATGATACCCATAATTCCAGCATAAAAGGGATATTGAAAAAGAATTCCTGAAATATTACTGCTTGCTCTTTTCATGGATATTCCAAAACGAATAGGTGTTTTGTGCAATATTAATCCCAAAATCACAAAAATAAATATCATAATATTTAAGTTCAGATCGAATCCTTTACTAATAAAATGATATCCAATATAAAACAAACCCATCAAAGCAATTAAATATTGCAGGACAACACTATTGTTCAATTTATCCGAAACGGCTCTGAATGGAAGTTTCAAACTTTGTGCTTCTTCCTCAATTGTCCCTTCATCAATGCCCTTTTCTTCTCCAATAAGTTCACTCAACTCCTTTCCTTTATTATTTTTGGGCATTAATAAAACCATTAAACCGGGAATCAAGATAATAAATACAATAATTATGGCATAATTAAGATAAGAACCCAAAGTATCTGTAGTGGGAATAGTTTCACTTAATACTTCTCCTCTGATCATAAAATTATTTTCAGTATTCAAAAGTAAGGGTATAGAGCTGGATAAACCGGCTACCCATGCGCCACTCGACAAATAAACACATGCGATTAAGTATAAATAATTAACGCCTTTTATTCTTTTAGCCAATTCTTTAGCCAATACCGCAGTTATTACAACCCAACCCCAACTTACCAAAGTAAGCAGTATACCGATTAAAATAATAAATAGATAGACTTGTTTTGGTGTTCTAATAAAACGGCTGCTCCTATCTATTCCCCGACTTAAAAGTGGAGATAAGGCAATGCTATAACCGGTAATAATCAATAATACCATCTGCATACCGAACTCAAGCAGCATCCAAAAGCCATTGTACCACGATTCTATTATAACCAAAGGTGATACTCCTACCCATAACCATGCACCTATTCCGGTTATAAGTGTTAGAATCAATGCAAAAACAAATGCATCCGGCATATTCTTTTTGAATATATCAGTAAATTTTTCGCCCAATTCATGGATCATAAAAGAAAGGTTTTTTAAATGTTGCTAATCTAATAAAATTATGAGCTTAATTTGCCGATAGGTAATAAATAAAATCCACATAATTTATTGCCATATATTTACAACCAAACCTTAAGTTGTTTTGAAAACATATTATCTTCATCTGCTGGCCATTTTAGTTTGCTTCCCTTTTATTTTGAGCGCACAGCAAGAAATAACAAATTTCAGTATGATTCAGGATGGCAAAATCATTGGTATAGCAGTTGCTACGAAGACGATTGAAGGTTCAAAACTACTTATTCTGATGATACAAATATTGTAATTCATGTGATTACCAAAATAAAAGTGGCATATGGTTATGATGAAATTTATGTGGACGATGATATCTCAGAGGCTTTTGTTACCATTGTTATAAATGGCCATGAACATAGAAACTTCAACAACGAAGAGGGATAATATATACAGTTTCATAGAAAATGATGACACCCCCGAAGAGGTCACTGAAGCAATCGGCTACAGCACAATGCAATTGCTTTTTGAAGAACCCAAAGGAATATTAAAGGTATATAGTGCAGAACATGGAAGTTTTCATAAGCTCAAAAAAACCGGAGAACACACTTAATTAAAAACCTCTCATGAAGGACATGAAAACACTTATTATTATAAAGACGGCCATCTTCAAAAAGCGAAAATTCATGCGGGGATGATTAGCTTAACAATGCAGAGGAAGTAATTGTAAATAGCTGATTTATAGTTCTAAAAAAGAGAATTAATTTCTAATTTATAGTCGTATTGCAAGTCCTCATGTAAGGAAGAAACCACTTTTTTAATCAATAGCATCTGACGGCTAAAGATATTTTTAAGCGTTAAATTTCCATTCATAGATGGAGACATATTCTTTAGTTCGTAGCAAAAATACAGAAGCAACTCAACTTCAGTTTCCTTATTCTTTGAATACCTAATATACTTCTTTGTATTACGTAAGATTTTTCGAACACTTTTTCTAATATAAAAATAACTTTTGGTATTAATTACCTGAAATTCCATTTCCATTTCCCTTTTTATGGATTCTATATACGCAGTCTCATTGGAAGATTCGAACAAAAGATAAGTCAGCAATTCCTTATTTTCTTTTTTAAATTTTGCGAGTCGTAAACAAAGCTCCATCAGTTCAGATGGTGAACGATGGCTTAAATCGTTTTTAAGTTCTTTTAATGTTGCTGTTATCATGACTCTAAATAAAAAAATAAACAAAATAGTACACCATTTCAGATCCAGGGAAACTAGCGTCTTGAATAATTTGGTGATTCTTTTGTAATAGTGACAGTATGTGGGTGACTTTCGGTAATCCCGGATGAAGTGATTTTTACAAATTTTGCCTCCTTTAGTGTATTAATATTTTTACTGCCACAATAACCCATTCCGGCCCGAAGCCCACCAATAAATTGATGCATCGTTTCAAACACTTCACCTTTATAAGGAACTCTACCAACAATTCCTTCCGGAACTAATTTCTTAACATCGTCTTCCACATCTTGAAAATAACGATCCTTGGAACCTTTAGTCATGGCTTCAACGGAACCCATTCCGCGATAAGATTTAAATTTCCTTCCCTCAAAAATAATAGTTTCACCAGGAGATTCCTTTGTACCCGCCAAGAGCGATCCTAACATTACGCTATCTGCACCAGCGGCAATTGCTTTAGGGATATCTCCGGTATGTCGTATACCACCATCAGCTATTATAGGTACACCAGTACCTTTAATCGCCTTAGCAACCTCCATTACCGCAGATAGCTGAGGAAACCCAACCCCTGCAACTACGCGCGTAGTACATATTGAACCAGGTCCAATACCTACTTTAACAGCATCCGCACCGGCTTCCACTAAATATTTAGCCGCATCTCCTGTTGCAATATTTCCTACAATAATGTCTGTTTTTGGATGTTTTTTCTTAATTGTTTTTAATGCGATAACAACACCTTTGGAATGTCCGTGGGCAGTATCAATCACCAAAGCATCAACCCCTTCTTTAATTAGAGCATCCGCCCTGTCCATGACATCTCCTGTTACTCCAATTGCTGCAGCAACTCTTAACCTGCCAAAGGTATCTTTATTTGCATTTGGATTTTCACTAACTTTGATAATATCTCTAAAAGTAATTAAGCCTACTAATTTTTTATCAGAATTAATAACAGGTAGTTTTTCAATTTTATAATCTTGCAATATTTCTTCTGCCTCCTTCAAAGAAGTTCCTTCTTTTGTGGTAACAAGATTTTCTGACGTCATAACTTGAGAAACTTCCTTGTCATCCTCTTTTTCAAACCTCAAATCTCTATTGGTAACGATTCCGATCAACTCGTCCACATCATTTACCACCGGAATTCCACCAATGCTGTACTTCCGCATTAATGACTTGGCATGAGCGACAGTTCTATCTTTAGTTAATGTAATTGGATCGATGATCATTCCTGATTCGGATCGTTTCACTGCTTTAACTTCCGCTGCCTGTTTCTTAATAGACATATTTTTATGTAAAATACCTATCCCTCCTTCCCTTGCCATAGCTATGGCCATTTCAGATTCTGTTACGGTATCCATTGCAGCAGAAATGATGGGAGTATTAAGTACAATGTTTTTCGTGAGTTTGGTTTGAATACTTACTTCTCGTGGAAGAATTTCCGAATATGCCGGAATCAATAAAACATCGTCGTAAGTAAGTCCTTCTAAAACAATTTTTGGAGTAGTCATAGTGCAATTATAATTATTTAATGAGAATCATTCGATTTATAATTGCGTGCAAATTTACAATTAAATATTGGATTGTGAAAGTTAATTATTTCCTTACTGAATTACTTACTTCATTCTAAATTATGTGATTTTTGATGAAAAAAGAGATTCTTTAAGAATAAAAAATGAGGATAACAACAAACTAATCGTCAATGCAATTCCCGAGACCATAATAACGTATTTAAACCATAATATACCAGTCCATAGTAAGTATATCCCACCGAAAGTCAGGATAATGGAAACAAATGGTTCCAAAATTAACACCCTCTTAAGTTTTTCGTTCATTGTTGTGAATGATAATAACCCTCCCAATAACAAAAAAATTATTGACATAGATAATATATGATTGTGAACCACAGTCAAAATATCCCTTTTAGGCTTTTTAAATTGCATCACTTCTGCATTTTCAACATTTTCATTTCCCAAATAATTAGTTTCAATCCCATCTGCTTGAAATGTCGAAGTTTCATTTACAAAATTAAGTCCGGTAAAAAACCCAATATTTAAAGTAAGTAAAAAGACCACAATCAAGGTTCTGAGTTCTTTAGACAAAGTTGATATGCTGATTCCTTTATCCACTATAAAGCATTATGGTTTTGAATAATAGAGAGGCTTTTAATAAATTATTCACTGTAATAGTCATGGATCTAGCGGAAATAGTTGCTCCAGAAATACCTACAATATCTTTTGAATAGGCTATCTCATCATTATGGGATAAATTGTTGAATTGCCTTAACCACCTTTTACTACCAATTTCGCCTCCAACATCTTCCCTGTAAGCCAAAATCTTTACTTTTCGAACAATTAAGTTATTATCAAAAATCACAACATAATCAAATACATCCGCTTTACTTGGTGCCTGTCCATAATAGAAGTAACCAATCATCGAATCATTGATACTAATTTTATAAAAATTATCATCTCCAAACTTTAATGGAAGTTTCATTTTAATCTCATCATCAATAACAATTAATTCCTTGTTATAGGAATTGCTATTAAATAATTTTAGGACCTCCTTATCAATTCTTTTCTCCATTTTTTCAGGAATATTTACCACCGAAAAGGTAGAGAGAAAAAAGATTAAATTAAGTATTAATGTTTTCATCAATTAAATAAAACGGCCTCTAAAAATTAGATTTATAGCGGCCTAATTTACAACTTTTAGAACATTATACCAATTCCGGCATTGAATTGATTTAATAATGTATTACTTGGGTCAGCATTTTCAAACCACTGATAATCCATTTTAAGAGCTACCCCAGGAACAAATTTGAAATCTACCCCTAGAGTAACATTGGAGCGATCATAAGCCAGGGTCGGTTCCAAAGATCCCGCCATTTTACTTTGGGTATTATACTTTTCATATCTACTGAATAAAACTAAATTCTTAGTAGATTTTTTAGCTATTAATGGCATAAAATCGTACGCAACTTCCCCGTAAAATCCATTCATCTGCTCTCCTAGATCTTTTCCAGTTAACTCGTTGTATTCTGCAGTTCCCGATAAACCCGTATAGATATATTGACCTCTTAACTGCAATGACCTGTATATATATCTTGCATCAAAACCAATCATGGAAACGCCAACAGTAGAATTTTCAACTGAAGGATCGTCAGATTGTGTATTGCCGAAGTATCCAGCCAGACCTAATTTAAGTCCTAATATTCCATAATAATCCACTTTCATTGAAAGATTTGGTGTGTTTATAACAGATTCAGCTCCCTTTTGTCGTCCTTTTCTTAATCCATCCACACCTCTTAAAGTTCCTTCTTCCTCCTTGTAGGATATAAAGCCATTGAAAATATAGGCCTGATATCTTAAAGATACTTCTGCGAAATTACCGCTAACTCCGATTCCAATTTCTCTCCATGTTGTAGGAACAATATCATGATCAACACCTGGTCGTTCAACCCCATAAAATGTTGGTGGTTCATGATATTCATTTACTATTCCCATCGGCACTAACATCAAACCTCCTTTTACGTTAAACTTTGGATTAAAACTATAATTAACAAATGCTTGTTCCACGTAAACCTCCTTAACGTGTTCAAATTCTATTTCCGTTAAAAAGCTTAATTTGGGCGAAAATTTGTATCCCAAAAGAATGACCAAACGATGAACATCTAATTTTCCTGGTGCTGCACCATCGGGTTCATTGTAATCAATTTGAGCATATCCCCCAATAGTTAGTTTACTAGCGTTATTGTAAGACAATCTGTTCATTACTCGAAGTGAATCTTGAACCGTTTCCTGTCCAACTTGCGCCATTACTGCACCAGTAACCAAAGTAGCCAGTAATAATAATTTAATTTTCATTAATTTTTATTTAGATTAATTATAAATAGTTAATATTAAGGGCAAAAATAATTTTATTTTGGGATTTAAAAAAGCTTATTTAGATTAGTTTTAAATAAGATGATATAAATCATAAAACTACTCTATTTTATATCAAAATTTAGTTTATTTTTGGATCATGTCTTCGAAATCTGCTATTCTCATTTTTCTTCAATTTGCATGTTTTGCTTATTTTATCTTTAATGAAGATTTATTGGTGAATAATACGCTCATTACCATCCAAATTACAGGATTTACCCTTTCGATTTGGGCAATTTTTGTTATGAGAATAGGGAATTTCAACGTACAGCCAGAGGTAAAACCAAATGCTAGATTCATAACGAATGGACCTTATAGATTGATTAGAAACCCAATGTATACCGGTTTAATATTATTTTTCAGTGCCAATATAATTTCAGAATTTTCTTTTTTTAGTTTGGCTGTTTTTACCATACTCGTTATAGTGTTTCTTACTAAAATAGCAATGGAAGAATCATTTTTAAGCGAAAAGTTTGGTTTAAGATACGAGAAATATAAAAATGGAACTTTTCGTTTGGTGCCATATATTTACTAAGTTTGTTTAATAAACTACCTCGCCGCAAGCATACGAGGTATTAATATTAAATTGAGTTTGCTATGCAAACAACCAGATTTTCCGACCCAAGGGTCGGAGAATTAAACCTTATCTTCTCGTCCGCCATAGCGGAACGCGAAGGAGGATTAAATAATAATTTTTTATGGAAGTTTTAGGTATTGATATTGGTGGAACCGGAATCAAAGGTGCAATTGTTGATACTATAACAGGTGAACTTGTAACTGAACGATTTAGAATCGCTACTCCGAATCCTGCAATACCTGAAGAGGTTGCCAAAACCATTAAAAAAATAGTCGATCATTTTAACTGGAAAGGATTAGCGGGAAGTGGTTTCCCTACGCCCCTGGCCCATGGCAAGTGTCAAAGCGGGGGAAATTTACATGAAAGCTGGAAAGGCGTTCATGTAGACGAACTTTTTCAAAAATCATCGGGAATAGAATTTACAGTGATCAACGATGCAGATGCCGCGGCAGAGGCGGAAATGCATTTTGGTGCAGGTAAAGGGAAATCAGGTTTGGTCGCCGTTATCACAGTGGGAACGGGAATAGGTTCTGGTTTATTTTTTAATGGAAATTTGATACCTAATACAGAATTAGGTCACGTAACCTATAAGAATGATGCCTTTGAAAAATATGCCGCAGATTCCATAAGAAAAAAGGAAGAACTTAGCTATTCTAAATGGGGAAAAAGATTAAACAAATATTTCCAGCATATTGAGTTAATATTATCCCCTGATTTGTTTATAATAGGTGGTGGAGCAAGTAAAAAGTTAAACAAGTTTATCGATGAGATCAAAATAAGCACTCCTATTATTCCCGCTGAAAACAAAAATGAAGCTGGTATTATTGGCGCAGCTATGGCAGCCTATGAGCATATTAAGTAAATATTTTAAATGATTCATTATAAGCACTTTCAAAACTTAATACATTAATATTCGTATTTTCTTTCTTTGAAGTAAAATAAGAAATCAATTTTTCCGTAGGCATATTACCTGTTAATTCATCCTTGGCCATAGGGCACCCTCCATAACCTTTTATAGCGCCATCAAACCGAAGACATCCGGCATTGTACGCCGCATCAACTTTTTCATACCATGAAGACGGGTTGCTATGTAGATGTGCACCAAACTCTATCTTTGGATAAAGCGGTATTAAATTAGAAAACAAATAAGAAATCGTTTTACCTTTCGCAACTCCGATCGTATCAGACAGCGATAATATTTTCACGCCCATCTCTGAAAGAATATTGGTCCAGTTGGAAACTATTTCTACATTCCACGGATCTCCATACGGATTTCCGAAGCCCATGGATAAGTAAGCTACAACTTGTTTATTTGATCTATCGGCAATATTTAAGATCTCATTCAAAATAGCCAATGACTGATCGATCGTTTTACTGGTATTTCGCATTTGAAAATTTTCTGAAATTGAAAACGGATAACCCAAATAGTCTATTTCCTCAAAATTACTCGCATCATTTGCCCCTCTTACATTGGCAACTATAGCCAATAATTTAGACCTGGTTTGCGATAGGTCCAGTTTGGATAATACTGACGCGGTATCTCTCATCTGTGGTATGGCCTTTGGCGAAACAAAACTTCCAAAATCAACGGTATCAAACCCAACCTTGAGCAAAGCATTAATATACCTCGCTTTGGAATCAGTATTTATAAAATGGGTTTTAATGCCCTGCATCGCATCACGCGGGCACTCAATGATCTTAACACTTCTCATTATATCAAATATACAAATATTACTTGTTAAGATTTAAGGCTTCTTTTACAAAGAATTATAATTTTATACAAAAAAAGAATTGGGGAGAATAATAAACATTCACATTGAAAAAGCCCAACAAATTGCTGGGCTTAACCTTTTGAATTTCCTGTTCAGATATTAACTATCTGCAGCCATTAAGAACATAGGTTTCATCTCAAACCTATGATAATGAGGTCTTAACCGTTTGATATTATAATATTTATCAATCTTAACTATTTTTGTGGAATTAGTAACTACTTCAATCGGGACATCATCATAACGTCCGTTCTTCAACACCACAAGTCTTCCATAAAATCCACCGAGTATTAAGTCGAGCGCCAGATTGCCATAAGCCATTGGTACGATAGAATCAATCGCATCAGGATCTCCACCACGAACCAGGTATCCAAGTTTTTGGTTAATAACATTAATTGTTTTACCATCATTGAATTTAGAGGATAAGTTCTTAATTTCAGAGGAGATCAAATCACCAACACCTCCTAATTTTGCATGACCGAACATATCTTTTTCCGCATTTGAAAATATCATTTCTCCACCTTTAAAGGTCGTTCCTTCTGAAACAAGTACAACAGAGTACTTGCTCCTATTGTTATTTCTATCCTGCACCAGTAATTCTGTAAGGTGTTCAACATCGAATTCATATTCCGGAATAACACACCTATTTGCAGCGCCGGCCATTGTAGGTAACATTGCGGTAAAGCCCGCATACCTTCCAAATACTTCCATTACCAATATCCTCTCATGTGAACCTGCTGACGTTCTCAAATTATTGGTCATGCTAATTGTTCTCGTAATACAGGTACTAAATCCAATACAATAATCCGTTCCGGGAACATCATTATCCATAGTTTTTGGTATGGCAACTACTTTTACACCTTCCCTGTAAAGGCGTACTCCGTAGCTTAGCGTATCATCTCCCCCAATTGGGATTAAAAAGTCAATACCCAGCCATTCCAAATTTTTAATGATTTCAGGAGTGAGGTCATTAAACTCTTCGTTAAAGGAAGATTTCAAGTGTTCAGGGACTTTGTCTTTTGGCATATGACTCGGCCTGGTTCTTGATGAATGTAAAAAAGTTCCACCAGTTCGACCCGCTTTGTCAACAATTTCGTTAGTTAAAGTGATAAAACAGTTGCTGTTGTCAAATTTTTTATCTCTTATCAGTTCTGTAATACCAGCCCAACCTCTTCGCAAACCTATAACTTTATATCCCTCCCGATTTGCTCTTATTGTTATTGCTCGTATGGCAGGATTAAGACCGGGCACATCCCCACCCCCAGTTAAAATTCCAATTACCCCTTTTATTTTTTTTGTGTGCGCCATATTAATAATATTATTTTAGATTTTAATTAAATTTTATATTTCTCTCTTAATCAATAAATTATGACAATTCTTTTATAAGAATTGTCATAAACATAACTATCGTAAATTTATAAAAAATAATTGGCTTATTTTTAATTAAAAACAGGTTTACACACAAATCGAAGAAAAACTTCAAAATATTAAATTATAAGGGAGGTAAAATGCGAGTTTGAACCTCAATAATACGTTTGATTTGCTAATTGATAAACAAAAAAACCCATAACAGCTGTTATGGGTTATGAAAAATTATGAATAATTTTTACAAAGATGCTGAATACTCTAACAAGTCAACAATTTTTGATGAATATCCATACTCATTGTCATACCATGAAACTACTTTTATAAAATTACCGGTTAACGCAATACCTGCTTTCGCATCAAATACGGAAGTACGAGTTTCGCCGACAAAATCTTGTGACACAACCATTTCTTCTGTATAACCTAAAATTCCTTTAAGCTCCCCTTCAGAGGCATCTCTCATTGCTTTACATACTTCCTCATAAGTCGCACTTTTCTTAATATTAACCGTCAAATCAACAACAGAGACATCCATTGTAGGAACTCTAAATGACATACCAGTTAGTTTCCCGTTCAGAGAAGGTATTACCTTACCAACCGCTTTTGCAGCTCCAGTAGAAGAAGGAATAATATTATGTAAAGCAGCTCTACCACCTCTCCAATCTTTCATTGAAGGTCCATCTACTGTTTTTTGAGTAGCTGTTGTAGCATGGATAGTAGTCATTAATCCGTCAGTAATCTCAAAATTATCATGCAAAACTTTAGCAATTGGTGCTAAACAGTTCGTTGTACAAGATGCGTTTGAAAAGACCGCTTCATCTGCTTTTAATTCTTTATGGTTAACACCCATGACAAACATAGGTGCATCAGGAGAAGGTGCCGATATAATTACTTTTTTTGCGCCACCTTTTAAATGCAAACCTGCCTTTTCTTTAGAGGTGAAAATACCAGTTGCGTCTATAACATAATCAGCTCCAATTGCATCCCATTTTAAATCTTCAGGATTGCGTTCTGCCGAAACTCTTATTTCATTACCGTTTACAACTAAGTTTCCATCTTTTACAGAAACTTCTCCGTCAAACCTTCCATGTACAGAATCATACTTCAGCATGTATGCTAAATAATCTGCTCCTAATAAGTCATTAATACCTACTACTTGAACATTCTCTCTTTGTGAAGCAACTCTAAAGGCTAACCTTCCGATCCTTCCAAATCCGTTAATACCTACTTTGATCATTTTTATATTTATTTAATAATTATTACTCAATTTAATTAGACTGACATTATATCAGATACTCTCAATATTTCTTTACTTATACTATGGTGTTCTTTGATCGCTTTTTCCAATTCTGTTGTTACCATTACATTATTAAGCTGTCCAACCATCAAATTAGTTTTGCCATCAATTAGCAGTTCAACAGCCTTAACACCCATTCTACTGGCCAAAACTCTGTCAAAACAACTCGGTGCACCCCCTCTTTGCATATGTCCCAAAACCGAAACTCTAACACTATACTCGGGTAAATTCTCTTCAACATAAGAAGCGAGTTCAAATACATTTGCACCTGTTTTATCTCCTTCTGCTACAACTACTAAACTAGAAGTTTTACCGGAACGTCTACTCCTTTCTAAAGTCATTAGCAATCGATCAAGACCCATATTTTCTTCAGGAATCAATATTTCTTCTGCGCCAGCACCAATTCCAGCATTTAAAGCTATAAATCCGGCATCTCTACCCATAACCTCGACAAAAAATAATCGATTATGAGAACTCGCAGTGTCTCTGATCTTGTCAATTACTTCAACAGCCGTATTCAAGGCTGTATCGTAACCAATAGTAAAATCAGTCCCATATATGTCATTATCAATTGTTCCCGGAATCCCTATCAGTGGAAAATTATACTCCTGATTAAATACCATACCTCCCGTAAAAGAACCGTCTCCACCAATAATAACTATGGCATCAATCTCATGTTTGACCAAATTTTTATGTGCTTTCCTTCTCCCCTCTATCGTTCTAAATTCATCGGAACGCGCTGTCTTTAAAATGGTTCCACCTTTTTGAATAATGTGATGCACTGATCGCGCATCCATTTTAACGATATCCCCTTCTATCAATCCTTGATATCCCCTATAAATACCAACGCTTTCTAATTTATAATAAGATGCAGATCTAATAACCGACCTAATGGCCGCATTCATTCCCGGCGAATCGCCTCCTGAAGTCATTACTCCTATTTTCTTTATGTATTTTTTCATGGTTTTTAATAAAGCACACAAAAATAATAATAATAATAATATTTTATATGATTTAAATCAGAATTAAACGAAAACGATTGAGAATTTAATAAATGAACAATAAAGAAAAAAGTTAGGAATAATTTCGCTTAGCTCTAAACAAAGAAAAAATCACGCTTTTAGCGTGATTTTTTAATATTTAAATAGGAATTCTTTAGGATTTTCTAATATTGCCACCTGAGCTATCACTAGAATTTACAACCTCAGGATCTCCTTTAAAATGTATGTCTCCACCCGAGCTGGCATGACCATCAAAGGACTTGTTTACCTTAACTTTAATATTCGAGCCACTACTGGCTTTGGCTACGCAATGAGAAGTTTCTAAACCGTAAGCATCAATATCGCTACCACTTGAGGAACTTACATTAAAATTATTGGCTTTTCCATCAATATTTACATTTGAGCCACTTGAGCTTTCACATTCTAAATTATTGACTTTCAGATGTAAATTGAACTCGGCTCCACTTGTTGCAATAATTCTTAGGTCATCTGCGTGTAAAGTATTTTCTGTTGTCACCTTCGCACCACTAGTAACCTGTAGCTCAACGAGTTTTTCAATGGAAACATGAACTTTCTTAGCTTTTGCAGTCCAAATATTTTTTTTAGATCCTATATAAAGTGTTCCATCCTTCACTTCTGTTTTAATCAGATCATGTAAATTTTCATCGGCTTCAACAACCAGGTTCGTTTCACCATTTTCTGTTAAATAAACATCAATTCCGGAACTGGCTTTAATTCTAACGAAGTCACTGGATATACTTCTGTTTTTGGCAATAACGTTTCCATTTCCTTTCACTCCATCGAAAAAACAAGAAGTTAAGGAAACAAACAAAATTAACATTGCGGAGATTTTGATAATACTTTTCATAATTGTTATTTTAATATTGGTTTATTATTCTGTGGAATCCTTTGAACTACTAATATTTATACCATTTTCATCGATAATTATCTTTGCGTTTTCCTTCTCATCATTTGTAATATTTATATTTACTCCATCTTCATCGATTTTCATTTTGAATGAACCGGAATCATCAATATTATTGTCCCAACTCTCATCACAATCTAAACAAGATAATCCTTCCTTGGTCATTTTATAATAATGCTTAGGCATATCTCGGTCGTAAATGTTTTGAATATTATCCACATCATATAAAAAAGATCTCATTGATTTATCCAGGTATATGACTTGATTTACAGGGAGATATAGATTTATTCGCAAACTTTGATCCCTGAATTCATTTTCTACCTCAGTTAAGAAATAGCCATTCAATAAAATATCTTCCCCTAATTCGGTAAAGTTATAACCAATATTTCCGGCATTTTCACGTGCGGCGATTTTACTTTTTCCCTTAGATCTCTTATTTACCTTGATATAAGGCTCATTTGCATCCGTTTGAAAGATATTGACATGGATGTCATTTGAATAGATCTTTTCAACGTTGTTTTCGTCATATACGAGTCTGGAAACCCAACGATGTTTTAAATAGGATTCACCTGATAAGTTTTCATTGTCTATTATTTTTATATCTAAAGTATCAGAAGAAATGAATGTTAATTCTTTTTTTTCTATAACAGATCCTTCAAAGGCAGATTGCACAAATTGTCTGGAACCAAAAAAGATAAAAGTCAATAGTGCTACCAACCAAATTCCAAGAAGAGATAATTTTGTAACTCTTCCAACAGATCTTTTATTATTAGATAAAATTCTAATTCCCAATAAAAAGAGAAATAAAAATGGGATCCCAAGCAAAATAAATGTCATCACGGAAATTCCCCATAGTGGTAATCCAGAACTGTTAATGATGTTAAAATGTTGATAATACCAGTCTTCATTAAAAAAATCAATGGATCCGGCCGTAACCAAACTAATTAGTAGGGCAAAAACAGTTGACACAGAAATAATAATTAATAGGACACCAATGAACTTACCAATAACCATGAATAAAGTTGTTAATACTTTACCTAAAGTATCTACCACATCCTGTGATCCTGATTTTGCCTTATCCTTATATTTTTTGTAATCGGCATTCTTTACCTTATCGGCGGCATCATTTATACCACTTTTTACTCTTTCAGTTACCTCTGATAATTCCTCTTTAATTTTTTTTTCAATATTACCAATATTTACCTCCTCACCTTCCATCTCCAATTTTTCTGCTGTTGTATTTGCCTGAGGTAACAATATCCATAGTATTAAATATAGAATAAAACCAAAGCCGAATCCAAATGTTGCAACTAACCAAGCTAATCTAACCCATATTACGTCAATATTGAAATAATGGGCCAATCCGGACGAAACCCCTCCTAAAAATTTGTCATCACCATCTCTGTATAATTTTTTAGATCTTGTATTGCTATAAGAAGTATAATTATCATCACTAAAGACATCTTCATCAACCATGTAATCTTCAGGTTTACCCATAACTTCGATTATTTCGTCTATATCTCCTTCATTGACCACCTGACGAACATCTTTTACTTTATCCGATAAAAGTTCACCTATTCTTGATTCTATATCAGTAATAATTTCATCTCTTCCTTTAGGGTCATCACTTAATGAACGACGAATAGCATTTAAATAATTTTTCAATTTTTGATAAGCTACCTCATCAATGTGAAAAAAGATGCCACCTAAATTTATGTTTATTGTCTTATTCATTTTTTTGTTACTTTAATGTTTGTATTATTTTTTGTTACTGTACTTACAGCATTTACTAAATCGCTCCAAGTTGTATTAAGCCCTTTCAAGAAAATTTTACCGGTTTCCGTTAAACCGTAATATTTTCTGGGAGGTCCGGAGGTAGACTCTTCCCATCTGTAGTTAAGAAGGCCTGCATTTTTCAATCTTGTTAGTAAAGGATATACAGTTCCTTCAACCACAAGCAATTTTGCATCTTTCAATTGCGATAAAATTTCAGACGTATAGGCATCTTCACTTTGTAATATGGACAGGATGCAGAATTCTAAAACCCCTTTTCGCATTTGCGCTTTCGTGTTTTCAATCTTCATATTTTTCTTTTTAAATGTAAATAAAGCATTGAGTTAGATATTTTTTTAGCTCTGTTAAAACAAATAGTATTGGATATTATTTGCTATATAAACGACGATTGTTATTAGTATTGAAATCATAATATTGAATTTTATTTTATAAATTTTATAGTTAGTGGATAATCATATATTTCACCGTTGTTGGCCCTGGTAGCTGCAGTGATGATCAGTATAAATCTTACGATGGCTAATATGCCCACCAGAGATACCATGCTTAATATTCCAAATAGATCAAAGTGATGGAGTTCGGAGAAGAAACTATTAAAGGCAAATGGAAAAATAGACACACCTAAAATAAATGAGTACAATAAAAAACTCAAATTAAAATTTACGGAGGCCTTTCCTGATCGATCAATGAAATTGCTTTCATTCTTTTTCAACTCCCAAATAACTAATGGTGCAATGACTCCACCAAATGGAAAAACATATCCAAAAAAGGCGGATAAGTGTAAAAAAAATGCGGTGTTATATTCTTTTTTATTTGACATAATATAATTTTGTATAATACTTTCTTATGCAAATATATATACAAAAGATAATACTATGCTATACAAAGTACTATATTTAACTTTTTTTTAACATTTAATTGAACAAACCTAATTCGCTAAAAAATTGTAAATTGCGTTCTTTTTATCCGTTATATGAAAAAATTCACACCTAGATCCTTAAATCTTTTCTTAATGTTTAAGCTACCTTCGGCTTATATTTCAGGTGTGCGTGTTATTTCTATATCTGATCAACAAGCGACTGCAAAGGTTCATCATAAGTGGATAAATCAAAACCCATTCAGATCATTATATTGGGCAGTCCAAGGAATGGCCTCTGAACTGGTTACGGGTATTTTAGTAATGAAAAGGATTGATGAGAGTGGTAAAAATATATCCATGTTGGTCACTAATCAAAATGGAACTTTCACAAAGAAAGCAACCGGAAAAATCAATTTTATTTGTAAAGATGGAGATAAGGTAAAGCTAGCAATTGATCGAACTATCGCAACCGGCGAAGGACAAAACTTAATTATGACAGCAGAAGGTTTTAACGAAGAAAATGAAAGTGTATCAAAGTTTGAATATGAATGGAGTTTAAAAGTAAAAAATTAACTTCAAACCTCTATTAATTCAAAAAACACTCCCCTACTCTTCCTGTGCCTTTCTTTCATCTACATACTCTTGAAGCAATAAACCGTATTTCGATTCTTTTACTTCCGGGGTAAGCGAATTATTTATAGTATCCAACATCTTAATATTAGCATCATAGATCTCTGTTAATGCAATATACGGAGCAACTTCATAATCTGAATTATTTATGGCATAGTTAATTGTAACCAAGTACCTTCTTTTTAATAATTTCATCTTTTTCCCTTCAACCAGCCTTATAGAATCTAGATCTCCAGATTTTTTCGCCTCGAATTCTTCCTTTATTAGTTCCAAATTCTGATCATTAAATCTTCTTTTCAGTTCATTATAATCACTCAATATATTTTGGTTTTCTGATCCTGTAATTTCCGCTTTAATCTCAAATTTATCTAAAACAGTATTGATTACTATGGTATCTTTTTCTCCAAAGAATACTATTCTTTTATCGGAATTTTTTAATGTCAAATAATATATCTCCGGAGATTCTATTATATCTTTTAATAAAAAATCATTTCTTCCATTAACGGTCAAAGAATCTACCGATAGAATTAAAGAATCTACTTGTTTCTGCAAATAAAGGGTGCCTTTTTTGAATCCTTTTATTTTCCCTTTTACGAACATCGTGTTTTCTACATCATTTTTGCATGAAGATACGGTGAGAATTACAAGAGCAATAAATAATACTTTTTTCATTATATAATACATTCAATTTTCGGTACAAATATCCACTAAATAAATAATATATTAGCCACTCTAATGCATTAAATCCATTAGGAATAATTATAAATTTCACATCAGTCTAAGGCGATACAATTCTCATCAATTCAGCCGTTAAGATCGCACCATAGGTCCCAACTACATAGCCAAAAACGGCGAGTAAAACCCCTACGGTTGCTAATGACGGATGAAATGCAGCAGCAACAACAGGTGCAGAAGCTGCTCCTCCAACATTCGCCTGACTTCCTACTGCCAAGAAAAAATAGGGTGCTCTGATCAATTTCGCAACAATGACCAGCAAAATAACATGAATTAGCATCCATACGATTCCAATCAGTATTAATCCCGGATTATCAACAACTTTACTTAAATCCATTTTCATTCCAATAGTTGCCACCAAAATATAGATAAAAACACTCCCAATTTTACTCGCTCCGGCTCCCTCATAATTTTTTGCTTTGGTAAATGACAAGGCAATACCCAGGGCGGTGGCTATGGTTATCATCCAAAAGAATTGAGATCCGAAAGAAGACATTGGCGACGATTTATCACTTACTGCTTCAAAGTTCGATTTTAGGAAGTTGGAAATGTTATCGGCTCCAAAATGTGCTAATCCAACAACTCCAAAAGCCAAGGCAGCAATTATCATATAATCGGTTAAGCTTGGAATCCTGCCCACACTATCAGCAAATTCCGAAACTTTTTCCTTTAATTTTTCAATAGCAGAAGTGTCTGCTCTTAGCCATTTATCAATTTTTTCAGATTTTCCAATTCCCATCAATAACCCAGCCATCAGAATATTAGCAACAACAATATCTACCAAAACCATTCCTCCGTACAATTTGGGGTTATATTCATAAATTTCGAGCATAGCAGCTTGATTGGCACCACCTCCGATCCAACTTCCGGCGAGTGTTGCCAAACCCCTCCATGTTGCATCAAACCCAACACCACCAACTGTTTCAGGTGAAAATATTGAAATTAACAATATGGCAATCGGACCACCAATAATAATCCCTATGGTTCCTGTGAAAAACATGATCAGCGCTTTTGGTCCCAAATTAAAAATAGATTTCAGATCAATGCTTAATGTCATCAAAACAAGAGATGCGGGTAAGAGATATCTACTGGCAACGAAATATAAATTCGAATGTTCATCAGATATTAATCCTGACGAATTAAAAATCGCAGGAAGTAAATAAGCCATTAGCAGGGCTGGTACAATTTTATAAAATTTATACCAAAATCCTGTTTTTTTGGAAGATGTATAGAACACAAACCCGAGAGCTATCATCAGTAATCCAAATACAATTGTGTCGTTTGTAAAAATCGGTTGATTCTCCATTAATTACCTATTATTTTTATTGAGATGGCTAATATAGAAATTAATTTGAATTTAACTTATTCATTGTGAATAAAGCCTTTTTTAGCAAGCAATTCCTCTTCTGTTTCTATGCAATCATCATCCGGAATACAACAATCAACAGGGCAAACAGCCGCACATTGGGGTTCATCATGAAACCCCCTGCATTCAGTGCATTTATCAGGAACAATATAATATATCTCATCATTAATTGGCTCCTGATCGGTTTCAGCATCATATTTGACGCCATTAGGCAAGATCACTTCTCCCTGAATTTCCGTACCATCAGAAAATCTCCATTCTTCTGCCGCTTCATAAATAGCTGTATTAGGACATTCCGGTTCACATGCACCGCAGTTAATACATTCATCCGTAATAATAATTGCCATCGTATTTTTTTTTAAATTTGCAGCAAATATAATATATCAATTTATAATTTATTAATTAAATGTTGGTTAAAGACAGGATAAGAGCGTTTGTACAATTGGGAGAATTTTTGAGTCAATTTTCGCCTGATAAAATTGAAAAAAATGAACTCATTTCGCACAATGATTTATTTTTTGATACATTTAAAATGCAAATCCAACGAGCCCATGAGTTCAATGGATGGTTTACAGAAGATAATATTTTGTATGCTTTTAATAACTGGAGTAAAATATTAAAAACCAGCATTTTAAAAGATTGGACCTCACTGTATAAATTAAAAACCAATCCACCCAAAAAGGTGGCAATTATCACGGCTGGAAATATACCTTTAGTGGGTTTTCATGATTTTCTATCCGTTTTGATGTCCGGAAATAGAGTAATTATTAAACAATCATCTAACGATAAGTATTTTTTACCCCTGATTGCAAAATATCTGGAAAAAGTAGCGCCCGGTTTTAATGAAAAAATAGAGTTTACAGATAAAAATTTAAAAGATTTTGATGCCGTAATTGCTACGGGCAGTAATAATACTGCAAGATATTTTGAATATTATTTCGGAAAACATCCCAATATAATTCGCCGAAATAGAAACTCCATTGCCGTGCTTACAGGAGATGAGAATTCAAATGATCTGAAAAATTTAGGAGAAGATATATTTAGATATTTTGGTTTAGGCTGTAGAAGTGTTGCAAAGATATTTGTTCCAAAAGATTACGACTTTGATCCTCTATTTCAAGCAATTTACCACTATAAAAATATTATTGAATATAAAAAATACGAAAACAATTACGATTATAATAAGGCCGTTTATCTTATGAGCCAGTTTAAAATAATAGAGAATGGATTTATAATGTTCAAAGAAGATACCAGCTATTCATCTCCAATAGCGTCCTTGTTTTATGAATATTATGAGGATATTGACAATTTATTATTAAAGCTGGAACAAGATAAAGAATCCATTCAATGTATAGTAGGAAATTTGGGAATTGATAATATGATCCTATTTGGTGAAACACAAAAACCGCAACTTTCAGATTATGCCGATGGTGTTGACACCTTAGATTTCTTACAAAAACTTTAAATATTGGGGCTAACTATTGTCAAAATGCAAAAAAAGTAGTATCCTACTATGTGTAAATAGAATAAATCGGAGTTTTAGTGCATAATTAGCTACAACTCTTTTTTATTATAACCAAACCTAAAAAGAACACATCGTTTTAGACTCTAGTCAAAAATTACCATTTGGTCACGTCTTTCTGTAAGTGTACCTGACCATGACAATTATTCGAAATCAGTATCGATCTTTATATAATCCAAAAACTCACCTTTTACAGCTTGATCTTTGAACTTTCCACCAAATTCTGAAGTCACTGTACTACTTGCTATATCGCTAATGCCTCTTGAATTAACGCATAGATGCTTGGCATCTATTACACAGGCCACATCCTGTGTGCCCAATGCCTCTTGTAAGGCCTGAACCACTTGCATTGTTAATCTTTCTTGCACCTGAGGTCTCTTGGCGTAATATTCAACTATTCGATTCATTTTGGATAATCCAATAACCTTACCACTTGAAATATAAGCTACATGTGCTTTTCCTACGATTGGCAACAAATGATGTTCACAGGTTGAATAAACAGTTATATTCTTTTCAACAAGCATTTCACCATAATTATAGTTATTGTCGAACGTTGATAATTTGGGTTTCCTCTTTGGGTTTAAGCCGCCAAAAATCTCCTTAACGAACATCTTGGCTACTCTATGGGGAGTTCCTTTAAGACTATCGTCCGTTAGATCCATGCCCAGAGTGTGTAAAATATTTGAAAAATCGTTTTCTATTGATGCTATTTTCTCTTTATCACTCAACTCAAAGGCATTATCTCTTATCGGCGTCTTTGCCGAATTAGTAATGTGATCATTTCCTATTTCTTCTAACATCTCTTTAACCTTACCACTGTTTCCTTCAAACATAATCCTATAATTTTAATCCACAAAAATACAATATTGAGACGAATTAATTACAATTTATGTCTTTATTAGTTCAATTAATTCTTCCAAATTACAAGTACTTTGCTCTCCTGTAATCATGTTTTTTAAAGTGTAATTATCCGCGTTTAATTCCTGTTCACCCACTAAAACAACAAATGGAATTTTTCTTTTATTGGCATAGTTCATTTGTTTTTTTAATTTTGCATCATCAGGATAAAACTCTGCATTAATACCTTTTGCTCTTATTTTTTTTAATGCATTCAAGCAATAGTACAATTCATCTTCTCCAAAATTAAGAAATAAAATATGCGGTCCGGGTATCTCTGCCCTGGCAAATAAATTAAGTTCTTCCAATACTAAATAAATTCGGTCCAAACCAAAGGATATTCCTATTCCGCTAATATTCTTCAACCCGAACTGACTGGTTAGATCATCATATCTTCCACCACCTCCTATGGAGCCCATTTTAACTTTCTTTGTTTGCACTTCAAAAATAGCGCCAGTATAATAATTTAAACCTCTCGCCAATGTCACATCTAATTCTACTATGGCACTCTGCAATCCTAACTTTTCAATATAATCAATTATAAATTTAATTTCTTCAACTCCCTTTAATCCTTCTTCCGAACCAGCAAGCAAAAGAGCCAATTGCTCTAATTTTTCAGAATTAGATCCTTTAAAATTAAATAAAGGTTCAATTTTTTCAATGGCTTGTTCTGAAATATTTTTAGATATCATCTCCTTCTTGACCCCTTCTACCCCAATTTTATCTAATTTATCCAAAGCGACCGTAAAATCGATAATCCGCTCCTTCTCTCCAATTATCTCAGCTAAACCCGATAGAATTTTACGATTATTCATCTTAATTATTGTCTCTGTCAGACCTAATCTAGTAAAAACAGAATCGTACATTTGAATGAATTCAATCTCCTGCCATAAACTCTCACTGCCAACTACATCCGCATCACATTGATAAAATTCTCTGAATCTTCCTTTTTGAGGTCTGTCAGCCCTCCAAACAGGTTGAATTTGATATCGCTTAAAAGGGAAAACAATTTCATTCTGATGTTGTACAACATATCGTGCAAATGGGACCGTTAAATCATATCGAAGTGCCTTTTCGGAGATACTAGCCGTAATCTTCGTTGAGTCTTTCTCAGTTAACAATACAGGATCTACTTTTTTAAGATAATCCCCGGAATTCAATATTTTAAATATCAACCGATCTCCTTCATCGCCATATTTACCCATTAGCGTAGATGATTTTTCAAAAGATGGTGTTTCAATTGGTTGAAAACCATAATTCTGAAATATTTCTTGAATCGTATTAAAAATATAATCACGACGGGCAATTTCAAGGGATGAAAAATCTCTGGTTCCTTTAGGAATACTTGGTTTCATTTGCTTCGTTTATTTTGCTAATATCTGAAAAAATATGTTTTCTTAGATAGTCTTTTGATAATTGATTACGATTATTTATTAAATTAATGTCAAAATCAAGCATATTGGTACATACAAAAAAGAGGAAGGATATTTTTATAAAATTATCAAATAAGCAGAATGTCTAAGGATTATCGAAGTATTCGACAATAATACAATAGTAATATTAGATAATCCAAGCAGATTAACATAGATGATAATCGTTATTTCGCAATATTGACCACTCTAGTTTCTCTAATTACAGTTACCCGAACCTGACCGGGATAGGTCATATCGTTTTGTATTTTCTGAGTGATGTTAAATGATAATTCTGCTGCTTTTGTATCATCAACTTTATCACTTTCAACGATTACTCTTAATTCTCGACCGGCCTGAATGGCATATGCCTTTTGTACACCATTAAATGCAAAAGCAACATCCTCCAATTCCTTTAAACGTTGTATGTAGGAATCCATTACCTGTCGTCTCGCTCCGGGACGAGCACCTGAAATAGCATCACAAACTTGAATAATTGGTGCATATAATGATTTCATTTCAATCTCATCGTGATGAGCGCCAACGGCATTACAGACATCACTTTTTTCCCCAAACTTTTCTACCCACTGCATACCAAGAATAGCATGAGGTAATTCTGTGTCCGTATCAGGCACTTTCCCAATATCATGAAGCAGGCCGGCTCGTTTCGCTATTTTAGAATTTAATCCCAGCTCAGCTGCCATAAGTGAGCACAGGTTTGCAACTTCTCGTGAATGCTGCAACAGGTTTTGACCATATGATGATCTATATTTCATTCTCCCGACGGTTTTGATCAATTCGGGATGTAAACCGTGGATACCTAGATCAATGACCGTTCTTTTTCCGACCTCAATGATCTCCTGATTAATTTCCTTGGTGGTTTTAGCAACAATTTCTTCAATCCTGGCAGGATGAATTCTTCCATCTGTCACTAGCTTATGTAATGACAATCGCGCAATTTCACGGCGCACGGGATCAAAGCAAGATAATATAATTGCTTCTGGAGTGTCATCCACAATGATCTCAACCCCGGTAGTAGATTCTAACGCTCTAATATTTCTACCTTCTCTTCCAATAATTCTTCCCTTGACATCATCATTTTCCAAATTAAATACAGAAACACAATTGTCCACAGTTTGTTCAACCCCTATACGTTGGATAGTATTTAATATAACTTTCTTGGCCTCCTGTTGAGCAGTTAATTTAGCATCTTCCATGGAACTTTGTACAAATGCCATTGCATCGCTCTTGGCCTCTTCCTTTAACGATTTTACCAACTCTTGCTTTGCGTCATTTGCTGACAAACCCGAAATAGTTTCTAATTGAAGTACCTGGTTTTTATGCAATCTATCGACCTCTGCTTGCTTTTTATCAAGATGACCTAACCTATAGTTAAAGTCTTTTTCTTTATCTTCTAAAACTTTATTCAGTTTTTTATTCTTATCGAGCTCCTGAGAAATTCGAGATTCCTTTTCACGTATTCTCTTTTCTGAATCAATTACTTTTTTATCGCGCGAAAAGATAACTTTTTCATGTTCCGATTTTAATTCAATAAATTTTTCTTTAGCCTGAAGTATTTTATCTTTCTTTATGCCATCGGCCTCAATATTGGCCTCTTTTAAAATTGTAGATGCCTGTTTAGTGACATTTTTCAATGTAGATGAAGCTTTCTTCTTTTCCAGAACTTTGGCTATCAGAAATCCAATAACCAGTGCAATTATTCCTATTGTTATTGTTGTTGGTGTCATATTTTTAAATATAAAAAGCCTACATCGGTTATGGTTTTGTAAACTCCCTGAAACAGGTTTAGGATTACTATATTGATCAAGTATCCTAGTTTAAGATAGGCTCGCTTTTACAATAATAACTCATCCTTTTTAAATTAATAGTGTTGAGTTTATTAAACAAATAACTAATGTAGGCAGTAATTGTTTTATTTTTAAGAACTTTTATATTTGAGAATCCAAAATCTTATTAATTTCTCTCAATTTATTTTCAACTTTTTCGGCATCCGACTCATTATAAATATTTTGTACCTCTCGCTGTGACGCAAAATGGAGTGCACACATTGCTAATACGTCTTGTTTATCCCTTACAGCATAATTCTCCTCAAATTTTTTGATGAGCTTGTTTATTTTATCGACTGCTGTTCTTATGCCTTCTTCTTCATCCTCTCCTTTAATAGTCAACGGATAAACTCTATTTCCAATGGTAATTTTTATTCTAATCTTTTCGCTCATCCCTTATTTAATTGCTCAAATGAACAATACATTTGTCTATTTCACGAATCAAAGTATTTATTTTGAGTTTCGTTAAATGTTTATCTTCTTTGCTGCCTACAATTGCATTTGCAACTTTTAATGATTCATATTTTTTATTCAAATCATCAATTAATTGATGTTTTTTCAATAATTCTTCTTTCAAACTTTTTTTTTCTTCAATCAACTGAAGATTTGTCTGTTGCAAATTATTGTGTTTACTCAACAATTTATTCAACTTTTTATCCAGTAAATCTACTAATTGAAATAAGTTATTCATCAATTCAAAGAATCAAACAATTTCAACAAATTTAAGACAGATGATACAATTAAACAACTATTTTGCGATTTTAAAAGAATTCAAAGTCCATACCCCTGTATTTTAGTGATTTAAAAATGTATTTTTTTGTATCAACTCTAATTATTATTTTAGCAAAATTATGCTGAATAAATTCCTTTTCTTTTTTCTTTTGAGCAGTTCAAATTTTGTTTTCACTCAAGACAATTACCCTACTGACTACTTTATAAACCCATTAGAAATACCATTAGTATTGTCTGGTACTTTTGGAGAAATACGGAGCAATCATTTTCATTCAGGATTTGACATAAAAACTCAACAACGAACAGGATTGAATGTAATTTCCTCCGGAGATGGCTTTGTCTCAAGGATTAATGTATCTCGTTGGGGATATGGAAAAGCACTTTATATTACGCACCCAAATGGATATACAACAGTGTATGGTCATTTAAAGGAATTTTCTCCAGAAATCGAAGCATATGTAAAGGAAAATCAATATAAAAAAGAAACATTTGAAATTAGATTGTATCCGAAATCCGGTGAGCTGGAGGTATCTCAGGGTGAAATTATTGCTCTTAGCGGAAATTCCGGAAGTTCCGGAGGCCCACACTTACATTATGAAATTAGAGATGTACAGGCGAATATTATAAATCCAATGCTCTTTGGCATAGACATACCCGACCATAAGAAACCAACCATACAAGCTGCTTTTGCTTACTCTAAAAATGACTCTTCTCAAGTAAATCAGTCCAATAGAATTGTAAATCTCAATTTAAAAAAACAAAGTAATGGAGATCTAATTGCCAATACGATTTACGCTTACGGTGAAATAGGAATTGGTATTAATGCTTTTGACCGATTGGATGGAGCTATAAATAGAAATGGCTTGTATGAAATAGAAATGCGGGTAAACGGGCAAGTCCTGTATCAGTTCATTGTTGATAAGTTTTCCTTTGGTGAATCACGATACGTCAACACATATTTCGATTATGCTCGTTATATCAATCTGAATCAACGAGTACAAAAATGTTTTATAGAATTACCTTCAAAAAAGCTTATTATGTATAAAAAAGTTGTTGATAAGGGCTTCTTTAAGGTAATGGATAGCTTGGATTATAAGGTTGAGATAACAACGAAAGATTTCACAGGAAATGTAACGAATCTCACGATTCCCATTAAGGGAAAAAAAGACACGATAGTTTTGTCCAGGTCAATAACTAAAACACCCTACTATTTCAAATCAAACTTGGCCAATAAAATTGAAGATAGCGTTGTCACCGTAACCTTTCCAAAAAATATTTTTTACGAAGATTTTTATTTCGATTATTCTTATGTCGATGGTGTGGCAAATTTACACAATCGCACTGTGGCTGTTCATAACTATTTTCGAATTGCCTTCGATGTTTCTAAATATTCAGTTGATGAGAAAAATCAAATGTACATTGCAAGAAAAAACAAACATGGAAAGCTGTTTTATGTTGGCTCCCGCCACATAGATAGCGAAATATATACTTCTACGAAAAGTTTAGGTCAATATACTTTAGCAACTGATTTAGAAAAACCTAAAGTTTATCATTATAATTTTAAAGAAAATCAGGCACTTGGGAAAAAGAGATATTTAAAAGTGCGTATTTCCGATACTGGTTCCGGCATAAAATCTTACAGGGGTGAAATCGATGGCAAATGGGTGTTGATGGAATATGACCCTAAATTAAGAACTCTAAGCTATGATTTTGAAGATAAAAAACTAACTGGTTACTACCATACTTTAAAGATAATTGTAACGGATAATGTGAATAATTCAACTACATTTACTACTTCATTTAGCAGAAAAAATTAAAAAACATTATCGTTGAAAGCAAATTTAATTTTTCTTTTTCTCTTATTATTGATCACAAACCATGTACTATCGCAAGAAGGGACTATTAAAGGAAAAGTTTTTGATAATGAAGGAAATTCAATAGAAAATGTTGCCGTTACACACGGAACCTATGGGACGTCAACCAATGCTGAAGGAGAATACAGCATGAAAATACCTTCCGGCAATGCCATTGAAATTAAATTTAGTCACATTTCATTTAAAACATATAGTAGAAGAGTAAGAATTCAGAAAGGCAAAACCTTAGAATTTTCTCCTAAACTTCAGGTGAAGAGAGAAGAAATTGATGAGGTGATTTTAAAAGAGGACAAGGAAGAGGTGGAAGGAGTAGTAAAAATAGACGCCGCTATTGTAAAAGATCTACCTAGTATAACAGGTGGCGTGGAGAACGTCTTACGAACCTTGCCGGGCGTTAATTTTAATAATGAGCTGAGTTCTCAGTACAACGTGAGGGGTGGAAGTTTTGATGAGAACCTGGTGTATGTTAACGGCATCGAGGTTTATAGACCATTCTTGGTCAGGTCAGGAGCTCAAGAGGGTTTGAGTTTCGTTAACCCCAATTTAACGCAAAACATAGATTTTTCTGCAGGAGGCTTCCCGGCCAAATATGGCGATAAATTGTCTTCTGTTTTAGATATAACCTATAAAAAACCTAAGGAATTCAGTGTTGCAATAGAAGCGAGTCTGTTAGGAGCTTCCGCAACTTTAGGGGGAAGTACAAAAAATCAGAAACTCAAGGGTATTATAGGGGCTAGATATAGAAATACCAGTTTAATCTTTAATAATTCGGATATCAATGCTAACTTTAATCCTAATTACACAGATGTTCAGAGCTATTTATCCTATGACATCAGTAATCGATTCACTCTTGATTTTTTAGGTACCTATTCCCTTAATAAGTACAACTATACTCCGATTTCCAGACAAACAAATTTTGGTGGTGTGGTCAACCCGCAAGCCCTGATTGTTAATTATAGAGGTAAAGAACAAGATAAATATGAAACCCTATTTGGTGCTTTAACAGGTATTTACAGCGTAAATGACAATTTTACTTTAAACTTCACAACTTCGGGGTATAACACCCATGAACAAGAGTACTTTGATATATTAGCATTTTATGGTATTGGAGAAGTAAATACAGATTTAGGATCGGAGAATTTTGGTGATATTGATTTTATCCAGTCGATCGGTACGCAGTTGGATCACGCTAGAAATAATTTAAATGCAAAAATAGCCAATGCTTCTATCAATGGAACAGTAAAGAAAAATACCAATCTTATTGAATTTGGCATAAAGTATCAATATGAACAGTTCAAAGATCGAATTATAGAATGGCAGGTTATCGATTCTGCAGGATTTTCACTCAGGCCTCCAAATGTCCAACCAAAAAATGATGAACCTTATACACCTTACGACGGGGCAATTATTCCGTATATAAATGTTCGCGCAATAAATAATGTTATTACAAATAGAATTTCAGGATATGCTCAATGGAGTAAAAAAACTTTCATAAAAGATAATATTATTTGGTTTAATGTAGGGCTTAGAGGGCAGTATTGGACGGTTAATCCCGAAGGAATTAATCCGGAAAGTCAATTTCTATTGAGCCCTCGGGGAAAGTTCACTATTAAACCTGATTGGAAAAATGAAACGTTTTTTAGAGTTTCTGTCGGCTATTATCAACAACCCGCATTCTACAGGGAAATGAGAGATTCGCTTGGGGTTGTACATCCCGAGGTAAAAGCTCAAAAATCCTTAAATATTGTTTTAGGTTATGATTACACTTTACAAATATGGGACAGGCCATTCAAAATTGTGGCGGAAGCCTACTATAAAAAACTTAGCGATGTAAATCCGTTTACCATTGATAATGTTAAAATCAGGTATCGAGCAAGAAACAACGCGATAGCATATGCTACTGGGTTTGACTTCAGGTTAAACGGAGAATTTGTTCCAGGTACGGAATCGTGGTTGAGTATAGGCTATTTAGTGACAAAAGAGAATATAGACAACAGGGGTTATATCTCACGCCCCACAGATCAAAGATTGAAATTTGCTATTCTTTTTCAGGATTACGTTCCTAAAATTCCACAACTAAAAATGTATTTGAATCTTGTTTATAACACAGGTGTTCCTGGGGGATCGCCCTCGTATGCTGACCCTTACTTATATCAAAATAGATTAAAAGATTATTTCAGATCAGATATCGGAATTTCTTATGTAATTGTAGATAGCCAAAATCCACCCAAAAGGAAATGGCAGGAACCATTTAAAGACTTTTCTGTTGGTTTGGAGTTATATAATATGTTCGATGTCCAAAATTCAATAACCAATACTTGGGTTAAGGACATCTCATCTGATCAATACGTGGCTATCCCAAATTACCTGAGTGGTCGAATTTTAAATGTGAAATTTGCAATGAGGTTCTAGAAAGCCGGCATTGCAACAATAATTAATTGTTTTAAATGTTATTTTTAAACCTTTCGTTAATTTAGAAGTCTTAAAATTAAAAAAGTTGGAATTACAGGAATTAACCTTTGTTAAGCAGCTTAAGAATAAGGCAACTCAAGAAAAGGCTTTTCGGGAATTGTTATCTCTTTATAAAGAACGATTATATTGGCATATCCGTAAGATTGTTATTATTCATGACGATGCTGATGATGTTTTACAGAACACCTTCGTAAAAGTTTTTAAAAATATTGGTAATTTCAAAAGTAAGAGCAAGTTGTTTTCCTGGATGTACAGGATAGCCACTAATGAAGCAATAAGCCATCTGAATAAAAAGTCAAGATTGAACAAAATAGATAATATTGAACTTCAAAATCAAATAGTTGAAAATTTATATGCGGACGAATATTTTGATGGAGATAAAATTCAGTTGAAATTGCAAATGGCCATGGCTACTTTACCTCAAAAACAGAGAATCATTTTTAATATGAAATATTTTGACAATATGAAATATGCTGATATGTCTGAGATTCTTGAAACTTCTGTAGGTGGATTAAAAGCATCTTATCACCATGCCAAAAAGAAAATAGAAAAATTTGTAATCGATGAAACAAAATAAGAAAGACATATTGAATAAATTAAAAAACAGAGATGCAGGTTTTTCTATACCTGAAAATTATTTTTCTCAGTTTGATAATAATATGGAGGAAAATGGGGAAAAAGTAAAATCCGGATTCGTTACGCCTGAAAAATATTTTGATGCTTTTGAAGAAAAGATGACGGGTCAATTAAGCAAAAATGTTAATCTCTCTACAGGTTTTAAAGTGCCAGATAATTATTTTGAAAAATTTGACCAAAAAGTATTAAACAAGATTGACTCAAAGAAAGCAGCTAAATTGATCAAACTCAAGCCCAATAAGGTTCTTAAAATATTGAGTTATTCCATTGCAGCTTCACTGTTATTATTTTTTAGCTTAAAGGGCTTAAAATCAAATGAAGCGGCTTTTGACCCTGGAGCTATTGAAATTTCTGAAATTGAAAGATGGATGGACGAAGGGCTGATTTCATTTAGCAGCTATGAACTATCAGAAACTTTTGATGATGTTTATCTGTATGGAGAGGACAACTATACAGAAGATGAAATATTAGACTATTTAGATGGAGAAAATATTGAAAATTTAATACTAGAAAACTAGGCGATGAAAAAAAACATATTATTCATTTGGATCTTATTCTGTGGTCTAAATAATTTAGAGGCTCAGAATAATGATAAACACGAAAATTTTAGGGCTTATAAAATTGCATATATTACGCAACAGCTGGATCTAAGCCCAACGGAAGCCGAAAAGTTTTGGCCCTTGTACAATGAATTCGGAAAACAATTCTACCAATTAAAAGTAATTCAGACGAGAGATATGAAAAGAAAAATTAAAGAAAATGGAGGAATCGACAATCTGAGTGAAGTAGAGGCAAATGAATACGTAACTATATTACTTGATTCAGAAAAAGAAATCGTTAAATTAAAAATGAAATACTACGATCAATTAAAAAATGTAATCTCTCCAAATAAAATTTTAAAGTTATATAATGCAGAAACCGGTTTTAACAGAAGATTATTATCTGAGTTTCGAAAAAACAAGACCAAAGCTCCAAACAACTAAAATTCAAATGGCGAACTGTCAAAATCCAAAAGTTTTTTAGGGTTATGACGTATCAGGCAAAACAGATATACGGCAAAAGGTTAAGTTATTTTTTTGCAAATAGAATAACGTCATTTGCACTGATTTCTTCTTCTCCTAAAATTAACAATCGTTCTACTACATTTCTTAATTCACGTATATTTCCGGTCCAGTCGTATTCTTGCATGAGTGCAATCGCATCTGTACTGAATTTTTTAGGTGTCGCCCCGTGTTCACCCGAAATTTTATCCACAAAATAATTTATTAAAAGCGGTATATCATCAATTCTTTCATTCAGAGATGGAACATTAATTATTATAACGGCCAATCGATGATATAGGTCCTCCCTAAATTTCCCATCGTTAATTTCCTTCATCAAATCTTTATTTGTCGCCGCTAACACTCTGACATCCACTTTAATATCTTTGTCACTGCCTACTCTACTGATTTTATTTTCCTGTAAAGCCCTTAACACTTTCGCCTGTGCAGATAAGCTCATGTCACCAATTTCATCCAAAAAAATAATTCCTCCATTGGCGGCTTCAAATTTTCCGGCCCTGTCTTTATTTGCGCCCGTAAAAGATCCTTTCACATGACCAAATAGTTCACTTTCTATTAACTCGGACGGAATCGCCGCACAATTAACTTCAATCATAGGTCTTTTTGATCTGTTGCTCTTTTGATGAACCCAATGTGCCACCAACTCTTTTCCTGTACCATTATCACCTGTAATTAACACTCTTGCATCAGTAGGAGCTACTTTATCTATGATATTTTTGACGTTTGAAATGGCCTCACTCTCCCCTATCATTTCATAATTTTTGTTGACAATCTTTTTCAATTGTTTGTTCTCAACAACCAACTGCTTTTTATCCAAAGCATTTCTAATAGCGTTCAACAATCTATTTAGATCGGGTGGTTTAGAAATATAATCAAATGCCCCAATACGCATAGTCTCTACTGCTGTTTCCAACTCCCCATGACCTGAGATCATTATAAAGGGAATTTCAGGTTTAATTTTTTGTGTTTTACTAAGAACTTCTACACCATCCATTTTTGGCATTTTAATATCGCAAAGAACCAGATCAAAATCTTCTTTCTCTATCATCTCGAATCCGAAACAACCATCCTCAGCTTCTTGTATCTGATAGCTACTATTCTCTTCTTTTATGATTTTTGCCAACACCCGACGAATTGCGGCCTCATCCTCTATTATTAATATTTTACTCATATTCTAATATCCTGTTAAGTTTAAAGGTTTCGTTAACTAATATTTTAACCATTTATAAATCTCCTTATAGTTTACTTTTTTTCCATACATCAATATACCCACTCGATAAATTTTTGCCGCAATCCAAACAACTCCTAAAAATGTAATGAACAAAATTAATAAAGAAATTGAAATTTGCCACCATGGCACACCAAAAGGAATTCGCATTAACATAACAATTGGAGAAGTAAAGGGAATCATTGAAAATACCGTAGCGATATTTCCATGAGGGTCATTTATAACCGTTGCAAAACCCACATAAACTGCAATTATTAGTGGCATTATAACAGGAAGCATAAATTGTTGCGAATCAGTTTCATTATCCACGGCGGCACCAATTGCTGCGTATATCGAACTATACAACAAATAACCGCATAAGAAATAAATAATAAATAGAATAAACATACTGAATAGCGGTAAGCTTAATAATTCCGTTAAAATAAATTGTTCTTTACCTTGAACCAGTACTTCCATTTGTTCCGCCTGTAATTGTGTAGTATTTAAATTTCCTGAAAGATCCACACCAAAAACAAAAGAGCTTATGATCAACCCAACAAACAATAAAATTCCCCATATAATAAATTGTGTAAGTCCTGCTGCAGCCATACCAAAGATCTTACCTAACATCAGTTGAAAAGGCTTGACAGACGAAATGATCACTTCAATAATTCTACTTGTTTTTTCTTCGATCACACTTCGCATAACCATGGCACCGTAAACCAGAATGAACATCATTATCATATAACCTGCTCCCATTCCTAAACCGATCTTTATTCCGTTTATTAGTTTAGAAGATTTTTTTCCACTAAAATTCGACAAATTGATATCTACATTAACTTCTGATTTTTGAAGCATTTGTACATCAATATTTAATTGAAGCATTTTTTCATTTTGTAATTTCTTCTCAATGATCGATTCTACTTCTGAAATGGTTACCATTCCGGGAGAATCCTTTGAAAAAAATTCTACATTTTTTGCCACTAGATTTATACTCTCTTTTTTTGGGATGAATAACAAACCTTCCTGTGTGGATTCACTTACAATAACTTTTGCTTTTTCCAAGCCAATAGATGTAAAATCTTCAAAATGAATCGTATTGCTATCTTTCAGATCGCTTTCTGTAAAAAAACCAGATTCATCAACATAGGCTATGGTACTTTTTTTTTCTATACTGCTTTTTGTTAAAAAAGCAACCAGAGCTATCATCCCTATCATCAATAACGGACTCAATAATGTCATGACAATAAAAGTCTTATTCCGTACTTTTGCTATAAATTCACGCTTTATAATGAGTTTCAGTTTATTCATATTGTACATTTCTCCAATTCAAAAGAGCTTTTAAGAATTTTGATTAACTGCTTGGATAAAAATATCATTTACACTTGGAATAACTTCTATATAGTGATTGATATTGGCTTTGGCATTTAAGTATTTGATCAAATCAGTTGATTTCTCATTGTTTTGTAATTTAATATTCAATTTCAAATCATCTTCCAACGATTTGAAATTTGCAGGAGTTACTACAAATCTTGCTTTAAGATCCTGCAATAATTCATTCTTATTTTTAATATTAAGCCCAACTTCGTAGGTATTTGTTTTAAACTGTTTTTTAATATCAATTAATTTCCCCTCTAAAACCTTGTTGGCCTTATCAAGCAATACGATGTACTCACATAGTTCTTCTACTGATTCCATACGATGGGTTGAAAAGATAATCGTGGCTCCTTTTTTTTTAAATTTAATATTTCATCTTTAATTAAATTGGCATTTATTGGGTCAAATCCGGAAAATGGTTCGTCAAAAATCAGCAATTTGGGTTCGTGTAAAACGGTAATGATAAATTGTAATTTTTGAGCCATCCCTTTGGAAAGTTCTTCCACTTTTTTATTCCACCATGCTCCAATCTCAAATTTATCAAACCAGTATTTTATACGTTTTTTAGCTTCATTTTTTGACAACCCCTTGAGTTGAGCCAAATACATTGCCTGCTCACCAACTTTCATTCGCTTGTATAAACCTCGTTCCTCAGGTAAATAACCAATATATTGGACATCATTGGGTTGCAGTTCTTTTCCATCAAAGAATACAACACCTTCATCAGGCATTGTGATTTGATTTATTATTCTTAATAATGTTGTTTTTCCTGCACCATTGGGTCCTAGGATACCGAATATACTCTTTTCAGGGACTTGAATTGAAACCTTATTCAAAGCCCTAAAATTACCAAAGTCTTTAATTACATTTTTGGCTTCTAATAAGTTTTTCATAGAGAATTTAATAAAATCAAATATAAATGGGATCTATATATCTGTTTCTTTCTAAAGAAGTTGGTCTAAATATTTTTGCTCAATTTCTTTAACCATATCTAAGGTAATATTTGGCTTAATGACTCTAAGCATATCAGTGATTCCGTCATTTTCATATAATATGCCTTTCACAATATCAAAGTTTGTTATGGAGATATTATTTTTTATTTTAAACGTATATCTCTAAAATCATCCCATGTCATTTGCCGAGGTATAATAATATAAAATCTGTCTTTATTTTGTGGAGATTGATATATTCTATCTGAAATATGTTTTAGATTAAAAAATTTGTTCACTCTGACTATAGCTTCAGTTTCCTGATTTATTCTAACATTTCTTGCAAAATCGAAACCTTCAATCTTATATGCTTCCTGTATGTCTCTAATATGAGAATATCTGTGAATTCCTTTTATTCTAATTCCGTTATACTTTCTACTGCCAATATACATCTCACATTTTGCGGCAAGAAGTTTTAGTTCTTTTAACTCGTTGATCCGCTTAGTAACTCTCAATATCTCTTCAAAAGAAACCGATTTTTTAGTTAGAAATAAAATGGAATTCGGCCTATTTATCTCAGAAAATCGGGTGTAGTAGGTAGCTAGTGGATTAGGCACATGAACAACAAAAGTATTTGGGATTTTATTCTCTCCAAGCGGGTTTACATTTTCTTGAAGTGTAATTTTCCCAATCAATTCGCGAACTATCATAATATAAAACTAGTTTAAGATTAATTATGCTTTAAAAATACAAATATCTATTCGTATTAAATAATTTTTTTACAAATTTACTATGCATGCATAATAATTTCATTATATTTGTGGAATGGATAAGTCTAAATCAATTGATCATGCTCTTAGAGCTACCTGGCAGGCTGTTGCCAAGATGTATAACGAGCAGGCATCAAAACATCATGTTACAATGGCAGTTGCCATGGCACTACTGAATATTGATTATAAAAATGGGACCCCATCGACTTCACTTGGACCTTCCATGGGCATGGAGGCAACCAGTCTCTCCAGGATACTAAAAAATATGGAAGAAAGAGGTTTTATTTACAGAGAAAAAAACTTACTTGATCGCAGAAGTATATGTATAAAATTAACGAAATTAGGAATAGAAAAACGCGAATTTTCTAAATCAAGTGTTAGTCAATTCAATAAGGTAATCAGAGAAAATTTATCAGACGAAAAAATTGCTAATTTTTTCGAGGTTATTGAAACTGTGAATAGACTTATCAATCAAAAAGCAATTTTTATAAACGAATAATCAAGAAATTTTTAATTATGAAACGACGTATCCATAAGGTAGCAGTAATTGGTTCGGGTATAATGGGATCGGGTATTGCATGTCATTTTGCGAATATCGGAGTTGAAGTATTACTATTAGATATTATTCCTAACAAGTTAGATGATAGAGAATTATCAAATAGTTTAACTCTGGAAGACAAAAGTGTCAGAAACAGAATTGTAAATAATAGTTTGAAGGCAACACTAAAATCAAAACCTTCTCCAATTTACGATCAAAAATTTGCCAGTAGAATAGCAACAGGGAATTTGGAAGATGATTTAGAGCTACTGAAGCACGTGGATTGGATTATTGAGGTTGTTGTTGAGAGGTTGGATATTAAAAAACAAGTTTTTGAAAAGATTGAAAAATATAGGGAAAAAGGCACTCTGGTTACTTCCAATACGTCTGGAATTCCAATTAAATTTATGAACGAAGGCAGAAGTGATGATTTTCAAAAACACTTTGCAGTCACTCATTTTTTTAATCCACCTCGATATTTAAAATTGTTTGAGGTTGTTCCCGGTCCAAATTGTAATCAGGAAGTGACTGATTTCTTAATGATGTACGGTGAGAAATTCTTAGGAAAAACTTCGGTACTCGCAAAAGATACTCCCGCATTTATAGGAAATCGAATCGGAATTTTCGGAATTATGAGTTTATTTCATGTTGTCAAGGAGATGGACTTAACGGTTGAAGAAGTAGATAAATTAACCGGTCCGGTTATTGGCCGACCTAAATCAGCAACTTTTAGAACAGTTGATGTTGTTGGTTTGGATACTTTGGTGCACACATCAAACGGTGTTGCTCAAAATGCCCCGGATGACGAAATGCACGATGTCTTTGCTATTCCTGACTTTGTTAACAAAATGATGGAAAACAAATGGTTAGGAAGTAAAACGGGTCAGGGGTTCTATAAAAAAATAGTCGATGACAAGGGTAAAAAACAAATTTTCGGATTGGATTTGAACACGTTAGGATACCGACCGGCAAAGAAAGTGAGCTTCCCTACCCTAGGATTAACAAAATCTATTAATAAAGTTATTGATCGCTTTGAAGTGCTGGTAAAAGGAAAAGATAAAGCCGGTGATTTTTATAGAAAAACATTTGCAGCAATGTTTCAATACAGTACAAAAAGAATTCCCGAAATATCGGATGAGTTGTATAGAATTGATGATGCTATGAAAGCGGGTTTCGGCTGGGAACATGGACCGTTTCAAATATGGGATGCCATAGGTGTTAAAGCTGGCATAGAAATGATGAAAAAAGAAGGTTATGCTCCAAACCATTGGGTTAGCGAGATGTTAGATGAAGGCAATACATCATTTTACACCGTAAAGCAGGGGGCTAAATATTATTATGATATACCTTCAAAATCATATATTAAAATTCCAGGGCAAGACTCCTTTATCATTTTAGATAATATTCGTGAGGCAAAAACTATATGGTCAAATCAGGATGCTTCAATACAACATTTAGGCGATGGTATCTTAAATGTTGAATTTCAGTCTAAAATGAATACAATTGGAGGTGGTGTTTTACAGGCTATCAACAAAGGAATTGATCTGGCGGAACAAGAGTATGAAGCGGTTATTTTAGGTAATCAAGCAGCTAATTTTTCGGTTGGAGCTAATCTGGCAATGGCGTTTATGTTAGCAATTGAGCAGGAATATGACGAATTGGCCATGGCCACAAAATTATTCCAGGATACTGTAATGAGATTGCGATATTCATCTGTGCCAACTTTGTTAACTCCACGTGGTATGACCTTTGGTGGAGCATGTGAAATGAGTATGCATGTAGATAAAGTAGTCGCTGCTGCCGAGACATACACCGGTCTTGTTGAGTTTGGTGTTGGAATTATCCCGGCCGGGGCCGGGACCAAAGAAATTACCAAAAGGGTTTCTGACCTTTGGGTAAAGGATGATGTAAAATTAAACAGATTAAGAGACGCATTTATCAATATTGCTATGGCTAAGGTTGCTACTTCTGCATATGAGGCATATGACCTGGGCTATTATCAAAAAGGAAAAGATATAGTCGTTATAAATGCGGACAGGCAGATCGCTACAGCAAAAAGGTACGCGATAGAGATGCTAAAAGATGGGTATACCCGACCTGCCAAACAAAAAGTGAAAGTACTTGGGCAACAAGCAATGGGCATGTTCCTAGTGGGCACAGATAGCCTGCAAAAGGGACGATTTGCATCTGAACATGACCAAAAGATAGCAAATAAATTAGGCTATATAATGGCAGGTGGCAATTTATCAGAGCCTACAGAGGTTTCGGAACAATACTTACTCGATCTCGAGCGGGAAGCCATTTTGTCCTTATTGACCGAAAGAAAAACTTTAGAAAGAATTGAGCATACTTTGAAGACGGGGAAACCATTGAGAAATTAATTCAATTAAGGAATCTCTGTAATCGAAGAACATTAATGACCTAAAAAGAACAAAAATGAAAACAGCATATATAGTAAAAGGATTCAGAACTGCAGTTGGAAAAGCACCCCGAGGTGTATTTAGATTCAAACGCCCGGATGAACTGGCTTCTGAAACCATTGAGCATTTACTAAATGAAGTTCCTCAACTGGATAAAAATAGAATTGATGACGTTATTGTAGGCAACGCTATGCCGGAAGCAGAACAAGGATTGAATATGGGCCGATTAATTTCTTTGATGGGTTTAAAAACGGATGAAGTGGCTGGAGTTACGGTAAACAGATATTGCGCTTCCGGTCTGGAAACAATTTCTATTGCAACGGCGAAAATTCAATCAGGAATGGCCGATTGTATCATCGCGGGTGGTGTTGAAAGCATGAGTTATATCCCAATGGGAGGATATCGTCCGGTACCAAATTATAAAACGGCTAATGAAGGTCATGAAGATTATTATTGGGGGATGGGATTAACAGCAGAAGCTGTTGCGAGTCAATACAAGGTTTCCAGAGAAGATCAAGATGAATTTTCGTATCAATCTCATATGAAATCCTTGAATGCCCTGGATAATGAAATATTTAAGGACGATATAGCCCCAATTAATGTTGAGCAGATCTTTTTAGATGACAAGGGTAAAAAACAAACAAAAGAATATGTGGTAGACACTGACGAAGGCCCCAGAAGAGGAACTTCGCCGGAAGCACTTTCAAAACTACGTCCGGTATTTGCCGCTGGTGGTAGCGTTACTGCTGGTAATTCTTCCCAAATGAGTGATGGAGCTGCTTTTGTTTTGGTAATGAGTGAAAAAATGGTAAAAGAGTTAAATCTTGAACCAATAGCTCGATTGATTTCTTATAGCGCCGTTGGTGTAGAACCAAGAATTATGGGCATTGGTCCGGTGAAAGCCATACCGAAAGCTTTAGAACAAGCAGGGTTGAAATTAAATGACATAGAATTAATTGAACTGAATGAAGCCTTTGCTTCGCAATCATTAGCGGTCATTAGAGAAACAGGCTTAAACCAAGATATTGTAAATGTGAATGGTGGAGCTATATCTCTGGGACATCCATTGGGATGTACGGGTGCTAAATTATCGGTTCAATTGTTTAATGAAATGAAACGAAGAAAAAGTAAATACGGCATTGTTACAATGTGTGTAGGAACAGGACAAGGGGCTGCAGGTGTATACGAAATATTATAAATTAAAACGTTAAGAGAGAAGAGTAGAATTTTAATTATAGAACTTGAATATTTAGTGGTTAGAGAACATTGTCAACTCAAAATATCATCTAACTCTAAATATTCAATTCTATTTCTCTTAAAAAAACCAAATTTAGTATGAAAACGATAAAAGGAGGACAATTTTTGATCAAGGATGTGCAAATGGAGGACATCTTTATAACTGAAGAATTTACAGAGGAACATATTATGATGAAAGAGGCAGTGATTGAATTTATAGATCGAGAAGTATGGCCGAAGAAAGAAAGATTTGAAAATAAGGATTATGCATTGACAGAAGAAATAATGCGTAAAGCCGGTGAAATGGGTTTCTTAGGAGTTTCTATACCTGAACAATATGGAGGTATCGGGATGGGATTTGTTTCTACCATGCTGGTTACGGATTATATCTCTGCTGCCACAGGTTCATTGGCTACAGCATATGGGGCACATACAGGTATCGGTACCATGCCAATATTTCTTTATGGCACAGAAGAACAGAAGGAGAAATACCTTCCTCAACTAACAACAGGTGAAAAATTTGGGGCCTATTGTTTAACCGAGCCGGAAGCAGGGAGTGATGCCAATTCCGGAAAAACTACCGCTAAGTTGACCGATGACGGAAAGCACTATTTGATCAACGGTCAGAAAATGTGGATTTCAAACGCAGGTTTTGCCGAAATATTTATTGTATTCGCCAGGATAGAAGATGATAAAAATATAACAGGATTCATCATGGAGTTCGATAAAGAAAATCCTAATGGAGTAACTCTTGGAGAAGAAGAAAATAAGCTGGGAATTAGCTCCTCTTCTACCAGACAGCTCTTTTTTAGTGATACTAAAATACCTGTGGACAACATGTTATCGGAGAGAGGGAAAGGGTTTAAAATTGCATTGAATTCATTGAATGTTGGCAGAATAAAATTGGCTGCTGCTTGTTTAGATGCGACTAGAAGAATAATTACAGAATCTGTTAAGTATGCCAACGAACGAGTGCAATTTAAAAATCCTATTTCAAATTATGGAGCCATTCAGGCAAAATTAGCCGATATGAGTACCAGAACCTTTGCAAGTGATGCAGGATCCTATCGAGCGGCGAAGGATATTCAAAATTATATTGATGCATTAGAAGAAAAAGGGTTATCTGAGGAAGAAGCAAAATTAGAAGCTTATAGTGAATATGCAATAGAAGCTGCTATACTTAAGGTATATGGCTCTGAAACTTCTCAATTTGTGACAGATGAAGGAATTCAAATATTTGGAGGTATGGGTTTCTCTAAGGACACCCCTATGGAAGCTGCCTGGAGAGATGCTCGTATTACGAGGATATATGAGGGGACAAACGAAATAAACAGATTGTTGATCGTAGGTATGTTGCTTAAAAAGGCAATGACAGGAAGTTTTGATCTACTTACTCCCGCTACAGAAGTGGGAAATAGCTTAATGTCTATCCCATCATTCGATATCCCGGATTATTCAGAATTATTGTCGGAAGAAAAAGATATGATATCTAAATTAAAAAAGGCATTCCTGATGATCTCGGGAAAAGCCGTGCAAACGTATGGGATGGACCTGGAAAATCACCAACAATTGGTTTTGGCCGCTGCAGAAGTAATGATTGAAATCTATATGGCCGAAAGCGCTATACTCAAAGCAGAGAAAATAGCTTCGTTAAAATCGGAAAAAGAAGCTGAAGGACAGATTGCTATGGCTAAATTATGTTTGTATCAGTCAGTTAATAAGATCGGTGAAAAAGGAAAAGAAGCCATATGTTATTTTGCCGATGGTGATGAAGAGCGTATGATGCTGATGGGTTTAAAACGTTTTACGAAATACACCAACAATCCTGATGCAATTACACTTAGAAAAACCATTGCATCCAAAGTGATTGCTGAGAATAAGTATTGTTTTTAAACCTGAGTTTGATTATTAATAGAACGCACAGTTATTAGAAAGTTCAATAGATAAGGCATTTTTAGAAGGTCAGATAGGCAGGGAGTGGCTTTCAGCCATTGTTGGAGTTCTTCACCAACAATTGATTACTCAAAACCTATCATATAACTAAAAATTACAGTTATCAAAATAGATAATATGTGCTTGTGCATTTATGGACTGAGTTCAATTATTAATAAAACGCACAGTTATTAGAAAGCTCAATAGATAAGGCATTTTTTAGAAGGAGACTGCCTGCCTGTCCCTGGAAACATAATCCTGTGCACTCATGAAATTCAATATTAAAAACATTAATATAAAACTTAGTATATTTTCGAAATAGTTCATTGCAAATAAATTAATTTAGTATTTTGATAAAGTTATAAAAATATACGCACAATGAAATCAAACTACATTATATATCTGATATTTAGCCTTTTAGCTAGCATTACCTATGGGCAAAGTGATGATTATCAAAAACTTAAAGCAGAAAAAATAGAGATCGAATCTGTTTTACTAAAATTATAAATAGAGAATTACCGGCTACAATTGTATATGAGGACAATGATATAATCGCTTTTATACCTTTGAGAACACAAGCACCTGTCCATTTTTTAATTGTTCCAAAAAAAGAGATCTATACCATAAACGATATTTCCACGGATGACACATTATTATTGGGAAAAATGTTTTTGGTCGCAAAAGAACTCGCAAAAGAAAAAGGAATTTCTGAGACCGGGTATCGCCTTTCCATGAATATCAATGAAGACGCAGGTCAATCTGTGTTTCATTTGCATATGCACTTATTGGGAGGTGAAAAATTAGGTCCAATGGAGTCTCAGAATAATTAAGATAAATTAGAGTTCAATATTTTTGATCTGAATACCTAATCTATTTTCAATTTGGCGAAGGTTTTCCATTTCACTGGGTATTATTAACGCAAAAGAAAGTCCTGTTTTGCCCGCTCTGGCCGTTCTTCCACTTCTATGTGTATAATATTCTAATTTTTCGGGTAATTGATGGTGAATTACATAGCCTAAGTTATGTACATCAATACCTCGTGCCGAAACATCTGTAGAAACCAATATTTGAAGACTTTGATTTTTAAATGCACGCATTACTTTATCTCGTTCTTTTTGCTGCATATCTCCTTCAAGCGCTCCGACAGAAAAACCTTCTTCTTTCAATTTTTCTGTTAAACTTTGGGTACCGGCTTTGGTTCTGCAAAATACAATACCCCTCTCTTCACCCCTGCCCTCCAATAATTGAACCAAAGCATCAAACTTTTCTTTTACGCCGGTAAGAATGTATCTATGGGTAATATTCTCATTGACCAAACTATTTTTATTTACGTCTACTCTGATCGCCTTTGGAGACATATATTTCTTAATAATACTTTGAATTTCTTCGGGCATTGTTGCTGAAAAAAGCCATGTATTTCTTGCTCCGTTTGTATATTTTAAAATTCTATTCAATTCTAATTTAAAACCCATGCTCAGCATCTCATCCGCCTCATCCAGTACTATGGTTGTAATATTTTTCAAGTTGACCTCTCCTCTTTCTATCATATCGATTAATCTACCGGGAGTAGCTACAATGATATGTGTTGGTCTCTTTAGGTTATTTATTTGTCTTTCGATTTTTTCTCCACCATAAACTGCTTCGATAAAAATTTTGTCATCGATGTATTTGGTGAACTTAAAAAGTTGTTTTTTAATCTGTTGCACCAATTCTCTTGTGGGAGAAAGAATAAGTGCTTGAACCAATGGTTTACCAGCATCTATTTTTTTCAGTATGGGAATTCCAAAAGCTGCAGTTTTACCAGTGCCTGTTTGCGCCAGACCTATAAAATCTGTTTTAGATTCCAATAAGATAGGAATCGTTTTTATTTGAATTTCTGTAGGAGCTTTTATGCCTAGTTCATGTAAGCCTCTTAAATAATCCTTATCTACTCCTAATTCTATAAATGATGGCATATCCCTTTATGATTTTAGTGTGCAAAACTACGTATAATATTAAGGCAAATGAGATATTGGTTTAATTTTTGTTTACGGACTGATTTATATATTTCCCAACGATGATAGCCGTAATAATTACCATATAGAATTGTCCCATCAAACCGATTAAAATGGATGATTTTTGAGCGATCTCTGTTGCAGGCAGAACATCTCCATAGCCTATAGTAAGCATCGTGATATAACTGTAATACATAATAGATTCATTTTTCATTTCCGGATCATTGACTGATGTTAATAGCCCTTGGAACGAACCGGGTACAATCATTTCTATAGTGAAGCAAATAAAAAAACCAATGAGCCCTAAGGAGATATATCCACTGATCACTCCCAGTATAACACTCTCATCTACTCTCTTGGCATTCCAGATTTGGGATATTAATACCGAGGTTACCACTCCATAAAACAAAAAATAAACAACAACTCTAATAAACTTCAATATTTCTTCATTTCCGAAATCCATTAAATCTACACCAAAATCAAGTCCCGCAATGATGATTAGGAAAATAAAAAAGTACGTCAAGTTCTTACTTTTGGAAATTAACAGAATGCCTGCAAGAAGATTTGCTATAAATACAAGGTTAGAGAGGTATTTTTCATACAGACCACCAGGAAACATGAGCGACCCAAATAAAATTGAAATTAGTGTAAATAAGAATATTTTAAAACGATATGGATAAATCCTTTCCATCATTATTTGCGAATTTTATGCTAAATATAGTTATTTCAAAGTATAATAAATTAGTTGCAATTATATTTTACAATAAAATAATCTACCAGTCAATTTGAGTTTTACCGATCTGATGCAAATATCCATTGGTTTTACTAAAATGCCTATTGCCAAACCAATAACCCCGGTTGGCACTCAATGGTGAAGGATGACCGGAAGTCAGAATAAAATGATTCTTAGCATTTATTTTACTTCCTTTTTTCTTCGCAAAACCTCCCCAAAGTAAGAAAACAATATTTTCTTTTTGATCTGAAATAGTTTTTATCACGGCATCGGTAAATTCTTCCCATCCCTGATTTTGATGAGATCCTGCCATCCCCTTTTTCACTGTCAGGGTTGCATTTAATAAAAGAACCCCTTGATCTGCCCAGGATTCCAAATTACCGGAATTTGGATAGGGTTTGGCAATATCTTTCTCAATTTCCTTAAAAATATTGATCAGGGATGGAGGGTGGCCAATTCCTTCATGAACAGAAAAACATAGTCCATTCGCCTGATTTATACCGTGATAAGGATCTTGACCGATAATTACAACCTTAATATCATCAAACGAACAATGATCAAACGCAGCAAAAATATCATTACCCTTCGGATAACAAGTATTTTGATCATACTCCACTTTTATAAAGTTGGTTAACTTTTCGAAATACGGTTTTTTAAATTCGTTTTTTAAAACCTGCTTCCAGCTTTTTTCAATTGTAACTTCCATTAAATATTTAAAACTACTTTTATTTAACTCTATACTATAAATTTATAGATGGGTTTATCTATTTTTGTTTTTCCGTACAATATTACAATTTTGAAAAATAAAATATCACAAAAAACGCTAAACGATTTAGAATTTTCATCTGTATTAGAACGGATAAGGGAATATTGCATTTCTAATCTTGGCAGAACAAAGGTTTTAGAAATAAAACCCATTGCGAGAACACTCGAACTAAAAAGTGAATTGAACCAGGTAAATGAATATTTAGCCTCCATGGTTAGTGAAAATAAGATTCCTAATCATTATTTCGATGAAATAACTGATGAAATAAACATTTTAGGTATTGAAAATAGTTTTTTGGAGGGGAAATCATTTCAAAAAATAGCATCAATTTCCGCTAATGTTAATAATTTAATTTTCTTCTTAAAGAAATTTAATGAATACTACCCTAGTCTTTTCTTGCAATCAGAAAGTATAGAATTTACTAAAACTATAATTACAGCTATTGAAAAAATAATTTCTCCTTATGGAGAAATATTGGATAAGGCTTCTCCAAATTTAAAAAGTATCCGAAGAGAAATCGGTTCTGTACGGGGAAAAATAGGAACCAGCTTCACAAAATCATTGAGTCACTATTCGGGATTGGGTTATTTAGATGAAATAAGAGAATCAGTAGTTGAAAATCAGCGAGTTTTGGCGGTTCAGGCAATGTATCGAAAAAAAGTCAGAGGTTCTATTCTTGGTAATTCTAAAACAGGAAGTATTGTGTATGTAGCGCCTGAAGCTACATTACAATATACTCGTGAACTACAGAACTTGCAATACGAGGAAAAGGAAGAAATGGTCGTTATTCTGAAACAATTAACAAATGAAATCAGGCCACAAAGATATTTGTTGCAAAAATATCAAGACTATCTTTGTCAATTAGACATTCTTAGTGCAAAGGCCAAATATGCCAATCAAATAAATGCCTGTTTGCCTAAAATAGTAAATGAACAAAAGATTACTCTCAGAGATGCTTATCATCCAATATTGCTGGAGGAAAACAATCAAAAAAACATCAAAACGATTCCTCAGACGCTAGAACTCAATGATCAACAGCAGATAATTGTAATTTCAGGGCCTAATGCAGGAGGTAAAAGTATTACACTTAAAACGATTGGTTTATTACAGATCATGGTTCAAAGTGGACTATTAATTCCAGTACATGAAAAAAGTGAGATTAGCATTTTTGACAATATTCTTACTGATATAGGAGACAATCAATCCATTGAGAACCAACTAAGCACCTATAGTTATCGGCTAAAGAATATGAGAAATTTTTTAAGGAAATGTACTCGAGGGACTCTATTCTTAATTGATGAATTTGGCACAGGTAGTGATCCCGAACTTGGTGGTGCCCTGGCTGAGGTCTTTTTAGAGGAGTTTTATGAAAAAGGAGCTTTTGGTATTATAACAACACATTATGCTAATTTAAAGGTTTTGGCCAGTGAACTGGAACATGTGAGCAATGCCAACATGCAATTTGATCAGAGATCTCTGGAACCATCGTTTAAATTGCACATAGGTCAGGCCGGTAGCTCGTTTACATTTGAAGTTGCTCAAAAAAATGGCATTCCATTTCGCTTAATTAATAGAGCGAAAAAGAAAGTGGAAAGAGAGAAAATAAGATTGGATAAAACAATTGCAAAATTGCAAAAGGAGAGAAACAGGCTGCAGCAAACAACAGATAATTTAGAAAAGGAAAAATCAGATACTAAAGAAAATGCAGAGAATTTGTTGTTGGAAAAATTAAAAGTACAGGAAAAATTAAATAGTTTTCAAGAACTTTATGATGCCAATCAAAAAATGCTTTCTTATGGAAGAAAAACAAATGAACTTTTGAATAAATTTTTTCAGACAAAAAATAAAAAGGAACTGATCTCAGGATTTAATAAATGGGTGACCATAGAACAGGCAAAAAGCGAAAAACTAAAGCAGGGTAAGATTCTAAGCAAAATAGAACAATCCGATGGAAGTGAGAAAAGACCTTTATCAAAAAGGCAAACGAAGGAAATAAATAAAAAAGTAAAACTAGAAGAGAAAAAGAAGCTGGAAAAACTCCTGGAAATAGAGAAAGAAATACTCACTAAAGTCAAAAAGATTAGTGAAGAAAAGAAAAGTATTGCAAGAAAAGTGGCTCGTGAGAAATCCAATTATCAATTTAAAATTGATGATAAGGTAAGGTTGTTTGACAGTAATGCTAAGGGTACCATTGAGAAAATTGAAAAAAATATAGCAACTATTAACTATGGGATTTTTATAGCGAAAGCAAATGTAAAACAACTTGAGCTAGTCCAGAAATCTAAAAAGAAATAAATTAGTTTTGAGTTTCTTTTCTCAGCTCTTCCATAATGATTTGTGCCTCTTTTAACTTTCCTTGATCTCTGTAGGACAAGGCCAGTAAATATTTAAAATCACTGTTGTTTGGCTCAATTCTCAAGGCTTTGTTAATCTGTATTACCGCATTTTGAAACTCTTTTTGCTGATAGTAAAATGTTGCCAAATTATACATAGACCTACTATCATTTGGATTTAATTTTATCGCTATTTTTAGATCGGCGATAGCTTTTTTATTTTCTTTTAATTCAAAGTTCAACAAAGCCCTCAGATAATAGGGGCGGCCGGCTTCCGGTTGAAGTTTAATCCAGGTATTCAGCGTAAGAAGTGCTTTTGTTGTCTGACCATCAATACTATAGGCGGTTGCCAGGTTAGAATACACCGGTGTCAATAAGCTGTCTTTTTTAATAGCTATTTCGTAATGTTTAATGGCTGTTTTAATATCATTGCTTTGTAAATAATAATCCCCCAACTGCATTCGTCCCGTAGAAAAGTCGGCATTACTATATAGCATTGTCTCTAATTCGGCTATGGAATTACTTACCCCTATTCTATCCGATTCATTTAAAGAGGCTATATCCAATCCAATTATCAACTGAGCCGCTCCTATCCTAACTAATTTAGTTGTGTCTTTTACATGTTTTAAAGCTATGGCCATTCGATCTTGCAAAGCCAAGGATCTGAATTTCGTTAAGGCATTGTATCGAATTATTGGAGATGGATCTTGCAGTGACTCTAATAAAACCATAAGGTCTTCATTAGAAGCAAAATATAAATTATCAATAACCGTAGCTCTGGCAATTGCCGGATACTTCAGATTTGTTATAAATTTATCCAAATCCTCTCGCTCACCTAAACTTAAATTATCACTATTGCTTTTTAATAAGGCATCCGAAAAGTGATCTAATCTCTCGGGTCCATACCACTTTATTACAGCATTTGCTGCCCATTCATTGCTTTTATCTTCATGACAACCATTACATGCATTGGGTGTATTGTAAGCTACACTTTGGTCCGGTCTTGGTATCCTAAAACTATGGTCCCTTCTAAAATCATTACCCATATAATCCTTTCCTGTCATATGACAGTTGATGCAGGATGCACCTTCTGTGCCGGTTTCATGAAAGTGATGTTCTGCGGTGTTGTATTTCGGCACGTGACATTGCATACATAATTTATTTCCGACATATTTAAGCTTTAAGCTGTGTACATTGTGACAGTCATTGCATTTTATCTTATTATGATACATTTTACTTTGCACAAAGGATCCATAAACATAATCTTCTTCATCTATTTGTCCATCCCCATGATAAAAAATTGACGTAATTGGTTGCAATAAATATTGATCTTCAAACAGCTTTCCCGGCTCTAGATTCTTAGTAAGTTTAGCTCGTCTGGCGTGGCATGGAGCACAAAGGTTAAGTTGCTCCATCTGCATCTTCCCTTCTATCATATAGTGATTTCCTTCTGGAAGATCTGCACTGGCCCAATTCATATGCTTTTCGGCCGGGCCATGACAGCTTTCGCAACTCACATTGATAGAAGAATAAGTGGTATGAAAGGAATCTTTTTCAACTATGTAGTTCTTTTTAAGATTGGTTGAATGACATTCGGCACACATGGTATTCCAATTTTGAGCGCCCCTGGTCCAATGCAACCAATCATGTGCCGCGATTTTATCGCCTGGATATTGGTGATACCACTTTTTTTCAATTACATCCCAGGTAACCCTCAGTACTTGCTTTCTTCCTTTGTCAAAATCAACCATATACTGCTGCAAAGGAGTAACCCCAAAAGTATAATCAATTTTATACCGATTTTCAGATCCGTCAATTTCTTTTATATCTACATAGAAATCATCACCCTTTTTAGAGAAGAAATAGGTCACGCCATCAATCGTTGTATTAATATCATTAAAATCTCCTAAGACTGTGGAATTATTAGCAACCTGCATGGCCAAATCGTGATGAGACCCTTGCCATAGATCATATTCTTCTTCATGACAGGATTTACACTTATCATCACCTACGTAGCCATCAACATATTTATAACCTTCAGTCTTTACTTGCTTGTACAGCTCTTGCTTATTATTGCAAGAAGATAATGTAATCAGGATTACGAAAAAAGAATAGAATTTGAACTTCATTAAAATTTGGCTAAATTGTGCCGCTAAAATACATTTTTATTAAAAAAAAGACCTGAATATATCCAAGTCTTTCTCCAAATATTTCATAAACAGTTTAGAAAATATGTAATGGGGATATTAATCCAAACATAATTCTTCCTGTATTATAATCTTCGATTCCAATTCTGGATTTGGCATAATCCGAATAATTGTAAATTCTACCTACATATCCCATAAAGAATTTTAGATTTAAATTGTCCCATGGAAAGTATTCGATGGTAGGAATATATCCATACGACGTTCTCCAATCATCTGAAGTTTTTTGAGGATCTATGTCATCCAACCATTTAGACTGATCTATAAAACCAACAAAACTAAATTGCCATTTTTTAAAAAATCTATAATCAAATTTGAGCCAATTACTGTAATACAGTGTGTTTTCCAGTGCATAAGGATAAAGATCATCAGGAATATCTCCGCTAATGAGACCTGTTCTATCCAGGTCTTCCATACTCCACTTAAAATCATAGGCTATAGTTATTTTATTTAATTTCAGTTGATTCCCTAAAGCGATATAATTCTTAAAAGTGTTTTTTGCTTCGCTGAACAAGGAATAAGACCATAAAGTTGTAAATTTACCATCTGCAAAACTTCCTCTCCAGTTAATAACACCGGCCAAAGGAATTTTAGAAGCTTCCAGACCGGGAAGACCCTGGTAGATCTCTTCAAATGTCTCCGTTCTCGAATTTAAGATCTGAAACGAAAATCCGTGATTATCAGTTGCATGTACATAGACTCCTACACCCGTAAGAAAGTTATCCGCCTGTTCTATAATATCTGAATATTCGTAGATATCGATTGGGTTCATATCAAATTCTATACCTCCCCAATCTGCAAACGTCTTACCAACTGTAAGCTGAACCTTATCCGATAGATCGAACCGAAGATATGCGAAATCTACTCCTTTTATTATTTTATCGATGGATTGCGGTTCAAATTTACTAGTATAACGGTGTCTGAATCGGAAATAAACTTTTTTATGAACATAGCCTCTGATTTCCAATCGAAATTGTTCAATTTTAAATAATGCTTCAACAAGCTCTGCATCTCTGAAATCAGCCCTGAAAGCCATCTGCATATTGGCTATCATGTCTATGTTTTTCAACAGCTCTTGCTTCTCTTCAGGAATAATGCTCCGATATACGGAGGAGGTGTCTGCTTGCCTCAGCTGTGCCTGAATTACACTTACAATCAATAGAAACAAAAGAGTACTAATAATTTTTTTTGTATTCATAATATTTAAGATCGATTAATAAGTATAAAACAATTTTTGAATATCCTCAAGGCTTCTTTCCTTCAACAAAGTCAACATCAATAGAACCCTTGACTTTTGGGCATTTAATTCATCAGAGGCTATAGTGCCATTTTCATCATCATTTACTTCTGCATTTCTCAATACATATCCTGTAGGAACCCGTGTGCTTCTGACAACTATAATACCTTCGGCTGCAGCCTTTTTACAGGTCTCTAACATAGCTGCGTTCATATTGCCATTACCTACTCCGGCTATCACAATTCCCTTTGCTCCGGCTTTAATAGAAAAGTCGATCAGATCTGAGGTTGCACTAACATCAGCATAAATAATATCCACTCTTGGGAGTTTTTTCACTCCGCTGAGAGAAAATTCACTATCAACTGTGTGGATGCCATGAGGCTCACGATAAAATTCAAGCTGCCCGTAAATAACTGCGCCCATTAATCCTTGCATAGGCGACATAAAAGTCTGGACAGAAGTGGTATTGGTCTTTGTTACCGCCTGTGCTGAGTGAATTTGGTCATTCATAACGACCATCACACCATGACCTTTTGATTTGGGGTTCGCTGCAACTGCCACCGCATTATATAAATTCAACGGACCTTCAGCACTGACTGCTGTTGAAGGACGCATAGAACCGGTGGTTACAACAGGTTTATCACTCTTAACTACAAGGTTTAAGAAATATGCCGTTTCTTCCTGAGTATCAGTTCCATGGGTTATAACAATTCCGTCAACTTTATCTGTTGCCAATAATTCATTAATTCTGTTAGTTAGTTTAAACCAAATTTCAATGCTCATATCTTGCGAACCTACATTTGAAATTTGTTCTCCGCTTACATTAGCAAGATCTTTAATCCCGGGGACGGCGGCTATCATTGTTTCAATACCGACTTGTCCGGATGTGTAACCTGCCTGCGTTGCAGATTCAGCAGAGCCGGCTATAGTGCCTCCCGTTGCAAGAATTACTACATTTGGCAGATCCTTATTTTGAGAAAAACCAGAGATGATCACTGATAAAAGAAGTACGAGAAAAGTAATTTTTTTTAAAATAGTTTGCGCTTTCATATTTAATAGATTTTGGTTAATTATTTGTTTATATAGATAGATTTATCCAATCCAGTCATATTTTCCGGTGCTAAAATTTCTTCAATTTGTTTGTCGGTAAGAAGTTTTTTCTCTCTCACAAGTTCCAAAATACCTTTTCCGGTATCTTTTGCTTCTTTTGCCAATTCATCGCCAACATGGTGTCCGAGAACAGGATTTAGCGCGGTAACAATTCCAATTGTTATTTCCAGATTATGGGCATCGACCTCTTCATTGACAGTGATCCCGTCAATACATTTTTCACGGAAAGTTTTCATGGTATTGGTCAATAATTTCTGTGATTCAAAAATAGCCAGACCAACAACAGGTTCATAAGCATTTAATTGTAAATCGCCATCGGAAGCGGCAATATTTACTGTTACGTCGTTACCAATAACACGATAGCTAACCAATGCCATCAACTCTGGCATCACAGGATTTACTTTTCCCGGCATAATGGACGATCCCGGCTGCCGGGGAGGGAGGTTAATCTCAAAAATGCCGTTTCTTGGACCGGATGAAAGAATGATCAGATCATTAGAAATTTTCGATAAGGTAGTAGCAAGGGTTTTTAATGCTGAAGAATAGACAACAAAGGAGTGTAAACTGGATGTGGCGGCGATCATATCATCTGCATTTTTAAGATCATAACCCGAGATCTCTTTTAAATGTTTAATAACATATACATCATAACCCTCGGGAGCATTTAATCCTGTTCCAATTGCTGTACCTCCCATATTCAATGTCATTAAAGATTTATTGGCATATTCCATATTGGCAATATCCCACTCCAGCATTGCCGCAAAAGAATGAAATTCCTGACCCACGGTCATTGGAACAGCATCCTGAAACTCAGTCCGGCCCATTTTAACTATATCAAGATATTTATTTCCCAGTGTTCTGAATGATTTGGAAAGCAGTGTTAGTTGTTCTATCAACTGATCGTTGTGTAACAACATGGTAAGCTTTAATGATGTAGGATAAGTGTCATTGGTAGATTGCGACATATTCAAATCGTCATTCGGCGATATCTTATCATATTCGCCTTTTTTATAGCCCGCTTTTTCAAGGGCAATATTGGCAAGTACTTCATTGGCATTCATATTGGTTGAAGTGCCTGCGCCACCCTGATATAGATCAATTTTAAATTGATTAACATATTTACCTGCGATCAACTCTTTGCATGCTTCTTCAATAGGCTTTAATATTTCAGGTTTCATCTTTCCCGCATCCGTATTGGCTTGTGCACAAGCCATTTTGATCATTCCCCAGGCTTTCATGAAATCAGGATAATCATTGATATATTGCCCCGAGATTTGAAAATTTTCCATGCCTCGGGCAGCCTGAGCACCATAATACGCATCGGAAGGGACCTTTATATCTCCGAGAAGATCAGTTTCTGTCCTATACTCTTGTGCAAAAGTATAGGATGTAATTCCTGACAAAGTCAGGAAACTAATAAGTAGAATTAATTGGATTCTTGTTTTCATATTGGCTATATTTAAGTTAGTTGATCAAATTTTATAATTTTCATCTGCCATTTCCCCTCATTTTTAGTTCATATCCATTTGTCAAAATTTTAATGATTTTGATTTAATTTAAAAGCATTAAAATAATATTGATTACAAATGCATTGCTAACCTGAATGATAAAAGCGCCAAGTATAGGAATAATTGCTAAAGCCACAGGTGATGGACCATGTTCTTTAGTTACCGCTGCCATATTTGCCATAGCGGTTGGGGTTGCTCCGGTTACGGAGCCAATATATCCGGCTGAAATTACAGCTGCATCATAATTTTTCCCCATTACCCTGAAAATAATAAATATACTAAACAGCAGTACTAATATTGTTTGAATAATAATACTTGATATAATAAATAAGGATTCCTCACCTATCTCCCAATACTTGAGAGACATCATTGCCATGGCTAAAAATAATCCCAGGCTTAGGTCAGAAGTAATGGCCAGCGTTGGAGATTTTGCCGGACATTTCAATTTTGGAATAATTAAGGGTACAAGATTTGCTACAATTACTCCGCCCAACATACAGGTTGCAAAGAGCGGTAGCGTAAAATTCAGAGCGTCCAGAAATTTGTGAAAAGAAATACCAATTCCTATGGAGATAGCCAGCATAATAAGAACTTTTAGTACAGAATCATAATCGATTGTTAGGTTTTTTCCATGTTTGGCACCAATTATAAGACCCGAATCATCTAACTCTTTTTCAGGTTTTAGCTTGTGTTTCTTAATCAAAAAATTCGCTACAGGACCACCAATTATACCACCTACAATAAGTCCGAATGTAGCCATAATCATTCCTATTTCCATCGCATTAGGAACATCAAATTGTTCATGAATAACAGGCACCCAGGACACAACATTTCCATGCCCTCCCTGCAATGCTGTAGAACCTGCCAACACACCTGTTACCGGATTTAAATGGAACAGCTCAGCAATTAAAATACCCACATAATTTTGAAGAAAAATAAAGGCAATAGCAAAAAATGTCAATATAAGAAGTAATTTTCCACCTTTAACAATACTCTTAACTTTTGTTGAAAGTCCAATTGCGGTAAAAAATATAATCAGCAATATATCTCGGTAATGTGTGGAAAAAATGATGTCGAAATTAAAAAGCAGGTAGAACAATCCAAAAAACAATGAAGATACTATTCCTCCGGTAACGGGTGACGGGATATTATATCTACGCAGCACATTGAACTTTTTATTAAGATATTTACCCAGAAAGAGTACTAGAATTGCAATTATTAGGGTTTGGCGGGGGCTGAGTTCCATATTTAAAATACTATTGAACTGACTAAATTAAAAAAATCTAATTTCGTATTTTTCGTATGAAGGATTGTAAAATTTTCTTTTAGATTTTATGTTCTTAACCTGAGTACGATTTAAAAACTGTTAGTTGATTAGATTTAACTGTTTGGTGTATTATTTAATAAAGATAATGAAAATAAAATGGGGAAGTGGCGATGTACTCATTTTATTCCATGCTGCCACTTACCGGATAGTGCGGTAGATCCTCTTCTTTTCTTTTTCTAAAATCAGGGCTATAATAAAAAAACAAGCGAATGGTGTGATTAAAATCATATTGATAACCTGAATATTTCTGTTGAAGCACGGCCATATACCCATAATCAAAAACCAGATTTTTATTAATTCTCTGATTAAACCCTACAAAAAAACGATTCTGATCGAAGGTATTATAGACGATCTCCGAACCAAAATGAAAGAGAATTTCATCTGCCAGTACCAAGCGAGGAGCACTTTCCTTTTCAAAAACCTTAATAGATGCTGAGAATAAAAACCGTACTCTATTTGAAAATCGAGTCCGATTATAAGAACCATCCTCATTAGATATATCATGCCAACGCTGCTCGTTTCTAACACGTTGCAGGAACCTGGCCTTTCCATTGACATTTCGCCATAATAATTGTTGAAATATACGTTTCTCAAGAGAAAAATGGGTCAATTCGTTTTGTGTATTAGCCAGCCAAAGGACAGCGCCTCCTCCGGCAAGGGATATTTCATCGTTAAGCCAATAAACACCGCCAATTCTTAAAAAGTAAAAATTCGGATCTTTTATTATATTAGATCTTCTTATATGAAAGTCGCCCATAACCCCCCAATGATTACTTAATCTCATTGTAGAGTTAATACTTGTCCAAAAGTGAATTTGGTGATCAATCTCCTTTTCGGTTTGAGAAAAGACAATTACCGTGAAGAAAATACCAAATACTACAAGCGTGCATTTTTTCACCTTTCGTATAAATCAATTCTGATTAATCAGGATTATTATTAGAAGAATTATATTAACTAAAAAGACCTAAGCATAATACCCAGGTCTTATTATCATTGAATAAAAAATATATTAATTCGTCTTACTTTGTCTTTTTTGCAATGCTTTCGTAACAGCTTCCGCATATTTTGGAGCTGTTTTAGAAGCAGAACTAGGGTCAGTTACTTCTACAGAGGTAACTGATATTAAATCTTTTCCTTCTGGCATATCCAGATTATAGATAACCGTTTCTAAATGATAGGTTTCTGATGTATATGTTCTTGTTTCTGAAGGAACATAGGTACCGCCGTAACCGTAACCGTAAGGAGAATAAACTCTACCATAGTAACCACCAAAGCCACCATAATAGCCTCCATAATAAGATGGGTAGTAGCCCCCGGCAGTGTATCCTCCGGTTTCAGAAGTTACAAGTTCTGTACTTTTATCTTTAAGTACCGTTAATACAATTCCGTGAAAACCCTCATTTTCTATAATTTGCACCACCTGTTTTATTTCTTCTTCCGTACGTTTTACATTGTGTTTCATGTTAGGAAATTTCTTATAGCTTTCAGTTACATCAAACCCTGCATCTCTAAACTTAGTTGCCATTTCCTGTTCAAATCGTTGCCTTGAGACCATATCATCCGTTCTGGCGATCACTAATATTTTTTTACTTTTGAAATCACCTATGTTATCTGCTGTCCAGGAATCTGTTACTTTGATACCTCCACAACTTGAAATAGTAATTACGGCTATTAAGATCAATAAAATTTGTTTTAATTTTTTCATATTTAAGTATAGTTAATTGATTAATATTTATCTATTTCAATACAAATATAAATTTTTTATCCTATAACAATGTTATAAAACTTCTAAAATAGTGCATTAATTAACGGATAATATCCGTGAGCTATTAGTAAGACTCTAATTATTATGAAACTAATGAAAATATCTTTTACAATAGCACGAAAATATTTGAAAAAAATTAGTTAAAATATCTTGCATGGTTGTCAGGCATATAATACATTTGCAAACCGAAAAAAAGTTCTTTCAAATAAGTTTCAGGAGAGGTGCCAGAGTGGTAATGGAGCAGATTGCTAATCTGTCAACGGGCAACCGTTGCCAGGGTTCGAATCCCTGTCTCTCCGCAATAAATTATGCAGGTAAAACTGCTAATATTAAAAAGACACAATCGAGGTATAGTGCCATCAACAAAAAGAGGCACACCTTGGGAGTTAGTTTTGCAAATCAAAGTATCGGATAGATCAGAAGCACTGCTTTTAGAGAAGAAGATAAAAAAAAGAGGAGCAAAACGATTTATAGCAGATAATCAGTTCGGGGTGTAGCCCTGCCATAAATGCGGGATAAACTCCGCCCGGAACCGGTCTACTAAGATTGGTTCCAACATTGATAACCAACTCGGGGTGTAGCGTAGCCCGGTTATCGCGCCTGCTTTGGGAGCAGGAGGTCGCAGGTTCGAATCCTGCCACCCCGACAAAATAAAATTAATGGTCGCGTAGCTCAGCTGGATAGAGCATCTGCCTTCTAAGCAGACGGTCACAGGTTCGAATCCTGTCGCGATCACTTCATAGTCAAAGAGTTACTGAATTAATATTTGGTGACTCTTTTTTATTTGCACAAAATTTGCACAAATAAATTGAATTAAACTCCTCGATACATAGTTTCTTCGTTACTAATAATGACATTGTATGAGACATCCTCATTTTATCCTTTAACAAACTCTTTTAAATCAGTCATGATGGGCTGTCTATAATTGTATTCTAATAATTTATAAATGGAGGCTTCAATATCTGTGGGTCATACTGGATTCGAACCAGTGACTTCTACCCTGTCAAGGTAACACTCTAAACCAACTGAGTTAATGACCCTCTGCTTATTTTAGAGTAAAAATATTAAAAACTTGGCAATTGATTCTGTTATAACTGTTGAAATCAAAACATTTTTTGACCTCTTTTAATTTTTACTAAACTTAGACATTTCTTTTATTAGGTCATTAGGTTTTAGGTTCCCCGTAAGCTCAGTTAATACTCTTCGGTGTTTGAAGATATCTAAATCATATTTATAGTAGTACTGGGTATCCTTATACTTCTCTTTAATTTTGGTCATCCCCTGTATAATTCCCTCAACCGATACAATATTCATCATTCGTCTAAACTGTTCTGTATTGAGGTTAGGCTGTCCATTTTCCTTTGTTAGTATGGAGAAGTATTTTGTGTAAAGCATACCCCAAAGTTAGGGATGAAATGATTTGAGTGTTGCCTCAGTTAGTAGCAATTTA
>PVMK01128457.1_pt1 | contig 66286 bp, 49 predicted proteins | sample 1853481 | NCBI WGS metagenome assembly PVMK01 (sample SAMN08533507, study PRJNA380276) | Marine sediment metagenome, whole genome shotgun sequencing project.
TGCAGGCAGCCCGGCATTTTACACGGCGATGATCTATGCTCAAATGGGAGAAATAGATACTGCCTTTCAATGGTTAGAGAAAGCCTATCAGGACCGTGAAGTTGAAATGTACTGGCTGAAGGTGGAGCCTCCATTTGAGCCACTGCGGAGCGACCCCCGCTGGCAGGTGATGCTGGATAACGTGGGGTTTCCCGAGTAAACTGAACGGCCGCTTTTGGCCGAAAGCTGCCGTTCAATACCATATAAAAACCCTACCACTTTGTGATGATAGGGTCTCTACATAATACAATAAAACGATTCCGTAATTAAGCTGGCGTCTATGCCATTAAAACTTGCCCAAGATGTTGCCTAGGTGCATTTAGAGGTTAGCGCTAAAAACCTTGAATCCTAGCTGGATCACTATGTAGTTTCTTGAAACTTCAATTGGATCTCCAACAGACACAGATACCAGATCCGTTCCGGGTACGAAATGATAGATTCCTGAAACTCTAAAGTTGTTGAACGTATAACCTATTTCAGGAGCAAATCCAAACTGGCTTACTGCAGCAACGGAAGCACTACCGGAGCTGCTGGTTCCTATATTTGCCTGTGTATATCTACCTGCCATCAGACCAACGAATGGTCGGTTCCTTTTATCAGAGAAGTAATATTCTCCTTTTGCCAGGATGGCCGCTCTGGAAGAAGTATTTACTTCAACCTGGGAACCTTCAGCATCAATTTTACCACCAAACAGCGCATCACCTTCCAGTCGTAGTCCAGCTGAGATCTGCGAATTGAAGAAGAATTTCGGCTCAATAGAAGCAGAAATTCCATACGAGCTTATCTCACCAAGTGTAAACGCCCCTCCAATACCAGCATCAACTTTGATGAATCTTTCCTGCGCATTTGCTGCAAATCCTATCGCAACCAATGCTATCACTAACAATGTTTTCTTCATGTGCCTTTACTTAACTTCTTTGCAAAGGAACATTGGTTTTCCACCGTTAAAAATCGAAAATAGGCGATTTACTTACGAGGGAAAGTAATAGGAATAAACCTGATTAAGCATTAATCATTTGTTTATCAGAGAGTTAAAACCAAATTCAAGACTTAGAAGTATCCCTATTGTGTTGTGTTCCCTGCCTGCGGCACGCTGGCGCAGGGCGGAAGGCCTATATGAATCATGATGTGTACATGTACCGATTAAAGGTGGAACCACATTTTGAACCGCTATATAACGATCCTCGGTGGCAGGAATGCTAGATAAAGTGGGGTTTCCTGATTAAGCTTGACCGGCCGCTATTGGCCGATAGCAGCCGGTCACCATTTTCTAATTAATACGTCTTAACGGTATTTTTGTAATTTGAATGTAAGATCAAGGGAAGTATTTATATGTAACGTAAGCTAAGTAGGATTCCCTTACCCAACTTTCTCAAACTGTTGAGCATTTAAATCCAGGCGGGCCATTATCCAATTTGATCCTGTATAAGTGGACAGAAATTAAATTCACTATTGTTCCTTCATCACCTACCTCAATATCTTTGCTGCCAGGAGATACTTGAATTACTCTTACTCGGTCACCTATTTTATAGCTCATCTCTGTCGTTTTTTTGAATCAATATAGCAAAATTATTCATCCCCAATAATCAACCCCTCCCTTACCTACCCGTACTTATCACCGCTTTGGATTTGTGCCCGTAGTTTTGCTATCTTATGGGGTGAAACCAAAAATCACCAGCTATGAAAATTCTACCTTGGATTCTGTTTTCTATTTCATTGGGGTTTGTTATTTACCTTCTTTATGAAAGGCAGAATCTGATAATCGGATTATCAGAAGGAAATATTTCCGTTGATACCCTATATGAGAAAATAGTAGAGTTAGAAGAAGTAAAACCAGAGCCGGAACCTGAACCAGAATCAATTTTCCTGAAATGGGAATCTGGATCTTTTGTTGATAATTTCGGAGATCCCACTGATAAAAGATACATATATACAAAATCTGAAGGTACGTTTTCAAATTCAGCTGTCTCTAATGAATACTTGTTGGTTCAGGTATTAGTAACAGGGAATTCGGCTGGAATCTTTTTGTATGAACACGGCAATAAGCCTCCTGAAAAAATAATAGGTACAGCCAGAATCCAAATGAAAAACAGCATAGGTAATACGATAACCGTTTTATCGGTTTCTGAATGGAACCAAGAAGGAGGAATAAAATTAAGTAATCTAGGGGTAGCGAGCCTCTCGAAGTTTATAAACTTTTTAAAAAGTGCCACTGGGGAAATCAAGGATGTTATTTATGATGAGTATTCAAGTAGTTATCTGTTTATAATAAATGCTGAGGGATTTATTGATTCGTTTGCTGCCATTTAAATAAACCCCCTGGCGTGTAGCTTTTCAACCACATGGATCAAACGCCAGCCGTAAATATCCCTTCTCTCACGGCCTTTGAATGCGAATTTTACGGTACGTCCTGGGGTGTATTTGAATTGCATGAGGGAATTAGCTAAATTATAAAGCTATGGTAATTTTTATCCTTTGGCTAATTCTCAGCTTTGTTATTGCATCTGCCGGATCTAGTCGTAAAATTGGTTATGGCGGTTCACTAGTTTGCTGCCTGTTGTTTAGCCCATTGATTGGTGGCATTGTTACACTTTTATCAGATAAGAAATCAGCGGGATCCAACATCCAGCACAATTCGCCGGCAACCAAGTATGGTGATGCGATTGAAGAAGCCAAGATGCTAGAATTTAAAGGAAAGAAAGAAGAGGCGCTGGACAAATATATGGACGGTTATTATTTGTTTCAAACAGGAATTAAAAAGAAACAAATGTTCGTGACCGAAAAGACCATTAAGGCAGATGCCGAATTTCGAGAAAAGATAACAGAGCTAGAAGGCACCATTCCAGAAGATACGGTTAATGTGTCTGATTTACACAAAACAATAGTTGAAGAATCTGAGGCTAAGAGAAAGAAAGGCAACCGAATCATGCTGATTTTTTTTGGGGTGCTAGTATTGGTAGTATTTATTTTTTTATTTTTGGTCAATCAGTTTGGTGTGCAGTAAGTCTCAAAAACTGAGACCGGCACCTAGTACCTTGCCAATGTTTTATCGTAAGAATGGCCCTGTTGCCTTTGTGGTGGCGGGGTGAGGTTATGCGCAATAAACACACAACCTGTAACTTGACCTACCTCTAAAAATAAAGCACAAACAATTGATTATCAGTTACTTGTGTTTTTAATTCGTAGCCCGTAGGGGAATCGAACCCCTGTTACCAGGATGAAAACCTGGCGTCCTAACCCCTAGACGAACGGGCCATTAAAAATGTGACGCAAATATAGAGGCCTTTTTACTTTTTGCAAAGGGTAGTAATGGATTTTTCCACACTGTTGCTCCAACTGGACCTTTACTTGGCTATTAATATTAATCTCCCTAATTTAACAACCCAACAATAACTGCACCCAGGTGAAACAATTCAAGACATACGTATTAACCCTATTCTTCTCATTAACCTCGCCTCTCACTATTTGGCCAGACATTAGATGATACGCTTACCAACTTTAATCCCAATAACCAAGCACACAAAATAATTGCTTACGAACAAGCGTTTCAATCCGTACGCACTATTAGAAATGAATGGTATGCCAAAATTAATGTAACTGCAGTCAAACAAGGATATGAAGCCACTCTGGAGCGATTGGACGCTTATAGACGTATCGGAGATTACCATCTTCAAGGTTCCAGTCTAGGTCGCTTGAATGATCTTATCTCCATATTCGAACGGCAGTTAGCCAATTTGGAAAAATGGCAGGCAACGTTAATGGAAACAATCAAACAACTTAGTAATTACCGGATAGCGCTGGTCATGCACCAGGAGCGATTAACCATTGATCAAAGCGAATTAAATGAAGTGGAGAAACAATTTTATGAAATTAGTTATGTACCGCTAATTAATGAGGCTGATAGTCTGAACGACTTAGTGGAACAAAAAATGGTAGAGGTTCTGAAGTTGGAGTATGATATTTCTCAAGATTATAACCACCTACATAGTCGAATCAATGACTTAAAGGCCTACGTAGGTCAGTATTGGGACCACATGATGCTCAAAGAAGAAAAGAATTGGAAGCTGTTCGGAGCGGACAAAGGTACTTTACTGTCCGGTTCAAATGATAAGTTGTTAAATACAGTTTGGCGCATTACTGATTTCTTTAAAGTCAATATATTAAGCGTGGTGTATCTGCTAATCATTTTTGCAGGAACCATGCTCATGTTGAAGCGTATTAAAAATGAAGATCAAAAAAGATCAGATGAAAGCGCCCGGCATCCCAGTCTGTATCAGTTCCCCATAGCAAGTTCCTTGCTTTTATCCGGAATGCTGTTTCCAGTGGTATTCCCTCCTACCACTTCACTGATGTATGATTTTGCCCTGATAGCCAGCCTCATTCCGTTTTTATACATACTACGCGCCAATCTGGAAGCAAAACACTTTCGCACCTATGTCATCTTTTTCTTTTTTCTTTTGATATCAAAAATACAGAGTATTTTTTCAGACACATCCGGTTTTATAGGAATAATTATAATTGCTTGTGGGGCTGTTTTTATCTACACCGTAATACCTCAAACCCTAAGAAAACACTATAACATTCGTTGGAAATGGATCGGTGTATTTAATTGGCTGCTTGCGGCAATCCTACTAGTTGGTATTGCCAGTATTCTTTTAGGGCGGGTCATGTTAGGTGGGATTCTGATTGACGGCGCAGGCGAAACTATCGCAATTGCCTTAATTCTCTTATATTTTGGCAATTGGTTTGATCAATTGATTGATTTTTTTCACCAACACGCCTCTTTTAAAAATATGGCCGCCAATAAAGCCCGCCTGGAGGAATTTTGGCTCAATTGGAGTAATGGTATTTACATGATATTACTGTACCTATTTCTGATTTCCTTCTTGCGAAACTTTAGTTTGTATACCCCTGTAAAGGACGCAGTACTTCTTTTCTTTAACACTTCGCGGGTGCTGGGTGACCTGACTTTTACCTATAGCGGGATCTCTTTGTTCGTATTGGTTATTTACTTATCAACAAAGATATCATCTACCATTAAATTCCTGGCTGAAGACAAGTCCTTTTACAAAAATCAAAAGGAGACCGCAAATATTGCCGTAATGTTACGGTTTTTCCTGATAACAGCTGGATCTATACTAGCCCTGCTGGTTTCGGGAATACCAATAGACCGGATCACCCTAATTATAGGTGCACTTAGTGTGGGTATCGGATTCGGGTTACAAAATATTGTGAACAACCTAATATCCGGGATCATACTAATTTTTGAAAAGCCCATTCAAGTAGGTGATCTGGTGGAACTTCAGCAATACACTGGTTTTGTAAAAGACATAGGGATTCGATCCAGTATAATTCGAACCTATGATGGTGCTGAAGTGATCGTACCTAATGGCAATCTGGTTTCACAGGAAGTTATTAACTGGACGCTTAGCAACCGGCAGCGGCGGGTGGAAATCCGAGTGGGAGTGGCTTATGGTAGCGATGTTAAGAAGGTGACAGAAGTGCTAACCAAGGTTCTTGAATCACATGAAAAAGTGCTGAAATATCCTACTCCTGCGGTCCTGATGGATGGTTTTGGGGACAATTCGGTAGACTTTAGATTATTATTTTGGACCTCTGATATTGATAACTGGTTACGGACTCGTAGTGATTTATCTACCAGCATATATAATGCCTTAGATGAAGCCGGGATCAGCATACCGTTTCCTCAACGTGATCTGCACATTGTTTCATGGGAAGCACCCAATGCTGCCATCAAATTACAGGGTTCCAATGACCCAAAACCTCAAACTTCAGCCACTGATTCCTCCGATGCTCAAGATTCGAAAATTAGTGATGAAAGCTCTGATAGTAAATAGGCGCCTGACTTAACGCTTGTCTGGTTTCACACTTTTCCCCTTTCTGACTGCCGTAACAGCTCCCTTAATAGCCGCCTTAACCCAATAGTTAATTGGGCCTTTATAAATGATCCTTTCTCTCTCGAAACCAGCTTGTGCCTTTGTTTTGGAATGTTTTAAAATGATATCATCCACCAGTATTGTCAGCAATTCTGACCCGAAACTTTTCTTTTCAGGGGTACCTCTTTTAAAAAACTCCACGTGCAAATCATCATAGGAAATAAGGGCCTCTCCAACCGCACGGATACTGTCAGCAATTACCTGGAAAGTAAATTCAGATAGATACCCAGATTTGATCTTGGTAGATTCCAGTGGCTCAACCATTTCATTTAGTGCCTCCAGCGGAAAATCCTGCAGGCTTACTTTTAGGTAATATCTTCCGGAATCCAACCGATTATATTCCACATGTATTTTACCTTGATTATAGAGCCTGGCAGTTCCACGCAGTACTTCCTCGGCACTGGAAATAGGATTTTCACGGTTCATGGTGATATTTATGTCGTTTATAGTAATGTGCCCCTCTTGAGCGGTTTTTTCGCCCACTTCATGGTATGAGATATTTCCGTTATTGACAGAGATCCCAGGAATGTGAAAATTTGGTATGGGCGGAATCATTTCAGTAAGCAGAATGGGCTTGTTGATATGTTCCGGATCAGGAAGTGTTTTATCACGTCGTATGGAAACATCAAATCCATCCAGTAGTATTCCTTTTGTAATCATACTATTGTTGTCGATAAGGGAATCCCATACAATATCCTGAATAGTGATCCGGTAAAATTGCCCTGCCATTACATCTCTTTCAATTTCAATTCCTTTCAAATATTCCAGGTCAGGTACGATGGTAACTGAATCAATGTTTAGGTCCGAATCGGAATTCCAGATATGATGTATGTGTACGCTTGAGCTTTTGGTTACAAAAGCCAGGTCTTTAAGACTAATCCTCTTCTGGTTACCCTTTAGGTTAACATCTACCTGGTCAAATAGGATCTTGCTATCATCGATGCTAATCTGACCTGGGTCAATGTGGATTTCTCCAAACATCTTTAATGGAAACGTGCCTGCTTTCCTTTTTTTTGGTGCGTTTGATGGCTTTTTGGAAGTTATACTGATATTCGGTGCGTAAATATTAACCTGATCTACATATGGGCCAGCCGATGCTTTCCAATTTATTTTATTAAGCCTGATACTGTCGGATGTAGACTTTCCGGTACTGGCTGCCTGATTGTATTGCAATTGGACCACCAGCATTTGGTCCATGGTTGTTTCGCTAAATGTTTTTTTCCAGGGACCCAATTCAATTCTATCTGCATTAATAGTGTCCCCGGACCCGGTTTTTACCATTATCGCCTCTATCAAAGACACTGAATCACTGTTTATTTCGGCAGCTCCTATTGAGTAACTATTCTGATCAGAAGTATATGCTGCTTCCTGGATATTCATCACAACATGTCCCACCTGTGTTGCCCCACCAACAACCTGACCATTGGCCACTAAAAAATCACTCCCGGTGGCAAACAGGCGGGTGTTATTGGCCATATTTAGATCCAGATGGAGTTGATCAAGTTTCACTTTTTGAAAAAACAGGTCCGGGAGAGGGTTTTTCTCCCCTATTTTTTCTTGTTCAGGAAGTGTACCCTTTAGCTCAATGCTGGCCAGCTCAATACTGTTCCATTGGTAAAAAGAGGGGTGATCCAAATCAAAATTTCTGGGGATTGCTTTGAGGTTATCCAGGGACAAAGTTAAATCCCGATACTGCCCATCTAATTTACCCACCTGCTGTAAGCCTGGATATACAAAAACATCCTCAAGATCAACATCAATTGCTTGGATGCTGTCTGTATAAGTAATCGCAGGGCTTTCAATATAATGTAGCTTATAGCTGGTTTTATCTTCCCTGATTAGATTCTCTGCTTCTGCTTTGATATTTTGTATTAGTATCTGTTGCTGTCCCAGATCAATATTCATGTCAATACCATCGAACTTCACCTTACTTATATGGAGTGTAGGCGCTTCTTTTCTTTTTGCACTGTTCTGCTTCTTCTGGTTAAGCTTTTTTAATCTCGGCGCTCCATGGTATGTATTTAACTTTCCATTTTGCAGCATCAGTGAATCTGCGGTGAGGTCATTTTCAAAGTAGAAGTGGAAGAAATCAAAATTGAAGAGTTTGAGAGACTCACAAGTAATGAGATCTTTCCCGGTTTGATTGTCCAGCAACTCAATGGAATCTATTTCAACATTGTACCGATGATCATAGGTCAATCTGGAAAATTGCAAGGATATTTGTCCACCTAATCCTATTAGGGTTTTATCAAGTTTCAGATTTAGCTCACCAATCATAATTGTACTGCTGTCTTCTGTTACCATTATATTTTTGGCATCCAGATTCATTTTGGGAAGATGCACATACAGGGTATCCGTTTCACCATAAATATTCAACTCCAATTTGCCATCTTTGAGATTATATTCATCAATTAGGAGCTCTCGAAGGTTACGCTTAAGTAAGTCCGATATTGGATACTTACTTTTTTTCTTCTTTTTTTGGTGCGGATAGACATGGACTGTAATAATAGGCTGATTAATTGACAGCTGCTCCAAAACAAAATGTTCATCGTTCATCAATGACTGGTAGTTCAAGTTCCGGACCTGCATGGATGCCCCTTCGATGTTGATCACGGCTCTGTGCAATGAGTCCTTCTGTTTGAAATTATAGTCAATGATTTCAAGCTCACGCAGGTGATAATCATATACGATGGAGCCAAATGAAAATTCAGTACTGGCAAATTCGACAGACTGCCGGCCCAGGGACAATCTGAACTCAGCCTCATCAGATAGTTCCCGCATATTCCAATCTGATACTAAGAGATCCAATAAGCGTATCTCAATTGACGACTGGGACCTGTCAAGCTCAATCCCCGCCCGGTCAATATGAAATAATTTAATGTCAAATTCACTTAATATGGATTCAATGGCCGGATAGAACCGGACAATCACGTGTGCCATATTTATACCAGTCTTTCGGCCCTTATCCGCCCCCGGTTTCTTTTCCTTTAACCCAATCCTGGCTATGGGTTCGGTTATAGAAAGTTCCTGTATTTTAAATTGTTCACTGACCAACATGGAAATCAGCGATCCTGTGGTCACGGTCAACTGGGGCACTGTTACCGCAAAAACTCCTGTTGAATCGCTGGTGTCAACTTTTGAGAGTATTATATCCTTAAGGGAAAAAGATCGCTTTAAATATTGTATATCAGTTGCCCCAATTGATAACACATAGATGCCATCTGTTTCGGCTTCCACCAGAGTGATTAGCGCTTCCTTAAATCCTTGGATACGGAAATACTGCAGTCCAACAAACCATATTGACACCATCAATATTAGCATGATCAGGCCGGCCCCGTATCTGTATTTTCTTTTCTGTTCCGTAATTGAAATTTACTAATCAGTGAACAATTCTTTCCACTATCCTGGCACAACACATCTATATCTTGCGAAAATTACGGATTAATGTTAATAAAATCATCAATGCTCAATTTATGTAAGTAGGAAATGATTTCATTGTATTTAGATTTTACTTGTGGTACTTTTGTGTCCCTAACCAGAAAAATCTTAAATAATTAAAAATATGACCAAAATAAAAGTTGCCATCAACGGTTTTGGGCGCATCGGTCGCCTAACCTTCAAATCTTTGTTGGAAAAAGATAATGTTGATATAGTGGCCATCAACGACCTTACTGATAACCTTACCCTGGCACACTTGCTAAAATACGACTCTGTACATGGGAGATTCAATGGAACTGTCACCGCTGACGACCAGGGTTTCACCGTAAACGGAGAGCACATTAAAGTTTTGGAAGAGCGGGATCCAGCTAACCTACCCTGGGGAGAGCTGGCAGTGGATGTAGTTCTTGAATCAACCGGTATATTCAGGGATGCTGATGGTGCTGGCAAACACCTTCAAGCCGGAGCAAAAAAAGTGGTCATATCAGCCCCTGCCAAAGGCGATATCAAGACCATAGTTTTAGGGGTAAATGACGACGTGCTCTCACCCGATGATACCATCCTGTCAAATGCATCTTGTACTACCAATTGTTTAGCACCTATGGCCAAGATTTTGGATGATAGTTTTGGTTTAGAAAAGGGGTTTATTACTACTACTCATGCCTACACCGCAGATCAACGCCTTCAGGATGCGCCTCACAGTGATCTCAGAAGGGCCCGGTCTGCAGCTGTATCCATTGTCCCTACTTCAACCGGCGCTGCTAAAGCGGTGGGCCTGGTACTGCCGCATCTGGCCGGCAAACTGGATGGTATCGCCATGAGGGTACCCATTCCTGATGGTTCAGTAACTGACCTGGTGGCTGTATTGAAACAAGAAGTGACTGCGGAAGAGGTGAATGAAGTGGTGAAAGCCGCCGCTGATGGGCCGTTAAAAGGTATTCTGGAGTATACCACTGATCCTATTGTTTCTATCGACATAGTGGGTAATCCCCATAGTTGTATCTTTGATTCGGGACTTACCTCAGCAATGGGCAATCTGGTAAAAGTGATAGGATGGTATGACAATGAAGCCGGGTATTCTAGCCGGGCAGCCGACCTGATCATTAAGATCAGTTAGTTATTTCGCCCCACCGGGAAAGTTATATGTGCAGCACATAATATGGCTCTGCCTGAAATCAATCTCCGGGATTATCATTACCAGCTACCACAGGACCGTATAGCCCAACATCCTTTGTCCAAACGCGATGCCAGCAAACTGCTGGTGTATGCCAATGCGACCATAAGCCATGGAAGTTTCAGAGACCTTGGCAGCTATTTGCCGAAAAACAGCACACTGGTTTTCAATGACACCCGGGTAATTCCCGCCCGTCTGCAATTTTATAAAGATACCGGAGCGGCCATTGAGATTTTCCTGCTGCATCCGGTGCTGCCTGCTCCCGACATCAACCTGGTCATGCAGGCCCGTGGATGTTGTACCTGGTCATGCCTGATTGGCAACCTCAAGCGATGGAAAATGGGTCAAATACTGCAATTAGCACTTACAGTTAAGGGAGCAGAAGTAGTACTAACTGCCTCACGGGTTACTGACAATCAAGTCAAGCTTTGCTGGGACCAGCTTGATTTACCCTTTGTTGAATTGATAAAGATTGCCGGCCAGGTCCCCTTGCCGCCTTACATGAAAAGAAAAGCACTGGCGGAGGACCGCAAGCGCTACCAAACGGTATATTCCAGGACCCATGGAGCAGTAGCAGCCCCTACCGCTGGATTGCATTTTACCGAATCCATACTCAAATCTCTTGAATCTCAGGGGGTAACTAAAGAACACCTAACGCTACACGTCGGTTCCGGAACTTTTCAACCCATAAAAACTGAATCTGTTACCGATCATCCCATGCATGGAGAACAGATCTCGGTGACCATCAAAAGTATAGAACATTTAATTAATGCTAAGAACCTAATAGCAGTGGGGACCACTTCACTTCGTACTCTTGAAAGCTTATATTGGTATGGGGTAAATTTAATCAACGCTCTGGACCATGAATTCCACATCGAAAAACTGGCTCCATATCAAAAATACCATAATTTACCGGATTATATTCAGTCTCTGGAAGCGGTAAAAGCCCATATGGAAACAAACAACCTGGAAACTATAAACGGATATACTGAAATTTTCATTTTCCCTCCTTACCGCATTAAAAGTTGTGTGGGGCTTATTACCAACTTTCACCTTCCCCGCTTCAAGTTTGATCCTGTTAGTGGCCGCGTTCATCGGTGAGGACTGGGTTCGGATCTATGATGTGGCGCTAAAAGAAGGCTACCGTTTTTTAAGTTATGGTGATACCTCTTTGTTACTCTCCTCTATTCATAATTAATGTTATGGATAAAGGCTATATTTTCTTAATTTTCATAAATAGAATATGGAGTGGTTTGAAATATTAAAGAATGCCCTGTTTACAGGTCTTACCCTGATAAGAGAACTGCTCACGCGCACGCTTTTCACTCTGGGAGAAAAGACCCCAATCACTCTGGAAGGGATATTTTACTTTCTCATTTCCATACTGCTGCTACTCTACCTTACTGACAAATTCCAAAAGAAAGTAGTACACAAGATCCTGGTGAAGTCAAAAATTGATATCGGGGTCAGTGAGTCCATAGGGACCATATTTCGGTATATAGTAATCACCGTAGGGCTATTTGTGATCGTTCAGACGGCGGGTATTGATCTTACTGCTTTGGGATTCATTGCTGGAGCGCTTGGTGTTGGTATTGGATTCGGCCTTCAGGGGATCACTAATAATTTCATCTCAGGATTGATCATCCTTTTTGAAAGACCTGTCAAAGTGGGTGACCGTATTGACGTCGGTGATATATCCGGAGATGTAGTAAACATTGCTGCCCGGGCTACCACAGTGGTGACCAATGATAATATATCAATAATAATTCCAAATTCTGAGTTTATTAATTCCAGAGTTATCAATTGGAGTTATAACGATCGCAGGATCAGGTTCAATTATACTGTTGGCGTATCCTATGACGAAAACCCCCGCATCATTCGCAAATTACTACTGGAGGTGGCCAAGGAAAACAATGCGGTACTCAAACACCCCCCACCCGACGTACTTTTCAAAGACTTCGCTGACAGCGCTCTGATCTTCAATTTAAGGGTCTGGACCTATGAATATACTGACAGACCTAACGTGCTTAAAAGTCAGCTGTATTACGCCATATTTAAGAAGTTCGACGACAATAATATTAAGATCCCCTACCCTCAACGGGACCTGCATATTAAATCCTGGGACCAATGGAAGCCATCTGAGGGACTACCTGAGCAACCTGATTAGGCAGCTGTTGTTTATCTGCTCCCAGTGGTTTACTACTGGTCGCAGGATATGCTGCGACCAGTAACTTGTAATTCGTCAGTGTCTAAACTCCAACTCCCCGGTGGAGTTCTCACCATAGATTTCATCTAATAACTGACGATACTTTTCCTTCACCTTACCTTCCAGTTTAACTCCGTTTATTTTAATCTGGTTTTTAGAAAAGGTCAGGCTTATATCTGAATTATACTCGTCGATTAAACCATCTTCAAACATGGAGTGCCTCAAATGGGATTCTTTACCTGCATGTTTGCGCTCTGGCCAGTAGTCATGCGTCTTTACCCGTGCTATATCCTGGTACCTGCGTACATTGTCCTGGTACCTATGTATATTGTCCCTGTACCTGCGTTCATTGTCCTGGTACCTGTGAATATTGTCTTGATGCCCGTGTTCAATATCGCGTTGAATCCGTTCTATACGTTTATGGATAATTCGCTGGTCCATGTCCCTTAATACACCATCCAGATGTCCGTGTAGTTGATACTTCTGTCCCCGCAGAGCCTGCTCAAGCGCCCTTTCTGATTGCTGCATTGCCCGCTCAACGGATCGCTCCGCTTGCCTTATCCGGTTTTTAGCCATTTCCCATTCTTGGTCCGTTAAATCTTCAGGCCGATCAGCTTCCAGAGACTTTTTTAACTGTTCACGGGCCTTTTCGAGTGCCTTGGACTGCTCAACTTTTGCCTGCTCCAAAACCTTTCGCTGCTCTTTCAGTGCTTCACGGATACGGTCCCTGGTGGTGTCATCTAATTGTAAGTGAAGGTCCTTAATGATTATTTTTATTTGATCCATATCCACCAATTCATCCATCTCAAATAAAATATCGGGCATTAGTATCTGGGATAAAGCAGTCACTTCCTCAATTTCAGGAAGGAACAATTCAAAATCTTCTTCCGGAAAGAATAATTCAAAGTCCGCTATTTCAATTTCAACTTCCGGTGCGATGTCAATGTCAATATCCATCTCAACCTCCTCCTCAAAATCTAATGGCGGAAGCATGGGAGGAAGTGCTCCAAATGGCGGAAGCATGGGAGGCAATTCCTCTTCGATTTCAATATTTGGAGGAACAGGAATAGTATCGGTTCTCTGATTTAACGGAAGCGTGGTAGGGGATAAACTGGAATAAAAAACCCCTTGATGTTGCACTGGCATCCATTGGGCTTGTACTCGATGTGAATACCAGGTAAGGCAGATAACTGTTAACAAGAGTACAGTTCCAGGCACTAACTTTTCCCTAATGGTCCTGGTGCCAACTTGAGGGTAAACCAATCTTTTGATACGCATGAGTAACTCGCTTTTATTTTTAAATAATCCCATCCCTAACGCGGGTGCTTTGAGTGACCAGGCGCCCAGATTACTTAGCGCACTGGCATAAACTATTTGATTTCCACAGCATTTTACAGCAATATCGTCACAACAATGTTCTCGTTGTTTTCGAATTGTTTGTGATATCCACCACACTGCCGGATTAAAAAACAATAAGGACTCTACCACTGTTTGTGCAATATTTATCAGGTAGTCCAACCTCTTGATATGGGCCAACTCGTGGGCTAGAATAGCTTCTACTTCGTGGGTTTTTAAGCCGGTTAGCATTCCAATAGGCAATAGTAAAACAGGCTTTAGATGTCCAATCACCATAGGGATCTCAGCAAGTTTAGACTCTACTATTTTGATAGTCCTTCTAATGCCCAGTCTTTGTGATAATTCTGTAATCCGCTTTTGCCAGATTACAGGTACGGGTTGTGTCCCCAGGGTTTTTAATCTTCGAAGATAGATCATGCTGCCTTGAAGTCGAATGAGGAAAAATACTACACCTATTAACCAAACTACTACCAGAGAAGGTAAATAGGGTTGTAATCGCTCCACTATCTGATTAAAAAAGTTTTTGGCGACCGGAATGTTGTGAAAATCATATAGCTGAATTCCTGAGGTGCCCAGAGAAATACCATTAACATCTCCTGTAGAAACAGAGGATTGATCCATTAATGGAACAAACTGCTGATTTAGGGTGTATCCTCCCCAAAAGATCAGTGTACAAAGAGCCGTAACTGACAACCAATATTTGAGTTCAACATTTTTCCTGGGAATTGCATATAGCACCACCCTCAATAGCAAGACAATAATTATACCTTGCCATAAGGTATGGATCAAAGTACTGCCAATCCCCTGAATTAACAGGTCTGATAAATACGCTGTCGAATTCATTTTTTACCTCCCTCTAATTGATCTAAAAAAGCCCTGATTTCATTTAATTCTGCCGCAGTGGACTTCTTGTTACCCAAGGCCTGCATCACTAATTTCATAGCAGACCCTCCAAAAGCCGAAGCCATAAGTTTATCAATTAATTGCTGTTGGGTTTTTTGCTGACTAATAGCAACCTTGTAAATATGAGTCTTACCAGTGGTGTCCCGGTTCAACAATTGCTTTTCAGCCATAATTTGCATAATCTTCAAAGTAGTGGTATAACCTACATTCTTCTGTTTGGATAGCAAATCATTCACAAATCTTACGGTACTGGGTCCATGCTCCCATAATACCTGTAAAATCTCAAGCTCTGCTTCGGTGGGCTTTGGAACTTTCATTTGATATATATAATTTATTTCAGTGTAAACATATACGAATAGTTTCGTATAACAAATATATGTACGAAGAACTTCGTAAAAGGTTGACAAAATTGTAATTTAAATTCCTCATTTCTAATTTCTACAAGAATTTTATCGAGTCGTGATATAATATCCAGCCTATGTTTTCGTAATATTGTACTGAAACAACAGCTTATATGAAATATCTATGCTTCGCATTGCTTTTATACCTAGGTATTGAAGTACAGTTGAGCGCCCAGCATACCTCAAATGCTGACAAAAAAGTCTACACGACCTCCAAAGTAACAGACCTCCCTCCTTCCATTGATGCAATTCTTGATGATGAAGCTTGGAATCAGGTGGAGTGGGCTGGGGACTTCAGCCAGTATAAACCTGATAACGGGGCCGCACCCACCGAACAAACTGCATTTAAAATCCTTTATGATGACAAAAACCTGTATGTCGCATTCATGTGCTACGATAGTGAACCAGATAATATAGATAGTCGAATGACCCGCCGGGATGGCTTCGAAGGTGATCGGATTACCTTAAGTATAGATAGTTACTATGACCATTTAAGCGCATTTTCCTTTACACTAAGTGCTTCAGGAGTAATCAGCGATGCTGCAGTAACCAACAATGGAGGCAACTGGGATAGAAATTGGGACCCAATTTGGTTTGCAAAAACAGCAATCACTAAGGAAGGGTGGGTTGGTGAAGCCCGTATTCCCTTAAGTCAACTACGATTCTCCAAAAAAAAGAAACATATATGGGGACTCCAGGTTCAACGGCGTTTATTCCGTATGGAAGAACGCTCCACCTGGCAACACGCACCTAATGATGCTCCAGGATGGGTCCATCTGTTTGGTGAACTTCATGGTATAAACGGCATTAAACGTCAAAAACAAGTAGAAGTAACACCCTATATGCTGGCTCAAACGGAACGGTATCCTGCTGAGGAAGGGAAACCCCTTCTCTACTGGAAAGGAGGGAAAAATTACTGTCGGGATGGACGGAAAAGTTGCCATTACCAGTGATTTTACTCTGGACTTTACCATTAATCCAGATTTTGGGCAGGTAGAAGCAGATCCATCGGTTGTTAACCTGTCTGCTTTCGAAGTATTTCTTTCAGAGAGCGTCGTCCATTCTTTACTGAAGGTAGAAATATTTTGAGCTTTCCGGTTTATCTGGTCGACGATATCCTCTTTCATTCCCGCAGAATAGGAAGAGCCCCCCAATTCCTCCCATCCCTGGAAGAAGATGAGTATATGGACCGGCCAGATCGAACTACTATTTTAGGAGCACTCAAGCTAACCGGCCGTACTAAAAATGGATTATCCATTGGTATTATGGAATCTGTAACCAAAAAAGAGTTGGCTGAAATTGACCAGAATGGCAATCGCCGTAAAGAAACAGTGGAGCCCCTTACCAACTATTTTGTCAGCCGAGTACAGCAGGACCTCAACAAAGGCAACAGTCAGATTGGCGCTATGTTCACTGCTACCAATAGAAACATCGACGATCCTTCTCTTGAGTTTCTTCACCAGTCGGCTTATACCGGTGGAGTGGATTTCAGACACAGTTGGAAAAATCGCACCTATTATATTGAAGGAAATGTTGCTATGAGCACCGTCAATGGTACCACAGAGTCCATGCTTCAGTCTCAAACGTCAAGTGAACGTTTCTTTCAAAGACCGGATGCCGATCACCTGCAGATTGATTCCGCCAAGACTTCCCTAACCGGAAGCAGTGGTAAATTTGAATTCGGAAAAAGAGGTAATGGAAACATTAGGTTTGAAACGGGTGCTTCATGGAAATCACCAGAACTTGCTATTAACGATATCGGGTTTATGCGCAACACTGATTTAATCAGGCAATGGTTCTGGATGGGGTATAATATTCTAAAGCCTACCAAAACCTTTAGACATTTCAGTGCAAGCCTCTATCAGAATACCGATTGGGATTTTGGTGGAGTCAATATTCGGAATGGAATTAATGTCAGTACCAATGCTGAGCTAAAGAACTACTGGGGTTTGCGTATGGGTACTTCATTACGAGGCACCACCGTGTCAAGATCTGCTCTACGAGGTGGTCCCTCTTTTTTATTTCCCGGATCTGCCTATGTTTGGTTTAGAGTAAGTTCCGATGAGCGAAAGAAACTACGATTTAGTACAAATCCATGGGTATCCTCTGGTTATGAAGGATCTTCCGATGGCTATGGACTATCCATGAACTTCAATTATCAACCCATCAATGCGCTAAATATTTCTGTTTCACCCGGATATACCTGGAGAACCTGGGAACAACAATATGTAACCACCAAGACCCATGTTGATGAAAAGCGATATATAAATGCATCAATTGAACAAAATACCGCTAGTGTTTCCGTTCGCTTCAATTATAGTATCAGGCCAAACCTATCACTACAATACTATGGACAACCCTATGTGTCCACCGGAGACTACAACGAATTTAAAAGAATAACCGACCCAAGTAATGGCCACTACCAAGATCGCTTCCATATTTTCACCGATGAAGAAATAACTGCAAATGATACATCTAATGAGTATTTAGTAGATGAAAACCTTGACGGCACCGTGGATTATACATTTGCAAACCCAAATTTTGATTTCCTTCAGTTTCGTTCAAACCTGGTGATGCGTTGGGAGTATAAACCTGGCTCCGCGCTATTTTTAGTGTGGAACAAAGAACGCACTGAAAGTCCCGATATGGGTAGTTTTACTTTCTCTGAAACCGTGGACAATTTTTTAGATCCTATTTCACAGGCAAGCAATATTTTTCTGTTGAAATTTACTCATAGGTTTGTACTATAGGTCAAGGCGATCACACTAGACGTTGGATATCCTACGTCTGGAAAAAAAGTGCTGCATTGATAAGCCCAAAAGAAATTATAGACAAAATAAGCGAGCTACAATCCACGGGTAATACCATCTATCGCACCGGATTGTTCCCGTCACAACGGGTACACACGGTACTCCCCTGCCGACGTGAAGACAACAACATTTTCTTCAGCGCTCTCATCGCCTTTACCTTGCAACAAATTCACCACCACCTTTCCACTGACCTGCAAAACCAAGTGGATAAAATCATTGAGGCAGTGCGTTCCAATTACCCTTATTTCAAAAGTGATAAGGGCACATACAATTTTTGGGAACCAGGTGGTGCAAATAATTTTCCTAATGGATGGGTACTTCACAAATTAAACCGGCTGACAATCCCCGATGATGCGGATGACAGTTCATTGATCATGCTAACCAGTAGTCCATCAAAAGACCATCTTTTATGGTATAAAAATAAACTAGAAAATCATTATCCGTCAAATTCCGCGGTGTCGCCGCTTACTCCATCAACCTATCAGGATTTACGGGCCTACCCAACCTTCTTTGGAAAAAGGATATTACCTGAAATGGACGCCTGTGTCATAAGCAATGTATTGTACATGGTTTGCCATTACCAACTTCCCTGGACCTCAGTTGACTCTGACTCTGTGCAATTCCTGAAAAGAGTATTGGAACGACAAGACTTCCACAAATCTCCATTTCTGGTCTCACCCCACTACGGCAACAGTTCAGTGATCTTGTATCATATGGCACGCCTGGTCGGTGGTTTTAATCGAAAGGAATTGTTAGCGCTACGCATGCCATTGATCCAGTGCTTGAAACTGGAACTAAAAAAGAAGCTTTCCTCTATGGAAATACTTTTGGTAAAGACTTCTCTGTTCAGATTACAGATTAAAACCCCACTTTTACCACCAGGTGATAATTATGAAGGCTACTTTCGAAATTTTTACTTCTTCCAGGCAGGTTTGCTTACCGGATTTCAATACGCCAGTCTCACATGGTTGGCCCAACATTCATTCTTTCATCTGAAATATCGATGCGAAGCATACTATTGGGCCTTGTTGTTGGAGTACCTGATCCTGGTTCAAAACCACTAGTGTGAAGTGTACTGTGTCGTATAAGACTTAACTTAACACTAATCCAGATCCTGAAGGGCTGATTTAAGGTCCTCCTCAGTATGTCTGAGATGTTGCTTGCAATATTTAAGTAATTCCAGTCCCTCCTTTACCAAATCTGTTAATTTATCTACATCGGGGTCATCCCCCTCAATTTGTGATACGATCTGCTCAATTCTTTGAAAGGCCTCTTTATACTTTATCTTGGACTCACTCATTGCTTACTTTTAGTACCTTACTCCTTATTGATTTTGAATACAGTTTTGTATCCAGTACATCGCCTTCGTTGATCTCCATTTCGGGTTTGATCACCCGTTCATTCAAATATGTGATACTATAGCCTCTTTTCAAAATATTTTCTGGATCTGCCATGGTGATCTTAGTCTCCAAAACCTGAAGTAACCTCCTTTCTTGTGAAACTACCTTTATGGGCTGTTTGTCCAATACCTCCTGATAATGTATCAATTGGCTACGATTTTCTTTAATACAGCTGTCAACACCTGAAATTAAACGCTGTTTTAATATCCCCAGGGCATGATTGTTGGTATTTATTAAAGTCTTTGCTCCATAGCCCAGGTTCTTCAACATCCCAAACAATTGAGTTCTTTGATCTTGCAGGTGCCTTGATGTACGGTCTTTGATCTGCTCTAACCGAAAGTTCAACTGTTCCTCAAAAGCCATTATGCCATTGATCAGAAACTCAGCTACCGCGGTGGGGCGTTTTCATTTTAGTATTGGACACCATGTCCGCTATGGTATCATCCCTTTGATGCCCAATACCGGTTATTACCGGAAGGGGAAACTGTGCAATTTCTGAGGCCAATAAGTAGCTGTCAAAACAATCGAGATCAATTTGGGAGCCGCCACCTCTGATCAGTACTAAAATATCGAATCGTTCCTTTATCTTTGCCACCTCCTGAATAGCGCGGGTTATGGATTCCGCAGCCTGCTCACCTTGCATAATGGTTTCAAAAAGCTCTACCTGAAAAATGTATCGCTGTTGATTATTAATTAGCTGATCCATAAAATCCCCATAACCAGCTGCAGTTCCTGAACTGACCACGGCAATTCTCTGTGGAACTAAAGGCAGTCTGAGGCGGGTATTGTTAGTCATAATGCCCTGGCTGTTCAAACGGTCAATGACCATCTGACGCTGCCTTGCCCTTTCACCAAGTGTGAAATTTGGATCAAGGTCCTTTACCTGCAGACTTAACCCGTAAACCTCATGAAATTGTACGGTTACCCTGGCAAGTATTTTCATGCCTGATCTAAGGGGCTGTCCGGTTACGGATTGAAAGAGACTATTTAGATTACGAAAATCATAGGCCCATAAATTGGCCCTTAATTTAGCAACTATCTTCTGGTCATCCTTCTCTACAAACTCCATGTAGCAATGACCCTTTGGGCCAATGCGCAGGTCACCGATCTCTGCTACCACCCAATAACCCGGCGCCAATTGCTGCTCCAGTGCAGACTGAATTATTTGATTTAACTGGAAAAGTGTCAGGTATTGCATAAAACATCTTGCTACTTGAATCTGATCCATGCAGCTTATTCAAAGATGCTTTTTTTAGAGCCAATAGCAAAGTTGTAATACAGATCAATACTAAAAAAACTGTTATTTGGATAATCAAACTCTTCTCCCGGTAGTGATACAGGTATATTGTAATTATACTCAAATATAAGTTGAAAGGGGTTCTTTGTAAGTCCCAGTGGCAGACGAAACCGGTAGTTCATCAAACCAAATTCATTTTCCTTGTTTATTAAGTATGGAAATCGATATTGGATAAAAGCTTCCCTGCTGTAGTTTACACTAATCACATCTAAATTTCCAAACAATACTCCGAAGGAAGGTCGAATTGATACTTTGTCCATTCCCAACCATCCGTATTTTTTAATATCTCCCGTTATCCTCCATTGGGCCCGATGGGCACTTTCGATATTAAACAACCATGAATAGTCAACACCGGTTTCGATTGACCCAAAGTCGAGGGTGAGCCCGCCTGATAAACTGTTGTTCAATATTGGTGGCAACAACATGTCAATCACCCACATTGGTAGGTCAAGATCAATCTCTGTTTCGGTAAAAAAGCTATGGTCGTAGGAGACTGAGTAACTAAGCTTTGGTGATAAAAATCCTATGTAGCCGAAGGACACCACTGTGAGATCATAGCGAGGATCCAGATCGCTGTTCCAATACCCTGTAGCATTTCCATAAATGCCTGATTTGTGGAAATAACTAATCCCGGGATTGAAACCAAACTGCTGATAGTCCAGTGTTCGGCCGGCATTGGAAACTTCACTAATGTAGCCCAGGTGTAATGAAAATTGTGAAGTCCGGGAAGATTCCAACATCAACAAGCTGTCAATTAATTGGAAAAGCAATAAAGTGTCCAAATCCTCTTCGGGCAACGCTATCAAGCTTGAGTCTACAGAAGCTACAAAAGAACTTTGAGCGCATATTGGTGCGCTCAAAATCATGGTAATAACTAATGTTGTTAATGTGGAATTTATCCAGCTTGCTTTCAACATGGGATAAGTCAGAAAACGTTTAGTCGCGATATCTATCTCGTACCCGGTCCCTGAATTGTTCCCTACTGTAGAATCGTTGCTGACGCATCTTATGTTGTCTGGCATCTTGCAGCCGTCTTAGTAAAATACCTCTAAAATCTCGCTCTGCTTTTTGCAATGAGGCAACTTGTTGCGTGGAGATTACATTCATCATTTTCTTTGAATATTCTTTTTCCAAATCCAATCGGCGTTGCTTAAGTTCCAATTCCAGCTCAACCATCCGTTTGCTTTCATCGTCAGAAGCCACCTTGGGGTCTATATTTTCCCTGAATTGTCTGTATCCCTGAGCCGCAGCTTGATTCCTTTTTCGATATTCATGGTAGAGCGGCCAGAAACGTTCTGCCTGGTCCGGGGTCAACCCCAACCGTTCGGTAATAAAACCAATCCTGGCGCTTTCAATTTTTTCCTTTGCCTTAGGGCTTTGAGCAAAAACGCCCGCCCCCAGCAAGGTGATTATTAATATGGCTATTATCTTTTTCATGCCCGTCATATTATCATTATAGTAAACTGTCCTGTACATCGAAATCATCGTACAATTGTATCATGGTTTCATCTTCAATATTCAAATTATCGATCAGTCGGTCCTGCAGGTCCTCAAACTCTGATGAAAGTGCCATAAGGTCAACCTCCTCCAATATTTCTTCATTTGTCAGATCCAGATCTTCAAGATATTGGATTATTTCATCCGTAGTCACCTCTGAAAGCAGTTCATCCAAACCTGGCCCCGATTCCTTTTTATTCAGAAGACCACTATATAGTGCAATCAATACAACAACTGCGGCTAAAGGTGCCAGCCTCAAAACTCTCAGCCAGTACAACTGGGGCCTTCTGACAGGTTTATTTGCCGTCTGGGCCTGAATAATTCCAGGTAACCTGTCAAAATACCCTTCTGGAGGCTCCGTAAAAACCTGCTGCTTTTTTATATCTTCTAATCGATACTTTTTCATCTTTTAAATCACCTTCACAGGCTTTGACATTATTACTTAGAAAAGGTTTAATCCCGGTTAATAAATTTTTCAATCTTTTTTACAGCGTGATGATAACTGGCTTTAAGCCCTCCCACACTGGTACCGGTAATTTCCGCTATTTCATCATATTTCATATCATCGAAATACTTCATGTTAAATACCAATCTTTGCTTGTCCGGAAGGGTCAGCAGGGCTTTCTGCAGTTTAATTTCGATCGCATCTCCGTCCATTTGAACAGACAGGTCCAATTTGCTTACCAGAATATCCTGATAATCAGTTAGCGACATCATGGAAACTCGTTTTTTCTTCTTAAGAAAATTCAGGCATTCATTGGTAGCGATGCGGTAGATCCAGGTGAACAGCTGTGCGTCCTGTCGAAAACTGTGCAAATTCTTCCATACCTTAATAAAAACCTCCTGAACTACGTCATCTGAATCGTCGTGGTCCAACACCATTTTTCGAACGTGCCAATAAATACGCTCCTGATATTTCCTTACCAGCTGATTGAAAGCAAAATTACGGGTATCCTCCCTGGCAAGTTTTTCAATTAACTCCTGGTCTTCCAAATAACTCTCGGTTGCTTTCAGCTCCTTTGACAACACTACCATGATAAGGTTTAACCCGGTTTATATATTAACCTGGTTACAACTTAGTGGTAGCGAAACAAAACTAAAATCAGAAATTGCTGCAACAGGCAGACGTGTACTGTTCCCGTTGTTTTTATTATGCAATTCTCTTACAGAGGTATCGTTTTTTAGGGAAATTGAGGTTTTTATTACCGAAATTATATAGTAAATTTGATGAGCAAAACATTACCCGCTTGAGTTAGGACACGTTTTTTAAACTTAACAGTTAATATAAACCGAGTGAGTTTGTTTTTCAAAACCGGGCCTCATCGCGCCTTGGGCGTGACCTCGTGATGTTTGTGCATTGCAGGTTAACAGTGGATGGTTGCGATTTACAAATAGCTCAAATCTTGTCATAATGAGGTTTAATAAACCTCCGGGCTCAAGTTGGTTACATAAAACCCTGAAGTATACTTCAGGGTTTTATTTTTTCGCCTGTTTAAGGGAACACACCTAATTCCATGTAGCTGACGGCAATTTTATCCAATGAACTGATGAAAGCAGCTGTACGCAAGTCCCCTACTTCTTTCTCTTTTCTTATTTCGTTTATCTCGTGGTAAGCATTTACCATCACCCCCTCAAGTCCGGAGTCAACCAACTCAAATTCACCAGCACCTTTTATCAGTTGGATGCGCTGTTTAAAAGGCAAGTTAGTATCACTGGCATCTTCAATTGCACTGACTATCATTTCGTTATTCAGCTCATTATACCTTTTGTTTATCTTACCAAAGGACACCCTGCTGATATTCTTTAACCACTCAAAATATGATACAGTTACTCCTCCAGCATTTAAATACAGATCAGGAATAATAAATACGCCCCGTTTAATCAGAATCTTTTCAGCGCTGGCAGTAATTGGGCCATTTGCCGCCTCCGCTATAATTTTCGCTTTTATTTTTCCGGCGTTCATTTTCGTGATCTGGTTTTCCAACGCCGCGGGTACCAGGATATCACATTCATATTCCAGAAGTTCATGTCCGTTCTTAATATTTTCAGCACCTTCGAAATTCAAAATGCTGCCGGTATCCAAACGGTGCCTATGTACAGCATCAACATCTAAGCCATCTTCCCTGTATATTCCCCCATCGTATTCAGCAATGCCTATGATGGTTGCTCCATTGCGTTGCAAATTCAGACCTGAATAGTACCCTACATTGCCTAAACCCTGAATGATCACCCTCTTATCTGCTATACCTGGATAAAGTCCCAACTTTTGCATGTCTTCGTATCCCTCCACAGCTTCCCTGATCCCAAAATAAACGCCTCTTCCGGTTGCCTCGGTCCGTCCCCTTATTCCATGTTGGCTCAGAGGTTTTCCGGTTACACAGCCCAGTGCATTTACCTGTTCTGAATTAAAGGTCATATAGGTGTCTGCAATCCAGGCCATCTCCCTGGATCCGGTGCCATAACCTGGTGCTGGTACATCAACTGCCGGGCCGATTGAGTTTTTCTTTATTAATTCTGAAGTATATCTTCGGGTAATTCTTTCCAATTGGTCAACACTAAACTTGGCCGGATCTATTTTTACTCCGCCCTTGGCCCCGCCAAACGGCACATTGACCAAGGCACATTTATAAGACATCAGGGCCGCCAATGCTTTTATTTCGTCTTCCCCAACAGTCAAACTATAGCGTATACCACCCTTTACGGGAGCCTTGTGGTGACTATGTTGAACTCGATAGGCTTCAATCACCTTGAATTTGCCTTTTTGCAAGCGCAATGGGAAAGATACATGAAGAATACTGTTGCACTGCTTGATTTGCTCAATCAACCCGGGGGGGTGTTCGATAAACCTGGCGGCATTATCAACGTGACTGTTAACATCGCTGAAGAAACTATATGAATTACTACTCATAAGGGTTTTGGTTAATAAAGTACTCGGAATCTAATGGTATCTTCGATATTTTTCAGGTCATCGATCATTTGCTGTTGATACTTCTTATCGATGTCGGTGATCACATAACCAATAGTTTCGTTTGTTTTCAGATACTGACCTACAATATTGATCTGATGTTTAGCAAAATCCTGATTCATTTTGGCCAGGATGCCGGGGACATTGTGATGGATGTGCATCAACCTATGAGCATTTTGCAAAGTAGGAAGCAGCACCTGTGGGAAATTTACGCTGTTTGATGTGCTTCCGGTATTGATGTATTGTATGATTTGATTGGGCACAAAATCCCCTATGTTCTCCTGGGCTTCCTGTGTGCTTCCACCTATATGAGGTGTAAGTATAGTGTTTGGCAATCCTCTCAGTAATGAAACGAACTCCTCCTGGTTGTTTTTCGGTTCCTGGGGAAACACATCTATGGCAGCCCCTACTAAATGGCCGGACTCTAAACTTTCCTTTAAAGCCTCCAGATCTACTACCAGTCCCCTGCTTAAATTGATGAATGCTGAACCCTCTTTCATTTTCAGAAACTGGTCCTTACCAAAAAAACTAGTATTGCTTTTTCGGCCATCAACATGCAAGGACACTACGTCTGCTATAGCCAGGAGTTCATCCATGCTTTGGCATCGTCGCACATTTCCCAGAGCTAGTTTTTCTACCAGGTCATAATAATAAACCTCCATCCCCAAGTTTTCAGCCAACACGGACAACTGTGAGCCTATATTACCATACCCAATTATGCCCAGTTTTTTGCCTCGAATCTCAAAGCTGGCCTTGGCAGATTTATACCAGGTCCCGGCATGCATCTCTTTTGTGCGTTCCGGTATTTTTCTCAACAACATAATAATCTCCGCAATCGCCAATTCCACTACTGACCTGGTATTACTGAATGGTGCATTGAACACCGCAACTCCCTTGCGAAGACAAGCCTGAAGATTGATCTGGTTGGTGCCAATACAAAATGCTCCGACTGCCAGTAGCCGGCGGGCATTGGCTATAACTTTCTCGGTGATTTGAGTTTTTGACCTGATTCCAAGGATAGATACCGTCTGAACCCGCTCCACTAACTCATCCTCATCCATACCATCAGGATGTACCTCTACCTGATATCCCTCATCCTTCAGGGACCTTTCCGCCATCGGATGGATATTCTCCAGCAAAAGCACCTTTATTCTATTCTTCGGATATGAAATCGCCGTATTCATTTTATTTATATAAAGTACCTCATCCAAACTGGGGGCCACGTGATCAGCCTTTTGCAATACTTTTTCCCTGGTCACATTTTCTGTAAATGCATAGAACTTATTGGCAAGTCCGGCTTCCTTGATCTCATAATCGGTGTACCCATCACCAATTACCGAAACTTCTCCCTTTAATTTTAACTGTTCGATCTGCCTGGCCTTCCCATTGTTCCTGGATAAGATATTATCTTCATCAAACCCCACAATCTTATCCTGATGATCGAACTTAAATGAGTTTGCGTACACATGATCAGCTTTAACTCCATACTGGGTAACTATGGGCACCACAAATTCCTTAAACCCGTTCGATAGTATATAAATATTTTCAGAATGTTCCCTGAAAAATGCCTCATTCCGGTGAAATGATTTAGAAATTCTCTCTTTTAACAAAGCTACCAACTCCACCAAATGCTCTTTTTTTGCCTCCAAAAGCTCCAATCGTTTAATGAGGGAATCTCTGAATGACATACCACCATCCATTCCAAGATCGGTAATCTCCTTGATTTTTTGAAGGCGTTCTGTACGTTGGTCCGAATTCGATAATGAAATCTCCCCTAACAGATCCAATGCCTCCACATTGGTGAAAGTGCTGTCGAAATCAATAATAAAATACTTTTTCACAGAGTAGTTTTGAAATTCCTCTCAAAAATAAGGAAATATCAGTCAATTTATCTGACTAAATTTGATAATATGGATCCTAAAAATGACATTGTCAATATGAAATACTTATTGCTTCTTTTAATAGTAACCATTTCCACCATCGGGAATTACCTATCGGCCCAGGATGGTTACTGGCAACAGCGTGTCAACTACTTTATGGATATTGATATGGATGTGAAAACTCATCAATTCAATGGGCATCAATTGTTGGATTACACCAATAATTCTCCTGACACCCTAATGCGTGTATTTTACCATCTATACTTTAATGCATTTCAGCCTGGAAGTATGATGGACGTAAGATCTCGTACCATTGCTGATCCTGATGGCAGGGTAATGGATCGGATTTCAAAGTTGTTACCTGATGAGATCGGGTATTTAAAAGTCAGTTCTCTACAACAGGATGGAATACCGTTGAAGTTTAAAACTGTTGGCACCATTCTCGAGGTGGAGCTTGCCAAACCCATACTACCAACCGCTACGGTGCGTTTCAATATGAAATTCCAGGGACAGGTACCCCAACAAATTAGACGCAGCGGACGTGACAATGCCGAAGGAGTCGCCTATTCCATGTCTCAATGGTATCCAAAAATATCAGAGTACGATTACCGTGGTTGGCATGCAAACCCGTATGTAGGTCGGGAATTTCATGGGGTCTGGGGTGATTTCGAAGTTAAGCTACACATTGACAAACACTACACTGTGGCGGCCTCAGGTTATTTACAAAACCCTTCGGAAGTAGGTCATGGTTACAGCGACAAAAAACCAAAAAGCAAAAGGGGCAAATTAATCTGGCATTTTAAAGCCCCTAATGTTCATGATTTCATGTGGGCAGCTGATACTGAGTACAAACATGTGACTGCCCAGGTCCCGGATGGCCCTACACTTCACTTTTTTTATATACCCGACAGTGCGACCATTCATTGGGAAGTACTTCCGGAATATACCATAAAGGCCTTCACTTATATGAGTGACCATTTTGGGAAATATCCCTATCAGAAATACAGTATAGTGCAAGGAGGTGATGGGGGCATGGAATACCCTATGGCTACTCTAATTAATGGAAAACGATCACTACGCAGCCTGGTAGGGGTAACGGTTCATGAGCTGATACATTCCTGGTATCAGGGAGTACTTGGAAACAATGAAAGCCTTTTTTCCTGGATGGACGAAGGCTTTACCACTTTTGCGGCTGCAGAAGTAATGGATTACCTATTCGATGACACCACCCTGCCGCACCCCCAAATAAGTCATTTCAATTCCTATTTCAATTTGGTAAAATGTGGAATGGAAGAACCCCTTTCCACCCATGCCGACCACTTTAATTTCAATAAGGCCTATGGCACAGCAGCATACAATAAAGGATCGGTAATCCTAAGGCAGTTAAATTACATTATCGGTGAAAAACATTTCCGATCGGGTATGTTACGATACTTCAATGAATGGAAGTTTAAGCACCCTGAATCAAATGATTTTAAACGGGTCATGGAGAAAGAATCAGGCCTTGAACTGGATTGGTATTTTGAATATTGGATCAATTCAACCAAGACTATCGATTATAGCATTAAATCCGCAGACGGAAATATAGACAGCACATTTATCACTTTAGAGAGGCTTGGGACTATGGTCATGCCCATTGATCTGAAAGTAAGTTATACAGATGGGACCTGGGAACTTATCAATATACCATTGCGCATAATGCGCGGTCATAAACCAGTGGAAGATCAAATGAAGGTTGCGGAAGCCTGGCCCTGGACCAACCCTAACTATGATCTGGTGCTACCAAGGTCACCGGATCAAATTAATTCATTGGAAATTGATCCTTCAAGACAGATGGCGGACATCAATCAAGATAATAATTTCATTCAACTGAATAAGGATAGAGAAGGATTCATAAAATAAGATGAACCAGCAGGAAGCTAGAAGTCGAATAGAAGTTCTGATAGATCAGATCAATCACTATAATGATCTGTACTACCAGCAAGATATCTCTGAGATCAGCGACCAACAGTTCGATACGCTCCTGGAGGAATTAACTCAACTTGAAAAAGACTACCCTCAATTCAATTTCGATTATTCCCCTACCCAAAGAGTGGGTGGTACTGTTACCAAAAATTTTGCTAGTGTAACCCATAAGTATCCAATGCTTTCCCTGGGAAACACCTATTCGGTTGACGAATTGAGAGAATTTGATGCAAGAGTGAAAAAATTGCTGGGCCACCAAAACTACCTGTATTTCTGTGAATTGAAATTTGACGGAGTGGCATTGAGCATCACCTTTCAAAACGGCGTGTTAACCCAGGCAGTAACCAGAGGAGATGGATCGAGGGGAGATGACATCACAGCGAATGCCAGAACCATTAAGACCATACCACTCAAGATTCGGCAACCTGACTTGCCTGGGTTATTCGAAGTACGTGGTGAGGTTTTTATGCCTAATCACGTTTTTCACCAGTTGAATAAAGATCGAGAAGCTGCCGATGAACCTCCTTTGGCAAATCCCAGGAACACAGCTTCAGGTACGCTAAAAATGCAGGACTCAAAGGTAGTTGCACAACGTAAGTTGGATTGTTATGTATACTCATTGATGGGAGATAGTCTGAGTTATACCACTCACAGCCAGGCCATTTCCGCCTTGGAAAAATGGGGATTTAATGTGTCCAAAACCTATGGAATGTGCTCAAATATTGAGGAGGTTATGGATTATATCGATCTCTGGGAAGTGCTTCGCTTTGACCTTCCCCTGGAAACAGACGGCATTGTGATAAAAGTGGACAATTTTGCTGACCAGCAAGCATTGGGTTTTACCGCGAAAAGCCCCCGATGGGCCATAGCATATAAATATAAATCCGAGAACGTACCTACAGTACTCCAAAGCATCTCCTATCAAGTGGGTCGTACCGGTGCTATTACTCCGGTGGCTAACCTGGAACCGGTGTTGTTGGCTGGCACCACGGTAAAACGTGCATCCTTACACAATGCCAATGAGATTGAAAGGCTGGGGCTGAGGATCGGAGATACCGTATTCATTGAAAAGGGAGGAGAAATAATCCCCAAAATAACAGGAGTGGACTTACAAAGACGAAAGGCTGGTAGCAAGCCCATATCATTCATAACTGAATGCCAGGAGTGCGGTACTACCTTGCTACGCCAAGAAGGAGAAGCAATACATTATTGTCCTAACCTCAAAGAATGCCCCCCTCAAATCAAAGGTCGTATCCAACATTTTATACATCGCAGTACTATGGATATTGATAGTCTTGGAGGCCGGACCATAGAACTGCTATTTGATGAAGGTTTGGTAAAAACACCTGCTGATCTATACCGGTTGACCTATGAGGATGTCTTCAAGCTGGATGGATTCAAGGATCTTTCAACACGAAATTTGCTCGAAGGAATAGAAAACTCCAAAAAAGCCAGCTTTGAAAAAGTATTATTTGCCTTGGGAATCCGCTTTGTCGGCAGAACGGTGGCAGAAAAACTATCTGCCCATTTTATAAATATGGACAACCTGGCTGCAGCCACTCACGAGGAGTTGGTACAGACACCGGAAATAGGGGACCGAATAGCCAGTAGTATCCAGTTGTTTTTTCAGGATCCTGATAATCAACAACTCTTAAGCGAACTAAAAGAAACAGGACTGATTTTTGAAGTAAAACAAGAAGCTGTAAATTTGGTAAGTGGGCATTTGTCAGGAAAATCATTTGTGGTATCCGGTATCTTCGAATCCTTTGAAAGGGAAGAGCTAAAAAATACCATTAAACAGCATGGGGGGAAAGTATTGAGTGGGATAAGTGGAAAACTAGATTATTTATTGGCTGGGGATAACCTGGGTCCTGCCAAGTTAAAAAAGGCTGAAAGTCTGGGAATTGCTATAATCTCAGAGCATGATTTTATCTCAATGATAAAAAACAATGGCAGTAATCTATAAAAATTTACTTCAAAAACGGACCGAGCGTCTGCAATCTGAGAACCAAAGCTCAAGAAAAACGGTCAGTTATGCCGTGGCCCATACTATTGGGGTGCTGTTTAGCCAATCAACCCGTGAAAAATATCAAGCCATAAGGGAACTGATAAAACATTTTAAAAATGACGGCAAGCAGGTAGAAGTGTTATGTTTTCTGGAAAAGGGTGGTGAAAATTATGATTTTCGTTATAACTATATCACTAGTAAAGACGTAGGTTTGTGGGGGAAAATGCAATCTTCATCTGCACTAAAATTTGCTCAACAAACCTTTGACTATTTATTCTATCTGGACTTAAAAGAAAACATATACTTGGAAAATGTCCTGGCTATGAGCAAAGCTAGTTGCCGCATTGGTTTTTATCAAAAGAATAAAGATGATCTACTGGATCTTATGCTAAATGTCAATGGCCAGCCTTCAATGGGGGAAGCTATTGATCAAATTTTGTTTTACTCCAAGAAATTGGGTAGTGATGGAAAATAACTTTAATGGTACAGGGGTTGCCTTGATTACGCCCTTTGACCAAAGCAATGAACTGGATTTAGAAAGCCTGCACAGGCTGTTAGAGCATACCGGCGAAGTCGATTTCTGGGTAGTTAATGGAACCACCGGAGAGTCTCCTGTGCTTACCGATAGGGAAAGAAAAAAGATCCTTCAATTCATAAGTGAAAATAACCGGCATAATTTACCGGTAATGTATGGAATTGGGAGCAATAATACAGAGGCAGTGCTCAAACAAATAAAATTTACAGATTTTTCAAGTATACAAGCGATATTATCGGTTTGCCCCTATTACAACAAACCCACTCAGGAAGGACTATTTAGACATTATTCTGTAATTGCCGATCACAGTCCCGTTCCTGTTTACCTTTACAATGTACCGGGAAGAACCTCATGTAACATTGAACCAGAAACGCTGCTTCGGTTAGCGGAACATCCCAATATTCATGGAGTGAAGGAAGCATCACCTGACCCCGCTCAATGGCAGGAGGTTGGCAAAAATAAACCGGATAATTTTCAATTGATCTCCGGAGATGATGTCTCCACTATTTCTATAATAAAACAAGGGGGATCAGGACTTATTTCCGTTATGGCCAACGCTTTTCCCGAACTGGTTACTAAAATGGTAAAAAGTGCTATGGACCATCAATGGTATGAGGCTAATAGTATACTTGAAGTATTGAGTCCCATAAACCCACTTATGTATCAAGAAAGCAACCCGGTAGGAATAAAAAAAGCATTACACTTATTGGGGATCTGTGAGTCTTACGTGAGGCTCCCTTTAGTTCAGGCTACCGAAGAATTGGCACAAAAAATTGCTGCAGCTTTTCCTGCTATGTCAGTAGAATTAAAAAACCCTGACGGTTAAATCAGGGTTTCCTTAAATTTTAAAAGAGTGCTAGTTTCTAGCTTTCGCTGTTCTTTATTGTCTGGACCTCCACTCGAATATCCTGAGCCAAATTTTTAAGCTCTTGCATGCCTTTACGGACCCGAGTTCCCGCTGCTTGATTACTCTTATCATAGAACTTATCAAAATCTGCCTCCAATGATTCCACTAGACCTTTTACTTGACCAAATCTACTCATTTTAAAAAATTTTAGTTGATGATATAATTTTGTACTCTTTCCGAGGCAATATAAGTAAAATGTTTAAAAAACAATACTATAGGCCACTTTTTTAGGGTTTATCCATCAAAATGAATGGCCATCTCAGTAAGTCTGTATGCTCCTTCGTCTAATTTAAGGGTTATAGCCTCAAATGCAGCCAGTGTTTCCTCCACATCTTCCAGGGAATGGGATGCAGTTGGTATCAATCGCATCATGATTACGTCCTTTGGTACCACCGGATAGATAACCACAGAACAAAAAACATTATGGTTTTCCCTTAAGTCTTTGCTCATGACTGCAGCTTCTCCCACCGAGCCACTAACGATCACCGGTGTAACACAAGACTGTGTGGTCCCGATATTTATGCCACGGGATTTCAAACCGTCCTGCAATGCATTTACAATGCTCCACAACTTCTCCTTATGCTCAGGCTGGGTCCTCAATAATTCCAGTCGCTTCATGGCCCCTATTACGTAGGGCATCGGCAAAGTTTTGGCGAATATTTGAGAACGCGTATTATATTTAAGATATTTAATAATATTCTTATCCCCTCCTATGAATGCGCCAATGGCAGCCATCGATTTGGCAAAAGTGGAAAAATAAAGGTCAATTCCATCCTGGACACCCTGTTCTTCACCTGTACCTGCTCCTGTGGCACCCAAGGTGCCAAAACCATGTGCATCATCTACCAGAAGTCTGAATGAATATTTCTTTTTAAGGGCTACTATTTCCTTTAATTTGCCCTGATTTCCGGACATGCCAAAAACCCCTTCCGTAATTACCAATACCCCTCCACCATTTTCTGAAGCTAGCCGGTTCGCACGACCAAGTTGCTTTTCAAGGTTAGCCATATCATTATGGGGGTATACAAATCTTTTGCCCATATGCATTCTCAAACCATCAATAATACAGGCATGCGATTCAGCGTCATAAACTATTACGTCCTTCCTGTCCGTAAGGGCATCAATTGTGGACATAATTCCTTGATATCCATAGTTTAACAACAACACTGCTTCCTTCTTTATAAAATCGGCAAGTTCTTCCTCCAATTGCTCATGATAGGTGCTGTTGCCTGACATCATACGAGCGCCCATAGGATAGGCCAAACCCCAGTCTGCAGCCGCTTGAGCATCTACTTTTCTTACTTCTGGGTGATTTCCCAGTCCTAAATAATCATTAAGGCTCCAAGTCAATACCTCCCTACCCTGAAATCTCATTCTAGGTTTGATTTCTCCCTCAAGTTTGGGAAATGTGAAGTACCCTTCAGCCAAATGTGACCACCTTCCCAGGGGGCCAAGATCGTTGAGAAGTCTTTCAAATATATCCACCGTTGTTTCTGTTGATTCTAATAATGTGACTAAAAAGTGCTTAATAAAACACACCAAGTTAACACTTACAGCATTCAAAACAAACGGGATGGCCTTTAGTTGATGCCCAATTAGAAGAGTATAAAAATCATATAATAAGATAATTTTATATTATATTGATTGAGTACCAATGTTTTACCGGCTCTTTCTGGATCAAATGATAAATTGTAGTGTCAGGTCAGACGTTTTTAGTTGCAGATCCTCTAGTTTTAAGCAAAAAAAATCGAATATGAGCCTATGACCAGCATAAAAAGGGTTTTAATTGCGAATCGGGGTGAAATAGCGGTACGTGTGATCAGGTCCTTAAAGGAAATGGGCATTTCCACCGTAGCAGTCTACTCAGATGTTGACCGAAACGCCCCTCATGTTTTTTTGGCCGATCAGGCAGCATCATTAGGTGCTGCGCCTTCCACTGAATCATATCTGAATCAAAAGAAAATTTTAGATACTTGCAGTAATTTAAAGATAGATGCCATACATCCCGGATATGGGTTCTTATCAGAAAATGCAGCATTTGCCAGAGCCGTTACCAAAGCTGGAATTACCTTCATAGGGCCTTCCCCAGAGTCAATCGAAATAATGGGTAGTAAGCTAAATGCCAAAGCGGCTGTTTCTGCTTACAATATTCCCATGATCCCGGGTACCTCTGAGCCGGTTATTGAAGGACAAGACGCTCTTGAGCAAGCTGCTCAGATCGGGTTTCCCTTGTTGATAAAAGCCAGTGCTGGCGGCGGAGGAAAAGGCATGCGGTTAGTGGAATCAGCTGATGATTTTTCGTCACAGTTGAAACGGGCAATAAGCGAGGCGACATCGGCATTTGGAGATGGATCGGTATTCCTTGAAAAATTCGTCAGCGCCCCAAGACATATAGAGGTCCAGGTATTAGGCGACCAGCATGGAAATGTAGTTTACTTATTTGAACGGGAATGTTCCATTCAAAGGCGTCATCAAAAGGTAATTGAAGAAGCGCCCTCGATGGCCGTTGACGATAGTCTTCGTAAACAATTGGGGGCCGCAGCGATCCAGGTGGCAAAAGCCGCCGGATATTATGGCGCCGGCACAGTAGAGTTTATGCTTGACCAAAACGGAAATTACTATTTTTTGGAGATGAACACCAGGCTCCAGGTGGAGCATCCGGTGACCGAAATGATTACAGGGATAGACCTGGTAAAGGAACAGGTTAGAATTGCGGAGGGAAATCCTTTGACTTTCCGACAGGAGGACCTCAAAATAAGGGGGCACGCTATTGAAGCCCGGATTTATGCAGAAGATCCGAACAATAACTTCCTGCCGGATGCCGGTACCCTAAACCTTTATCAAACACCACAGGGACCAGGTGTTCGGGTTGATGATGGCTATTATCAGGGCATGGAAGTGTCTATTTATTATGATCCGATGATCGCAAAGCTGATAGTATATGGTAAAGACCGAGCTGAGGCCATTCAAAGAATGATCCGGGCCATAGACGAATATCGAATTAATGGGCTAAGCACCACACTTGAATTCTGCAAGTTTGTAATGAATCACCAGGCTTTCCGTGCCGGGAATTATAACACTAACTTTATACAAGATCATTTCAAGCCAAGTCAACAAGACGGTGTTGATCCCGACTTGCAAAAAATTGCAGCTGCCTTTGCAGCCCAAATTACTGCCACCACACAGAAATCTTTCAAAAACCCACCCAATGCTGAATCTTCGTCAAAAGCCTGGCGTTTGAGAGCAAAAGATCAATAAAGTATGGCAGCAATAAAACCACTGCGCGCCTGGCGTTATAATACGGAGCTGAGTAAGAATATCGAAGCCTACATTTCCCCGCTTTTCGATGTGGTTTCTGACCAGCACCGGGAAATACTATATAAAAATCCATACAACAGCATACATCTTTCGGACCCCAGAGGACCTGGCGCAGTAGAATCTGCAGCAAAAACATTGAATATCTGGAAGAAAACCAAGATCATTGAGCAGGATCATTTGCCCGGAATCTATGTGTACTATCAGTATTTCAATCTACCGGGTAGCCGGGAGCCTTACTGTCGTAAAGGATTCATTTGTTTTATAAAAGCGTATGACTGGGATGAGGGAGTAGTGCTGCGGCACGAGAATACCATCCCTCCGGCAGTGGAGGGAAGAGTAGCTTTGTTAAAAAAGACTGAACTAAACGCCAGCGCCACCCACGGTTTGTATTCAGATCCTTCTTTCCAGTTGGAGCAAATAATGGATGAATGCATGATAGACCCTATTGTGGAAACAGAGGACTATCAAGGGGTGAAAGAGGTGTTGAGTGTAGTACACGATGCCCGGGCAATCAGAAAATTCGTTGAGGTATTACGGGACCAGCAAATAATCCTGGCAGACGGACATCATCGCTATCAGGGGTCAATCAACTACCGAAAATACCGTACTGAGAGAAATCCCCATCATACAGGCACTGAAGGGTACAACTATCATATGATGTTCCTTACAAATATGGAGGCCAAAGACCTGAGAATTATGGCCACACACCGGCTGGTCAAAGGACTACCTGCCATGTCAGAAGAAGCATTTATAGATAGAGCATCAGAGTTTTTTCAGGTAAGCCCTGTTGATGTTCCACTGGATATAAACGAGATTATCCTGGGGAAGAAGGCCACTTTTGGGGCGGTAATGAGAAACCTGACCTTTAAGTTGACCTTAAAATCAGGTCTGGAGAAAAAAATTGATTGGCCATTTCCCGATATAATCAAAGAACTTGATCTGACATTGCTACATTATTACATACTTGAAAAAATATGGGGCATCAAAGGTAAGGATCAAAGAAGCAGTTCGCATATTGTCTACGATCGGAATTTTACGGACTGTGTCACCAGGGTATTGGAAGGAGAATCTCAGATGGCCATCATTACCAATGAGCTCAACATGGAAGATGTAAAGAAAGTCTGTTTTAGCGGATATACACTGCCACAAAAGTCTACTTATTTCTACCCAAAAGCAGTTTGCGGACTATTATTTGGATCTATAAAGGAAGATGAATTTCAACATTCCGATTATCCTGGCTTCTAATTCACCCCGACGGCGGGAGTTGCTTGCCTCCCTGGGAGTAAAATTTGAGGTAAAAAGCGCTTTAGTGAGTGAGGAATATCCTGACAGCCTTTCGCCTCAGGAGGTCCCGGAATTCCTGGCAAAGCAAAAAGCCCAGGCAGTAGCATGTACTGAAATGAAAGCGCTGATTATCGCGGCCGATACGGTGGTGATTTTAGGAAATACCATACTGGGAAAGCCCAAAAATCAGTTGGAGGCTGGGAATTTTCTTAGGCAATTGTCGGGTCGCAAGCACCAGGTTGTTACGGGTGTATGCATAAAATACCAAGATAGACTATCACTCTTTAGGGATATTACCGAGGTGACTTTTGGGGACCTGACAGCATGGGAGATCGATCACTATCTGGAAGAATACCAACCCCTGGACAAAGCTGGCGCCTATGGTATTCAGGAATGGATTGGGATGATTGGCGTTACCAGAATTGAGGGCTCCTATTTCAATGTGGTGGGTCTGCCGGTGCAGAGGTTGTATAAGGAGTTGAAGGAATTCTATTGAAACAGCATTATCACCACAATCCTAATTGACTTTTAGCTTTGCGAATGTTCAATTAAAACCACATATTTGAGCAATACATACTAATTCGCCCTGTGGCACTAAAGTTTGAATCATGATTAAAAAACCAAAACCAAATATTGGCTTATTTACGGTTGCTATGCTTTTAATTCTGATAGGATTCGCGGGATGTTCACAGCCGGAGAAAAAAAGAAAACCAAATATAATTTATATTCTTGCCGATGACCTGGGTTATGGGGAATTGGGCAGCTACGGCCAGCAATTGATTGAAACGCCAAATCTTGATAACCTGGCTGCCAATGGTATGCGCTTTACCCAGCACTACGCTGGAGCGCCTGTATGCGCACCATCGAGATGCGTATTACTAACAGGCCAGCATGCCGGTCATGCTTATATCCGAAGTAATGACGAATGGGCTTCACGTGGTGATGTCTGGGATTTTGCCAAAGCAGTAGAAGACCCTAACCTCGAAGGACAAATACCCATACCAAGTAGTATTCCGACTATTGGGAGCGTACTTCAAAAGGCTGGTTACAAGACTGCCATAGTGGGTAAATGGGGACTTGGAGCGCCGCTCACTGACGGAATTCCAAACAACCGGGGATTCGATTTCTTTTTTGGCTACAATTGTCAGCGTCAGGCCCATACACTATATCCAAAGCACTTGTGGAAAAACAAGCAGAAAGTTTGGTTGGAAAATGATCTTGTGGTGCCCAAAACCAAACTAGATAGCGCTGCTGACCCGTACAGACTGGCGAGTTATTCAAAGTTCTTTCAAAAAGACTATGCTCCGAAGTTAATGCAAGATGAAGTTTTGGGATTTATCGAGCAGAATAAGGACAATCCGTTTTTCCTATACTACGCCACACCTTTGACGCACGCTCCACTGCAAATTCCCCAGGAGTATATTGATAGATATGTTGAAAAATTCGGTGAGGAAGAACCCTACCTGGGCAGTATGGGATATTTTCCAAATAGATATCCCAGGGCGGCCTATGCGGCAATGGTGAGTTACCTGGACCAACAAGTAGGCGAAATTGTTGAAAAACTAAAAGACCTGGGGTTATATGAAAATACCTTAATTATCTTCACCAGTGACAATGGTCCTACCTACAATGGGGGTACTGACTCCCGATTTTTTAATAGTGCCAAACCGTTTAAAAGCGAACAAGGATGGGGCAAAGGTTTCACACATGAAGGAGGTATTCGTGTGCCTATGATTGCCAGTTGGGAAGGTAAAATAGCTCCCGGATCAACCAGTGATCTTATCTCCGCATTTTGGGATGTAATGCCCACATTAGCAGAAATAGCAGGTGTCGAAGCACCAACTGCTATTGATGGTATTAGCTTTTTGCCTGAACTGTTAGGACAGAACAGACAGAAGCAGCATGAATTTCTGTATTGGGAATTTCCATCTTACCAGGGCCAACAGGCAGTAAGATTAGGGGACTGGAAAGGCATAAGGAAAAATATATTTGAAGGAAATATGGAAATAGAATTATATAACCTGAAAAATGATCCTACTGAACAGCAAAATGTTGCTTCAGCTAACCCGGAAGTAGTAAAGCAAATAGCACAAATCATGAAGCAAGAACACACCGCTCCGGAAATTGAAAAATTTAAAATTGAACAGTTAGGCGATTAAATAACGATACTCCGATTTTTTGTGTTTAAGTAAGGGCTCTATCTGTCCCATAGTAGGTGAGGTTGATAAAAGTCTCACAGAATTGAAAATCGTGTCACGCACAACTTTCGAATAAGAAATGCCTTGCTCCTCTTTAATAAACCTTAATGAATTCTCTAGTTGTGAAGTTGCTCTATGGGAACCAGCTCGTGGCACTCTGAACCAGATGGAATTATTTTACTAAGATCAGAGCTTACAGTCTCAATAACTAGTACTGCCTTGTGTATGCTGGGTTATCATGTATTTCATCAATTCTCCAATTTGAGTTGCTCGCTGAACAGCCTCGTCAGCTTTTTGGCCACTGAAGTTTTCCTTTATTGTAGTTTCCCAAAGTTCCAGCCATCTTTCAAAGTGCTTTGGGCTCATGGGCTCTTTCTGATTCAATGCTATATGCTTCACCATCGGATTGCCTTTGTACTTCATTTTTCCCAGTAATGTAGTTTCCCAGAAGTCGTACATTATTGGCATATGTTTGTCCCAATCTATTTTAATGACCTCGGTAAAGAAAAAGCCAATTAAATCATCAGTAATGACTCGTTTATAGAATTTGTCAATTAGAAATTCGATATCTTTTCGATGCTGAATGTCTTTCAAATTTTTTACACCCCGTTTAATTCAAAGAAAGAACTATATAGTATTATATATAGCTTACTATATAGTTTATCAAAGCGCTTTAATTTTCCGATTCTCCACCAAAAACCAGGTCTGTACTGCTATAGCTATCCCCATAACGGTCAGCTAGGGTGGCTACTTGCTTTAGGGCATCCTTGAATTGTTCTACCGTCAGTTCCTGCAGTGGATGGGTAAAGGATGACCAAAGGAAACCCTGATAAAGGCTATATTTTGCGTCCAATGCCCGGTCAAAGTTAGCCTCCAGCAAGATTTTCAGGTCTTCAGTGTCCAGGTTTTCCTCCTCTATGATGGGAGTCATTACCCTCATTCTATTAGCGGCCTCATCGGTAATAACAAACAATTCCCTCTGCATGAAAACCATTTTCCATTTCCCCGGCACATCCTCACTGCCTGGTATTCGATCTACCTGTTCCGATACCCGGTAGAGTATTTTTTCCAGCTTGGAATTGGTCATTTTATCGAATGCTGATTGGGCCTGGCCCAGGTAGGTGGACATTAAAATTAAACCAGAAATAAGCACCATTGGGTATTTCATAAATCAGGTCTATTAGTTGAATCAAGGTAACAAAAATAGCCCTCACCGGGGCTATATTATTTGCTTTTAAATTCAATTGTCTACCACGGTCAATCCCTTGCTGGTTAGATTTATTGGCATTAATTAAAATTCGATGGGGTTCCCCTGATAAAAATCGAGAATTTTTGTCTTGAATATGTAATCATATTTACTTCTTACTAAATTCGATTTGGCACTAAACAGGTTATTTTGAGCAACCTGGTAGTCCACGAAATTTACCGCTCCCAGATTATATCTTTTTTCAGTGACTCTAAAGCTTTCCTCCAGGGCTTCAACCTGTTTTTGTGAGGCTTCTAACGCCTTAGAAGACGCCATGGCATCATTATAGGCAGTTTCGATGATTTGTCTCAATCGATTTCTTACTTCAAGGGCATTTATTTCCGCTTGTGCACGGTTAATAGATGCTCGCTGCATTCCCGAACGGGCTACCAAACCATTAAAAATGGGTACTGATATTGAGAAATTCAATGACCTGCTGAAGTTATCGCTAAATTGATCCCCCACCCCATTGTCTACATCAATGAAATTCGGGTTAGGTGTGTATAAAGTAATTGGTTGTGTTGGATCTCCTGTAAGAAATCCTGCATCGGGTATTTCACCCGGAGGACCAAAAGTACCATCACGTTTTCTGAATGGATCAAGAGCATCAGAATAGTTGGTAAACATGCTGTACCCCAGGTTCAATGAAGGATATAAAGCGCCTTTCGCAATTTTTTCTCCAATTATTGAACTCTGAACATCGAGGTCAGCACTTTTGATCTCAGGTTGCATGAGTTCTGCGGTTTGATAAATATCCGTGGCGGTTAAGGCCAGAAAACTGTAATCTTCCGCCTCCATTTCAGGCACCACCACCTCCAACTCTTCATTAGCTGGCATCTGCATCACCTGTTTCAAGTTCAACAACGCCAGTTCCAAGCTGTTTTCAGCATGGATTACCTCCAATTCATTACTGGCCTTTTGGGATTGCAAGTCCAGTAACTCTGAAATTGCCAATGAACCAGCTTCTACCAGTTTTTCGGTACGACCCAGTTGTTGAGTAGTAGTGCCCAGTTGTAACTCGGCGGTTTCCAATAATTCCTGATTGAATATCACATTAGTGTAAAAGGTAACTACATTCAGTATCACGTCATTTCTCGCGTCTTCCAGATCACTAACGCTAGCTTCCAAATCCAGCTTGTTCTGTTTGATGGTATTCAACTTCTGTAATCCTCCGAATACGGTTACCGAGCTGCCACTTTGAATCCCCACGGATTGAATTTTTTGTGAAGTAAAAAGATTGGTGGTAGGGTCAATAGACCGCCCCCAGTTGATCCCATACCCACCGCCGAAATTAAAAGTTGGGAACATGTTGGCTTTGGACTGTTTTAAATTGACTTCGTCCATCTCTACATCCAACTCGCCCCTTTTCACTGAAAGGTTATTTTCCAGGGCGTAGTCCAGACATTCACTGTAAGTCCACACTCTATCCTGTGCTGAAATGTCTAATAAGGAAAAGAATAGAAATACTAAAATGTAAAATATTTTTATATGATTCATGATTCATAGGTCAATATCGGGGATGTAAATAATGTCTTGCACCCAGTTCAGTGATTTTAGGTATTCCAGGGTAATCGGTTTCAATCCGGAGTCCATCTCAATTATGTGACAGGCCTCATCATGTTTGCCTTTTCTGGACACCGTCATGGTGGCGATATTACAATCATCATGGGTAAGCACATTTGAAATAAAGGCAATTGTGCCTCTGACGTCTTTGGCAGTAATAATAAGCGTATGTGACCGGGCGCTGAAGTTAGCGCTGTACCCATTTACCTCGGAAATATTTATCACGCCTCCTCCCAGACTTTCTCCCAGTACCTCTACGGACCCATCGGATGATTGAAGGTTCAATCGAATGGTATTGGGATGGAACAGAGAAGCGTTCCCAACCGGTTTGAACTGGTATTTTAGCCCTGCTTTTTCCGCGTGATCAAAAGAATTTTTAATACGCTTATCATCGGTTTTAAAATCCAATAATCCGGCAACCGCCGCCCTGTCGCTACCGTGACCCTGGTAAGTCCTGGCAAATGAATTGTAAAATGTTATCAATGCAGACCGGGGTTTGCCCTTTAGTAGTCGCGTAGCTACCCTGGCTATTCGCACTACTCCTGCAGTATGTGAACTAGAAGGACCGATCATCACCGGTCCGATCATATCAAAAATGCTACTACGTTGCGCCATGTCGTCATAAATGGAAACTAAATTTAGCTAAATACCAGGGAGTTAAAAAAGATGATATTACCGACGGTAATATAACTACACCAACATAAAATCAGGGGGATTGGTGACACAAATTTACAATCAGGAGAAGATGAGCCAGGATGAGAAGCTACGGTCCCCATAGCCATGCGGGATCGTTACTGGTCCGGGGGTCACTAAGAACATTAAAAACCCGGGTTAAAAAAAAGCCCTGTAACACATGCTACAGGGCTTCAGGGCTAAACTACTACCTACTAGTTTGTAAGTTTGTGTTTATAGTGTTCCAGATAAAGGACCGTTGATATTGATGTCAGTATAAATAGCAAGGCCACCACCGCTATATTACTCCCCATATGCTCCCAAGTCCCCTGGAGGGCGCTTACTCCGGATACTACATAGAAGGCAAAACCGGCCAAAACTCCGAACAAGACGATTGCAAATAAGAGCAAACCGTTCTCAAGGGCCAATAATTTCCTTCGTCGCTGTAGTTTCTGTTCTTTTAAAAGTTTGTGCAATATTTGCTTTTCCGTGGTCAGGGAATCAACCTTAGAAGATACATTTGGCATGGTATCCATTGATAGGTTCTTTACCAACTCCTTTAATTCCTGATTTCGTACTTGTATTTCATTTTCAATTAAGGCAATCATTGTTATATAAGTTATATTTATTATTGAAATAGTTAAATATAATTATTTGTTGGTATATACCCCACCTGCTTAAAAAGTAACCACTTGGGGTACGATACCTCTGATGTAAGAAATATTTCAGTTTTACACAGTTTTAACCAAAATGGTGATAAATAGCCATTTGCAGAGCTTATATTACCCTGCTTGGCATCCGCCTGATGTAAAAATTGCAAGAAAAGTATACAAAATGAAAAATTTCTTACTTCCAATTCCGGGTTAAACTGCTATTTCAGCCTTTATTCCAGGATGTGGTTCATACCCTGCCAAACTAAAGTCAGAATATCGGAAAGCAAACAAGTCCCTGACATCGGGATTAAGGCGCATGGTGGGAAGAGGTCGAAATTCCCTTGACAGTTGCAACTTTGCCTGCTCCAGGTGGTTGGTGTACAGATGTGCGTCCCCCAATGTGTGTACAAAAGTTCCAGGTTTAAGATCACACACATGGGCTACCATCATGGTTAACAAAGCATAAGAGGCAATATTAAATGGCACACCTAAGAAAACATCCGCACTGCGCTGATAAAGCTGGCAAGATAAAGATCCTCCGGCTACATAAAATTGGAAAAATGCATGGCAGGGAGGCAAAGCCATACGCTCGATGTCTCCTACATTCCATGCACTTACAATGATGCGACGTGAATCCGGGTGGTGCTTTATCTGATCAAGCACCTGGTTGATCTGATCAACAGTTTGGCCATCGGATTTCTGCCAACTTCGCCATTGGTGGCCATAGACAGGTCCAAGGTTACCTTCTTGATTGGCCCACTCATTCCAAATATTCACCCCATTTTCCTTCAAATACTTTATATTAGTATCACCGCTCAGAAACCACAACAGCTCATGAATAATGGACTTCAGGTGGACCTTTTTTGTAGTAACCAGTGGAAAGCCCTGACCCAAATGGTATCTCATCTGATATCCAAAAATACTTAGGGTTCCGGTGCCGGTGCGGTCCTCTTTTTGCACACCGTGGTCCAGGATGTCGGTCATTAACTGATGATACTGTTTCATTGGTGATGATTTGTCTGTAAAAATAAGACGGCTGGTTCAAAAATACCTGAAGCTCGTAAAATAAATTTACTCTGGCTAATCCTTTTTATACTATCTTCCGATCTCAAAACCAAAGCTTGAAAAATCCTAAAGGGTTTAACCCGGTTTAACTATGGAGCATGTATAAATCCCTGGCAAAACTAACCCTACTGGTAATTCTGCTGGTTAGTATTTTGGCAGCCATCTCCAGTTCCCGGGTTTCATTTGACTACGACTTTGAAAAATTCTTTCCCCTGGGGGATGGGGACCTTGATTATTTTCTTGAATTCCGTCAACAGTTTGAAAATGACAATGATTTTCTTTTGATCGGGTTTGAAAATAAAGAAGGGATTTTTCGTGAAAATTTCCTGTCCCGAATTGATTCATTGACGAACTACCTTAGGTTACTTCCTCAGGTTGATCAGGTATTGTCACCCACCAATATCTCCAGAATAGTATACGGTCCAATGGGATGGCTGCCCATTCCCTACCTGCACTTAAGTGAACCCCATCGTTTAGTTGAGGATAGCATTAATATTTATGAACAGCAGGATCTGGTGGGACAGTTATTCTCAAGCGACGGGAAAGCCATCTGTATGTTGGTCAAACACCGGCAAAGGATTAAAAGAGCGGGAGCCGATAGCCTCATGAACGGTCTAAAACACCAATTAAAGGCTCTGGGTCTGCCTCCCCCGCACCTTGCCGGAAAAACGCTGGCACAACCTGTATACCTGGATCTAATACAGCAAGAAATGACCATTTTCATGGTTGCTTCCCTGGTTCTAATCGTATTGTTCTTAGCAATAACTTACCGGGCGCTATGGGCAATCCTGGTACCCTTGCTGGTGGTGACCCTGGCAGGGACCTGGACTTTGGGATTTATGACCCTGGTAGGAAAACCATTGGACTTAATGATGGTGCTATTACCAACCATCATTTTCGTAGTAGGTATGTCCGACGTGGTTCATATACTCACCCGCTATATCGAAGAGCTCCGGTTAGGGCATTCCCGGATTGCCGCCCTAACTACTACTTTTAAAGAAGTGGGAATTGCCACTTTCCTGACATCTTTAACTACGGGTATTGGATTTTTAACGCTGATGATCAGCAATATCGGACCCATCAGGGACTTTGGCCTGTTCACGGCAATTGGAGTATTTATCGCCTATGTACTGGCATTTACACTAATGCCCTCCATCTTAATATTTCTTCCCAGGCCAAAGATTGTAGAGAACATTCAGGTCAAAAAACAATGGAGATGGCTCCTCAGTAAAAGCATGACATGGACCTTAAGGAACAGTAAAACCGTTCTGTATGGCTCCATAATGCTACTCATACTGGCGGTATTGGGAATACTAAAGCTTGAGGTCAACACCTTCCTAATTGATGACTTGCCACGGTCGCATCCCCTGAAAGCAGATTTTATGTTTTTCGATGAGCATTTTGGTGGCTCCAGACCATTTGAAATGGCCATTCATGTTGGGAGCCATGATTTTACTGTTTTTGATTACCCTGTACTAAAGGAGATGGAAAAAGTGGAAAATTACTTGATGCAATACTATGGTACCTCTGCCTTAACCTCTCCGGTAAAAATTATCAAAACCACCAATCAGGCGGTGAATGGGGGATCGAAGCGCTTCCATGAGATACCGGATTCTCTGGAACTGGATAAACTAGGACGTTTCACTAAGCAAATCCAACGCTTGCCATATTTTAGCAACATGGTAAGCGAAGATCAAAAGTCCTCGCGGTTTACCGGGCGCATGGGCGATATAGGCAGCAACATTACTACAGCAAGAACCGCGGCTCTTAGATCCTTTATAAATTCCTCTATTGATACTTCCATGGTCAATTTCAGGGTTACCGGGACTTCATTGTTAATTGACAAAAGCAATGGGTACCTGGTTAATAATATGCTCGCCGGGCTGGCCATCGCCTTTGGCGTGGTTGCCCTGATCGCAGGACTTATGTTTAGGTCATGGCGGATGATATTAATCACTCTGGTGCCAAATGTAATCCCGTTGCTGATGGTAGCAGGGATTATGGGGGCGCTGGATATCACCCTGAAATTGAGTACCAGTGTAATCTTTACGGTAGCATTTGGTATCGCGGTTGATGATACCATTCACTTTATTAGTAAATTTAAAATGGAGTTGGCTAAAGGAAAATCAAAATTGTATGCCATAAAACGAACTTATTTTTCCACAGGAAAAGCCATTATTATTACCACACTAATATTAATCAGTGGATTCCTGACATTGTTAATGTCCTCCTTTGGCGGCACCTATTACATTGGTCTCTTTGTGGGACTAACATTGGTCTTTGCATTGATTATAGATCTTACTTTGTTGCCCACGCTTATATTGTTATTTTACAAGCCGAGAGGGAGCAGGGGAACAGGGGAACAATTGAATAATTGAACATTGGAATTAGAGCATTAGAATGAAGAGGAATTATTTGATGGTGGCTTTAGTACTAGTGACATTTTTTGTCATTTCCTTTTTAACAAATATAATAGGCCCCTTAATACCCGATATAATTCAGGATTTTGGTATTAGCCAAACCCTGGCGGGGTTATTGATCTCCTCCTTTTTTATTGCCTATGGCGTCATGTCTATCCCGGCCGGCATTCTGGTAGAAAAATGGGGAGAGAAAACAGTAATGATGCTTGCTTTTAGTGTGGCCAGTATTAGTGCCTTTCTATTCGCATTGGCTCCAAACTATCACATCTATGCAATATCACTGTTTGTAATAGGTTGCGGGATGGCTATGCTTCAGGTGTCGATAAACCCATTATTGAGGGTAGCCGGTGGAGAGGAGCATTTCGCCTTTAATTCAGTACTGGGACAGCTCTTTTTCGGATTAGCCTCTTTTTTAAGTCCCCTGGCCTACTCCTATCTGGTGAAAAATTTATCAAACGAATCAAGCTCTTCATTCTTTAAGGTACTCAGTTCCATGTTGCCTGAAGGGTTACCATGGATCTCCCTCTACTGGTTGTTTGGGCTGATATCGCTGATCATGGTGGTGGTTTTACTGTTTATTAAGTTTCCCAAAGTGACCTTACAGGAAGACGAAAAAGTAGGTGCCTGGCAAACGCATATTGATCTTTTAAAGAAGCCTATAACCATACTTTATTTCTTAAGTGTGTTTGCCTATGTTGGCACAGAACAGGGGGTTGCCAATTGGATCTCACAGTTTCTCTTGACCTATCATCAATATGATCCACAAACTGTCGGCGCCAGCACGGTGTCCTGGTTTTGGGGCCTCATGACCGCAGGTGCCGTAATTGGACTAGTGCTGTTAAAATTTGTTGATAGTCGCAAAGTGCTTATTGGTTTTAGCGCTGCCGCTATGCTCAGTTTGACCGTAGCCTTGTTTTCTACCGGCCCGGTGGCCTTAATAGCCTTTCCTTTGGTAGGATTCTTTGCCTCGGTAATGTGGTCAATAATCATTTCACTGGCTTTAAACTCGGTGAGCAGCCACCATGGCTCATTCTCAGGGATCTTAGTCACCGGAATTGCCGGAGGCGCCGTCATACCGTTGATCGTAGGTTGGATAGGAGACCTGGTAGAATTACGAATTGGCATGCTCTTTCTGTACATAACGCTTGGCTATATGCTCAGCATCGGATTTTGGGCGAAACCATTGATAAATAATCAAACGGTTGGTTCAGCCAAATAACGTCACCTAATTTAATAATATTTCTTTCGTAGCCCCAAGCTACAGAAAGCTGCACAGTAATTATTGCAGCTGCCTGTTCTACTGTTCTACTGCACTACTGCTCTACTGTTCTACTGTTCTGCTGTTCTACTGCTCTGCTGTTCTACTGTTCCCCTATTCCCCTTGCTCCCCATCGGCATTACTATCCAAAGAACAATGTAAACAATGGTCCCTGGAAATGCAGCACTTAAAACGGAAACAATCACATAAAGCAGGCGAACCAACAAACGGTCCCACCCCAGGTATTCTGCTATTCCCCCGCAAACTCCGCCTAAAATTCTGTGGTGAGATCTGTGTAATTTTGTCTGACTCATATACGTAAAATAATTATTCGTTTAGAAACTGTCCAATCTCATGCCAATACCTTACCTTCCTGATTGTCTGTTAATTATCAATCGTAAATTTACTCAACTGCCCGATTATGGTACAGAATTTGTTCGTTTTCGGACGTGCCTGCGAATTAGTCTAAACATGTAAATGCCCTAGTGACCCTTCGGAACACTTGAACTAGTTGGGATTAATATTAATGGTAGTAACTGAATATTCAATCTAAAGTATCAGACTACCGGCAAAATCATCTATTTTTGCAACCAGTTTTTAGACAAGCAACCGCATTCATCAGATGAGTGAATACAAGTTTCAGGAAATAGAAAAAAAGTGGCAAAAATACTGGCAGGAAAACGGTGTGTTTAAGACTGCAGAAGTCTCCGGGAAACCCAAATACTATGTTTTAGACATGTTCCCATATCCATCGGGAGCTGGTTTGCACGTGGGACACCCACTGGGTTATATAGCCACCGATATTATCGCCCGCTACAAACGCGCCAAGGGCTTCAACGTACTCCACCCCATGGGATTTGATTCATTTGGCTTACCTGCTGAACAATATGCCATCAAAACCGGTCAACACCCGGCAAAAACCACCGAGACCAACATCAACCGTTTTAAACAGCAACTGGAAGTATTGGGGTTTTCTTATGACTGGGACCGGGAAGTGAAGACCAGCGATCCAAATTATTATCGCTGGACACAATGGATATTTCTAAAGTTTTTTAATAGCTATTTTGACCAAGATCAACAAAAAGCCCGAGATATAAGCACATTGGAAATACCATCAGGGCTAACAGAAAAAAAGCAACTAGAATTTGTCAACCAACACCGATTGGCCTATCAGGCGAAAATAGCGGTCAACTGGTGCCCCGCCTTGGGAACGGTATTGGCCAACGAAGAGGTTGTGGGCGGTGTAAGTGAACGTGGTGGATACCCCGTCATTCGCAAACCGATGAGGCAATGGATGTTGCGCATCACTTCATATGCTGACAGGCTATTAGAAGGTCTGGATAACCTGGAATGGCCAGAGTCAATCAAAGCCTCGCAACGGAACTGGATCGGCCGCTCATTCGGAGCAGACATTAAATTCGAAATAAGCGAAACTGCTGAGTCTATTACTGTTTATACCACCCGGCCCGATACCATATATGGTGTAACCTACATGGTACTGGCACCCGAGCATCAGTTAGTGCAACTTATCACTAAGGCAGAACAGCAATCCAAAGTCGATGAATACCTGGAGCAAGCCAGTAAAAAAAGTGACCTGGAACGTACTGACCTGGATAAAACCAAAACTGGGGTGTTTTCAGGAGCTTATGCTTTGAATCCTATTACTCAAGAGAAAATACCCATTTGGATTTCAGATTATGTATTAATTTCATATGGTACCGGCGCGGTAATGGCGGTTCCTGGAGGGGATCAACGGGACTTTGAATTTGCTAAAGCGTTCGACCTGCCAATCGTTCCGGTAGTTGCCGAAAAGGGCGGCCAGGAAAATCTGGAAGAAGCCTATACCGGACATGGTACCATGATCAACTCAGGGGAGTATAATGGATTGCATAGCAAGGAATTTACCAGGATCATCATTGAGAGAATTGAAAAGGAAGGTGTTGGCAAGGCTGCGGTGAATTACAAATTAAGGGACTGGGTTTTTACCCGTCAAAGATACTGGGGTGAACCGATCCCGCTAATACATACTGAGAACAACGGTGTGGTGGCTGTCCCCGAGGAACAACTACCGGTGATTTTGCCGGAGGTTGAAGATTACCTGCCCACCCAGGATGGTGAGAGTCCTCTGGCAAAAGTCGATGACTGGGTAAACACCAGCTCACCTATTGATGGCTCACCCGCCAAACGCGAGACCAATACCATGCCTCAATGGGCAGGTTCCTGTTGGTATTATTTGCGTTTTACGGATCCTGAAAATCACCAGGTGTTTGCAGATAACAAAAAGTTGGCAAAATGGAGTCCGGTAGATCTGTATGTAGGTGGAGCGGAACATGCAGTGTTACATTTGCTATATGCCCGTTTTTGGCACAAAGTGCTGTTTGACTTGGGGTACGTTCCTACCAATGAGCCCTTTCAGAAACTGGTGAATCAGGGAATGATCCAGGGGCGTTCGAATTTTGCCTACCGGGTACAAGACACCAATACGTTCGTTTCATATAACCTGAGAAAAGAATACCCAACCAGCGCCATACACGTAGATATAGAACTGTGCAGCAATGATGTGCTGGATATAGCAGCTTTCAAAAAATGGCAGCCGGACCTTAATGATGCAGAATTCATCCTGGAAGACGGTAAATATATCTGTGGCAGTGAAGTTGAAAAGATGTCCAAGTCAAAGTTGAATGTAGTCAGCCCTGACGAAATAGTTGACAAATATGGAGCTGACACTTTGCGGATGTACGAGATGTTCCTTGGGCCTTTGGAACAGGGAAAACCATGGAGTACCCACGGTATTGATGGAGTTTTTAGGTTTTTAAGGAAATTCTGGAACCTGTTTTACGATGAAGCTGGCAACCCCGCGGTAGAAGATTCCGAAGCCATTGCTGATGAACTTAAAATCACCCACCGAACCATTAAGAAGGTGGCCGAGGACATCGAACGACTTTCATTAAATACCTGCGTTAGTTCACTGATGATCTGTGTAAATGAGTTGACCGCTCTGAAGTGCCGGAAAAAAGCCATACTACAGCCTCTGGTTTTAGTAATTGCCCCCTTTGCCCCTCATTTGGCAGAGGAACTTTGGCAACTATTGGGTAATGATACCAGTGTGAGTCTGGCAAGTTTTCCCGAATACCAAGAAGAGTATCTAAAAGAAGACACTTATGAATATCCAGTTTCAGTAAATGGTAAAATGCGGACCAAGATGGAGTTCGCGATGGACCTGGATGTTGAAGAAATCGAAAAACAGGTCTTAGCAGCAGATGTCATTAAAAAATGGGTAGGTGATAAAACTCCCAAGAAGGTGATTGTGGTGCCTGGAAAGATTGTGAACGTGGTGGTTTAGTAGGGTGTTAGGGTGTTAGGGTGTTAGGGATTAAAATTATAGATAACAAAGCAAAATATTACCAATGAAAATCGACAAAAACACAACAATCGGATGGGTGGGCACAGGGGTTATGGGTGCTTCTATGGTATCACATCTTCATAAAGCTGGATACCAGTGCATTGTATACAACCGTACCAAAGAAAAAGCCGCTAATTTGTTGGAACAAGGAATAGCATGGGCCGATAGTGCTGGCGAAGTTGCTGCTCAAGCTGATGTCATTTTCACTATCGTGGGTTTCCCGAAAGATGTCAGGGAAGTATATCTCGGCGAACAAGGTATTATTAATTCAGCCAGAGAAGGCTCCGTTTTGGTTGATATGACCACTACTGAACCCAGTCTGGCAGTTGAAATCTATGAAGCGGCGAAAGCCAAGAATATCCAGTCCATCGATGCCCCTGTTTCCGGTGGTGATGTTGGAGCAAAAAACGCGGGTCTTTCCATTATGGTAGGCGGTGATAAGGATGCAGTTGACGACATAATGCCACTATTCGAGTTAATGGGTAAAAATATTGTTTATCAAGGTGCAGCTGGCTCAGGTCAACACACCAAGATGTGCAACCAGATTACTATTGCCGGCACCATGATAGGGGTTTGCGAAGCATTGCTCTACGGGCATAAAGCGGGCCTTGATTTAACTACTATGCTTTCTTCCATTAGCGGAGGAGCGGCCAGTTGTTGGACCCTGAACAACCTAGCCCCAAGAATGGTTAATCGAAATTTTGATCCCGGTTTCTATGTGGAGCATTTTATTAAAGATATGAGCATTGCCCTAAAAGAAGGTGAGGCGATGGGGCTCTCACTCCCCGGATTGGGTTTGGTAAAACAACTCTATTTGGCCGTTCAAGCGCAAGGTCATGGTAAAATGGGCACTCATGCGCTGATGCTGGCGTTGGAAAAAATGTCGGGACAGAGTTATTAATCGGTTATATAAATTCATTGCTAATGCCCAAGTTACTTATGGGCCCCGGGTTCCGATCTGAGGTCTGAGATCTGAGGTCTGAGATCTGAGACCTGAGATCCTTTGGACTATTCTTCTAACTCTATGCTATCACCTTTTTTCTTCTTTTTGCCAAAGCCAAACTTGATCTTCTTTTTCTCTTTAGGCTTGTCGTCTTTGACTTTTTTCTTCCTGGATGGTTTTTCATCAGATGGCCAAGTGGTTATACCACGGTCCTTTTCAAAGTCATCAAGGTCCATCACTTTGGGTTGTTTGGCCCTTTCAATTTCCTCCTCTTTTTCCTTTTCAATCTGCTCCTGTTGGCGAAATTCCTTCTTACTTAATTCTTCCTCCTGAGGTTCGCCAAGCTCCTCTTCAAACCCAATATTTAAGCTGTCTGTGTGCTCCACTTCTTTCTTCCAGAACTTCCATTTCTTCTTTTTCTTAATTTCCGGTTCCTCAAGGACCTCCTCTTCTTCCATCAATTCAGTCTCCCTATTGCTTGGTTCCTCCGGCATTGGCAAGAATTGTCCGAAATGCCTCATGTAATATATCTGATCAATGTTGTAATGATTGACCGGTCTTTCTCCCTCATTGATCAATTGGTCCATGTCTTCCTGTGAAAGGTCCTGCTCTGCCAGTAACAGGGTGTCAAGCGGTTCTACTTGTGGGAAAATGGTCTCCATTTTTACGGTCAGCATTTCGTCCCGTTTCTTTTTGTATTTGATACTTTTGATTACCCCGTATTTGTTTTTCTTAACTTCGAAATCATCCCGTGGCAAAGTGTCCTCATTGAATAGAGAAAATTTCAGATGGCGTGTTGGCTGGTCTAGAATATAAGAGCTTTCAAAGGAAGGGCAAATGTAGTTACTCTTACATGAGAATATTGTGGCCACTGAAAACAAGGCCATAGTTATAAGAAGAGGATTTCTCATCTAACTTCGGAGCAACTGATCACCATTCACATCATAGGTGATGTGTCCTTTTGAGACACACACCTGTTTAACACTCGTGCACTAATAACAAATATTGTTCAAAAATATTGCTAACAGCCTCCAAATGAAAGCTTAATGGCCATTAAATCTTACATGGTGCAGACTGCCAGCCATTTATGAACATTTCCAGGTTCTGGTCCATTAATTACTTATAAAAGTATTTAATTATTGAAAGATATTATATAACTTAATGACGACAGCTATGGAACCTGATTTTCTAGAACAGAATTTCTGACCAAGGTACCAAAACTCTAAAGCCAAACCGATGAAAAGAGGGATTTTGACGCTGTCGATAGCTGTTGCCGGCACACTTTACCTTTCCTTACAATCAAATAATTACGATGTCACTCCCCGGGAGAAATTGAGCCCAATTATTAATAGTGAGTACCAGGAAGTTAGGCCCTTGATCACGGCTGACGGTATGACCTTGTACTTCAGTCGTCGTTATCATCCTGAAAATCAGGGCGGGTCCCGGGATGTCCAGGATATATGGGTTTCACAGGTCATCGATGGGGTATGGTCGCCGCCCCAAAATTTAGGAGCGCCTATTAACAACAAAAAAGCAAACACTCTATGCTCGATCACTGTTGATGGCAGCTATATTATGTTGCTCGATGGTTACAAAAGAGTTAAAACCCCGTTGGCACAGGCCTATGATTCCCCGGCAGGCTGGAGAGCCCCCGGAGATGTGAGCATACTGGACTTTGCCAATTTGAGCTCTTACTATGATTTTTACTATAACGAACAATCGAGGGCGCTGCTTATGGCCATTGATGATGGCCGGGGAAGCGGAAAACAAGACCTGCATGTTTCATTTCAGCAGAAAGATGGAAGTTATTCAAGGCCCAGAAATCTGGGAAAGGTAGTAAATAGTAGTAAGGCGGATTTTGCTCCTTTTCTGGCAGCGGACGGAAAGACCTTATATTTTGCAAGTTTTGGCCATGAAGGACTTGGTGGAAGTGACCTGTATGTTACCCAGAGGTTAGATGACAGTTGGAAGCGGTGGTCAGAGCCAAAAAACCTGGGCCCGGGTATAAATTCGGAGCAGGATGAAAATTATCTGTCTGTAACCGGAGATTTTTCCTACATATATTTTGAAAGTTACCCTGAAGGATCAAAAGAAAAGGATATATACCGGGCACCTCTGCCACGTCAGTTTCATCCTCAAAACATTGTCCCCAAGGAAGAAGTGCCAACCAGTGAATTAGTAGTCACCAACTTTGAACCAAAACCAGTTAAATTAGCGCAGTATTCTACGCCACAAATTGACCAGGTTGATTTCTCGACCAAACGAAACCAAGGAAAGCCAGAGACGCCCTATTTTGGCAATCTGTCCACCAGGCAGTATTTTCAGGATGGACAGGTCAAATCGAAAGTATTAAACAATGCTTACTTTTCTACCAACAGTTACCAACTTTCCCCGGAGTACCTATCAAAACTTAAAGAGATTGCAAATATTCTCCTTAGTAACCCAGCTATGGATATCCAGCTTGAGGGTCATGCTGACAGTCAGGGTTCAAATAAAACCAATCTAAGGATCTCCTATCTGAGAGCCCAGGCCACCGCCCATTTCCTAATTGATCAGGGGATATTGGGACATCGACTCCAGGTAATTGGAAACGGGGAAGAAGAACCTCTTGCCAGCAACGATGACGAAAAAGAAGGTCGCGAATTGAATAGAAGAGTTGAGATTACGATTATCAACTCAGCAGGAGCAAGTAGGGATTAGAGAGCAGTGGAGCAGTGGAGCAGTGGAGCAATTGAACATTTGAACATTTGAACATTTGAGCATTTGAACATTTGAACAATTGAACAATTAACTGGGAACATTCAATCCTTCAATCCTTGCAGAGAAGTCCTTCAGTCCTTGTCAGAGGAGTCTTTTAATAATTAGAAAAATAACGCCAAGCAGGAAAATAATTATTGAGATCTTATTGATCCCATGCATCACTTTTATGTTGAAATTAGTGGGTCTGGATGGGTCTTTTTTTCTAAAAAAGTATCCAAGGACATCTCCAACCCGGAAGTAATCTTTAATCGAATTCTTTTTCTTTGGTTCCATTTTATCCTCGCGCAAGATCGCCCTGTGGTTCAATCCACTGGCCATCTGCCTTTATAATCTCAATAAGTTCGTCGACCGCATTTGTTGATGGCACTCCTCTTTTTATTACTTCCTGTCCCTTATATAGTGTGATCTTTCCTTTGCCAGATCCTACATACCCATAATCAGCATCAGCCATCTCACCAGGTCCATTAACGATACAACCCATGATGCCTATTTTTACACCCTTCAGATGATCTGTTCTTTGTCTGATCATGGCGGTAGTTTCCTGAAGATCAAACAGGGTGCGTCCGCAGGAAGGACAGCTGATGTATTCTGTTTTGGTCATTCTGGTCCTGGCCGCCTGTAAAATATTGAAGCAGGTTTGGTTGTAGTGTTTTATCCTGGACAAAGTAGTTTCCCGGTTCTGCTCATGAAGCAATTCCCTGCTAAGAAACACCCCATCACCCAGTCCATCAATAAGCAGCGCTCCCATGTCTGTCCCGGCTTTCAGTTGCAGTGCATCGGAGTTTTCATCCTCATACTTACTGCCTATGATTACGGGATTAAGCATGTTCTTCGATATTAGCTCAAAAATAAATCGCCGTTGATCAGCCAGAGCATGTTGATTGTCAGTCTCAAGCCACACCACCAGGTTAGCATGCGGTTGAAGAATTTCAACCACAGAATCAAGGTCACTGGACGTCATTTTAATGAAGTTCAATCGAGGGTGCAGTTTGACTGGTTCTTTTAGTTGGTCAATAGTTATCAGCGGAAACTTTTGGAGGTCTCCCGATTGTGCCCATAAGGAAAAGTCCAAAATTTCTTTTAACCCGTTGGGCAGCATAAATTGCACTGGCCATTGGCCTGAGTAAATATAATCAGCCCCGGTATCGTTCATGCTCCATTTATCAAGCTCAGGGAGGTAATGATGTCCAATTACCTTTAAATCCTGATACTGCACATCTTTTAAATTTCGAAGATCAATAATCACCCGGGGCACATTGGAGCCGCCGATATTTTCTACTGCCCGGGTCATGCGCCGCTGGTAACTGAATGGGTCAATTGGAATACCAATTAAATCCGGAATTGAAGCATGGTTAGGCCTGGAATGGTAACGATCCACCAGCATCTTAGCCACAGGGGCCTCCAATTCAGGCTCTTCTGTAAGACTGACCCGAACGGTGTCGCCAAGCCCGTCCTCGAGTAAACTGCCTATGCCCAATGCCGACTTGATACGTCCATCCTCTCCTTCCCCAGCTTCAGTAACACCCAGGTGCAAAGGATACGGTTGTAAACCTTCGGAATTTAATCTGTTTACCAGCAAGCGGTACGCCTGAATCATCACCTGTGGATTGCTGGCTTTCATGCTTAATACGATCTGATTATAGTTCAGGTCCTCACAGATCCTTAAGAACTCCAATGCTGATTCCACCATCCCCAAAGGATTATCTCCGTAGCGGCTCATAATCCGGTCGGACAATGATCCATGATTGGTACCAATGCGCATGGCAGTTCCATATTGCTTACAAATCTGGACCAAAGGAGTAAATCGTTCCCTGATTCTATCCATCTCTTCCTGATAGGAGGATTCCGTATATTCAAGAACCTGGAATTTCTTCTTATCAGCATAGTTTCCAGGATTAATGCGTACTTTTTCAACCAACCGGGCCGCCAATTCAGCGGCATTGGGGGTGAAATGAATGTCAGCAATCAAAGGCACCCTGATGCCTGAATTAAGTAGTTCTATTTTTATCTGCTGAAGATTTTGGGCCTCCTTTAGGTTAGGTGCAGTTATTCTCACATATTCACAACCTGCATCGACCATGCGTCTTATCTGGTCCACAGAACCTTCGGTGTCCATGGTGCCAACGGTGGTCATGGATTGAATGCGAATTGGGTTATTTCCGCCCACCGGTAAGTCGCCAATATTTACCTCCAGGGAATCCCGTCTTGAATACCTGGTCAGACTATTACAATAGTCTTTTGTGACATCGATATGTGCTAAAGGAGACACCATTCAACTTTTACCTCAAAAATAAACTTTATATAACTAAAATACAGGACTTTCAAGGCATCAAGTGTGGTGTCAACACTAAATATCACCTAATTGAGGCCTCAATACAATTTCCTCCACCACTGTCCGGGATGACAGCGAGTAAGCATCGAATATACATGAAGCAATATCCTCCACCGGCATAAACCTTTCTGTTGGCAAGTCTACTCCTTTCCAACTGTCAGAAAGGGCAGCGCCCGGCAAAATTGAAGTCACCCTAATTCCATGTTCTTTCATTTCCTCTCTGAGTACTTTGGAGAACCCCAAAAGGGCGAATTTAGCAATACAATAACTGCCACCATGCGTGTAAGGGGTTATACTAGCTACACTGCACATATTAAAAATATGCCCTGCCTTCCTTTTTATCATTCCGGGCAATACTCCCCTGGTAACCCGATAGGCACTATACAGGTTGATATCGATCATGGACTCCAACGCACCTTCAGGCTCATCAGATACTTTACCTGGGATAAAGGCCCCCGCATTATTTACCAGGACATCTATATCCAGCGACAGGTCATCCACAAAAGATAAAAAGCCGTTAATTCCATCTTTCTCCGAGAGATCTGCTGGCACCGAATAAAGTTTAGCACGGAATGCTTTTCTACCTACATCATCATGAAGTGCGTCCAGTTTGGCTTTGCTTCTGGAACAAGTGACCACATCAAACCCCTCTGACGCCAGTTTTAAAACAACTGCCCGGCCAATGCCCCTACTGCCCGCGGTAACAATAGCAGTTTTATTCCTTTCCATTGTTTGAGCGTTTCAAATTTAACTCACAGTTTTTATTATATTTGCTTCGAATCGGTTCTATTGATTTTTTGCAGCCTTATATACCAATACCCACTTAAATGTAGCCATTCCCAAAGATTTTAATGAAGAGTATCGGCAAATATTTTATATTCCTGGGCTCACTTTTCGTAAATAGAGAGTCATTTAGAACTTACGTTAATCTTATCTTTGATGAAAGTGTGCTGCTGGGTGTAAGTTCTATCTTTATCGTTGCCATAGTATCTACTTTTATGGGAGCTGTGACAGCTGTGCAAACTGCCTATAATCTGGTAAGCCCATTGATTCAGGATTACATTATTGGTACCCTGGTACGTGATATGACCGTGCAGGAGCTGGCCCCCACAGTAATTTCCCTGGTATTTGCAGGCAAAGTGGGCTCTAGTATTTCCAGTGGGCTTGGTACCATGAGAATCACTGAGCAAATCGATGCCCTTGAGGTTATGGGTATTAATAGTGCATCGTATTTGGTACTGCCAAAAATAATAGCCTCAATCATCATGTATCCTTTATTGGTGATCCTGGCCATGTTCCTGTCAATTTATGGCGGATATATAGCCGGTACCATGACCAATGTAATAACCGAACAGGAGTACATTTATGGAATCAGGCTAGATTTTAACCCTTACACCATCCAATTCGCCATGATCAAGTCAGTGGTATTCGCATTTTTGATAAGCTCAATTTCGGCTTACAAGGGTTATTTTACCAAGGGCGGAGCGCTGGAAGTTGGAATAGCCAGCACCAGTGCGGTAACCAATAGCTGTATCGCCATACTACTGGCAGACTACTTACTGGCAGCATTGTTATTATGATAGAAATAGAGCATATATCTAAGTCCTTTGATGGCAACCTGGTAATTGATGACATAAGCGGCCGGTTTGAGCAAGGGAAGACCAACCTGATCATAGGTGCCAGTGGGACTGGGAAAACTGTGTTATTAAAATGTATGGTAGGTTTGATCAAACCAGACACAGGCAACGTGTTTTATGATGGCCGGGATTTCACACATGCGGACCGGGACCTGAAGACAGAGATAAGAAGGGAAATAGGCATGCTATTCCAGGGAGGCGCCTTGTTTGACTCAAAAAGCGTCCAGGAAAATGTTATGTTTCCTTTGAATGTCCTGACAAGAATGACCCCGGAAGAAAAACTAGACCGGGTGAATTTCTGTTTGCAACGGGTTGGATTGGAAAATGTCAACGAGAAAATGCCCTCTGAAATAAGTGGCGGTATGAAAAAAAGAGTAGGTATTGCCAGAGCTATAGTCAACAATAGCCGATATCTATTTTGCGATGAACCAAATTCCGGTCTGGACCCTCAAACGGCCATTTTGATAGATAACTTGATCCAGGAAATCACCAAAGAGTTTAAAATCACTACCATTGTGGTCACTCATGATATGAACTCCGTAATGGAAATCGGCGAGTACATCATGTTTATGTATCAAGGTGTTAATGTGTGGGAAGGTTCGTGCGATAATATTGCCCAAACAGAGGTCAAGGAATTGCAAGATTTTATGTTTGCAAATAAACTAATGCGCACTTTACAGGCCGGGGAATCTTAGCTGGTTTCAAGAGGTAGAGTAAAGAAAAAGCAACTGCCCTCTCCAAGTTCGCTATTAACACCTATCTCTCCTCCGTGTTCTGTAATAACTTCTTTTGATATTGCCAATCCAAGACCAAGGCCCTTTTCGTTTTTCGCCCCATTCGATTGTATTTGTACAAATCTTTGAAAAACCTCGCTGTGATGCTCTTTGGCAATTCCCGGACCTTTGTCCAATACTGCAAACTCAACCTTCCCATTAAGTCTTTTAGCCTCCATTATTATCTTACCTCCCGGTGGTGTATAGCGGATAGCATTACTTAGAAAATTTATCAATACCCAGCTGATCTTTTCGGTGTCAGCCATAAAGTCCGGGATCTCAGGATCGATAACTTTCTCGATGATAATATTCTTTTCATTTAATTGACCTTCAAACGGTGAGGCGGAGTAATCGATAAGTACTTTGGGCGACACCAGCTTCTTATCCAGTTCGATATTTCCTGTTTCCATTTTGGAAATATCAAGTAATTCAGATACCATTTTTATTAACCGCTGAACTTCACTTTTCATTGAAACCACAATTTCATCCTGTTCAGGGTTGAGTGTTCCAAACCGTTTGTCTTGAAGAAGCATGAGGCACATATTTATGGCAGAGAGAGGTGTCTTAAACTCATGGGATGCAACCGCGATAAAATTTGTTTTGGCTTCATCCGATTGTTTGAAATAGGTTACATTTTTTAGCAATAAGATATAGCCCAATGATTTGTTCTTATTATCAACATCCTGAACATCAATTACATCCTTGGTATAAAACTCTTGTTTTTCGTGTCGCTCTATCTTGATATAGTCTTTTGATTGTTCTTCATCCGGGGCTGTTCCTTTGCTTCCAGTGTCGCTCTGTTCCAGGCTATCCAGTAAACTGCGCATCACGGAATTGTCCAGGGAAAGCTCCTTGGCGTTTTTTCCGATCAATAGCTTCTCCGGAATTCCCAGGATTTCGGAAGCAGCCTCATTGGCAAGGATCACATCCTTAGATTCATTTAGAATTACCAGTCCGTCATTGATGCTCTTTATAATGGTCTCAATTCGAGTTTTTTGAGCCTTTAATTCCTCAAGATTAGATTCCTCGAATTCCTTTAATTTCACAGACATAACATTGAACGCTTTGCTCAGGTTGCCGAGCTCGGTGTCGGAATCTACAGGTATTTGTTGTTTGTAATCTCCGTCCGCTACACGTTTGATCTTTTCTGTGATATCCAGTATCGGCCTCACAATCATTTGAGGAAACTTAAATATGGCTAATCCTGATATCAACAGCACTACGATAAGAATTATGAACACATAAACTTTGGCATTGATATATAATGTTTTTACCACCCGATCCTTGTCACTAAGTGCGCTGTGATTCAAGTCAATAAGATTAGAGCAGGTTTCTCGTAAAATCTCATTCTTTCTTTGTAAGACTGAGAAATACAATCCTACCCGATCAGAAGTGTTGTTGAAGTCATACAGTTGCCCCTCATAATCCAGGTATTGATCAGAAAGGCTTTTAAGAAGCTGCAGCTCACCTTCCTCCGATATGTTGCTCTTACAAATTTCCAGATTGCTGGAAAAAATCTCCTTTTCTCTTTCCAGTATCTGAAGCAGAATGTCTTCGTTGTAATTAGAGCCCAGGCAGATCTTAGCCAGGCTTTGATCGATTTTAGCCAACGAAACGATCAATTCTTCAGCAGCCTTTACACTGCTGTAATTTTCCTTTAGAATTCTTTCCGATGCCTGTCCTACATTTTCCAGATAATAGATTGACACTCCCGCGAGTATCAGGAACAGAATAAGAATGAAAACAAATCCTGAAAATATTTGGGTTCTAAGTTTCATAATGACCCAAGTTCATGGCTAGCTAATCTAACCCGTATTCTTTTAATTTTCGATACAAGGTAGCTAGTCCAATATCCAATTTCTTTGCTGCCTCAGACTTATTGCCATCAGCATGGTCAAGCATTCTCAATATATGCTGCTTTTCGACTGATTTTAAGTCAGACAGTTCACCACCATCATTTGAACCGTTACTTTCTACTTTTATAGCCAGGGGTGAGGCTGTTAGAAACTCTTTAGGTAAAGTGTCTTCTGTCAGTTCTGCATTATCGGTCAGAATAACCGACCTTTCAATTACGTTTTTCAGTTCCCGTATATTGCCTGGCCATGGGTGGCGTTGTAATAGGTCCAGATAACCCCTGGACATACTCTGAATATTCTTGCCAATTTTCTCCGCATTAACGCTCATAAAATGGAGGGCAAGCAGCGGTATATCATCTTTTCGTTCCCTCAATGAAGGCAGCTCAATGGTAAAAGGGCTCAATCGGTAATACAGGTCTTTCCTAAATTCATTATCCCTGGTATCGGCAAAGAGGTCGCTATTTGTGGCAGCCACAATCCTTACATCGATGGGAATCGGGGTTGTATCACCTACTCTGTTGATGGATTTACTCTCCAATGTCCTTAATAGTTTGGTCTGTAAATCAGGGCTCATTTCCCCTAATTCATCAAGAAGAATAGTACCTCTATCTGCTACTTCAAAATATCCCTTTTTATCGGTATGGGCGCCGGTAAAAGCCCCCTTCTTATGTCCAAATAATTCTGATTCCTGAAGATCCTTGGGTATGGCGGCACAGTTTATTGGAATAAATGGCCCCTTTCTACGCCGGCTGGCCAAATGAAGCGCCTCTGCCAGGAGCTCCTTACCAGTACCGGTTTCACCCAAAATAAGTACTGTGGTGTCAGTAACGGCCACTTTTTTAGCAAGCTCGATCATCTTATTTACAGCAATGGACTTGCCTATAATCTTAGCAAAGCTGGTCTTTGACTCCAGCCTATATTCCAGTTCGCTTAGTTGTCGACGTAAGATGGCTTTTTCAACTGCCTTACCCGCAAGCAGTGGAAGTTTATCATCCCCATCCCCCTTGGTGATATAATCGAAAGCCCCGAGTTTCATGGCCTTCACACCGTCTTTTACATTTCCAAAGGCTGTCATTATGATCACCTCAATCACCGGGTGGTTACTTTTGATCCATTTGGTGAATTCGATTCCATTTTCGTCCGGTAACATTACGTCAGTTATCACCAGATATATGTCTTCATTCTTCAGGATATCTATTCCGTCTTTAACAGTTACCGCAGAATATACCTTGAACCCCTCCAACCCCAGTATCTTCGCTAGTAACTCCCTCAAGCTGTTTTCATCCTCAACAATAAGGATCTTCTTACCCATTATATCCATACCTCAAAATTATATAATTTATAGGAGCTTTGCTGGTTACCCGGCTATTTTGACCGCTCGAACCTCAAAATTAAGTATTTAGCAATAAGAGGCTTAGCCATTTGCCTGTAAAATCTTACATGTAGTAGGAAATGAGTGAATGAGTGAATGAGTGAATGTTAAGGATTGAATACTAAGCCATTCAGTCCTTCAGTCCTTCGATCCTTCACTCCTTCAGTCATTTAGTCCCTCAGTCATTGAATCCGTCCGTCTTTGATTTCCAATATTCTGTCGGTCATTTTGGCAAGTTCCACATTATGGGTAACCACAATAAACGTCTGACGGTATTTGGACCTTAAATCAAAAAATAACTGATGTAGTTCATGGGCATTCTTGGAGTCCAAATTACCACTAGGCTCATCGGCTAAAATAATAGAGGGATTATTGATCAAAGCCCGTGCCACCGCAGTACGTTGCTGTTCTCCCCCGGACAGTTGTGATGGTTTATGATTCAGACGGTCACTCATGCCCAGGTAGTTTAGCAATTCCTCTGCCTGATCCCTAACCTCAGACTCATTACGATTCCCAATAAACCCGGGAAGGCAAACATTCTCGTGAGCAGTAAATTCAGGCAATAAATTGTGAAACTGGAAAACAAATCCAATTTGCTGGTTTCGAAAAGAAGAGAGCTCTTTAGCACTCAGTTCGAACAAAGACTGTTCTCCTAATTTAACAGTTCCACGATCAGGAAAATCCAGGGTGCCTAATATATGAAGCAATGTACTCTTCCCTGCTCCTGATGCGCCTACAATTGATACAATTTCACCCTCCTGGACGCTGATATCTATGCCCTTAAGTACCTGAAGAGAGTCGTAAGACTTAAAAATACCGGTTGCTACTAACAAAACATTATTAAAAAATTTATCTCAAACATAATTAAAATAGTTCTATTATTTTTTAGGATTTCCTGACAATTATACGATTGTTGAAAGCGTATCCTGTGCTTGCGTTAAAGGGTCAAATAATGTACATTCGTGCAAAATTCGATTCATGGACATTCACGAATACCAGGCTAAGGACATTCTAAAGAATTACGGGGTGAAAATTCAGGAAGGCATTGTCGCCGATAACCCTGAAAAAGCCCTGGAAGCTGCTAAACAACTACATGCGGAAACCGGCACCAGCTGGTATGTAGTAAAGGCACAAATACATGCAGGTGGCCGGGGTAAAGGGGGTGGAATTAAATTGGCCAAAAGCCTGAAGGAAGTCAAGGACCTCTCCGAACAGATCCTTGGTATGCAGCTGGTAACCCATCAAACCGGACCTCAAGGCAAAGAAGTTCATAAAGTACTAATTGCTGAAGATGTTTACTATCCCGGTGAAACCGAGCCTAAAGAATTCTATCTGAGTATCTTATTGGATCGTACCCATAATTGCAATACTATCATGGCCAGTACCGAAGGAGGAATGGATATCGAGGAAGTAGCGGCTAAAACCCCTGATAAGATTGTCAAAGAACGAATTGATCCCAGTTTGGGACTGCAGCCTTTTCAGGCAAGAAAAATAGCTTTTGCCCTGGGCCTGGAGGGCATAGCTTTCAAGGAAATGGTTCGTTTTGTGAATGCATTATATAAAGCATACGTCAACAGCGATGCTTCCATGTTTGAAATTAATCCTGTACTCAGGACTTCCGACGGTAAAATCCTGGCAGTTGATGCTAAAGTCAATCTTGATGACAACGCACTATTCAGGCATCAGGACCTGGCGGAACTGCGAGATCTGAGTGAAGAAGATCCTTTGGAAGTAGAGGCCAGTAAGTCCGGCCTAAATTACGTGAAACTAGATGGGAATGTCGGTTGTATGGTGAATGGTGCGGGATTGGCCATGGCCACTATGGATATAATAAAGCTCTCCGGAGGAGAACCGGCCAACTTCCTGGATGTCGGCGGCGGAGCTAATGCCAAGACCGTTGAGGCTGGGTTTCGCATCATCTTAAAAGACCCTAATGTAAAAGCTATACTGATCAATATATTTGGGGGTATTGTGCGTTGTGACCGGGTAGCTACCGGAGTAGTAGAAGCCTACAGGAATATCGGGGAAATCAAGATACCCATTATTGTTCGTCTCCAAGGCACTAATGCGGAAGAGGGTGCTAAGATCATCGAGGAATCCGGATTGAAAGTATTCCCGGCCATTTTGCTGAAAGACGCAGCGGAAAAGGTTAAAGAATTATTATCATAATCGAAAAATTTGCGCCCGTAGTTCAACTGGATAGAATATCTGACTTCGGATCAGAGGGTTGAGGGTTCGAGTCCTTCCGGGCGTGCTTTGATAATCAGAGAGTTACGTCAATAATAAGCGTGGCTCTCTTTTTATTTGCATACTATTTGCATAAAACAGTTGGCTTATTTCAGCTTTTAAGGAGTAACCAAAATATCAGTTCCTTGGGTGAAAAGTACGAAGTAAACCTGATGGTTTAATTTCCAACCGATAGTAAACTCCATCATTTAACATCAGAATTTTGAATCGCTTACTATCCATGCCCGTTAAATATAGGGATGCATTTTAAATACTCCCCAGGCGATAAGGTAAAATTCACCTTCAAACACAGGAAACTTGAAGGAACGATCCAAGGATGCAAGGAGGGAAGGAGGGAAATGAACCGCTTTACATGGTTTGGGTAAGTGATAAATATGGGTGGATTCGGGAGAGTATTATTCTGAAAAGATGCTAGTTAGTCTCTAACAACAAATTCCTTCAAGTAAAATACTTAGGAATCTGAACGGCCGCTTTTGGCCGAGGCTGTGTAAAAACTCGGCTTTCAAATGCTCTTAGTTCTCAGGTAAAATCAAAGGAATTTAATGCTG
>PVMK01183618.1_pt1 | contig 66251 bp, 61 predicted proteins | sample 1853481 | NCBI WGS metagenome assembly PVMK01 (sample SAMN08533507, study PRJNA380276) | Marine sediment metagenome, whole genome shotgun sequencing project.
TGCATGGTATCGCCCTCTCTCCGGCACGCTCCTATAGACCTTTGAAAAATCCTCCCTTTTGCCCAATTCCAGCGTTAGGCTCAACATGTCATCCACATCCGTATCCTGATCGAACAGCAGAGCCCAGGCATACCCTTTTTCCAACGCAACATCCATCCCTTGGTTCAGGGCAGATGCAACACCCATATTCCGAAGGGGTTCCACCAGGATAGCACTGTTTTCGTTGCCGACCCGCTCCACCAGATCGCGATGGATTTCCGGTGCTGCGCCATTATTGACAATAATGAGCCGATCCACCTGTTGTTGAATCGCCGCAAGCCGTAATCCGATTCCAGCGTGAGGAAAGTAGAGAATGACAATGGCGCAGGTGTTTGTTGCGGTTGGTAAATTCTGCATGGTATCGCCCTCTCTCCGGCACGCTCCTATAGACCTTTGAAAAATCCTCCCTTTTGCCCAATTCCAGCGTTAGGCTCAACATTTTACACGAAGTGAAGCTTTACCATCCTTGAAATACTCAATGTATTCACCCCAAGGGTATTTCCTGCGGGCACCTGTGGTTAAAATTATCGCCTGCCCCCGCTCAAAGTCCGGAATCTTCGACTTGGTCTTGAATCCCGCTAAAAGCGGGAGACATTTTTCAAAGGTCTCAATTGGGGTTTCCGATACGCTAAATTATGACATCAGATTTATTCTAAATAGACTTATCCCCTTCACTCCTGTCAAATCGCATCTGACAAATCTGCTCCGAAATGAGACTCATCATGAAAATAATAATAGATGCGACAAACAGGAGTGCACTCATATTAGTGAATCGGCCCTGAGTTAAATAAGAAAATAGGTAATTCACCGATCCCAGTACGAATAGCATGAAGCTAACCGGAAGAAATATTCTCATCGGAGAATATAAAGTACATATTCTAGTAATGATCATAAAAAACCGCACCCCGTCTTTGAACATACTTATATTACTTTTCCCCTTGTTTCGAGCCCGGATTTTGATAGGAATATATTTCACACTCCTTCCGCTTCTCAAAACACTTAACGTCAAGGTAGTAGGATAAGAATAGGTGTTGGGGAGCAAGTATAAAAAGTCCCAAGCAATATCAGTTTTAATGGCCCGAAATCCGGATGTGAGGTCGGCAACCGTGAACTTTACAACATAGGATGCAAACCAGTTGTATATTGTGTTGCCGAAAGTACGCCAAAATGAAGCCTGATCCCTCATTGATCTTGCGCCGACAACCATGTCATAATCTGGAAAATATTTTAGCATTTTACCGATATCTTCAGGATAATGCTGTAAATCTCCATCAATAAACACCAGAATGTCCCCAGATGCATGTCTTATCCCGCTTTTAACAGCCGCACCGTTGCCAATATTATAGGGATGGCTGTGAACATGGGCGCCTGCATCTTTAGCTATGTCAGCTGTATCATCTGTTGAGCCGTCATTCACTACGAGAACTTCGAATTCAGGATACAACTCAACGATTTTAGATACGAGATCCCCGATAGTCTGGGCTTCATTGTATGCAGGGATGATTATTGAAACTTCTGTCTTATCCATCTTCAATCCCCAACCCCATTAATAAGCGCCATCTCAAACTCCCTTAGATGAGTTTCAAAAAAAGATCTTACGCTATCCCAGGTCCATCCTTTGCTGTTTTTCAATAAGGTTGGATAAGGGTCTTCCTCGGCATCTTGAAAATACACAAGGCTTTTCAAGACATGATAAAGGTTGATCCCCATACCGCCGAAACGCCTCAAAAATAATGTGCACAATTCTCTTATGTCTGCCTTCAACATGATAACAGCATAGACATCATAAAAATCCTTCTTAGCCCCACGTTGGGACATGGTTTTAAGCTTTTCCGTAGCGACATCCTGCCACGCAGCCACCTTAATGCCACGCCATATATGAGGCGGAAAACAGAGGGGGACATCGTAGAAAAGGAAGTATAACCTGACCCCGTCTTTTACGCAGTGTAAGGTCTCTGAACGAATTGATGAAACTTTATCTGGAAGGATTCTGTTTTTCAGCCCTTCGGCATCAAATGCCTTGTCAATAAAAAAATCAAGATCTTCGGAAACTCTGTGGCCTAATTGCAGAGCAAGTGCCGTGCCTCCGGCGAGGTAAAAGGTATCTAACTGAATTGCAAGCTTATCAATCAAATTAAGGGCTTTCTGTGGAAGCACGTCCTCGATCATTTTTTAACTCCGGAAGTGTAATATTAAAGTATACCGACCAAAAACGCCTGGTCATGCTCAGCAGTCCCTTTCTTTTTCTTACAACCCCAATTAATTTTTTATCGGCGTATATTCCCCTGAGTGTCTTCAAGTCTTTCTCATCCCCAAAATCCAGAACCCTGGCAATGATATATTCAGCGTGCTGTTCTATATCTACTGACTCAGCATCCCAAAAGAGGGTGGGGTCAAATAATCTCTTGGCATCTTTTATGCTGTTCATCTTGATATCGGTCAATATCTTTCCTTTTCTGCCCGTCTGTTATCTTTTCGTTTCCTTAATAACGGAAGCATGCTGTTTTAATCGCTATTTTAACGCCGACGTCCTTCAGACAAAACTCTGGTCAAATTCTTATCTCGCCTTATCAACCGCGCAATACCCAATGCTTTCTTTTTTTCAGAATCAGACATAACCAAAAAAAGATTTCTGATATCCTCATCGTCTTGCGCCCCACCTGCCATTAATTTCATACCGACTAAATATTCTTTTGGATATGGATAAAGAGGACCTGTATGAGGAGAATCCATACTTTTTAATCCTTCCAGCTCCCACTGATAATTTGCAATCAATATATCAAGTTTTTTGAATCGTTTTTCCGGATCGGTTATGATTATCAAATCATGCTTTAAGGGATCTGACGGATCTTTCGATGCTTCAAAATTCTTAACCTCAAACTTCCCCCCAAGTTCTTGTTTTAAAAATGACGCGAACACCTTTCCTATATTGCCAATATCTTTTTTTTCGTCTCCGCAAAACAAGAGTATATCAACATCAATTGTTGTTCTGGGTATACCATGCATAATGACTGCTTCTCCACCCACAATTGCGGCAAGCCGTATAACATTAGCCTGTTCAGAAAAACTATCAATGCATTCTGTAACTATTTTTAATAAGTTTTGCATATGCCTCTTCCGGTGAAATATTATACATTTGTGCCATCCGTTCTAAAGTCTCATCCAGGCGCTTCTCTGCCTCTGCAGATCTCTCCTGTGGCGTCAGTTTTAAGAAGGCTTCAATCATTTCAAGCCATTTTTTTTCCATCAAATGTGACATAATTCTTTTAATCCACAGATTACGCAGATTACCCCGATGAAATAGAAATAGAAAATGCCCCGGTTAAATGGTCCTCTGGCCCATATTAAATGGCTTTCAGATTTAACAGGGTAAAAATGAACGGGGTAAACATTTCATAGGGCAGGCACGGATTCTCGTAAGTTATTGGGCTATATTTTGACCCTCGTTTGGATAACTCATGATAGAAACAAACACTTTATGGCCCTTCTTCGTGCCTTACTGTCTTAGTGGCTAAACTATATTACAAAAAAACGAACTTTTGTGTCAAGAAAATTGCCAGGACAAATACTGTTGTTCAAATTTCTCTTAACTGGAAAATAACTTTGAGCTTATGATTTTCATTTTTCCAAGCCGAAATAAAAGCGCTGTCATTAAACACCCAAAACCGTATTTTATACTTCGAACCAGGTTAATGGATGAAGCTTCAGGAAAATATTTTGTCGGGCAGCTCACTTCCGCAATCGTGTAGTCGTGCCATAAAATCTGAGCCAGCATCTGATTGTCAAACACAAAATCATCGGAATTTACTTCAAGGGGCAACTTTTCCAACAGCTCTCTGGAGAAGGCCCTGTATCCCGTATGGTATTCTGAGAGTTTCGCACCAATCAGAACATTTTCTGCAAGGGTAAGGAAACGGTTGGCGATATACTTCCATACCGGCATCCCGCCCTTTAATGCATAACCGCCGAGAATCCTTGATCCCAGAACACAATGATACAGACCGTTTCCGATCATGGAGGCCATGGCAGGAATCAACTTGGGTGTATACTGATAATCCGGATGGACCATAATGATGATATCACCACCGGCTTCCAAGGCAAGTCTGTAACAGGTTTTCTGGTTGCCCCCATAACCCAAGTTTTTTTCATGTGTGTATACCAAAGTATCGGGCAATGCTTTTGCGATGGAGACGGTTTCATCCTGACTTCTGTCATCCACTACAATAATCAGATCCACTACCTCCTGGTCCATGACCTCCTCCCAGGTTTTTCGAAGGGTCTGAGCAGCATTGTATGCCGGCATTACAACGATAATTTTTTTTCCTCTTAACATAACTTACTCTTTCAAAAATATATTTAAAGGCTGGATGATTATAGCACGGTTATTCAGGTACAACAAATTGCACGCCAACAAAATGCCGATACCTGCAAAAAGCGCTGTTCTTTTTACAATTCATTTTTATGACTCAATATTTGTCTGAACGGACGTTTAGCCTGATATAACTCGAGTCTCTTTTGTAAACCTAAAGCCAGTTCTTCCGGGCCATATAACAAAGCGAGCTTAAGCGCTTTTTGAGCTGTTAAAACTGCATCTTCAAATCCTCCTGTTTCTGCATAGGCCACAGCAAGAACATCCAAAGCCAAGGGCTGCTCATAGTTGGTTATTTTACAAAGTGTTTCAGCGAGTTGGACTGCTTCCGTACCATTTCGATATTTTTCATCTACACTGCAAGCCAATATCCAGCTTAGGTTATAAATAACCCCTGACATATATGGACTGAAGGATAATGCCTTGCGATAATTAAGTATTGCTTCTTTAGTTTTCCCCTGATTGGCAAAAACTTTCCCCAGATTGTAATACGCGCCCGCATAAGCAGGGTCGATTCGAAGAGCCTCATAAAAACTATTAATGGCCTCTTTGTCTTTATTCTGCAAAGCCAGTACAATTCCTAAGTTATTATACACCTTGGCTCGATCAGGTTTTATGCGTAAAGCCTTTGAAAAATGATTTATAGCCTCATTAAGTTCGCCCTTTTCCTTTGAAGCAATACCCAGATTTAGAAGCGGTTCAACAAAATCAGGTTTTATTCGCAATGCCTCGTGATAATGCCTGACAGCCGCATCAATTTTACCCTGCCCCGCCAGGGCCTCACCCAGGTTGGTGTGCACTATAGAGTTACCAACAGTTACCTCAAGAGCATGTTCAAATAGAGTAACGCTGTTAGACCAGCATCTTATTTGTAACCGGGTCGTTATCATCATGATTGCAAGAATTGCTGCTGTTGTTACTGCAAATCCAATTCTTCTGTAGCGCCATTTTGACATAAAATCAGGAACTCCCCAGGCAATAATGACAAAAATACCGATAAGCGGCACATATGTGTACCTGTCAGCCATGCTTTGTGCTCCAACCTGGACCAGTCCAATCACAGGTACAAGTGTTCCGATATACCACAACCATCCCACTGCAAAATAAGGTTTTGTTCTAACCATCCGAAAAATAACAACCGATGCAACCACAAGCAACAACCCGGCTCCCGCAACCTTCCACAACGGTACAGATTTCGTGTATGGATAAAATACTGCAAGGTTAGTAGGCCAGATCATCTTCCCAATGTAGCTTACATAGGAAACTATAGCATTAGCAATCCTGTCATGGAGTGGAATCGCAGCCAAGGAATTGACGGCTCCGGTGCTTTTCTGAACAATGTAGGTTATAATACTCGACACTGCCGACAATAGAAATAAAGGTGTTTTTTCCCAAACCAAACCGAAATCAAACGGCCTTTGTATAGAGTGGTTGCCATCTCCTGATGAACCAAATTGAAAGCGGTTTAATGGCCAATAGTCCAATAAAAGAAGTACAAACGGCAGGGTTACAAGCATCGGTTTGCTCAGAAGGCCTAAAATAAACAGCAAAAGAAGCAGCAAATATCTGCCGGCGCCGGGCCGTTCAACATATCGCAGGTAACCCCACAGACTCAGCATCCAGAAAAAAGTGCTTAAAACATTTTTGCGCTCTGAAATCCAGGCAACCGATTCCACATGAAGAGGATGCAGTGCAAACAGGGCGGCAACAAAACCGCTCTGCCATAATTTCCCGGTCATCCTCATGAAAACAAGAAACAGCAATAAGCTGTTCAGTATATGGAGCAGAACATTTGTCATATGATGCCGACCGGACTCCAGGCCGTAGAGCTGACAGTCCAACATGTGAGATATCCATGTTAATGGGTGCCAGTTGCTCGCTTGTACAGCAGTAAAAGACCATCTTATGCTTTCTAAAGTCAATCCAGCCTGTACATTATGATTTTGAGTGACATACGGACGATCATCGTAATTAACAAAGGAATAATTTCTCACCTGCCAATAAACGGCCAGTATTGCTATTACGAGAAACAGACAGACCAAAAAATCATAACGAATATTAAATATTCTATGTTTGTCGGTATTGTTCATGTTTTTCCATTGCCGTCAGATTTGCAAACTCCAAACCGCATACCCGTTATATCTATAAATCTCTTTCCATGTTTTTTTTAGCAGAACCATAAAGCGTGTTATCTCATCTTTTGAAAAGTTGTTGTACAAATAATTATCTGCAAGGTCTGTTCGCATAACAATATGGGTTGCGCCGACAGAGCGAACACATTCTTTAAACCTCTTAGCGTTTACGGAAGAGTGTACCATACGTGTTATGGTATTCTGTCCGAATGAAGGCTCGTTTTTGTACGTTCTGTCAAGATAGTATCCCCGTCTTCCCAGAAAAATGGTAAATACTTTTGCATCAATCGGCAGATTGGCGTTTATATATTTTACTGCATCGTAGTGCAAAAGATGACGCCCCAGGAAATCATCTCTGGATTCCTGATTCAGAATATATGGAAAGGGCTTTATAATATCAAAACGGTTCTTCAAATATGACAAATTGAAAGTCAATAGAATAGCGACGGCAGCAAAAAGCAGAATTCTAGCTACAGCTCCAAATCTTTTGCGAAATCGCAGAAAAGAAAAACAGGTTTCAGGCTTTAATTTGTCATCAAGGGTTTTTATTCCCATAACAGCGATTATTGACAGAAATGGTAAGACAGGAAGAATATATCGAACCTGTTTGGCGGTCAAGAAATAGGCCATAATGATAAAGAAAACGGAAAATATGACAAAAAAAACTTTGTCTTTAATATATCTTTTGTTAAGCAATATAAAGGGCGAAAATATAACCAGAATCGGATTGAGGGCGCCTTGAAAGTAGCGGTAACTATTATCTTCCCCCTGGAAGAACATGCGTATGGGAATCAATAAGGTTTCCCAGAAACTTTCGCCATACATGACCTCCCGCATTTTAAAAAAGCTAAGCTGACCGATTTTTTCACCGGCCTGATGCCGTATTATTTCCTGAACCGGCTGATGATGTAATGATTGAAAAAAACTGTTGAAAAGTGGATAAAACGGATTGCCTGTTTGAAAATAGTTTTTCAAATACCAGGGAGAAGCCACTATAGCCGTAATCATAAAAAACATTGTGCCATATTTAAGTGTACCTATCTGTCGTTGCGTATCTTTTGCATAGCTTAACATCAGAATCAGATTCATAATAAACCAGGCAATAAGAGCATTATATTTTGATCCAATTGCTATCCCCATGCAACATGAAGAAATCACAAGCCATTTGAATTGGCCATATTTTGAATCGCGCCACTTTATAAATGCCAGAATACTGGCTGTCGTGAAAAAGGTCATTCCTAAATCTATATAGGCTGATGTGGACAGCCAGACTACTATGGGAGTCGTGATAAAGATAGCCATGCCCAGCAAACCCCAGTTGCGACCGAACCTGTGTTTGAGGTAAAAATAGATTAGCAGGCCGGTCCCCGTCCCAAAAGCAAGGTGAATAAATTTGGGCGCGATGTCATTTTTAAAATAAAGGCTGATAAGATAAAGAAGATTTATGTACATGGGATAGTAGGAGTAATTTGCCCACGGTATTTCATAAAATCCGCCATGTTTGAGCCATAGTTTGGGGACAGCCAGATGATGAATCAGGGCATCCCGGGATATGGGCGGCGTAAGATTAAGGATGATTTCCGTGCAGAAAAACACCATAATCGTTGCAAACAAAAAGAATGCTGCTGTATTCGGAAAAGTTCTATGGTTCATTTTTTTTCATGTTCTATCGATAAGGACGCTCTGCTTGATATAATTGCAATCGGTTTTTTAAACCCAGAGCCAACTCTTGCAGACCCAACACCAGGGCCAGTTTAAGCGTTCTTTGAACGGTCAAAACCGCCGTCTCAAAATCATCAAAAAAGATGATGGATTCTGTGATTTGTCCTTTAAGCGACGGCTTCCATCATCCAAGCCTATCCCGGCCATTCCTATATGGCGTATTTGAGATATAGAAAAACTACTCGGTCCGCTGAATCGCTTTATGGTGTTTCGCCTTTTTGTGGTTTTGGAGAAAACGTAAGTTTTATCTGAATCGAATTTCGATTTTGTAAAAAAGAAAAAGGAGGGGCAAGCCCCTCCTTTTTCTTTTATTGATACATTATCATTATGATTGCGAAGCAGTTAAATTACCATTATTATCAACTTATACTACCGTCATCAGCCACTGTATAAGTCGTATCGGATGAACCGTGGCTAAATGTCAGCCCGGCGGCAGTAACTGTACCATCATTATTGTCAGTTAGAGTTCCAGCTCCATCTACATCAGCATCATCTACATAAGCACCGAACGAAGTGTCAGCAGTTACTTGTGTTCCTGTAGACTCTGTATCCGCAAAATAAGACATGGCTGCATTGTAAAAATTCTTGGCTTCAGCTTTGGCAGCGGTATTCTGACCTCTGGTTCGATAGGACAGAAAATTGGGAATGGCAATGGCTGCCAGGATGCCGATAATTGCGATAACAATCATCAGTTCAATGAGTGTAAAACCTTTTTGATCCTTTTTTCTTAGTTTTTGAAGCATGTCGGTCCTCCTTAATTTTATACTATTTGTTAACCCATTTAAATTATTACTATTTAAAAAGCTAAATCTTACATTAACCGTGTTGTGTAAACCTTTGTTTGTTTTTTGACCACCTCCTTGGACCATTATTAACAATCACGGTTTTTATAGTTGACCCTATAAGCTGCAAATAGTATGCCATGGACCGACAACTTATCGCTTGTCATGTTAACACATTGTTTTTATAAATTTTAGTTGCTGCATCAAACGCTATTATTTTTTTCTTCTTCAATCCATCATGACATTTTTTGTCATAATAAATAAATTTTGTCATCAATCTCTTCCCAGTTTGCTCAGGCGATAGCGAAACGTACGAAAGCTGATGTCCAGCAGTTCGGCTGCCTCTTGCTTTTTACCGTTTGTACACTCAAGTGCCTTTTCCAGATATGCCTTTTCAATTTCCTCCAGAATGACATCCAGTGAGACCCCTTTGCTCACCTCGTCCAGATCGAACCGTCGGTTTTGAATCCCCTCGATCCACCTTCTTTTATGCAATGAAAGAGCCAGGCTGTCCGGGAGAATAATGTTTGTGCTTGAAAGTGCCACGCTCCGTTCCATCAAATTTTCAAGCTCGCGGATATTACCTGGAAAATCATATTTGTTTAGAAGATCAATGGCATAAGAAGATATCTTGGTTACTTCTCTGTCCATCTCCCGGGAATATTTATCCAGAAAATGCTGGGCAAGAAGACGAATATCGCCCTTTCTCTCTCTGAGCGGCGGCATCCGTATCTCGATGACGTTTAAGCGATAAAAAAGATCTTCTCGGAAGTTCCCTGCGATAACCTCATCTTCCAGTTTTTTATTGGTTGCAGAGACGATCCTTATATCCACTGAAATATCTTCATTGCTGCCAACAGGTTTAAAAGCCTTTTCCTGTACCGCCCTTAGCAGTTTCACCTGTATTGGCAGGGTAAGTTCTCCTATTTCATCCAGAAAGATGGTTCCTTGATCGGCTACCTCAAACAACCCCCTTTTATCCTGGGTCGCCCCTGTAAAGGAACCTTTTTTATGCCCAAAAAGCTCACTTTCCATCAATGTTTCCGGAATGCCCCCACAGTTCACGACAACAAACGGTTCCTCACTTTGTTCACTTTCTTCATGAATGGCTTTTGCGATCAATTCTTTGCCGGTTCCACTTTCTCCGGTAATGAGAATATTTGTTTTGGTCTTGGACACCTGACGGACAAGGTTGTAGATATTCTTCATGCTCGGACTGTTGCCGACAATCTTTCCAAATTGAAGGGTTCTTTTAAGCTCGTCATCGAGGATCTGTTTTTCATGCTCGATAGTTTTAAGAGCCAGTGCATTTTTGATGGTCTGTTTAAGTTCTTCATTGTCAAACGGTTTTGGAACAAAATCATATGCACCTTCATTCATGGCTTCAACCGCAGCCTCAGTGGTAGCATAAGCTGAAATCATGATGACCACAGTATTTGGATTCTTATCTTTTAATGCTTTTAATACGTCTATGCCGGTCATGTCCCCCAGCCTGATGTCGCAAAGTAAAAGATCAAATTTATTTTTCTTAATCATGGATATAGCCTTTTGGCCATTTTCGGCGCATGAAACTCTATATCCTTCCTTGCCCAGCAAAACCTCCAGCAACTCGCGCATGCTGAGCTCATCATCGACTACCAGTATATGCGGAATATTGTTTATCATTTCTCTTGTCCTGTGAAATTTCTGCTTTATGGAAAAACTCTTTCTTTGGGAGAATTCGCCATAGATTTAGACCTTGGAACCGCAGAATATCGAGCACCTAATGATGAATATTAAAGTGTTTTAAAAATCTATAAATTTCTTCATTTACAATTTATCATTCGTTATTCGTCCTGGTACACGATCTTTCCCCCAACCATTGTTAATACTGTTTTCCCCTTCATATCCCAGCTATCAAAAGGGGTATTACGGCTCAGAGATTTGAATCTGTCGGCGTTTACACGGTACGTTTTTTCAGGGTCGATTATCGTAATATCAGCCTGTTGACCAACGATTAAGCCGTTTTCCAGTCCGAGTATCCGGGCAGGGTTCGTCGACATTTTTTCAATGAGGCCTGTAAGGGTTAGGATCCCTTCATCAACCAAATTCAGCCCCAGAGAAAGGGCGGTTTCGAGCCCGATGATACCATTGGGAGCCTGGTGGAATTCCACCGATTTTTCAATGGAAGAATGCGGCGCATGATCGGTGGCAATCACATCGATGGTTCCATCGGCAAGTCCCTGACGAACGGCCTCCCTGTCATGGCTGGAGCGTAAGGGCGGGTTCATTTTCATATTTGTATTGTACCCTTTCACAGACGCATCGGTAAGGGTAAAATAATGGGGAGCGGTCTCGGCAGTGACCGGCACGTCTCTTGTTTTCGCATCCCTTATAGCCCGGACCGATTCCATGGTGCTAACATGGGCGATGTGGACGGAAGCCCCGGTCAATTCACTCAGTGCGACATCCCTTAAAACCATAATACTTTCTGAAGCATTGGGTATTCCCGCCAGACCCATATCCCTGGCAACCACTCCCTCATTCATAACGCCGTCTGCCGCCAGATCAAGGTCCTCACAGTGAGAAATAACCGGAAGTTGGTATTCTTTGGCCTGTTCCAGAGCTCTGCGCATCAGCTGACTGTTCATCACCGGGTTTCCGTCGTCGGAGAGGGCAACAGCTCCCGCAGCCTTTAACTCTTCGTATTCACAAAGGTGTTCTCCTTGCGATCCCTTGCTGATTGCGGCAACCGGATAAACGCGAGCCGTGCCGGCTTCCCGGGCTTTGGTTAATATGAATTCCGTAACCTCTTTAGAATCGTTGACCGGTTTTGTGTTCGGCATACAGCAGACCGCTGTAAACCCCCCAACTACAGCCGAGCGGCATCCGGTTTCGATGGTCTCTTTATGCTCATAACCGGGCTCCCTCAAATGGACATGCATATCGATGAGTCCGGGGATAACGATTTTATCGGATGCGTCAATCGTTTTTAATTCAGGGTGTTCACCGTCTGCCAAACCATCTTTTTTGATCTCAACGATCTTACCATCCTCAATAAAGATATCCATGATGCCGTCTAAATTTCCGGGATCGATTACCCTTCCGCCCTTAATTAGCGTCAACATTATGCATACCTCCGGTCACCTGAAAAAAACCGTTCAGACCGCAATGCTGAATGGTTCGCCCGTGTTATTCCAATATATGCCCGATTCTGCTCCACCTGACCCCGAAGTTTTTTTTGTCCCAGGACCAGTAGATGATTAAGGCTTTGCCTTTAACAGCCTTCAAATCTACAAACCCCCAAAACCTGCTGTCATAGCTTTGATCACGATTGTCTCCCATGACAAAAAATGAATTTGGGGGGACCTTAACCGGTCCGAAATTATCTCTGGGTTGAACACTTGCCGGGAAGGAATAGGGATCGGTATTCATACCATGGTCATGATTAAGGGGCTTATGGTTCACGTAAACCTTCTTGTCATGGACTTCAACCACATCTCCTGCAACGCCGATGACCCGTTTTATAAAATCCTTTTCAGGGTCTTCGGGGAATTCAAAAACGACGATGTCGCCACTCTCAGGGGTTTTGAAGGGGATAATTGTTGTTTTTGTAAATGGTATTTTGATACCGTAAATAAATTTATTGACCAGGATGTGATCTCCGATAAGAAGTGTCTCTTTCATGGATCCCGAAGGAATTTTAAATGCCTGAATAACAAACGTACGGATAAACAAGGCCAGCACAACGGCCACAAGAATCGCTTCAATATTTTCCCGAAGACCACTCTTTTTTTTCTTCCGGGCTTTATCTTTAATGGATTGCTTTATCTTCAAGTCTACGCTGCATCCTTTCTAATTCAATTTCGTTTCAATGTCTCGTTTCAATGTTCAGGTATCGAATTAGGTTTAATTGTTAACATTATGTTATTATGGGTTTTTAATGACACTAAATGAAACTCTTAAAATAATATTTCCCAAAACGCCCGCCACAACATCGTCCATGACAATGCCAACTCCCCCGGACAATTTTTTTTCGAGAAATCGAATCGGATACGGTTTCCAGATATCCAGGATTCTGAATATTAAAAAACCTGCAAAAACGGAAATCATGTTAAACGGCAGGCCGATGAGGGTCACCAGCATACCTGCAATTTCATCAATGACGATACAACCCGGGTCTTCAGCCTTTAATATTATTTCTGCCTCGCGAGCCATCCATATAGCAAAAAAAATAAACAATATAGTTAAAACAACAGCAACCGCAAATTCGATTTTAGAAAGAAGAAAGCAAAGGGCGAGTCCCAGAATAGATCCAAAAGTTCCGGGAGCAAAAGAGATGTTCCCAATAAAACAGCCGGTCGCAAAAAACATGACCGATTTCTGTTTATAATTCATGGTTTGTCTCTATAGTCTGACTCCTTTTTTGTCAAGAAATAGTATTGAATACAACCGCGAATAGATACTAATATTTTTTTCAATTTGTGTTTATTCGTGTTCATCCGTGGTTAAATAAAACACCAAACACTAACGGTTGATTCAGGCCTTTTTCGATAACATCTTTCGGGATTAAAGCGATTTAATAATAGTGTCGTATACAATCCTTATGGGTATGTTCTTGTCAAGAGCGATCTTTCTGCAGACCTCATACTCGGGAGCCATACGAATACTTCCGTTCGGCGCTATAATCCGTTTTACCGCTATTTCACCATAGGCTGTTTCCACAAGGACTGATTTCCCGAGCCAGCACTCGTCTTTTGGCATCATAGTATCTTACACCCAAAGAAGTGGTCTCCGACAAGATGCAGTCGATCACTATTTCCCGGCAATCTTTCGGACACAAAACCTGAACCATGGTACCCGGCCTGTTTTTTTTCATGAAAATCGGAATCCAGTAGACATCAAGGGCACCATTTTCAAACAGACGATCCATCAGGAACCCAAATACTTCCGGATTCATATCGTCGATGCAGGTTTCGACAACTGTAATGGCGTCCTTTTGATGAGTGAATGCTTTTCCGGTAATGATCCTCAATAGATTCGGTATCGGTTCCAGTTCACGTTTTCCGGCACCATAACCGGTTTTTTCGATGATCATGTCCGGCATTTCTTCAAAAGATTCAGCAAGAGCAACGATGATCGCAGCACCCGTTGGCGTAACAAGCTCCTGGGGAATTTGGGTACCATAGACCGGTACCCCTTTAAGAATGCCAAGGGTCGCCGGTGCTGGAACCGGGAGTGTTCCATGTTGGCAGGAAACAAACCCCACTTCCCAAGGGAATCCTTGAAGATATTATCCGCGTTATCCCCAAATAATCCACACAAAGTACTGTGCCCACTATATCGACAACAGCATCAATACCACCCACTTCATGGAAATGGACGTTTTCCTTGGGACATCCGTGAATCGCGGCTTCGGCATCTGCAATCCTTTCAAAAATATCGAGACTCTTTTGTTTGATGTCCGAGGATAAATAGCTTTTTTCTATCATGGATATTATTTCTGAATAATCCCTCGATTTTACGTTGTCTTGGACGCGGACATCCACGCTTTTAGCCTGAATCCCATTGCGTGACACCGTCGCAACAGAGAGATCAAAACCGGATAATGGTATCTTTTCGAGGCTGTCTTTGAGCCATTTTACAGGAACTCCGAGATCTATAAATGCCCCTAAAGTCATATCTCCGCTAATGCCGGAAAAACAGTCAAAATAAGCAATCATGGTTTTTCTTCCGTTAAGTTCCTTATGATCCTTTGCCGGGTTCCCCGTTGCCAACGGCATGAAGCCGGATGATCTCGAGTAAAAGTTCAGTTGTACGGACCATATCGTCAAGCTTTACCGATTCCCGCACAGTATGCACATCGCGCATACCCGTGCCCAGAACACCCATCAATATTCCTTTTTCAAAGAATACATTTGCATCGGCACCACCGCCGGTTGTCTTGGTAACCATTTTTCTCCCAAGGTTTTCAGCCGCTTTACTGGCGAGTTTTACAACCGGGTGATCATCTTGAATGTAAGTGCGGGAAAAATCTTTTTCAATGTTAATCTCAAGGCGAGGAAGATCGTCAGCGGCTGGGTTGTTTTTATAATTTTCAACAACTTCCTTAAAAGTCGATACGATTTGGTCTGTAATTTTATGGAGCTTTTCTTCATCATGGCTTCTCACCTCACCCTTGACCCTTACAAGGTTGGGCACGATGTTGATGGCAATACCACCTTCGATGATTCCGATGTTGCATGTTGTCTCATGGTCGATCCGCCCCAGCTCCAGCTCAGCGATGGCTTTGCTTGCCAGTAAAATGGCATTTATACCTTTTTCAGGCGCAGCACCGGCATGTGCGTCTTTCCCGTGAATTTCGAATTCAAGACGGTTGGCAGAAGGCGCCCGGGTAACGATGCCTTCCGTGTCGGTGGCATCCAGCGCATAACCGTACTCAGCGGTGATAAGGTTTAAATCAAGGTGTTTGGCACCCAGAAGACCAATCTCCTCACAAACGGTAAGGACAAGTTCAATGGGACCGTAGGGGAGAGCTTTCTCCTTCAAAATTGTCAGGGTTTCCAATAAAATGGCAATGGCACTTTTATCGTCCGCCCCCAGAATTGTCGTTCCGTCACTGGTAAAGGTTCCGTTTTTCAGAACAGCGGTGATTCCTTTTCCGGGCTCTACGGTATCCATGTGAGCATTAAGGAGAAGCGGTGGCGCCTGGACATTCCCCGGAAATCTGGCAATAAGATTGCCCGTGTTGCCGCCTGTCTTATCAGCGGCACTGTCAACAAATGTCTCTGCGCCCATGAGATCAAGCATTTTCCTGATTTCACCGGCCATCGTCCCCTCTTCTCTTGAAACGCTGTCGATTTGAACGAGAAATTTAAAAGTCTCCGCCAATCGTCCTCTATTGACCATGATTTTATCTTTGCCTTTCGAAACGCTTTTTGCCACACAAAAATGTTGACAAAAATTCGACACATATTATGATACGGCTCGGTTCCAAAACGGAAGTGCGCAGCTTACTGGTGAGGCTCCCGGACTTCAAATCCGGTGTGAGGCGCTAAAACCGTCTCGGGTGGGTTCGATTCCCATGCACTTCCGCCACATTTTTTCTCGTTGTTCCCTGCCCCCTAAAGCCAACCGATAACATCCGAAAAAATATTCGCGCATAAACAGGGGCAGATTTCTAAAAAAATGAATGTTGACGGTTTCGTAAAAAGTCTTTTGTGAGCGACATCGAGCAATTTTGGAGAAAGATTCATGATGAGTCTGGCGTTAAAAATTGCATGCTGTTTGAGGGTGTTAGCCCGAGTTCTTGCAATTTAGCCAGGCAAGTCATGAATCCCAAAATTGCTTGCGGAGCGAGCAAAATCAGACTTTTTACGAATTCATCATTATTGTTTTATTCACGTTTTGTCAAACCCATTTCCCACCTGATTACCCTCTTGACGCCGCCCATCAGCAAATAGAAAATGATCCTGCTCGAGTGTTGCACCTAAAATCTATGGGATTGGTAATTTTTTATATATCATGGGTTGTCTTTTTAAAGGTACTTAAATCGGCATTGCAACAGAACCGGGCGATTTTATTCGCTTTATGGATTTGCCGGTGCACAATATGTGGTAATTTATTTTAATAAGCCACAATATATCCTAATTCAACTAAATTATATATAATTTATATATAATTTAGCTTGACACCAACAAATTGCAACTTCATGATATGATTATTAATTATTCCGAAAAAAAATGTTTCCATAAAATTTCAGAACTTAACACGGTGCTTGGCGATCGAACGGACACAAAGCCCCTTTTCTTTTTAGATTCATTGGATAGGAAAAGAGGCTCTATAATATTTGTGAATTTATGGCATCATTTATCAAAGACAATGGCGGCCGGCGCTTGGGAATTGATCGTCGACAATTCTCCTATACCATACATATCCCCGAACGCAGAGCCGGCAAGGAGAGGAGATCCGGGCTTGACAGAAGATTAAAACCGAGACGTTCGAATTGACCCTACCGCAAGGGAATGGGACATATGTCAATTTAACCCTTTGATCATTTAGGGTTTAATTATTTTTTAAAACGAAAGGGGTCAACAACTGGAGGGAGATTGCCACTCATGATCGAAATGTTAAGAAAAACATTTGAAGCCAATCCAGGGAAATCGACCATCGTATTAAACACCATCTGTTCAGACTGCGGGAACGATATAATCATCCATATCACATCGACATCCGGCGGATTTGGCTTACAGGGGGGCGCTTTATTTGATCGGCCCCCAGACGGATACTTCGCGAAGTGTTCGGATTGTTACAAGGTCAACCCAAAAATAAAGAATCTAAATGTGCCAAAATTCGCTCGTGCCTATTAGTTTGTACCATATTAATTTTGGCTGACTTTCCGATAAAAATTAGTACGCTTTCTCGATTCGATTTCCGGCAAGCAACATCTCTTGTTCCACAGACCTCATTTACGACCTGTACTTGAACCTACTTTTGATCGCAGTTTTTCATGTAGAATAAACAACCGTCCATATTTTATCTTGCAGGAGATTATGCAATGTTTGAAATGGGCCGTATGAAATCACTTTTCATCTTGATAGAAAATACACAAAAGGAGGTTGCGATATGAAACATTTGATATTGTCATTGTCATTACTTATCTCTTTTTATTCGGCAAATGTCTTTGGTCAGTGTATAAAAGGTGATTGTGATAATGGACAAGGCATTTATAAGTATTCCCATAGCACCAAATATGAGGGACAGTGGAAAAACGGCCAGTTAAACGGGCGAGGGATTCTAACCTATCCGGATGGCAGTAAATATGTGGGACAGTGGAAGGCTAATCAACGACATGGGAAAGGTGCTTATATTTATTCTGACGGCAGTAAATATGTGGGGCAATTTGAGGCTAATCAACGGCATGGGAAAGGCACCTATATCCATTCTGATGGTAGTAAATACGTGGGGCGGTTTAAGGCCGGCCATCGAAACGGAAAAGGAACTTATACCTTTTCTGATGGCAGTAAATATGTAGGACAATGGAAGAACAACTCCTTCGTTGAGGCCCTTAAATCCGGTGATTCATATAAACCCTCTTCAAAAAATATTGCCGAAAAAAAATCCCGGAAAGCTGAATCATTCAAGTCTTCAAAAGTTTCCAGGAAATTGTCGAAGAAGCATTATCACACGGTCAATTCAGGTGAGTCACTTTGGGGCATCAGCCGCCGGTATGGTTTGACGGTGAAAAATATACGAATTCTTAACAAGCTGAACAATAAATCTGCAATTTATCCTGGGCAGAAACTTTTAGTCACGCTTTAAACAAAAATCGAAGTTCGACGTTGAAAGTTCGATGTTCGATGTTCATATTGTTGCATCTGAAATTACGACTAAACTTTCATATCACGTTGAAATTACGTATACAGGTCAGGAGTTCTGAAATGAGTGAAATCGAAGATGCTGGGGAACTTTTAGGAAACCAGCATACGATTACCTGTGCTAACCGGCCATTAAAAGCTCATTTGAAACCAGATTGACCAATCCCCATATGGCGTCCGCCGAAAGATGGCGCTCAATAGATCGATCAAAAAGAACTGACAGGTGCGGCTCAAATTCATCGTCTCCTTCCCACAAGAGGTAATAAAGGGGAATCTTTGGGAGAGGTGAAAATTTATAAGCGGCGTCGGCTAGGTCCAGAAACTCGCCGTTCAGACTTTCGGCAGCTTTTTTAAACCCCGCAAGGTCTCTGCCGAACCGTTTTAAAATAGGACCTGTTTTAAGGGTATGAGGCCCCTGAAAAAAATGACAAACGTTCAGCACTTCGGGTATTGGTCTGAAAAAATGAGTTTGCCGATATCTCAAACTCGAAATCGCCGATTTTATCTTTTATACAGGTAAGCCCGGAAAGCGGAATTTCACGTTCGCCTATAGCAACCCCGGCTTTGCGCGAAGTGACATTGTTTACCACCGATACGATTTGAGGATAAGTTTCCATCAGCTTATCAGAAAGCGGCTGTACCACGTTCCGATCTTCTTTTGCCGTGATAATGTTTACCATCCATTGGTCGTAAGCCACAGAATGTCTCAGCATAAGATAACGCCAAAAGCCAATATGACTTCGAAGTCCATAAACAGGAGCATCCGAATTTCGGATAAATGTTCTCACGTCATCGAGAATCGGGTTGCCGAGCTCGGGTTGAAGCAGGCATGCTCTGGTATCCAGAACTTTGTAAAATGTCCCCGACACATGAAGTCCGAGGGCAAAACCCCTGTCAACATCCTCTTGGTCCATTTCGTCCGGCAACAGCCATCTACGGTCGGAACAAGAGAACTCCATTTTGTTACGATATTCAAAAATCAAAGGGGAGGCCGTTGTGGGATGCACTATTGTGTCGTGAATATTTCCGATATGTTTAAGGGATTCCTCAACATGCTGTTGTTTATAAACCAGTTGTTTATCGTAACTTAAAAACTGCCACTTGCAGCCGCCGCAAAAACCGCTGTAGATGCATGGAGGATCGACCCTGAACGGTGAGGCTTTTAAAACCGTTTCAACACGGGCTTCTGCATACTGTTTTTTTCTTTTAACGATGCGGGCAATAACGGTATCCAAAGGGACCGTTTTATCGACAAAAACCGTTAGCCCATCAACCTTTGCCAGACCTTTTCCACCAAAGGCAATTCCCGAAATATCGAGTTCAAGCAGTTGACCTTTTTTTACTTTCATTTTTTGTACTCGTTGAGTAAACCTTTTTCCATTCTGCCACTAAGGCACCAAGGCACTAAGAAAGAATAGTAAATATCCTGGTCCAGAGGGCCCGGCTTTGGGTTACCCCTGGAAGGGGCTGTTTCCCTGAAAGCCAGACAAGTTAAAAGTGCCTAAAGTGATCTAAAGTGCCTATTTATCCCGTATTAAACGGGGAAGTTATGGAGTCGCTTTCAGCCGTCGTAGCCAAAGGCTACTATGGCGAAGTCGGCTCGCTCTCTCCGAGCTGTAGGCTCTACGAGCCGGAAGCCGCTGATTTTATATAATTGGTAGAATTCCTTAACTTTAGCTCACTTCAAACTTTAGTTCACTTCAAACTCTTGCAGCAATTTTTTAGGCAGAGCCAGAGAACTCTGACCCCCGCGACGCGGGGCAGGCATGGCCCATCTTTGATCCCGCTTCGCGGGGGAGGACCAGGTTTTTTATGACGAAATAAATATATCCTTTGTGTCTTCGTGTCTTGGTGGCAAATATTTTTGGTTCCGGCTTATCCGGGTTAGGATTTAAAAAATTGAAAAATATCACGATTCATGAGATAAACCAAGCATGGATCAAAAAAATATCGCGTTTACATCCAACGGGTTATCTCTCAGAGGCATTCTTCACCATCCGAGAATCCCCTTGCCACCGGTTGTTATCGGTTCCCACGGACTTTTAAGCAACAGCAATTCTCCAAAACAGCTCGCTCTGGCAAAAGCTTGCAATGCACACGGCATTGCATTTTTCAGATTCGACCACCGCGGATGCGGCCAAAGCGAGGGCGATTTTAAAGAAGTTACGTCCCTTGCTGCCCGTTGTAATGACCTTATCAGCGCAATAAAAACAATTCAACTCCGAAAAGATACCGGTGACCGGATCAGTCTCTTTGGAAGCAGCATGGGCGGTGCTGTCTGCATATCGGCAACTGCGTATTTTGATATCGATTCGTTGGTCACTTTTGCCTCCCCTGTGCGCACTGCCTCCATTACAGAATCCCAGGCAAAATCGGATGATGCAGATTCCATGGATTCGACATTCGATAGAAAAGCGCTTCAGTGGGATATTTCTGACAGGCTAAAAAATCTTCACCACATATTAATTGTACACGGTGATTCCGACCAGATTGTCCCAGTGTCCAATGCCTTTGAGATTTATGAAAAAGCCGGCAATCCAAAAAAAATGATCATTCAAAAAAACGGTGATCATCGAATGAGCAACGAAATACACCAAGAAGATTTTGTTATAAAAGCGGCCTTATGGTTCCAGAAATGCTTTTCCGGCGCATTAGAGACTTAGGGCTCGACGAAGAATGTCGAGGGCTTTCATGGCAAATATCTTTTTATTCCTCGACCTGTTGTTGAACGGAAAATAGAACCGAAATCCTCGGGCAGAACGGGCGTCGGCAAGACCGATCCAAACCGTCCCGACTGGTTTATCGTCGGATCCCCCATCCGGTCCTGCAATGCCAGTGACTGCAAGGCCGTAAGTAGCCCCGGCGATCCGCCTTACACCCTCGGCCATCTTCTCTGCGGTCTTTTCGTGAACGGCTCCGAACCGTTTTAGGACCTCTGGCAACACACCCAGCATCTTCGTTTTGGCGTTATTTGAATAGGTAATTCCTGATAAAAGGAAATATTTCGAACTCCCCGGAATATTGGTAAGCATGTGGGAGATCAACCCCCCGGTACAACTCTCTGCAACGGCCAGCGTCGCTTTCTTTTCAGTAAGGAGCCCGCCGACAACAGCTTCCATGGACATACCGTCAATGGAAAAAACATTTTCCCCGATCTTTTTTAGAACCGATTCAGTGGCCTTGTTCATAAGTTTATCAAGTGACTCGTTATCCTTGCCCGAGGCATAAAGTTTTATCTGGATTTCCGGAAATTTCGCACGAAAACCCAGTTTTATCCCGGGAAATTCGGCCGAAAAGCCTTTCATCCGTTCACCTGTGGCCGACTCTCCCAGGCCAAATGTTGATATGGTTTTGACCCTTCTGAGCTCACGTCCACCTCCCAGAAGCGTCTCTATGGACGGAAGAACCGAATCTGAAAGCATTCTGTGCATTTCAAAAGGAACTCCGGGAAGAAAATAAAACAAACATTTCTCTATCCTTAAAGTGAATCCGGGCGCTGTTCCAACAGGGTTATAAATAGGTTCGGCACCAAATGGCAACATGGCCTGTTTTTTGTTTGAACTGCCGATGAGTAGATTTCTGGTCCTAAAATAATCTTCAACCGAACGAAATGCCGACCGGTTCAGAACAAGTTCTGCACCTGCTGATTTTGCAGCAGCCTCCGCAGTAATATCATCGGTGGTGGGGCCAAGCCCGCCGGTTACAACAGCAACATCTGCTCGGATTGCGATCTCTTGGAGGATTGAAACCAGATGATTCATGTCGTCACCGACACAGCTGTGACGAACGCCGAGAAGTCCAATATCCTTCAGCGCCTGTGCAATATGTGCTGAATTGGTGTCGACTACGGCGCCTGTGAGAATTTCATCACCGGTGGCAAGTATCTCTATAATCATAAAAAAACCTTAATTCCCCATCGCTTTTTCACTCGAAGATTACGGTAGTATTTTTTTAACGTTGCGGTTCAAATCGTCATAAATCAATCGAACCTGGCGGCACATCTTCTCAAATTGATTTGGATAAAGAGACTGGGCACCATCACTGAGCGCCTCCTCAGGAGCATGATGCACTTCCACCATCAGCCCATGTGCCCCCACGGCAACAGAAGCACGGCTCAGTGGTATTACCTGATCTCGGCGACCCGCCGCATGGCTGGGATCGATAATAATCGGAAGGTGGCTTTCTTTAAGTACAACAGGAACTGCGGAAAGATCCAGCGTATTTCGGCTGTGATGGGCAAAAGTCCGGACCCCCCTTTCACACAATATTACCTGGGAATTTCCAACTTCTAAAATGTATTCAGCCGCCATCAGCCATTCATCGATGGTTGCAGCCATGCCCCTTTTGAGCAAAACCGGCTTGTTCGACCGACCCGCTCGTCGCAGCAAACTGAAATTCTGCATATTCCGTGTTCCGATCTGAATGATATCGGCATATTCTTCCACCAAATCGAAAGTTTCATAATCCATCACTTCCGTGACCACCGGCATCCCGGTTTTCTCACGAACTTTTGACAATATTTTCAATCCCTCTTCCCCGAGTCCCTGAAATGAATACGGCGATGTTCTGGGCTTAAACGCCCCGCCTCTGAAAAGCTGTGCACCGCTGCTCCGGACGTGCTCGGCAATTGTCAAGGCTTGCAATTCACTCTCTATGGCACAGGGTCCGGCGATAATGGTCAGGCTTCCACTGCCGATAGATATATCATCGATCTTTATTACGGTATCTTCAGGTTTAATTTCTCGGCTTACAAGTTTATACGGACGTGTCACATGGATGGCGTCCTTTACCCCCGGCAGACTCAAAAACGGCCCAGCATCAACGTGCCCCTTATTGTTCAAAATCCCGATGGACACCCTTTCTCCTCCTGGAATCGGACGCGCCGTATACCCTTTTTGTTCAATTGCAGCCACCACGGTATCGATCTCCGTCTGTTTGGCTTTTTTGTCCATAACAATCAGCATCATCTGCCTCCTTATTCGTTGATTAGATCCCCCTGCAGTAGGCTGCAGGATTCTTCCCAAAAAAAAAGACCGTGAGCTTCAAGGTGCCCACGGTCCTTCATTACCCGTCATGCTAATGGCTCAAGGAGACTTGAACCGGTCGGCACACTTTTTCCTTCCGGTTATCTGCCACCAGCGCCAATAATATTTTTGTTTCCTTAAAGTTTCCATCTTTGTATTTTATTAAAAACACCTTTTTTTGATTAACATTAAAACTACTGAAACCGGCTCGGTCTTGTCAAGATATTTTTCAATGTGTTTATGCCAACCCCATATGGATGTATCCTGTGGAGAAAACGATTCCAACTTTCATTTAGGTATTTTTTTTAACAACCTAAAAAATCTTGACAAATGCTTTTTATTAAGGATAAGTTGTGTTAAACAAACGGTGAAAAAAATGAATGACAACAGTATCCAAAAAACATTAAAAAAAATCGATATTAAATACTGGTGTTGGCAAACCCAAATTAACGGGTCTGCCCCAGGGACTTGATCAACCGACGTATAATTAAAAATCTACAAAGGACCAAGGGCAACTCAAACCCACGGTCTTTTTTTTTGACTTCGAACAGGCCGTGGAATTTTCCACGGCTTTTTTTGTTTTTTTAGAAAGGAAAATCCATGCTGATCAATGAATTCCCCGACATAGATGAGTTTCGCAACCTGGCAGAACAAGCCAATGTCATTCCGGTATGTATGGAAACGTTGGCCGATACGGAAACTCCGGTATCCCTCTTGAGAAAAATCTATAAAAATAACGCTTCCGTCTTTCTGTTTGAAAGCGTTGAGGGCGGTGAAAGATGGGGCAGATATAGTTTTTTAGGCGTCTCCGCAAGAACGCATATCCGAATATTCCCGCAATTTGTGGAAGTCTGTGAAAACGAATCCCGCAGACAGATCCCCCACAACGGGGACCCGTTCGCTGTTTTGAGAATATTGATGAATCGTTATCAACCAGCACAAGTTTCCGGACTGCCAAGATTTTGGGGAGGAATGGTGGGATATTTAACCTATGAAATGGTCTCCTTTTTTGAATCGATCCCCAACCTTTTGCCGGAAAACAAACCCCTGGCCCATTTCATCATTCCGGATGAACTACTTATATTCGACAATATCCGACATACATTACTCTTGGTCGTTATCTCCTTTCTGGAAAAAGCGCAGAATCCGGATGAGGCGTTTCATCGGGCAACTGACCGCCTCAAATCTTTACTTGGTGAGATGGAACAGCATGTGCCTGAAGACGATGTCTATCCGAATAAAGTTGATTTTGTTTTGAGGGCACTGTGGGAGGAAGATGATTTTCGATCCCTTGTTAAACAGGTTAAGGAATATATCCGGGCCGGCGATGTCATTCAGACCGTAATCTCCAAGCCGTTTACCTGTGCTTTCCCGCCCGATCCGTGGACACTCTATCGGGCCCAGAGATTCATCAACCCTTCCCCCTACCTCTACTTTCTCGGTCTTGAAGAGATGACTCTTGTGGGCTCCTCCCCGGAAACGATGGTCCGCCTGGAAACCGGCGTTGCCACCCTTCGGCCCATTGCCGGAACCCGGCCGAGGGGTAAGAACGAGCAGGAAGACAGATCTCTGGCCAATGAACTCCTTGCCGACGAAAAAGAACGGGCCGAACACTTGATGCTGGTGGATCTGGGCCGTAATGATCTGGGGCGCGTTGCAGAGGTGGGAACCGTTCAGGTCACCGACTTGATGATTGTCGAACGCTATTCTCATGTCATGCACCTGGTTTCAAATATCTGCTGTGACCTGAAATCCGATTACGATGCCTGGGATCTGCTGCAGGCAACCTATCCTGCCGGAACTTTGTCCGGAGCACCTAAAATAAGGGCCATGGAGATTATCGCTGAGCTTGAACAAAGCCCCAGAGGCCCTTACGGCGGCGCTGTGGGGTATATTTCGTTCCATGGGAACATGGACATGGCCATTACCATTCGGACCGCAAGCATTGAGAACGGAACACTAACGGTACAAGCCGGCGCTGGTATAGTTGCCGATTCCAACCCCGAGAGCGAGCGAGAGGAGACCGTCAATAAAGCGATGGCCATGCAAAAAGCACTGCAGTTGGTTCAAAAAGAATACAACTCAAATATTTCCGGGAAAACTTGAAGGGGCGAAAATAATGATCATAATGATAGACAATTACGATTCATTCACCTACAACCTGGTGCAATATCTGAAACAAATCGGTACTTCCGTCAAGGTCGTCCGAAACGATGCTGCTTCAATTGCTGATCTCATCTCCTGGGAACCTACAGGTATCGTTATATCACCCGGACCGGGTCGGCCTGAAACAGCGGGAATTTCAATGTCTGCGGTGCAACATTTCTCAGGTAGAGTCCCCATCCTCGGCGTATGTCTCGGCCACCAGGCCATTGGCGCCGTTTTCGGTGGAAAAGTAGTTGCCGCTAAACGGCTTATGCATGGTAAGACATCCATGATCCATGCGGATGGGAAAATGATATACCAGGGTATTCACAAACCCTTCCAGGCAATGCGCTATCACTCCCTTGCAGTCTCCCGAGAAGATTTCCCCGAATGTTTGGAAATTAGCTCGGAAGCAGATGATGGGGAAATTATGGGCATCCGGCACAAAAAGCATTCCACAACAGAAGGAATCCAATTTCATCCGGAATCTATTATGACACCTTTGGGCAAACGGCTTTTGAGAAATTTTCTCAACAAAACAAAAAACCATTCACCAGTGATAGATGACTGATAAAAAGGGAAATTTCATTATGTTTAAGAAGAATCTTGGCAAAATTGTCCAGAGAAATGACTTGACTGAACCCCAGATGGCTCAAATGATCACCGATATTTTTTCGGGCAATGTGACTGAAGCCCAGATCGGCGCAATGATGGCAGCGTTGGCCACAAAAGGAGAAACCTTTGAAGAACTGGCAGGAGCGGCTCGAGCCATGCGCCGGAAAGCGCTGCGAATTCAAGCACCCGGCGCAACGGTTGTGGACACCTGCGGAACCGGTGGAGACGGCGCTCAGACATTTAATATTTCAACCACAACAGCCTTCGTGGTTGCAGGGTGCGGGGTGACGGTCGCCAAGCATGGGAACCGATCTGTAACGAGTCGATGCGGCAGCGCAGACCTTCTTGAAACACTGGGTGTTAAACTCGACACTGATCCTGAAATCGTTGAAGAAGCTGTTCATGAAATCGGTATAGGTTTTCTTTTTGCGCCCCTTTATCACGGAGCCATGAAATATGCGGCCAAAGCAAGAAAGGAAGTTGGACTGCGTAGTATCTTTAACATGCTGGGGCCGCTTACGAATCCCGGCGGAGCCAATTGCCAGCTACTCGGGGTATATGCACCTGAACTGACGGAAATGTTTGCAAATGCCTTACAGCTTCTTGGGGCAAAAAAAGCTTTTGTAGTCCATGGCCATGACGGACTCGATGAGATTACCGTTTGTGCACCCACCCGTGTTTCAGAACTCAAAGACGGTTTTATCCGAACGTATGATATTTTTCCTGAACAATTTTTCGGTCAACAGGCGGACTCAAAAGATCTTTTGGGAGGAGATCCTGAAGAAAATGCTCAAATTACCCGAAATATATTAGACGGCGAAACCGGGCCTCGACGGGATGTGGTGCTAATTAATACTGCCGCGGCTCTCGTGGCGGCAGAAGCTGCGGATGATTTGAAGCAAGGGATCCGATTGGCTGAAACTTCCATTGATGAAGGTGCTGCAGCCGAGAAAATGAAAGCGTTGATCCAGTATACCCAGGAAAACGGCTAATGGCTGAAGACATATTGAGTAAAATCGTTGAAAATAAAAGGCGGGAGGTCGCTTTGGCAAAACGAAATTTGCCGGAACGCATGCTTCGTGAAAAATGCTCAAAACCTCGGAGAAAGCGCCCGTTTTTAAAAAATCTCGAAAAGCCCGGACCATCCGGGATTAATATCATTGCTGAAATCAAACGGGCTTCCCCTTCCAAGGGTGTCATTTGTGCTAACCTGGATCCTGCTGCTCTTGCCAAAGACTATGAATTGGGAGGCGCGGCGGCCCTCTCTGTACTCACCGATCAACCCCATTTTAAGGGTAGTTTCGAGGATTTGAAAATCGCCCGTGAGACAACCACGCTTCCGGTACTTCGGAAAGACTTTCTGATTTCCGCTTACCAGATTTTTGAATCCGCCGTTATGCAAGCCGATGCCCTTCTTTTGATCGTTCGAATTCTTGAACAGGAACAGCTCAAAGATTATCTCAGTTTATGCGATGAACTACAGATGGATGCGCTGGTGGAAATTCATTCGGAATATGATCTTGAAAAGGCTACCCGGGCAGGCGCCCGCCTGATCGGGATCAACAACCGCAACCTGCGATCTTTTGAAACCGATATAGGCATCGCAGTTCGCATGAAATCCCTTCTCGGTCCCGATCAGGTGGCAGTGGCGGCCAGCGGAATTCAGACACGAGAAGACATTGAAAAAATAAAAGGTTCGGGAATCTGGAACTTTCTAATCGGTGAAAGTCTTGTTAAGTCTCAAAATCCAAAGGATTTTCTTAAATTCCTCCAGGGATAATATGTCCCGAAAAAGACTATCGAAGGAACATAAAAGTAAAGAATCCGGCCCCAGATGACCCGGCTTTGGTTTGTCCCTGAAGGGGGCTGTTTTTCCGCATGCAGTGGACGTCAGTTACGCTGTGGAGGAGGCCCCCGGCAAAAGGATCTTGACAAAATCAAAGCCTTAATGGATGCTGTTTCTATATGCGGGATTGATAAAAACCCGGACAATAGTTTTTAAGGGTTTCCCAAAATTCAAACATCGACCTGTTTTCGAAAATATCACTGTTATTATTAAAGAGGTAAAAAATGAGAAAAACAATAGAATTAAAACGGGTGGTGGTCACCGGTTTGGGGATGGTGACTTCACTGGGTCTGGATGTGCCCACGACTTGGGAGGCCATGGTCGCCGGGAAATCCGGCATAGATCAAATTACACAGTGGGGCGATTTGGAAAAAGTTAAAGCGCGATTTAAACTGGCGGAGAACTTTCCCCTGATTGTCGGAGAAGTCAAAGATTTTAACATTAAAGATCTGATTAAACAAAGAAAACACGGCTTTTCAAAAGAGGATCTAAAGCAGGTTAAATATATGGATGCCTTCACCCAGTATGCTTATGCAGCAACACTGGAAGCAATTTCCGATGCCAATGTAAATTTAGAACAAGGAGAAATCGATGCTGATCGGGTCGGCGTCATTATCGGCTCCGGCTTAGGCGGTCCCAAAACTTGGGAAGCCGAATTTGAACGTTTCTATAAAGGCAAGAGAGTTTCGCCCTTTCTAATTCCCCGTCTGATACCGAATCTGGCTGCCGGCAATGTCAGTATCTCATTTAAAGCCAAAGGCGCCAATGCCTGTCTGGCAACTGCCTGTGCTTCCGGGTCGCATGCAATTGGTGAAGCTTTCCAGAGAATTCAACTAGGTAAAGAAGACGCAATTGCCTGTGGTGGAACAGAAGCTGCGATTACACCTTTAACGATCGCTGGTTTTCATGCAATCAAAGCCTTGTCATCAAAATATCAGACACCCCAAACCGCTTCCCGACCCTTTGACATAGACCGCAACGGTTTTGTTATGGGAGATGGATCTGGCATACTGATCTTGGAAGATTTGGACCATGCCGTGAATAGGGGGGCTAAAATCTATGCGGAAGTCATCGGTTTTGCCATGACCGGAGACGCCAGCCATATTACTGAACCCAATATGGACGGTGCCATTCGATGCATGAAGTTGGCTTTGGAGGATGCACAAATTGCACCGAACGACGTCGATTTGATCAACCCCCATGCAACATCCACACCCAAAGGTGACATTAATGAGGCCGCCGCCGTTAAAGAAGTATTTGGCGCCGGCAAAGAGAAACCGTTCATCACAGCCAATAAATCTCAGCTGGGGCATTCTCTGGGAGCCATCGGAGGAATTGAAGCCATTTCCACCGTATTATCCATTTGTAACGATAAAGTCCCGCCGATTTTGAACCTGGAGCAAATTGATCCGGAATGCCAGGGCCTGAACTATGTCATCGGCCAGACCAAAGAGGCCAAGATTGTTACGGCCCTTTCAAATTCTTTCGGTTTCGGCGGAACGAATGCAACGTTGGTTTTTCGAAATTACACATAGGCAAGAAGAACAAGTTAGTTCGCTTCGCCCCGCCTGCCATTGCAAGTGACGAGCGGGCAGGTCTCAATTGGAATGGTGGAATAATAGGTAACTGTAGGGATAAGAATGATATTGTTCCTTTAACCCAACGTTCCACTATTCCAAAATTCCATCATTCGTTCCATCTCTATTTGATAAAAAATCATACGTGTTCAGTGGGTGTCCCTCCCCGTTTTACTTTGGTATCTACGTATCTGGTCATTTCATCTCAAGTTTTTAATAAATTCTTCAACCGCACCAACCCCTTCTTTATCCACCAGCCGGATGGTCTCTGACCCAATGACGGCAATGTCGGCTTTCCCTTTTAAAAAATCGATATCTCCCCGCTCTTTTACCCCAAAACCAAGGGCCAGCGGAAGCTTGGTCGCTTTTCGACATCGTGCAAGATAATCTTCCAGTTGTCTGGAAAAACTCGTATCCACACCGGTAACCCCTTTTCTGGCTACGCAATAGATAAACCCTCTCCCAAAACCACCAAGGTAGTTCATGCGTTCATCGGGTGTTGTGGGAGAAAATATCAAAATCGGAGAAAGACTATGTTTATTCATGGCCTCAAGGTAGTCCTTCCCTTCTTCAGGGGGAAGATCCGGGACAATGGCCCCCTGAAGACCGTTTTCGGCCATTACGTCGACAAATCCCTCAACGCCGTATTTAAAAAGAATATTGTAGTAACTCATTAATAGAAAGGGGATCTCAAAGGTTTCAGCAACCATTTTCGCAAAATCAATGCATTTTTTCACGGTTGCACCCTTGGCAAGCGCTTTTTGATTGGCATGCAGAATTACAGGACCGTCTGCAATCGGTTCCGAAAAAGGGATCTGCAGCTCCATCAGGTCAACACCGGCTCGGACCATCGACTCAATGATCTTGAAAGCATCCTCGAATGTTGGATATCCAAGAACGATATGGGTCATTAACAAGATTTCTTTCTGCTTCAGCCTGTTATTCAGATACGATTCAAGCATGATACCCCTCTGCTTTCTCTTTGATAAATTCCTGCCACCCCGGATCGGCAAATGCATCGGCAACGGTAAAGATGTCTTTGTCTCCCCTCCCGGACTGATTTATCAGAATAATATCCTTCGGGGCCATCGTCGGAGCCTCTTTGAACGCCTGTGCAAAAGCGTGGGCTGATTCTAGAGCTGGAATCAAGCCCTCTTTTTGAATCGTTAGGGATAAGGCATCTACAACCTCCCGATCGGTTGCGGCTTCAAATCGAATTCGGCCGGTTTCTGCATATTGGGCCAGAATCGGCGAAACCCCGACATAATCAAGTCCGGCTGCTACACTATGGGTCTCTCGCATCTGCCCGTCATTATCCTGGAGAAAATATGTTTTATACCCCTGGGCTACACCGATGCTCGCATCTTTGGAAGAAAGTCGGCAAGCGTGAAGCCCGGTCTCTAATCCTTCTCCGCCGGCTTCGACACCCACAAGGTCGACCGGATCATCCAGAAAAGCTTTAAAGATCCCCAATGCATTCGACCCTCCGCCAACACAGGCATAAATTCGGTCAGGGAGCCCACCTGCTTGGTCAAGGATTTGTTTCCGGGCCTCAAGTCCGATAATCGATTGGAAATAAGAGACCATTTCCGGGAAAGGATGGGGGCCGCACGCCGTTCCAAGTACATAATGTGTGGTATCCATGTGTGTCACCCAGTCCCGAAAAGATTCATTAATTGCATCTTTTAAAATTCGGGTCCCTTCCTTTACGGTGATGACTTCAGCACCCAATCGCTCCATCCAGAATACATTGGGACGCTGCCGCTGAACATCCACTTCTCCCATATAGATGGTACATTTGAATCCAAACCGTGCGGCCATGGTGGCGGTGGCCACGCCGTGCTGTCCGGCACCGGTCTCCGCTATGACCCGCGTCTTTCCCATCCGTTTCACCAAAAGGCCCTGCCCAATAACGTTATTGGCCTTGTGGGCGCCTGTATGGTTAAGGTCTTCTCTTTTAATAAAAATGCGCGCGCCGCCGAATTTCTGCGTCAGGTTTTGGGCAAACGTAATCGGCGTCGGGCGGCAGGAATAGGTAGACATAATGTCGACATACTCCTCCCAGAAGCCGGGGTCGTTTTTTGCCGTTTGAAATGTTTCCACAAGTTCATCGAATGTGGCAACAAGAACCTCGGGAAGATAGGCGCCCCCGAACATTTTATAATATCCTCTATCTTTCATGATCCATTCCTCCCAATGTCTGTGAAAAAACGAACTGATCTGTGCGACAATAAAGTTCTGAATAAATGGCGTCTTTTGCCTGATCAAAGTGTAAAAACCGCTTAACCATAAGAATCGGCGTATCTGCTGCAACCTCCAAATTTTGTGCCCTTTTTCCTGTTAGGTAGCCGATTCGGAAGTTCTGTACACCCCCTATGGGTTGCATGTAATATTGCTCATCCACAATTTGCGCCAAAGATCTGTGGGACAGATCCATCTTGTCCATCCCTGTAAAAATTGTTTCATGCAGATAAATATCCTCGATAAGGATCGGTATCTTTTCAACTTTGCTTAACCTGGAAAAAAAATAGGCTTTCTGATTTGAAAAAGGATTTTTCGGATCATCTCCGATGGATTTCAGTCGAATCTTTTTCAGGATATGGGTCGTCACCGACATTCCTTTCTTATGAAACGCCGAAGTCGTTCCGGCCAGAGAAAAAAGATCGAGCTCTTTCTGCGGTTCACATACAAAGGTCCCTGAGCCCCGCTTTCGCATCAGCAGACGTTTTCGAACCAGAAGATCCGTAGCCTGCCTGGCAGTCGGCCTTCCGATACCGTATCTGGAGGCAAGGCTGTTTTCGGACGGAATCCTTGAACCGGCTGGATATTCTCCAGATCGTATTTTAGCCAGTATAATGTCCGCCAGCTGATTATATAAGGGAATCGGAGATTTGATATTCAGCATCCATGAAGCATATTAATTATTGGTAAAGTTGTCAAGACATATTTTGCCAATAAATCCAGGTTAGACAATCACAAAAAGGATCCCTAAACCCTGATGTCCCTCGAGAAGGTTTTATTCGAATGAAATCCAACGAAAATGACAATCACCCAAAATGCCTTTATGGAAAAGTTTGGAAGCGGAACTAAGATAATAACCTTCTATGTTCGTTCACTTTTTTCCATAAAGGCTTTTATGTGACTCCGGTTAATTTATTGACATATCGGCCATTTTTAGATAAACTGTGGAATTTAAAGATTTTCTATGATACTTAAGATTGTTGCATTTTTTCCTTTTGAATATTCAGAATCGGAACCCTAACACATGAAGCCGTTGACCGTTCAAACTTTTTTTCAGTCCAGAATTAAAAGATTGTTGGGGAAATCTCCTGATAAATACAGTATGGCCATAGGCGCTGTTTTAAGGAAAAGAGGCATCATTACCGAAAAACAACTCCAGGAAGCCCTAAAGGTACAAAAAGAGAAACTCTATACACTGGGCAAGGCCGTTCGCCTGGGGCAGATCATCGTTGAACTCGGCTATGCATCAGAAGAAGAACTGGTCCTGGCGGTAAGCAAAGAATATCAAATTTCAGTAAAAACACTCTCTGATGACATAAAAGGACTCGTCAAAAAAAAGCGTGAAAGCTTTGTTGAAGGCCTTCCTCCAACACGCATTCCCATCTGGTTTCAGGTTTTTACTGCAATCATGGTGATTATCATCACCACCATTTCAGTGATGAGCTTTTTCATTCTGAGCCATCAGAAAGAAAGGCTTTACAAGCAAACCGTCAAAATAGGTAATGTCAGTATCAACTATTTTACCAGCAATGCGTCGATCCCCCTTCTTGAAGACAATATTCTAAGGCTTAATTCATTGATAAAAGATGCAACCCATGTTGAAGGGCTTCTTTATGCGATTATTGTTGACCACAATCAAACCATAAGGGCACATACAGACATAACCAAGATAGGGAAGACCTTTGAGATGTTTTCCAAAATCGAAGATGTCAGAAGAGAAGGAGACCTTGCTTACTTTAACTACTTCTCGACATCGGGAAAACAGGTTTTAAATTTAACCCGCCCTATTCTATTCAAAGAAAAAGAATTGGGTGAAGTGCATGTGGGGGTTTCCATTGATTTTATCGAAAGACTCATCCAAAAAGAGCGATGGACAATTATTGTGATCACCATTTTTATTCTCCTTTTTGGAAGTGCAATTGCACTTTGGCTTGGATTCCGATTTTCCCGACCTATTTCAAATCTTGTCTTGGCAACCCAGGAAATCGGTTCAGGAAATTATCAACACAAAATAATACTGGCCAGAAATGACGAACTTGGAAACCTGGCCACGGCGTTCAATCGGATGGGTGATGAGCTTTGGAAAAACTCTTTAACACAGAAATCTTTTGGCAAGTATATTGGTTCTGAAGTTCTAGAAATGATAATGGCCGATCCTGAAAGCGACTGGCTTAAAGGTCATAGGAATGAGGCCACCATTGTATTTGTCGATATCAGAGGATTCTCAGCCTACTCGGAGATCAATGAGCCCGAAGAAATCGTGGAGAAACTCAACGAATACTTTGAAATTGCAACACAGAGCATACAAGATCACGGCGGCTATGTGGACAAGTTCATCGGCGATGCGGTTCTGGGAGTTTTTGGGGTTCCGGTTTATCATGAAGATCACGCAAAACGTGCTGTAAGATCGGCAGCACATATGCAAAAAGAGTTCCTGAAAAAGCAAAAAAATGGGAATGTCCTCCTTCAAGCCGTTGGAATCGGAATAAATTCCGGCGTCGTCGTATCAGGGAACATCGGTTCCCAGGATAGGATGGAATATACGGTCATCGGGGAAACCGTAAACCTCGCTGCACATCTATACAAGCTGGCCAATCCCGGTGAAATTATTATAAGTAAAAGTGTTTATTCAAAAATAAAAGAGATGGTTCAGGTAGATCCGCTCCCTTCACAACATATAAAGGGCAAGACAGAACCGGTTGAGACATTTAAGCTGATTCGCATAAAGGAGAAGCATAATGCCGAAATCGGTAAATAGGAAAAAAACAGCTTTATTCAAATTTTTTCTGCTCTATTTTGTGTTTTTTGCAGCTTGTGCCGCTGGTGCACCGAAGCATCAGAACGTTTCTAAAGCGATCATCGATGACGATTTTATTCTGGTGAAGACCACCGACAAAGACACGCTTTCTTCCCTTGCCGCAGACCACTTAAACGACCCGAAAAAAGGTTGGCTGATCGCCGAATTCAATAACGTTAAAACTCTGACCTCCGGGCAGGCGTTGATTATTCCGTTGTCACCCCTTCACAAAGGCGGTCTTAAAGCCGATGGTTTTCAGACAGTTCCTGTACTGGTCTATCACAATTTTTCTAAAAAAAGGTCGGGGAAGACGTCCGTTTCCGAAGCCGACTTTGAAGCCCAGATGAAATATCTGAAGGAAAACGGATTTCATGTCATATCACTCGATCAACTATTAGACTTTATCGACTACAAGGAACAGATACCTGAAAAATCGGTTGCCATTACATTTGACGATGCATGGGGCTCTATTTACGATATTGCTCTTCCCATATTGAAAAAATATAGTTTCCCTGCCACGTTTTTTATTTACACGGATTTTATCGGGGGTGGGAAAGCCATGTCCTGGAATCAAATACAAACGCTTTCAGAAAACGGGTTTGATATCCAATGTCAAACCAAAACTCACCGGAACCTGACGGCCCTAAAAAAAAATGAATCATTTGAAGAATATTTCAAAGCCCTTGAAATGGAGATCGATTATCCCAATACGTTGATCGAGAAGAAGCTGAAAAAGAAATGCAAATATTTTGCGTATCCCTACGGAAAAACAAACGACCTCATCATTGCTATTTTAAAAAAACAGGGCTACAGGGCTGCATTCACCGTTAAACGGAGATCGAATCCATTTTTCGTTGATAAATATCGAATCCACCGCTCAATAATAAACGGTAAACAGAATATTGAAAGTTTTAAAAAGAACTTGTCCGTTTTTCAGAAAAATGAATTGAAATGAAACATGCCTTAAACGTTTTCAGCCTGATCATTGTTCTGTACTTTGTTGCAGGGTGCGCCGGCCTCCTTGAAGCTCCCGGAGATTTTAACGATAAGTTTTCGAAGAAAACCTCGGATAAAGCCTCTCAAAGCAAAGGGGCCTTCTCCCCTTCTTATTATCAGAAAAAAGCAACGGCGTATGAAAAAAGCGATGAATTACAAACTGCGCTTCTTTATTTTAAAGTTGCAGGCGCATTAAGTCCTGGCGACCAGGAAATTGCCGATAAAATATCCGATTTAGAATCGACGGTTGTTCACAAATCCCTCGAGCATCTCCAAGAAGGGGTGAAATTTTATAAAAACAAACAATTCAAAGTCGCCCGATATCATTTTCTGACGGCACTCAAATACGACCCCGACAATAAAGAAGCACTCGATTATCTGCAAAACAGATTAATCCCTAAAGAATATATTCCCTATCGAGTTTCGGAAAACGATACTTTAAGTTCCATATCCGAGAAATTTTACAAAAACCCGGGAAAAGCTTTTCTGATCGTCTATTTTAATGATCTTAAACCCAACACAGACCCTTTACCCGGGACCATTCTCAAACTCCCTACCCTGGCATCAAAATTTATCCGCCCCCCCCTGAATAGTTCAAAAGAACTGCTGAAGGCGGAAAGCTTGTTGAAAAAAGGACAATACGAAGCGGTTGCAAGTACCACCGAAAGGATCTTACAGAACGATCCGATCAACCCGACTGCCGTTGATCTAAAAAATTCTGCCTACTATCAGATGGGACTGCAGTTAAGCCGGGAAAAAAAGTATGGCGAATCCATAAACATGTTCAAAAAAATAACACCCGAATCTGAAGTCGTTAATAAATCTATTCAAGACGTCATTGAAAAAGAACTGTTGGAAGCAGAAAATCTTTTTAAAGAAAAAAAATACACAGCGGCAATAGCTGTTTCAGAAAATATTTTGAGCCATGACAAATCGAACAAAGCGGCCCAAGACATTTTAAATACCGCCTTGTGTCAAAATGGAAAGAGCTTGCTCATTCGCAAAAAATATGCCGAAGCATTAAACGTGATTAACCGTGCAGACCCTGGATATGAATGTGTCGGGAAGACCCTATTTTCGGTAAAAAAAGCAATGAAAAAACAGGCTGAAATTCACTATCTTCAAGGCGTCAAATATTTTTTGAACGAGGAACTACAAAGTGCCATAAAGGAATGGGAAACTACCTTGATCCTGGATCCCGAGCATAAAAAAGCTAAAAAAGACATTGAAAACGCCAGAAGCTTGCTGGAGAAATTAAAAAAGGTCAAATAGCTTATTGGGCGACGCGTAAAAAGAGATTATGTTCCCGCTGTGGTCATTCTGTGGAAGAAAAGCCAATTGCACTTCCTCGAATCTTTAATGTCTATCCTCATTGACATCGCTTTTTTCATCTCAGTTCCAGTTTATAACCGGCCGCATTCAACCGGCCGGCGATTTCATCAACATGCGCCGTCCCGCGCGTTTCCAGCTCCAAATCGACCCGTGTGGCATAAATCGGCAGCCCCCTTATATTCCGATCATGATAGATATGAAGAACATTTGCTTTTAGACTCGATACCAACGCCAGCAATTTTGCCAATGAGCCGGGGGTGTCATCGAGGCGCACCCTAAAGCGCATTATACGGCCGTTTTTTAACAAACCCTGACTGAGCATACGACCCAACAGAGAGCTGTCCACATTGCCTCCGCTGATCAAAAGAACTACTCTGTTTCCCCGGGGAACGGTGACCGAGCCATTCAAAAGAGCACCCAGAGAAACCGCACCCGCACCTTCCGCAAGAATTTTCTTTCTTTCAAGAAGTAACAGGATCGCCGCTGCAATATGATCTTCTTCCACCAAAACTACATCATCCACGAAGTTTCGGATGATATTGAAATTGAGTTCACCCACCTGTTTAACGCTTATACCGTCTGCGATGGACTGTTCAGATTCGACCCTGGTGATTTTGCCTTTTCGATACGATTCGTAGGCTGAAGGGCATGCAGCAGATTGAACCCCGATGATATTTATTTGGGGCCGAATCGTCTTTGCTGCCAAAGCAATGCCAGAGATAAGACCACCTCCGCCGATGGGCACAAGAATCGAGTCTACTTCTTTTAGATCTTCCAATATTTCCAGTGCCACGGTCCCCTGCCCTGCAATAATATCCGGATCATCGAACGGATGGATAAAGGTCTTGTCTTCTCCTGCGATTTCCTCGGCTGTTTTAAGGCTTTCCCCTAAACTCTGGCCGGCGATGACGACCTCTCCGCCATAGCCGCGTGTTGCTTCCTGCTTGCTGATGGAAGCCCATTCAGGCATTACGATGGTCGCCTGAACATGGACTTGCTTGGCTGCCAACGCCACCCCCTGGGCGTGATTCCCCGCAGATGCCGTCACAACGCCTCCGGAAGCGATTTTATCATGATTTTTTAATATACTGTGGGTTGCACCCCTGATTTTGAACGAGCCTGTTTTTTGGAGGTTTTCCAATTTTAAGTAAATTTCTCCACCGAACATTTTACTCAAAGAAGGTGAAGAGACCAGCGGTGTTCTGATGACCTTTCCTTTTATCGATTTAGCGGCTTTTTGAACATTTTCGATGGAAATCATTTTTGATCCTTTCTTTAATTGAAGGCGTTCACGGGGAACCTCTGAACGGTTATCTTTTATTCCTTGGGTAGTTGAGCCCTAAGTGTTTGACGAAATTTTAAGTTTATTCTATTTAAAAGGATATATCCCATAAATATTGAAATAGTTTAGCGCATTGAAAGAATTTGTCCCATCCGGTCAATGCTTTTTAAGGGTGGGCAACATGGATGATTGGACGCAAAAAATGGATGTCCTGATCTGGTTTGAAAAACGTTTGCTTCAAAGTATCGATCTTTTTTATGCAAAGTGGCCCCAGCCACCGTCCCATAAAGATAGGCTGAAACATTGCACAATTATTTCACATCGGGGAGAGCATGACAATAAAGATATTTTTGAAAATACATTATCCGCCTTTGACCAGGCGAGAGACGCTGGTGTTGGGGGTATAGAATTTGATATACGCTGGACCAAAGATTTGCATCCTGTTGTCTTCCATGACACCAATCTTCAAAGGGTTTTTGGGTCCGAGTTAGAACTCAACAAAGCAACCCTGGATGAGTTAAAAACCCACTGCGGATTGATCCCCTCTCTTGAAGAAGTGATTCAAAAATACGGAAAAAAATTGCATTTGATGGTCGAAATCAAAAAAGAAGTTTATCCTGATTCATCCTATCAGAACATGGTTTTAAAAGATCTTTTTCATGGACTATCCCCTCAAAAAGATTTTCACTTCATTTCTCTGCATCCTGAAATGTTCCAAGCAATCGACTTTGTACCAACATCAGCATTTCTTCCAACTGCCCGTTTTAATATAAAAACCTTAAGTGAACTGGCGCTAAATAAAAACTATGGTGGAATTGCCGGCCATTATTTTATTCTAACAAATCGGATTTTAAGAAAACATCATATGAACGGACAAAGTATCGGCACAGGTTATATCTGTTCTAAAAACAGTTTAATCCGTGAACTCAACAGAGGCGTAAAATGGATTTTTTCCAACAATGCGGTAGAACTTCAGGGCACCTTAAATTCACTTCTGAAATATTAAACTTCCGACAAACGTGCCCTTTCCGCTTTTCCCTTTTCCTCATCAACCAAAGAAAAAAGGATTGCACCGATAATAAAAAGAAGCGCGATGGAAGCAATCCCACAGCGAGATGCCAGCTGTCCGACATGTGTCACCTGCTCAGGGGTGGGCGCCGTCGGCATCAAAACCCAACGTACCACCAGTCCGACAGAACCCATAAGAACGGGGCCCAAAATCACCGCAAATTTCCCCATCATATTGTAAAATCCATAGAACTCAGCAGCCCTGTTTTTAGGTATCAGTCTTGAATAGTAAGACCGGCTTAGGGCCTGAATGCCGCCCTGAACCAAACCGATGATGACGGCCAAAATGTAAAATTCCTGTGTGTTGGTCATCATTGTTCCCCACAGTGTAACGAATAGGTATATACCGATGGCAATGTAAATGGATTTACGTACACTCCATCGTTGTCCTAATTTTCCGAAAACAATTGCAGAAGGGAACCCGACAAACTGCGTGATTAAAAGCGCAACAATTAAATCGTTTGAATTAAATCCAATGGACATGCCATAATCGACCGCCATCCGAATAATGGTATTCACGCCGTCAATATAAAACCAGTAAGCAGTTAAAAAAAGAACCACTGTCTTCATATGGCGAATCTTTTTTAATGTACCAATCAATTGTCGAAAACCATCAACTATCAATCCTACCCCTTTTAACGGAGGTTCGGATCTACGTTCTTCAGGGATCCAGCAAATGGTAAAAATTGTAAACAAGCCCCACCATAACGCCACTGAAAGAAAAGCATACCTGACCGCTGTCTCCGCATCTGAAAAGCCAAATTTTTCCGGCATCAATGTCATTAGAACGTTTAAAAGAAAAAGTAGTCCGCCTCCAAGGTATCCCATGGAATACCCCAAGCCGGAAATATAATCTATATTCTCTTTATCCGCGATACGCGGTAGAAGTGAATCGTAAAATATGTTGGCACCGGAGAATCCGATAATCCCCATGACATATAAAAAAACAGCCCATGCCCAATCACCTTTTTGAACCATAAACAAACCGGCGGTCATCAGTACCCCAAGGTATGCAAAAAAGATTAGGAACTTTTTTCTTGCCGAACCTCTGTCGGCAATTGCACCCAGGACGGGGGCCATAAGGGCCACCAATACGCCTGCGATGGAATTCCCGAATCCAAGCTGCGCAGTACTTATATTGACATTGGCACCATAGCTCCAATATTGTTTAAAGAAAATCGGGAAAAATCCCGCCATCACGGTCGTGGCGAACGCAGAATTTGCCCAGTCATACATGAGCCAACCCCAAACAGCCTTCTTGTCTTCATTCATACATACATCCCCATGGATTATGAGTTAATTATTGATTTAATGATATCTTTTTGTATATTGAAAAGACAGCCACTGAACCTACGGGCTATGGCAAATTATAGGCCTGTTATGAAATTATGTAAATGCGTACTGAAAGAAAGGCTCAAAAATGGATTTATGGCAATTAAATATCTTTTGCAAGGTTATTGAGCTTGAAGGTTTTTCAAAAGCCGGAAAAGCCGTTCATCTAACTCAGCCCACCATCAGCAGTCACATCAAAGACCTAGAAAATCACTTTGGGTGTCGACTTATAGATCGTCTCGGCAAGAAAGCGGTCCCAAGCAAAGCCGGCGAACTATTATATGCCTATGCCCGCAAGCTGATTTCTTTACGAGATGAGGCTGAAACCGCTATGAACGAATTTCAGGGAAAAATCAAGGGGCGCCTGGTCGTCGGTGGCAGTACAATCCCCGGAGGATATATTTTGCCGCAACTCATCGGTGCTTTTACAACATATTATCCTGAGGTTAAGATTTCACTGATTATCGGTGACACCGATCAAATAATACAGGACACCCTATCTGGTTTGCTTGAACTCGGTATTGTGGGCGCCAAACCGTCAGATAAAAACATTGCCAAGGAGAAACTGATCAAAGACGAAATGCGGCTGATTGTTACCACCGATCATAAATGGGCCGGGAAAAAACATATCTCCTTGGAATTAATGCTCAAAGAACCTTTTATTGTTCGTGAACCCGGTTCCGGAACGTTAAAATCGATCAAGATGAGTTTAACAGAGAAAAACCATATCTTTGATGATTTTAACATTATTTCAGAAATGGGAAGTACGGCGGCGATTATTCAGGGCATAAAAAGCAAGGTAGGAATTTCGATCCTCTCCACCATCGCGGTGGCGGAAGAACTGAAAGCGGGGACTTTAAAAGCTCTGGCAATTAAAGACCTGAACCTGAAGCGAAGTTTTTATCTCATAAGGCACAAACATCGAAGCGCCTCTCCTTTATGTACGGCCTTTAATGAATTTCTTAAAAAAGAATTTCCCACAAAATAACCGTTGGCGTTATACTATCGCTTCGTGATTTCATTCTATTTTGACCTGTTGTCAGACGGATTGTTGTCCGCTATCATCATTTAGAAGCGTCTTGCTGTCGGGATTGGAATCCTCGGGGCTCCGGCTCTCTGTTGAAAATCCCTCGGGTTCCGGCAACAAACGATCTTTCCTCAAAAACCGATCGCCCTCTACAGCTTTGTCTACACCATCTGCTGTTATGGACCATTCTCCGGACTCCGTACGCCGAATCCAGTTTTTTTCTTTAAGATACCAGACATGAAACTCCATGTGCTCCTGGGGACAGCTTAGAAATTTTTCCAGTTCCATGATTCCCATCCCAGGATTTGACGCATCACGCCTGCGTGCCGTATAGAGCAGGGAAAGGACCCCTTGCCGAATCCGATTGTCTTCATCGAAACCGTCCGAGTGTGACGCTTCTTCGAAAATCTTCCAGCTGGCCGCGCGTTGTTGATCATATTTTACGTCATAAGCCGCCCGTTTTTCCGGATCAGACAACATACGGTATGCATCATTAAGCGTGTTGAATTTTTCTGCATTTCCGGTTTGTTTATTATCGGGATGGTACCGCTTCGCAAGCAACCTGAAAACTCTTTCGATCATCTCCATATCCGCATTCGGACTTATCTGAAGATTTTCGTAACAATCGGTGAAAGCTTTTATCCCCATAAGTTCACTCCTTATAGACACCACGGATTAATAGCTTTTCATACCTATAATAAATGGTATTTGATGTCAACATACCAATCGAGGTAAAGATAGCAATCTGATTAAAAAATATGAATTGCTCGGGCTAGTGCTTTAAAAATAACAAGCTGATTTAAAAAAAATTATGGGAAATCCAGATCCTCAGATCATGCGCCGAATCCGTAACATTCCTTGAGCAGTTTTCGTGTGGCAGCACTTACTTTGCGGGTATTGATATCTTTGGATGAAACCCAGCTTGCATCCGCAGCATCATCTCCGGCCTTGACTTCCCCACTGATATAATCGGCTGCCAGGTCTATAATCACATAATGGAACCGGATTCGGCCGCTGTCATCTCTTTCAATCACATCAAAAGTGTAAACAGGTTCCCCTGCCCGAATGAAGATTCCGGTCTCTTCAAGGATCTCTCGTTCCGCAGCTTCCTGCAGGGTCTCGCCCAACTCAACGCATCCCCCGGGGATAGACCACTGGTTTTCAGCAGGCGGTTTGCTCCGTAACACCAGCAAGACTTTACTTTCCTTAAAAACAACAGCTCCCACCGCCACCCGCGGGGCACCAGGATAAGCGCCGTTAATATCTTGTTTAGATCTTTCACAGGTCATTTGATCGGGTATTCCTTTAACGTCATCGAGCAGGACTCTGAAGCCGGGGCCGTTCGGGGCTTTTGCCACAAGCGCAGACAGGGTGCTCTTTCCACTGCTCCTTTACCTGAGAATAATATTTTCATTCCACCTTCTCTTTCGGGTTTTTATGGATCTCTGCCATTACCTTTTCCACTTCCTTTTGCATTGCAATAGGAAATTTTTCGATGGCTTCATCTAAAGTTATCGCTTCGAGCAAAGACTGAAGCATTACAGGCCCTGAAGGTGTCATCAACTGCGTTTGCCCCATATAAAGGGGACGGCGGCTGTCATCCGGTGACAAGTCAGGCTTTACAGGTGTGAGTTTTCGGATTGCAGCAACTTTAATGTCGGTGAAAGATTCCTCACGGTATAGGTTGTTCCGATCGACTGTTAAATTAATCTTGGTCTTCTGGTTATTACTCGCCATACGTTATCTCCTTTTAAAGGTCCTGGTTTCGGTAACCAGATGCATTTTGGACAAATGGTAACATGTTAGCGTTATGAAGCGACAGGGGCAACACGCATTTTCGATATCAGATGGAACAGAGCTTGTCCATATTTATCCACACAAAACCCAGGTCAAACGCATTTGATTTCAGTACAGCGAAGCGACGGCGTATTTCTCTTGGAAACCGACTGGCTGTTTGAAGGGCTTTAGCACGCGTTAGACCGAGCCGAATGAAATTATGATTTAAAACATCAATCGGATATTTTATTGACGAATTTTCTTTATAACTTTGGCACGGCTCGGGCTTACGGGTGCTTAAGCACAAGTTCCAGTCGGTTGGAAAGAGATATGCGCCGTCGTGGAGCGTTCTCTCTCTATTGGGAGTCAAATGCGTTCACACTGATACAAAACCAGCGCATCTCTTCAATGCCGTGCTGCAAATCGATCCATATCGCCCCTGACACGTTTTAAACTCACGATGGATCTTTCTAATTTCAAATACGGAAGCGTATACGTTTTCAAACGCAACTCAATTTTTGTCCGGTTCTCATCCTTCATGCCTGTTTTTTTTGGATCAACGAACGCACCGATTCAATTTCCGCTTTAGAACGCTTTCCTTTCATGGCGATGATTATTCCGTTTTTGTCCAGTAAAGGCAGAGCCATCAGAAAAAATTCGGGCGTAGAAGAAAGCGCACGGCTGATAATGGCATTAAAAGCGCCTGCAAAAACGGCCTGTTTGGAAAATTCCTCTGATCGAACATGAAAAGCTTCAATATTTTCAAGTCCCAGAATTCTGATGATATGTTTTAAAAAACTGACTTTTTTTCGAGAAGCATCGATAAGCGTAACAGATAAAGACGGCTTCAATATCTTCAATGGAATTCCAGGGAAACCACCGCCGGAGCCTATATCGAGGAGCGATGCATTCGAAGGAATCATGGAGTCCGGTGCCATGGAATCCAGAAAATGTTTAACTGCAACTTCCACGGGGTCGGTAATTGCTGTCAGATTCATCTTTCGGTTCCATTTCGCAAGTTCCATGGCATGGGTTGTAAATTTTTCAACCTTATCCGAATCGACGTGGATTTCAAGATCCTGTGCGCCGTCATAAACAAGTTTCTTCCATTCAATCGATCCGATTTGCATAACCCACCGAGTCGTTATCCATTTTTATTGACCTGAACAGTGCCGATTGATACAGTAACCCTGTTTATGTAAAGCACAATTAAGGTGACGTGAGCGCCGTATATGGAATCCCAATGCAAGTTTCGTTCGGATATGATACGACGCCATCAATATTAAATCGAGCATTCTCGCCCGATGAATCCCTTATTTACGCATAAGGAGATGCACATGAAAATCATACACTATTCTGAAGCAGAACCCAAGCATTTCGAAGCAGAGGGTGTAAAAGGCGTTACTGGACGCGTTGTCATCGGCAAAGCCGATGGTGCGGATAATTTTTGTATGCGATTTTTTGAACTGTCTGAAGGCGGTTACTCTCCCGAACATTCCCATGATTGGGAGCACGAAATCGTCATTCATTCGGGAAAAGGTGAAGTATTATGTGAAGGAGAATGGAAGCCCGTAACCAAAGGTCATGTTATTTTCATTCCCAACAATGAAGCGCATCAGCTGAGAAACGCCGGTGAAGACCCCCTGGTTTTCGCCTGTCTGATTCCTTCGGCAGCGCCGGAGTTGTAAAGTTTCTACACTATCCATGAATTCGAAAACAGTCGGATTCATCAATGCATTAAGGGTTGCAGCCTTGTTTTCACATAGTTGCTTTCTATTCTTTATCAGGCATTTAAAGCCCTTTACTTAAAGAAGTTAATAAAGGTTGGTTTTTGACTTTTTATAAATCTGGCGACATTAAATGAAAAAGAGTACGTGTTCAGGGGGTGCGCTTTCCCGTGTAACGCTACCTGCCCGCTCGTGCCCAGGCCTCGCCTTGCCCGTCCGCCATGGGCTTCGCCTCAGGCGAATGCCGGGCGGGCTTGGCTGGTGGGCGAGCTTGCATGGCAGGCGGGTTGGCGGAGTGGCTAAGTCATTGAAATAACCAGACACGTAGACGTCAAAGTGAAGCGGGAAAGCGCACCCCCTGAACACGTATGAAAAAGAAATACAGGAAGGTGAACTTATAACCAATATTTTCCTGCTTTAATCTGAAGTATGCACACCTCGCAAAAGACATGTTCGTTCATAGATTTTGGAGGAACCATATGAAAACTTCCAAGTCTTCAGGAGCCTTCAGCCCGTTCGAGAAATTGAAAGACCTGCTTGAGAAAAAACCATTACCGTCGGGGACGTTCTCCGCTGCAGGGAGCGCTGAAATCGATTCAAACACCCGCGTCAAACAGCATAAGGTTTCTAAATCTAATTGTGAAATCGACCATCGTCCTGACCATGAAAATGATATGAATCTTTTTTTAGAGGCAATGGATGGCGTTAAGCCAATGCGTCAAGGAAACCGGGTGGCGCAACATATCGTGTCCACGGCGAAAATTAATGCGGATGACGATTCCGAAAGTGAAGCCTTGCGCCAGTTAAACATTCTTGTAAAAACCGGAGAGGGTTTTGTCGTCAAGGATACACCGGAATATATCGAGGGCACAGGACATAACGTTCATCCCAAAATTTCCACCCGATTACACCGTGGAGACTTTTCCATACAGGCCCATGTCGATCTTCACGGATTTGGTGTGGAAGATGCACGAAATGCATTTGAAAATTTTATTAAAGATTCCATAGCAACCGGTAAAAGGGCCGTTCTTATTGTCCACGGCCGCGGCCTCTCATCACCGGACAGGCCGGTCTTAAAAACAAAAGTTGTGGAATGGCTCACCCGTGGTCCGTTCCGCAAATGGGTCATCGCCTTTTCCAGTGCGAGATCCTTTGACGGCGGTGCGGGTGCAACCTATGTTCTGCTTCGCCAGCGCCCCCTGACAAGACGATACAGAAAAAAGGTTAAGCATCGTTACAACTCCAAAAAATAAGGTCTTCCTGAGACGTTATCAACATTCATGTCCCTTTGCAGAAAACATATTGCGCTCGCCCGTTTTCATAAAATTTCATTTGAATAAGCCTATGAAGCCCGCAGGATTCACAAACCTCATTAAACTTTTTTCCACAACCCTGTTTCTAATTTTTTGTTTTTCAACCATCGCCTTTGCTCAAGGTCTGAATGCGATCCCCATCAAAAAAAACATTCATCCTAAAGTAGCTCATCGTTTATTGGAATTGAAGAATGAATATAAAAAAGGACAAAAAAAGGGAGTTGGTTTTGCCCAGAAAAGAAATATGCCCGTCGACGATCAAAACAAAATTACCCTTTACCTGGTTTCAGACCCGGAAACGAGCCTCGACGAGAGCCGGATTCAAGCTCTCGAGGCAAAGGTCATTAAAAAATCGGGCAATTTGTCAAAGATTCAATGTCCCATAAACGCCATTGAAACCATTGCCGACACTATAAACGGCGTAAAATTTATCAAACTCCCGGACAGACTCCTGCCGACTTTCGTCCAGAGCGAAGGGGTGGATTTGACCGGCGCCGCAGCCTATCATTCCGAAGGCTACACCGGTTCCGGTATTCGCGTTGGCGTGATTGACGTCGGTTTTGCCGGCCTGTCTTCTGCAATATCCAGGGGTGAACTTCCGGACAACGTTGTAGAAATCGACTGCACCGGCTCCACCTGCGTATCAGGCAATTTTACGTCAGAAACAGACCCACACGGGACAGCAGTTGCAGAAATTGTTTATGATATGGCCCCTGGATCGCTGCTTTACCTGATAAAAGTTTGGGACACATTAGACCTGGCAGATGCTAAAAATTTCGCCATAAGCCAGGGGATCAAGATCATAAATTTTTCTTTGGTGGTGGCCAACACGAATTTTTATGATGGAGAATGTTGGTTCAGAAATCCCGTCTGTACCGCAGACAGTGCATTTGCAAACGATATTCTGTGGGTTACGGCTGCCGGTAACGAAGCCAACCAACATTACGAGGCCCCTTTTTCGGATATTGACAACGATGGATTGCACAATGTTTCAGGCAGTGATGAAACCCTAAATATTGTTGCAGAGGCCGGCGACAGCATTCATGTATATCTGACATGGAATGCCTGGCCCACGACGGATCAGGACTATGATCTGTATCTATATGACAGCGCCGGCACGTTGATGGAGAGCAGCCTGAATCCCCAGACAGGGACACAATTGCCAACTGAGGAAATTGTTTATTCCGTACCGGCAGACGGCACCTACCATCTTGCCGTCAATAAAAGCCGTGCAACCTTCAATCACCGGCTTGAAGTGTACAGTGCATACCACAACCTGACCCCGGCAGTGGCCTCAAGCAGCCTGTTAAGTCCAGCGGATGCTCAAGGGGCCATAGCTGTCGGTGCAATTGACTATTCAGATTGGACAACAGGTCCTCAGGAACCTTTCAGTTCTCGAGGTCCCACCAATGACGGCCGAATTAAGCCGGACATCTGCGGACCGGACGGGATATCAAACGATGTTTTTGGAACTTTTTCCGGCACAAGTGCATCCTGTGCCCACGTTACCGGGGCCGCGGCGCTGGTTCTGTCCAGAAATCAAACCTGTTCCGCTTCAGAGTTAATGAATGCTTTAACCGCTTCGGCAATAGATATGGGGATTTCCGGAAAAGACAATATCTATGGGTATGGGCGTTTAAATTTGGACATCGATGACGACATTGTTTGTGAAGGCATTAATGAAAGTGATGGCGGTGGGGGGGGCGGTTGTTTCATCGCCACTGCAGCCTATGGATCTTCGATGGCGCCCCATGTCAAAATATTGCGCGAGATGCGTGATCGTTTTCTGCTGACCAACAGGATCGGCAAACAGTTTTTGAATTTCTACACTAAATATTCACCGCCGGCAGCCGATTTTATTGCCGGGCATGATCATTTGAGAATGTTTGTACGCATGAGCCTTTTTCCCCTGGTGGGAATCAGCTGGATCGCCTTAAAATTCGGCCTCGTATTCACCATATCCCTTATGGTTTTTTTAATTGTGGGTTTGATTTGGTTTGTCAAAAACAGGAACTTCTCAAAAGATAATAATTTTATGCGAACTCCTTGACAAACGTATTTTTGCAATTATTTTCCATGGGATATACTTGACTTCGACACCGACAACATATTAATCAACGATCCCTCATATGGTGCGAACATTCCAATGAGGGGTTTTTTATTCAATTAAACCCTAATAACGTCGTCGTGCTATAGATTTTCTTCTTTTATATTTCACTCGATTAGGGTAAAATCAGAGATGTATGAATACCATGAAAAATTCTATCCAAAAAGTCAGAAACATCGGAATCAGTGCACACATAGATTCAGGGAAAACTACACTTACTGAAAGAATTCTTTTTTTCACGAAAAGAATACATGCCATCCATGATGTCAAAGGAAAAGACGGTGTGGGTGCAACCATGGATTCTATGGAGCTTGAAAAGGAGCGTGGCATAACCATTGCTTCGGCAGCAACCTATTGTGAATGGCTGAACCATGAAATTAATATTATCGACACCCCGGGCCATGTTGATTTCACAATAGAAGTTGAACGGTCCCTGAGGGTGCTCGACGGCGCCATACTCATTTTATGTGCTGTGGGAGGTGTTCAATCTCAGTCCATTACTGTTGATCAGCAAATGAAAAGGTACAAGATACCTTGTGTGGCCTTTATCAACAAATGCGATCGAAGCGGTGCCAATCCTTTTCGTGTAACTGAACAGCTGAAAGAAAAACTAGGGCACAATGCTTTAATCATGCAGATTCCAATAGGACTCGAAGCCGATCTGGAGGGGATTGTTGATCTTGTGACCATGAAAGCGGTTTATTTTGACGGCACCCACGGAGACGTTGTACGGGTTGAAGAGATACCCGGGCATCTTCTTCCGGGAGCCAAGGAAAGGCGGGAAGAACTGATTGATGTGGCCTCTCTGTTCTCTGATACACTTACCGAAGCTGTTCTTGAAGAAAAAGAAGTAACAACAGACATGATTATCTCGGCCGTTCGCCGGGGAACTCTGGCTCGCGAAATAACACCGGTATTCATTGGATCGGCCTATAAAAACAAAGGTGTTCAACCGCTCCTCGATGCTGTTGTAAATTATCTTCCCTGCCCTTCCGAAGTGGAAAACACGGCCCTCGACCTGAATAATAACGAGGCGCCTGTTACTTTGTCCTGTGAATCGAAGAAACCGGTTGTAGCCCTGGCCTTCAAATTAGAAGACGGTCAATATGGCCAGTTGACCTACATCAGAGTATATCAGGGATCCCTTTCCAAGGGCGATACCATCGTTAACGTCCGGAACGGAAGAAAAACCAAAGTTGGAAGGCTTGCCCGAATGCACGCAGATCAAATGGAAGACATCGATACCATTCCGGCGGGATATATCGGAGCGCTTTTTGGAATCGACTGTGCTTCCGGAGATACCTTTGTGGGTCCCGGTCTCAATCTGACAATGACGTCCATGTTTGTGCCTGACCCGGTAATTTCCCTTGCCATCGTGCCGAAAGACAATAAATCTCAAATGAATATGTCCAAAGCCCTTAACAGGTTCAGCAAAGAGGACCCCACCTTCAGGACTTATGTGGACGATGAGACCAATGAAACGATTATCGAAGGAATGGGAGAGTTGCATCTTGAAGTCTATGTAGAGCGGATGCGTCGTGAATACACCGCTGAGGTTACAACAGGTAACCCTCGGGTGGCCTACAGGGAAACCATAACCCAAAAGGCTGAGTTCGACTATATCCACAAAAAACAAACCGGTGGATCGGGACAATACGGACGGGTTGCCGGTTATATGGAACCTGTTCCCGAAGAACATTTCATCTTTGAAAGTAAAATAGTCGGCGGCAAGATTCCCACGCAGTTCATCGCTTCATGTGAAAAGGGCTTCAGACAATCCATTCACAAAGGGCCAAAAATGGAATTTCCCGTTACCGGCATTAAAGTGGTCATCAACGACGGCGCATCACATTCGGTGGACTCATCGGAAATGGCATTCATAGCAGCAGCCAGAGGCGCTTTTCGTGAAGGGTATCTTAGATCAAAGCCGGTTATTCTTGAACCGATTATGAAAGTTGATGTTGAAACACCGGCCGAGTTTCAGGGTGCTGTTATGGGTCTTTTAAATCAACGTCGCGGAATGATTGTGGGCTCCCAGGAAGAAGGCCCGTCGTGTGTTGTTGAAGCCAGGGTCCCACTTGCAGAAATGTTCGGCTTTTCAACCATTTTAAGATCATCGACCCAAGGAAAAGCTCAATTTACCATGGAACCCGGCATATACAAACAGGTCCCCCATTCCATCGCCGAGGAATTGGCTAAAAAGGCAGCAGAAGACAAAAAAATACTGTCTAAATAAAGAAAGGAAAACGATTATGCTTAATTTCATCTTTGAAAGTAAAATAGTCGGCGGCAAGATTCCCACGCAGTTCATCGCTTCATGTGAAAAGGGCTTCAGACAATCCATTCACAAAGGGCCAAAAATGGAATTTCCCGTTACCGGCATTAAAGTGGTCATCAACGACGGCGCATCACATTCGGTGGACTCATCGGAAATGGCATTCATAGCAGCAGCCAGAGGCGCTTTTCGTGAAGGGTATCTTAGATCAAAGCCGGTTATTCTTGAACCGATTATGAAAGTTGATGTTGAAACACCGGCCGAGTTTCAGGGTGCTGTTATGGGTCTTTTAAATCAACGTCGCGGAATGATTGTGGGCTCCCAGGAAGAAGGCCCGTCGTGTGTTGTTGAAGCCAGGGTCCCACTTGCAGAAATGTTCGGCTTTTCAACCATTTTAAGATCATCGACCCAAGGAAAAGCTCAATTTACCATGGAACCCGGCATATACAAACAGGTCCCCCATTCCATCGCCGAGGAATTGGCTAAAAAGGCAGCAGAAGACAAAAAAATACTGTCTAAATAAAGAAAGGAAAACGATTATGCTTAGAAAAGAACTCTGCCTCCAGAACCCCTTGAGGTTCATGGAACTTGAAAACGAAGACATCCTTCCTGAAGGAGGCCTGGGGGTAGTGCTTGCACGAGCGGGAGTCGGCAAAACTGCAATTCTGGTTCAACTCGCCCTGAACAACCTTTTAAAAGGAAAGAATATCCTCCATATAAGCCTAAACGATCCGGTAAAAAAAGTTGGTTTGTGGTATAAAGAAGTCTTCCGTCATCTTACAAAACAATATGAAGCACGAAAAACAAATCAGGTCTGGGAATCAATATTGCCCCACAGATTTATTATGACATTCAGGGTTGAGGGGTTTACCACTTCCAAACTCGAAGAAAGGCTGACCGATCTCGAGGAACAGAATATTTTTTCGCCCCAGATAATTTTCATCGACGGGTTTCAAATTGACGATACAGCAAAAACATCCCTTTCCGATTTAAAGGGCCTGGCTGAAAAACGTTCATTACATGTCTGGCTGACCATAAAGACACACCGGCATGAAAAGTCCGGGCCCAAAGGAATGCCGGCTCCCCTTTTGGATGTTGTTGACCTGTTTGACCTTGTTTTTCAGCTCCAGCCCGAGGGCAAAGAAATCCATGTTAAAACCCTAAAGGGTACAAGCGACGATTCCGACCAACCGGTATTATTACTGGACCCCTCAACCATGCTGCTTAAAAAAACAGCTACGTAACCCAGGCCGGCCGTAGCCAGATTGATTATTGAAGATCGATGCAAGTCGCTTCACTCTATCTATTTTAGCCACTCAGGTTCAAAGTTCCATGGTTCACGGTTCAAGGTTAATTGAAAAACTGAACGCTTTTAAGATATTGAGACGTGACACAATTTGCGACCCCGCCCCACATGCATCTCTTTTCACTGCCCCCCGACCTAATAATCAATTGTTAGCCATTGATTATTAACCCTTATTTATTCAACCCCGAACCTCTATTATTTTTTTGACACTCAGATCGACTTGTCTTATACCTGTATTGACTCTATGGTTGCATTAATACCTGAATCTTGCATGAAAATTAATGAGAATCTTTATAATCCTTAATTAAAGCGGGTTTAAACAACATCATAGCATCATTCATTTTACCCAAATGGTATACCCGCCTGCCTCTGACTCGTGCAAGATTCAGGTAATAACATGGCAAAATGAGTTTAATGACCGGACTTTCTCTCTGCTTTGATTGGATACAAATAGGGGGCAAAAATAAAGGTTCCAACAGAATATATTCTTTGTACCAGAAGTAAGCGTAAACACCGAAAAGCCATTGAGGTCTGCCATAAATGCCGCTATTTGAAGAGCTGTGACGATTATCAGCAATCTCAAAAGCCTGAGTTGGTCAAGGCGCTCGACGAATTGCTGCTGGCGATTAATAAGAAAAGCCTCCGCCGTGAAGATTTGTTGTATTTCAAAAAAGAGATCGAAGAACTGGCGGCACTATTTCGGGAATAAAAAGACAAGAAATGAAGATCGTATTTATCCATTATCATCTCAAAACCGGCGGTGTAACCGCAGTTTTAAGACAGCAGATCGAATCCATGCTTCACACATCCGACCTCCTTTTGCTGACGGGTGCGCCTCCGGATGCTTCCTTTCCCTGCGAAACCGTCCATATCCCCGGGCTCGGTTACGACAAATCCGGCCCGAACAGATTTGAACCCGAAAAGGTGGCCGACGCCATCATTAAAGCAATTCGTTTGAAATGGGACGGCGGGTGCGACATTATTCACGTTCACAACCCTACACTGGCAAAGAACAGAAATTTTCTAAAAATCCTCAAAACACTTCAAAAAGAAAAATTTAGACTCTTTTTGCAAATTCACGATTTTGCAGAAGATGGACGACCTTTAGCATATTTTTCCGAAGACGATTATGTTTCGGATTGTCATTACGGCGTCATAAACTCAAGGGATTATAACATATTACTTAAAGCAGGTTTAAAAAAAGAAGGGCTGCACAAGATTTTCAACATCATAACACCTCTTAATTTCAAGGCAACCGGTGCAATCCCAAAAAATTACATTTTGTATCCGGTCCGGGCCATTCGGAGAAAAAATATCGGAGAAGCGATCCTTTTATCCCTATTTTTCACAAACGACGAAACCCTTGCCATTACCCTCCCACCCAACAGCCCGGCGGACATCAAAAGCCATGAACGCTGGAAAGCATTTGTTGATGAAAAACATCTGGATATCATATTCGAAGCAGGTTTAACCCATGAATTTCCAGATCTTGTTTTGTCCGCCAATTTTTTGATTACCACAAGCATAACCGAAGGGTTCGGTTTTTCATTTCTTGAACCATGGACCGCAGAAAAGCTTCTCTGGGGCAGAAGACTGCCACAGATATGCCAGGACTTTGAAAAAAATGGTCTCCAACTGGATCATCTTTATTCCCGGCTGAATGTCCCTGTGGAATGGATCGGCAAAGAAAGATTGTTTAAAACGTGGAAGTTGTGCGTGCAGAGAGCCGGGTCGATGTTTGATTTGGCCATCGATGAAACCGCAATTAAAAATGCTTTTGAAAAAACAACCGACAAAGATATCATCGATTTTGGGCTGCTCGATGAATCCTTTCAAAAAACCGTTATATCAAAAGTTTTGTCCGACAGTGCAAATCGAGATGCACTGATACATCTCAACCCGTATCTTTTAAATCCGGGAGATGTATCGAACAGAGATGCATTGATACAAAATAACCTGAAGGCTGTGAAGCGCCATTACAATCAAACAAGATACAGGAAAAACCTGCTGGATATCTACACCCGGGTGATCAGAGACAACGTGCACCAGAAAATAGATAAAAAAATTCTTTTTTCAGAATTTTTTTCCCTTGATAATTTCAGCCTTCTCAAATGGTCTTCTTATGCTGAAAAATAATCTGCTTTCAAAATACATCAAACCGATTTTCCCGCGTCCCAGTTCTTTTCATCGGTCCGGAAAACTCGAAGATAAAATCCGTTGCATCCTTTTTGACATATACGGCACGCTGTTTATCAGCGATTCGGGAGATATCGGCATTGCCAAGCGACAATCATACAAATCTGAAAGGCTTGAAAAACTGCTGAACAAATGTGGAATACAACAGACACCTTCGGAGATTCTAAACCGTTTTTTCGCCACCATAGATAACGCCCATCAGACACTCAAAGAAAAAGGGGTGGACTTTCCTGAAGTTGAAATAGATCGGATATGGATGCGGGTTCTTGAAATAGACGATCTTGACATTGTTCGAGCATTTGCCATGGAATTTGAATTGATCGTTAATCCTGTATATCCCATGCCGAACCTTGAGAAAACGCTTTCGGCCTGTAAAGATCTGGATGTTCTGTTGGGCATTATCTCAAATGCTCAATTTTATACCCCGTATCTGTTTAAGTGGTTTTTAGATTCAAGCCCGGAAGATTTTGGATTTCATCCGGATCTCATCTTTTATTCCTACAAATTCGGGTATGCAAAACCATCAATTTTCATGTTTAATGTGGCTGCCGAAGAACTTGAAAAAATGGGTATATCTACACATTCAGTTCTTTATATCGGAAATGACATGTTAAACGACATCTACCCTGCAAAGAAAGCAGGGTTTAGAACGGCGCTTTTTGCCGGCGATGCCCGATCCTTAAGACTCAGAGAAAACGATCCCAAATGCAAAGACCTTTCCGCCGATATTATTGTCACCGACCTTATTCAAATTCTCGACCACATACAATAGGTGTCATGAGTTACTATCGTTACTCGATGACTTTATAAACCTTGTCCTTTTCTCTGACTCTCTCTTTTACTTTCACGCCAACCGAATCACCAGCCTGTGCTTGCTCAACAGGCTGATTTTCAATTTCCATGGTTGTGACAGCTTCGGTAAAATCGGTGGTATACCCCTTGTACTTCAGAAGATCACCTGTTTTGATGGTACCGCTGGTCACCTTTAGGGCGGCAACACCGAGTTTCGCATAATAATTGACAACAACACCAATTTGATCCTCGGCCATAATTTTACCTCCTGATATTCAATAATATTCCACCTGAACACTATCTAAAAAGAGTATCGGTTGTTCAAAATGTTGTCAAGTGGAGAACTGAGTCAAAGGCCGGGCTATTGACAAATGAGCCGTTTAATGCACTATTACAACAATACTTTTCGAACCCCGATTGAGCCTGGTTTTTTTGGAACGGATTCTAATTTTCCCCATTCTACAGGAGCAGATAATGATAAAGAAATTCGAATTAAAACCCGCCGAACTCAGGTCCACATGTGATCCCAAGATGTTTACCTTTAAGAATACTGCAGAGGTCAATCCCCTGGATAAGGTCATCGGACAGGAGCGCGCGGTTCAGGCCATCGAATTTGGGTTGAACATGAAAAGTCCGGGATATAACATGTTTGTCACCGGAATTGAAGGCACCGGAAAATCAACCATTATCAGAGACATCGTCAATAAGCATGCAAAAAAATTGACAGCCCCGGTCGACTGGTGCATGGTCAATAATTTCAAGGATGAATATCGCCCCAAATCCATTTCCGTGCCCACAGGAAAAGCAACCCGGTTTTGTAAGAAGATGAGTGACTTGATCGATGATCTGAAAAAAGAACTGCCCAAAGCCTTTGAACATGAATCCTATCACCAGAGACAATCTGAAATCCAAAAAAAGTATTCCGGCCAACAAAAAAATATTTTTAAAAATCTCGAGGCTTCAGCCGCTGAAAAGAACGTCCGGATCAACCGAACGAAAACCGGATATCAAACCATCCCCATTGTTAAAGAAAAAGCGATCTCTCCGGAGGAATTTTTAGCCCTTCCAAAAAAAAAGCAGGCTAAAATCGAAGAAAATATCGCAACCGTCCAGTCCGAAATCGATTCTACAATTAGAGAGATCAACAAGATCAACCAGGCAATGAATTCTAAGATCGAAAAACTGATGGAAGAAATAGCCCTGTTTGTGGTGAAACAACGCATAGACGTCATTAGAGACGCGTTTAAAGAGTGCAAAGACATTCTAATCTATCTGGATGAGGTACAGGCCGATATCCTGGAAAACGTCAAGGATTTTATCGCTTCTCCAGAGGCAAAATCACCCATTGAAGGCCTGATGTTTCAAGCCGCCAAACCCTCTTTTCTACGCTATAAGGTCAATGTGCTTGTGGATCAAAAGTCTTTAAAGGGCGCACCTGTCGTCTTTGAGGCAAACCCTACCTATCATAATGTTTTTGGCCAAATTGAAAAAAGAGCCTATATGGGGACCATTACCACAGACTTTTCCATGGTTCAGGCGGGTTCGCTTTTAAAGGCAAACGGCGGCTACCTGATAATGGAAGTCGAATCTATTCTGATGAACCCGTTTGTATGGGAAGCCCTTAAACGTGCGCTGCAAAACAAGCTGCTATTTATAGAAGATGTAACTTCAGGGATTGGGTACGGCACCTCATCCCTTCGCCCGGAGCCCATTCCGCTGGAAGTCAAGGTGATTTTACTGGGTAGCTACCATCTTTTTCACTTGCTCCAGAACCACGATTCAAAATTTAATAAAATATTCAAGGTCCGTGCGGACTTTGATGATGAAGTTGAAAAAAATGATGATACCATCCAAAAGTATGCTCGTTTCATTGCACGTTCGTGCAAGGAAGAGGGGCTTCTCCCTTTGACGCCAAAAGGTGTTGCCGCTGTAGTGGAACATGGTGAGAAATATATCTCCAACAAGCTCAAGCTGTCCATCAGATTCGGACCCATTATGGGAATTTTAAGAGAGGCCGACTACTGGGCCCGGAAACGAAACGGAAGGCTGGTTACAGACAAAGATGTGGTTCGGGCATACAATGAATACAGATTCCGGTATAATCTGTATGAAGAAAAAATGCATGAATCCTATGTGGATGATACGATTATGATCGATGTTGAAGCGGATGTGGTGGGACAGGTGAACGCCCTGGCTGTTTTTCAAATCGGTGACATCTCATTTGGTCGACCGTCCCGGATCACGGCTGAAACGTACATGGGAAAGCAGGGTGTCATTAATATTGAACGCGAGGCCAAGTTAAGTGGAAAAACTCACGACAAAGGGGTTCTGATTCTCTCCGGCTATCTTGGCCGCACCTTTGCCCAAAACTATCCCCTCAGTTTATCCATCAGCATCACCTTTGAGCAAAGCTACGGCGGAATCGACGGCGACAGCGCGTCCTCTACTGAACTGTATGCCATTATATCCAGCCTGTCTGACATTCCGATCCACCAGGGGATTGCGGTAACCGGGTCCGTAAACCAAAAAGGAACCATACAGGCCATCGGGGGGGGTCAATCAAAAAATAGAAGGGTTTTTTGATGTGTGTAAGGCCAAAGGTCTTTCCGGCAAACAGGGGGTCTTAATTCCCCGGGCCAACGTAAAAAACCTGATGCTTAAAAAAGAGGTGGTCGATGCCGTGAAAAAGGGGTTATTTCATGTCTATCGAGTTTCAACCGTTGAACAAGGGATCGAGATATTGACGGGCGCCCCTGCGGGAGTACCCGACCAGGACGGCAACTACCCTGAAGAAACCGTTTATGGTAAAGTACGGGAAAAGCTTAAACGATATCTGGAACAATCATTTAAACTAAAAAAACAATTTGAGTCTGAAAACATGATAATAGAACCCTGATAAAATGGTCTATTGTTTCTTCATGTTTCTTACGCTCAATTAATCGAATGGCTTGTTGGATTTGAAAGGCAGAAGGGCATGAACATCATCACCACATCCATAGAGGGTATTCTTATCATTGAGCCACAAACATTCGAGGATCAACGTGGTTTTTTTATGGAAACATACAACCAGAGCAGATATGTCAAGGCCGGTGTTAATAAGGTTTTTGTTCAGGATAATCTTTCGTATTCCTTGAAAGGCACCGTAAGAGGGCTCCATTTTCAGATCAAAAACCCCCAGGCAAAGCTGGTCCATGTCATTACCGGAGAAATCTTTGACGTCGCCGTTGATATTCGGCCTGGATCCGCCACATTCGGCCAATGGACCGGCATCCATCTATCGGATAAAAATAGGCGTCAGCTATATATACCCGAAGGATTTGCCCACGGTTTCTGTGTATTGAGCGACGCCGCCCGTTTTTCCTACAAATGCTCGGATTTCTATGCGCCGGAAGATGAGGGCGGTATTATCTGGTCCGATCCGGATATCGGTATTAGCTGGCCTCTTGAAAACCCGATTATTTCAGAAAAAGACAAGCAGTATCCCAAACTGTCTGATCTTAAACACGAACAGCTTCCGGTTTCTAAAGCGCATTGATTGATCTCGGAGAAAAAATGACCGGCACTTCCCATAAAGTAGAACTCCTTGCACCGGCAGGTAATTTTGAAAAACTGGAGATAGCCGTCCATTATGGCGCCGATGCCGTCTACCTTGCAGGCAAGGAGTTCAATCTGAGAAATTTTTCCCAAAACTTCACCCTCGATGAACTCCAACAAGCCGTCGAGTTTACCCATAAACACAACGTTAAAGCCTATGTGGCCTGCAACACATACGCAAGAAACCACGAACAAGCTGCAATTTCAGATTATCTTAATTCACTGGGAGAAATAGGCCCGGATGCCCTCATCGTAGCAGACCCGGGTGTTTTTATGACCGCATCCAAAATCATTCCGAAAATCCCCATACATCTTAGCACTCAGGCCAACACAACCAACTACAAAAGTGCGATGTTCTGGCAAGAACTCGGCGCCAAAAGAATAAACGTAGCAAGAGAGTTGTCTTTAATGGAGATTAAAGAGATCGCCCTTCGCTGTGATCTGGAAATCGAGGCCTTTGTTCACGGATCCATGTGCATATCATATTCGGGACGATGCCTTCTGAGCAGCTTCTTGGCAAACCGGGACGGCAATCGAGGCATGTGCGCTCAATCCTGCCGATGGAAATATGCTCTTGTAGAAGAGCTCAGGCCCGGTCATTATATGCCCATTGCTGAAGATGCCAAAGGGAGCTATATATTCAATTCAAAGGACCTGTGCATGATTGAACATATCCCTGAGATGATCGATTCAGGGATTATTTCATTGAAAATCGAAGGACGAATGCGGGGCATCAACCATCTGGCATCAACGGTTAAGACTTACCGGGAAGCCATCGATACGTATTATGAGAACCCAGGAGAGTACAGGGTCCAAGAAGACTGGTTTTATCAACTGGGTTCTGTCAGCAACAGAGGTTATTGCACCGGCTTTTACTTTAATGATCCGCATCAAATATTGCAGAATTATGAAAACATAAAAAATGATGGCTATGTGTTTGTTGGAAAAGTTCTGGGAAACACCCAAAGATCGGGTCTAAAAATCGAGGTGAGAAACAAGATTTTCAATGGCGATATTGTTGAAGTGCTCAAAACAAAAGGACCTGCAACACGAGACCGGATTAATGCCATCATTGATGAAAACGGACAACCCTTATCATTTGCCCAGCCGGGCAGTAAGGTTTTCATTGCACTGAACGATGATTATTCACCGAATGATTTGATCCGAAAGGTCCATAAATAGGAACGGTGATGAAGGGCTACATACAGGTATATACCAGCGATGGAAAGGGAAAAACCACTGCGGCTTTAGGGCTGGCCATACGGGCCGCCGGTGCCGGACTTAAGATTTTTATCGCCCAATTTATCAAGATGGGCGAATACAGTGAAATAAAAGCACTGAAAAGATTCGAGGATCTGATAACTGTAGAACAGTTCGGCAGAGGCCGTTTTATCCGGGGAAAGCCGTCTTTGGAAGATATCAAAGCCGCCAAAAAAGGGCTTGAAAAAATATTTGCGATCCTCTCTTCAGGAAAACACAATGTCGTCATTATGGAAGAAGCGAACGTTGCGGTCAAGATCGGGCTTTTGTCCGTCCAGGATATTCTGAAAATTATGGCGGCAAAACCCCAAGACGTTGAACTCGTCATCACCGGACGTGGTGCGGATTCCAAAATAATAGAAAAAGCTGATCTGGTGACCGAGATGAAGGAGATCAAACATTATTTTCAAAAAGGGGTGGCTGCCAGAGTCGGAATTGAAAAACAACCCTGATTTACCTCAACGTTGCAAAAGTCGAGGATGCCTCAGATCCCCCCGATAACGGGATCTTCGTTTCACTACGAGAGGCGTCAAGGGTGAAGCCCCGCAGACAAAGCGGGATAGACCTCCGTCATTTACTGCGAGCCCTTGACAACAAAGGAGATCCCCGCAGGCGGGATTTCGCTGGGCTCAAGGCGCCTTCCTCGGCTTTCCCATGGGGTAAACAACACGGTGAAAAAAGATTCCTTTTTGGATATCACTGGCAGTTGGATCCAGCATGTTGGCAATAAATGGACACAATGCTATGGTTTAAGCGGTTTTACACAAATCTCATCGTGGTGTTTATGCAACTATGAGGTTTACTCCTTTACAATAAGTGCCGCGGCTTCTTCAAATTTTTTGCTGATCATAAGGGTCATCTCAGCTGCATCTTCCAGCAATAAACTCGCCTTGCGCATGTTTTTCTCTTTTGCTTTTTGCGCCCAATCCCTGTATGTTTCAGCATGATCACTATTATGCTTTATCCAGTGTTCAAGCAGTTTGATCATTTTTTCATCAAATGATAAGGTGCTCTGTATCTCATGATCATGTTGATGATGATGGGTCATTGTAATTCTCCTTCACTATCACACCGATCAAATGAAAAATCGGGTGTCATGGGTTATGTGTTATTCTGAATGCGATAATCTTTTCAATGGGCTCAATTGATACGTGATTCGTTGCCGGGGTTTTACACGCATCACGAGTGACAGTCAATAAATATCAATCGAAAAATTATGACCGGATTTAGTTTTAATAAAAAGAATATTGCAATATTACTCCTTTTTTTTTGTGGTGGCATTTTCGGCGTAATGGCAGGTGTTTTTTTAGCTCTAACCCAGGATCTTCCTCAGATTTTAAGCCTTAAAACATTTACGCCCTCTTCCATTACGCGAATTTATTCAGCGGACAAGGTGCTCCTGGCAGAACTTTTTGTAGAAAAAAGGGACCCTGTCTCCCTCGAAGTCATTCCATCTTACCTAACAAAAGCGCTCGTTGCCACAGAAGACCGGAACTTTTATCAACACAGCGGCATCGATCTAAAAGGGATTTTCAGGGCCATCATCAAAGATATCCGTGCAGGAGCATTTGTCGAAGGGGCCAGTACCATCACCCAGCAGCTTGCCAAGACCCTCTTTCTAACCCCTCGGAAAACCTTATTGCGCAAAATAAAAGAAGCATTTCTAGCATTTCAGATAGAACGACGATACACAAAAAATGAAATTATAGAGCTATATCTGAATCAGATATACTTTGGCAGCGGTGCTTACGGTGTCGAATCGGCCGCCGGAATATTTTTCGGCAAACCCGTAAAAGACCTCGGCCTTGGCGAGTGTGCTCTGTTGGCAAGTCTGCCCAAAGCACCGTCCCGATACTCACCTCTGGTTAACAAAGATCTTGCCCTGAAACGAAGAAATATTGTCCTAAGACAGATGAAAGAAACAGGCATTATTACTGAAACAGCATTTAATCGAGCAAAAGAAGAACCCTTGCATCTTGCAAAACAACGCCATAATCTGCTTAAAGCGCCCTACTTTGTAAATCAGGTCAAAAAACTTCTTGAAAATACTTTAGGTTCGTCAAGGCTTTATAAAGGTGGGCTGACCGTTGTTACAACACTCGATTTCAAGATGCAAAAGGCAGCGGAGCTTGCGGTGGAAAGCGGACTTTCCCAACTTGAAAAGCGGATGAAACGTAACGGAATTAAAACACCCAACCCCCAATGTGCACTGGTCTCCCTGAATGTAAAAACCGGTGGTATTTTAGCGATGATCGGGGGCAGAAATTTTTCAAAATCCCCTTTCAACAGGGCAACAGACGCGAGAAGACAACCTGGATCCGCATTTAAGCCCGTGGTCTATGCATATGCCATTGAACAGGGCTTCTCCCAGAACAAAACCATTCTCGATGCACCCGTGGTTTTCAAGGGTGGATATCGGAAAAAAGACTGGAGACCGGAAAATTTTTCCAAAGGCTATAAAGGCGAAATGACACTCAGAATGGCGCTGGCACTTTCGGAAAATATTCCGGCAGTCAGGCTCATTGAAATGCTGGGTGCTTCCTCAGTAGCAAGGTTTGGACACACCCTGGGGATTGAATCCAACCTTAATCCGAACCTTTCACTGGCCCTCGGCACATCCGAAGTAACACTTATAAATTTGATTGCGGCATACTCGGTTTTTCCCAATAAGGGAGAACTGATAAAACCTTATGGAGTCATGGAGGTTGTCGATCGAAGGGGCCGGGTGGTCTGGCGGGTTAAACCCCAAAAAAAATTGGTGATGTCACGAGCAGGTGCGTCGATTATAACGGATATGCTCTACGGCGTCATTCAGGAAGGGACCGGGAAGAAAGCACGGGTAATCAAACGTCCTGTTGCCGGGAAAACCGGTACCACCAACAACTTTAAAGACGCTCTTTTTATCGGTTTCTCACCGTCCATAGCCACCGGAGTGTGGGTGGGGCAGGATTTATTTACAACCCTCGGCAAAGGGGAAACCGGAGCTAAAGCAGCACTTCCCATCTGGATCGAATTTATGGGCAAAACACTTTTAGACAAATCCATACAATATTGGGACATACCGGACACAGTCATAACAGTGCCCATGAATCCGTCAACCGGCTGCCGTGAAACGGGTGATTCACCCCATGCTGTTTCAGCGCTTTTTAAGAAGGGAACCGAACCGAGACAATCGGGGTGTAGCAAATATTAGAAGCTGTTTAAAAAAGATGGTTTAGGTGTATATAAAATTCAAAGAAATCGGAGGATACTTCCATACACCCGGTTTCGGCAGAATATGCTGTCCTCCTACCGTCAGCCAATTCAAGTCGGGTTTGATGTCCCGCAATTTGCCGTCGTCCGGCGGTCTGCCGCGACTGGTAAAGGAGTATGTTGCCTGGAAAATACAGACACCTTTGTTTTTTGTTCGGGTCGTTACATAATTTTTTTTGAAGGTGCGGGGCGTCATGTTATTTGTTTCTGCAATCTGGTCCATTTCATTATCCGTCAGTTTCATTAAAATCGATTTTGAAACACCCCTTTCTGAAATCCGTATCAATGCTCTCGACTCGCTGCTTCCGGCATAAATGGTGGAAATACACGAAATTTTCTTTAAATACTGGGCCGCAACAATAGCGGCCGTCCTTCGGCCGCCCACTTCAAAAGGAACACAGTAATACTCAAAAAATTTTTTCTGAATATCTTCGCCGTACTTATCTCCTCGTTCATACAAATCCTTCGAGATATATCGAAGGCTGACAGCCAGATCTTCGGCTGCATCTGCAATGGGCCAGTCGATTTTCACATGAAAATGTGAAAGGCTGAATCGGTTCTTTTTTTTGCTGGCGGTATCCCTCTGGATGAGGAGTGCATAATCGACGGGCAGTAGAATCTGCATCAATTCGTTAAAATGGGCAGACTCCAGGTATTTCTGTTTTCTATCAAATTTACCCGAAAGCGGCAGGGTTTCATGCCGGAGAAGATTGGCCTTGGTGGTTTTGTTGGTTTGATAAAATCGGATATATTTTTTGTGAATCGCAGGGATGCTATCTTCAAAAAAAATAACCAGAAAAGCATTTTGACATTCATATTCAACAGCCGGAATACGTGCACGGGGCTTCAGCTCCCGCTTTTCAACAAACGGATACGGGGTCTTTTTAAGAACAAAATTATTATAAGAATCGATCAGCGCATACTGAAGCATCTGCTGATCCAGCTCATCTCGCAGCAACTCGTAATAAGAACGCCGGAGTCTATTTTTCTGACTCAGCTCTTCTCTTACGCACCAGAATGCCAACCTCCGCTCCTTTCGGTTTGCCTCATGTGGAAAGGCTTGCTCAATTTAGGTTTTTGTTCATTTTTTCTTTAAATAGCACTAATTTATAAAAACGTCAACGACTAACCTAAGGTTCAACGGTTCCCGTTAAATCTTTCAAGCCATCGATACAAGAGGTCTCTATAGATGTAAGCCAGAAAAACGACAATAAGGCTTACACCCATGATCAATACAAACAGTCCGTATCTCTGTTCAAAAATATACGAACCTTGAAGACTTAGCATCAATGTTCCCGGCATCCGTCCGATGGTTGCAATCACCATGAAAACCGTTAAAGGCATGGCGCTCAATCCGAGAAATAAGCACAGGTAGTCTTTAGGAAAACCGGGAAAAACAAATAAGGCGAACAGAACGATGACGCCCTGGCGTTTAACAATCCTGTCCAGACCTTCCAGTTGACGTGCGGGAATAAGCTTCCTGACATAATGTTTTCCTAAAAAACGACCGATTGAAAAATTGAGCAGCGATCCAAGGGTCAGGCCGACACTCGAATATAAAAATCCCTTTGCCGGGCCGAACAAAAACCCGCCGATAAAGCCTGTGGCTTCACCTGGGAACGGTGCCAGGAGCACCTGAAGTATCTGAATGATGATAAAAACTAAAGGTGCGCCGCTGCCAAAAGAAGCGATAAAGACTTTGATCTGATCTCTATCCGTAAAAAATTGGTAGAAAGCGGTGATATTTCCCCACAGGAAGGTTCGGTTCACATATCCCAGAAAAACAAGGACGCAAAAGACCGCGATAAAGAGAATACTGTATTTTCGGGAAAAAGCCTTAAGAGACATCGATAGATTTTTTCGGGTAAGTATTATCCAGTGCAGCTACAGCCGGCAAAGTTTTCCCTTCCATGAGGGCGAGGAAGGCTCCTCCACCGGTGGAAATATAGGTAATTCTATCGGTTTCGCCGCTTTGGTGTATGGCAACATCTGTGTCACCACCGCCAACGATAGAAAGAGCATAAGAATTGGCCACGCTATGCGCCATAGCATATGTTCCCCGGCTGAAGGCCTCCATCTCAAATACGCCCATAGGACCGTTCCAGATAATGGTCTTTGCATCATATAACGCCTGGGAATACAGCAGAGATGTGGCAGGACCGATATCCAAAGCTATCCAACTTTCAGGAATCTCCTGAATCGGGACAATTTTTATTTCAGCTCCGGCATCAAAATCGTTTGCCACCACAGCATCCACCGGAAGATAAAACTTTATGCCCCGTTCGGCCGCCTTTTTCATAACAGAGGTGGCAACTCCAATAAGATTCATTTCCACCTTTGATTTTCCCATATCGTAGCCGGCGCTTTTAAGGAAAGTATTTGCCATGGCACCGCCGATGATGAACTTGTTAACATGGTGGAGCATATTTTCCAATGCGTCTATTTTGCTGGACACCTTTGATCCCCCCAAAATGGCAACAAGCGGACGTTTCGGATCGGCCAGCGCATTTTTAAAATAGAAAAGTTCCTTTTGAAGCAAAAATCCTGCTGCCGATACCGGCGCGAATTTTGCTATGGCAACCACCGATGCATTGATCCGGTGAGATACGGCAAAGGCGTCATTTATGTAAACATCGCAGAGCTCAGCCAGTTCCTTTGCAAATGTATCTTCATTTTTCTGCTCTTCGGAATGGTACCGTAAATTCTCGAGCAGGACAATATCGCCCGGTTTCATTCGATCTATAAGCGTTTTTACATCCGAACCGATACAGTCATTGGCCATGACAATATCTTTTCCAAGGAGTCTGCCCAGGCGCTTGGCCACGAGAGAAAGGCTCATTTCAGGCACGATCTTCCCGTTTGGTCTCCCGATATGTGAAGCGATGATCAGTTTGGCGTTATGGTCCAGGGCATATTCCAGGGTTCGCAACACAGCCCGAATTCGGGAATCATCAACGATGTTCTGATGTAT
>PVMK01114662.1_pt1 | contig 66235 bp, 59 predicted proteins | sample 1853481 | NCBI WGS metagenome assembly PVMK01 (sample SAMN08533507, study PRJNA380276) | Marine sediment metagenome, whole genome shotgun sequencing project.
CCGTTTCGGGCGGCAGCGTTAAACGTTTACCGCGATATGGCCAAGGAAAAATAAAATGACCGTTACTAATAAACAAAATGTTTTGTCGAATAGCGAAAGACCAGAACTTTATGATGATGGTACGGGAATCGAGCCTGAAATAACAGAAAGTGACGATCAGATCACTGAGCCATTTGACCCTACACTGATTCGAGTAGAAACAAAACCGCTTTCGATGGATCTTTTAATTTCCAGAATCCGTGAAAAGGAGATTAATCTAATGCCGGATTTTCAGCGTAGGGCTGGAATTTGGAGCGATGCTGCACAAAGCCGTCTGATTGAATCTATGCTTATCCGCATTCCTCTGCCGGCCTTTTACATGGACGCGTCAGATGAGGATGAATGGCTGATCGTTGACGGGCTTCAAAGGCTAACCGCAATTAATCGGTTTGTTATAAAAAAAGAGCTTAAATTGTCAGGTTTAGAATTTCTTCACCATCTAAGTGGAATGGGCTTTAATGAACTGCCAAGGAATTTTAGGCGACGGATCAAGGAAACCCAGGTCACCGTGTATCTCATAGAAAAAGATACGCCGCCCGAAGTAAAGTTCAACATTTTCAAGCGAATCAATACCGGGGGCCTGCCGTTGTCTTCCCAGGAGATCAGACATGCTCTCAACCAGGGGGCCGCGACCAGGATGTTAAAAACACTTGCCGGATCTCGTGAATTTAAAAAGGCAACTGATTACGGCATTCGGGATCACAGGATGGCTGCTCGGGAATGTGTTCTGCGTTTTATGTCGTTTACACTGAACTCTTACACAAGTTATAAATCTTCTGATTTTGACAGTTTCCTGAATTTTACAATGGCAACCTTAAATAATATGCCCGAAAATGAGCGCAACAAAGTTGAGGAATCATTTGTTCGTGTCCTGAACGCTTCTCGTGATATTTTCGGAAATTATGCATTTCGTAAACAGTACAGGAAAAATGCCTGGCGAAATCCGATTAATAAAGCATTATTTGAAACCTGGACGGTTAACCTTAGCGCCCTTAATGATGATCAACTTAAAGAGTTAAAGCAAAAAAAGGATGCGCTGATTACCGGCTTTATAGATCTTATGAACGGCAGTAGTGGTTTCGATAGCGCTATTTCCCAAGGCACAGGTAATATTGCAAAGGTTAAACTACGTTTTTCTGAAATATCCAAACTCATCAAAGAGGTTTTATCATGATTAGATTGTTGCGTATGGAAAACTTTAAATGTTTTGAGAAACAAGAGATCGAATTAGGGGCATTGACATTGCTTTCCGGGCTTAATGGTATGGGAAAATCTACGGTATTGCAGGCGCTTTTGCTGCTGCGTCAATCTTATCAGCAAGGGCTGCTGCAAAAAACAGGTTTGGCTCTAAATGGCGATCTCGTCAAGATTGGATCCGCCCAAGATGCTCTTTTTGAAGATGCAAAAGAGGAAAAAATTGGATTTGAGATAGGCATGGCAAATGGGAATAAAGGAAAGTGGCGATTTAACTACAATGAAGAAGCTGATGTTTTGGATCTCGATCAGTCCCCTGCAAGTGGCAGTATTTATAGATCAAGTCTCTTTGAAGACGATTTTCATTATCTTCAGGCTGAGCGGCTTGGTCCTCGAAGATTCTTCGAAATGTCTGTTTTTCAAGTACAGCAACACAAACAGATCGGTACTAGAGGAGAGTTTACCGCGCACTTTCTTGCTTCTTATGGTGCAACAAAAATATCAAAGAAGTCACTTTCACACTCAAAGGCCGAATCATTAAAATTGCGCGATCAGGTTGAAGCATGGTTGGAGGAAATCAGTCCGGGTACACGTATCCATCTTGCGCTGCATAAAGGCATGGACCTGGTTAACCTTGAGTACTCGTTTATTACCGGTAAGCATGTCAGTAACAATTTTCGATCAACAAATGTCGGCTTCGGACTTACCTATACACTTCCTGTTATTGTTGCATTGCTCGCATCTGACGCAGGGTCGTTAATAATGATAGAAAACCCTGAAGCGCACCTCCATCCTGAAGGTCAGGTCCGCATCGGAGAACTTATGGCACTTGCTGCAAGTTGTGGGATACAGGTTATCGTCGAATCGCACAGCGATCATATCCTCAACGGCATTCGACTTGCTGTTTATAACCAAAAAATTGTGCCTGACGAAGTCATGCTTCACTATTTTGAACGAAAGAAAATTAATCAGGGCAAAACAACTGTTGTTACTCCAACAATAGATCAAAACGGGAGAATAGACAGGTGGCCTGACGGCTTCTTCGATGTATGGGATAAATGTCTTGAAACTTTATTAACACCAAGAGCCTAAAAGGAGTTTCAGATGGATCTTGAAATGGTATTCAACGAGTTGTCCATTGATACTCCTGCAGAAAATATCCGAGAAGCACGGCAATGGATGGCAGGTTTCATTGATACCATCAGGTCAGCGTCGGTTGCCGGTGTTAACCGTGTGTTGAGGACGCATATCGATGTGAACAACACGTTGCTCGCTTTTGGATATCCTTTAGCGAGGTGGCGCAATGATGTAGACGTCGATCTGGAGGCTAGAAGGTATTTCAGATCTCTCATTTCTCAACACCCTCCGCTGGACGACCTTCCTGAAATCAAAAACGATATGCTGGCTCAGGATTTTTTTTACAAGGACAGACGGTCATATGGATTTGGAATAGCTTATCTTCTTGAAAGCCTCTCGATTAGTCTACCGTCTTCGGAAGATTGGGAAGTGCACATGATTGATATACAAACCCAATGGTTTGATGATATTGGAGATTTAGTGTCCCAGGGTGTACAGGTTCCACACGCATCAAATTCTTTCCATATTGATGAGCTGGCGGGATGGATTATAGAAAGAACAGAAACAGGAATTCAAAACGGTGCCGATCTTTGGAGGAGGAGAGGAGGGTTGTTTCCTAATTTAATTTTTTGTGATCATATTGCAAAACAGATTCTCCTTTTACAACATGGAAATCCCTTATTTCGACAAAGTGTTAAGCGGCTTTTTGAACTTCAAGCTTATTGCTCAAATTGGCATGAGGGAGCCTTTGCGCCTGATCAGCTTCCCTTTAAAGCAACTGTTGAAAGTGAATCAACACTGCAAAGATATAGCAAAGAAAGAACCTTCAATTGCCACGGTGAAAACGAAATCACTTTTACCTGGCACGGCCGGATGACCCCCGGAGCATGGCGAATATATTTTGATCCAACGATAGGACCTGGAATGATGCGGATAGGGTATATAGGCCCCAAGCTGTCCACGGTTAAGCATCCAACATAAGAGAATATATCGATTGTGTTTATAATGCTATATGGTTGCTGGCCTATTACTTAAGATTGGCATCACATTTTGAAAAATAATACAGAAGGGAATCTAAAATGTCTTTATCATCCTTTTGCCTAAAAAATTTTAAGGCGGTGCAGAACAGTAAAACCATAAGATTTACGCCACTAACTGTTTTTATCGGCAATAACGGCTCCGGTAAAAGCAGTATTGTTGAGGCCATGGAGACGTTTCAATCGATTGTTTTAAGCGGGTTGGATGAAGCCATGATTCCCTGGTACGGGTTTGAATATATCTGGAACAAAGCCAAAGAACATAAAACCATCAAAGATAAAATTTCTAACCCCATGACATTTACGTTTCGCGGCAAACCAGAAAATGAAAGCCTAAAATTTCATCTGGAAGTTGTCGCGGATTCTACATTCAACAGGATCTATTTCCAGGATTACAAGGCCGCATATGATTCCGGTGAATTAACGCCCATGCACAAATTTATCTCAAAAGGTGAAATCACAGATCCCAAACTGAAATCGTTTGTAAGCGACTGGCAGTTCTTAAGGATTGATCCTCATTTAATGACCGAACCAATGCCGCAAAAGCGATCCTCCGGAGCGATAAAATTAAACCATTCCGGCTCAAACATTGCCGAATATCTTCAATCCATACGCGACCAGGACCTTCAGTCCTTTAACGGCATTATTGAGGCACTTAAAGGTGTTCTGCCTTTTGCGGAAGATCTTCAGCCGGCAATTACGTCTGAACTTGACCGCAAGGTTTATCTGAGCATGTCTGAAGAGAATATTGCAGACAAATTGCCGGGCTGGCTTCTTTCTACCGGAACCCTCAGGATTTTAGCTCTTTTGGCTGTGTTGCACCACCCTACCCCACCACCGGTTATTATTATTGAAGAAATCGAAAACGGCCTTGATCCGCGGACCGTTCACATGCTTGTGGACGAAATCCGATATTTTGTCGAATCAGGCCTTGGGCAGGTTATTGTTACGACCCACTCCCCCTATTTGCTCGATTTATTAAAACTATCCCAGATCGTTGTTGTTGAAAGAGATGCTTCAGGCTCGCCTGTATTTACACGGCCAGCATCTCAAAAGTCACTGGAAGAGTGGGCCCAAAAATTCTCGCCGGGCAAACTGTACACCATGGGCAAGCTGAAGCGGAGCTGAAATATGAAAATCGGTTTTATTTTCGAGTGCGGCCCGGAAGGCCCCGACGTTCGAGTTTGCCGCCATCTGGTTCATAAACTTGATCCGACCATCGAATTTGTTTCCAGTACGCTCGATAACAAAAAAAACCTGGTTGAAGATTGCGGGGCTGTTGCAAAAATACTCCTCAATGAATGTAAAAAAATTATTATTATCTGGGATCTTTATCCAGCTTGGCGTCCAAAAGGTGTAAAACCTTGCAGATATGGAGACAGGCAGTCAATCTTTCAGTCCTTGCAAGCTGAAAATGTTAATTTAAACAAGGTTTTTCTGGTTTGTATAAAAGAAATGCTTGAGGCATGGCTGCTTGCGGATTATCGGGCAGTTACCGCCATGCTTCGACCATTAAAGCATCCTCACCCTGTCGGCCGAATTTCAAGGTTCTCAAACCCCGACAGTATCAGGAACCCCAAACAAAGATTAACCAGAATCTTCACCCAGGAACTCGGACCCCGTCGACGCTATGTGGATTACCGGCATGCACTTTTGATTGCCAGAGAAATTTCAGATTTTACGAAAATTAGACGCTCGAACTCTTTCAAAAGATTCGCCTTAAAAACAGCTGGATTAGTCTTGTAAACAGATGGTCTGTTAGCACTGACTTTATACCTGGATGATAACATATAGGATATTTCATGGCAAAAAAGAAGAAAAGAGATATTTCAAAAAGACGCGCCAAGAAGCGTGAAAAAAACAAAAGGAAACGTAACTTGCGACTCGTAAAATCCAGAGCGACGACTGAACCTAAGACGATACTGAGGCCCGGGTTGCCACATATGGGAGCTCCGGAAGGTTTCCGCTCCATCTCCATGTCACAGGCGATAATGGAATATGCCAAGCCGCTGTTTGAATTCGCCAAAGATGAAAAGAATGAACTTAATGATACCTTGCAAATCGGTATGTTAATTTGGAACTATGCCATCTCCGTCGAGGAAGGCAGTGAAGACAAAAAGATCGAGAACAAGATATTGAAATCGCTGGCTTCGGCATATAGCTTGAAGAAGAAAGAAGCCGCACCATTGCTCACAAAAATGACGGATCGATATACTTACCTGTTTCCTAAAGATAAACAGCCCGAACCCGGCACGCCTTTCATGTTTATCCGGAAGGAGGTTTACGCCCTTATTAAGCCTTTCGATTATAAACGGCTGGCGCTTTCGAATGAAATTTTTCCGGCAGAACAAGAAGATGTCGATTTAATAAAGAAAATTGAAAAACTGGATGGCTACATCGCAAACAGCGCCGATTACTCTTCCTATGAGGATCTTTTATTTTCTCTGCACGACGAGTGCAAGGAACGATTTGAAAAATGGCTCACGGCCAAAGGTTTAAAGGAAGATATCCAAGATTTATCTTTTTGTTTGCAGACATATCTCGATTTTATCTATGCTTACATGCATGATGATACCGTTATTTTAAAATCGGTGCCCGATATTTATTTTCTTGAGTTTTTTGAAGATTTTCTTTTAAGAAAGATGATGGTCGAGCCCATGGAATATGTTTACTGGCCGCCGGCGTTAAAGCTGTTTTACCGGTTTCTCCATGAAAAGGGGTATCTCGACAACCCAGACGATTTGATAAGCAAAATCAACAAATTAGAGCCTTATTTCATTGAGGTTCTTAGAAAGCAATTTTCCTAAGGATGGTTTTAGAATCGACCGTGAAAGGAAAAGATGCCCGCTTCAAATAAACTCCCTGCAAAGTGCATGGAATGCGCCAAATCAAACGTGACACTGTTTCATAGAAAGTGTCATTTTTGTCGTGATTTGGAATTTCAGGAATCCACTTTATGTGAATTGAACCGATGCATTCAAAGCAGATCAGATTTTGAATGTCATGCTTTCCAGCCTATGCTTAAACTTGTGGGTTCATCAAAAAACGAAGTGCCCCGATTTGATGATAATTCCACAAGAGAAATTAAGGAAAAGTTCTTTTTGGATCTACTCAATTCTGACAAGATCAGATATGAAAGGGCCTTGGCCTTTCAGAAACTGAGCCGTGACCCGGATGGTGTATACATGCAACTCAAATACCATTTTGCCTGGAATGTGTCCTTCAGAAGAGCTGTTTTCAGCCCTGGCAATAACTTCTTTGATTTTGTTAGTGACACATTCCTGAGGTGCAGCGAACCGGCCGGTGGGTTTGTGGATCTGCTCTATCTGGCACCGGATCATATCCATATATATATGGAATCGGATGGTGAGCTTTCGATAGAGGAAGTCGTCCACAGGATTAAGCGATTTTCCAACGATGCCATACTGGAAAAATTTCCCCTGATAAGCAATAAGCTTAGTGGGGACACTGAAATCTGGGATGAAGCGTATTTTACAGAAACGATAGGTTAACAATAATCATGAATTCGTAAAAAGCCCGAATTCATCCATCTCAAACGTCCCAGCTAAATAGTGTCCGTCCACAAATGGTAGATTTTGGTTCGGGCCGATGGAACATCCCGATTTCCCTATCGGGGAAGATGCCGTTTGCGGATGGGCACTAACTAAATTACTGGTGATTTCATGCTAACCTTCTTACATGCTGCTGATATTCATCTGGATTCGCCTCTGCGAGGCTTATCTCACTATGAAGGTGCGCCCCCCATTGAAGAAATCAGGGGAGCCACTCGGCAGGCATTGGACAACCTGGTCAATTTTGCTTTGGAAGAAAAGGTAAACTTTGTTCTTGTGGCCGGCGACCTCTACGATGGTGACTGGCAGGACTTTAACACGGGACTATACTTTGCCAATCAGATGCGCAATCTTGGAGAAGCCGGAATCCGTGTTGCCATAATACGCGGCAATCATGATGCCGCCAACACCATGACCAAGACCTTGGTTATGCCGGAAAACGTTAAGATTTTCAGTGCGCGCAAGCCGGAGACCTGGTTGCTCGATGATCTGGGTGTTGCCATCCACGGCCAAAGTTATGCGAACCGGGATGTATACGAGAATCTGGCAGCAGCTTACCCGGATCCGGTTCCCGACATGCTTAACATCGGCATTCTGCACTGTTTGATATCCGGCAGCGAGGGCCACCTGCCGTACGCCCCGTGCACATTGGACGAGCTTGCAGCAAAGGGATATGATTACTGGGCACTCGGCCATGTTCACAAGTATGGTGTGCTTCGGGAACAACCGCATATTGTCTATGCCGGCTGCACCCAGGGGCGGCATATTAGAGAAACCGGCAGCAAAGGCTGCGTTCTGGTAAAAGTTGAAGAAGCTGAAATTCGTACAGAATTTGTACCCCTGGATGTGCTTCGCTGGGTAGAGGTCAAAGCAGATGTCGGCAATGCCCAAAACATCGAACAGGCATCGGTTGCTTTTGGAGACATATTAAGCCGGAAGCTGTCTGACCTTGAAGGCCTGAACGTCTGTGTGCGAGCGGTTTTGACAGGTCGCTGCCCGGCACATGGACGGCTTTTTTCCAATCCCGAAGCCGTTGCCGCCAACGTCCGGGCAATTGCATCCGAAGTGTCACAGGGTAAGGTGTGGATTGAAAAAGTTCAGCTACAGACCCGACCGACAATCGATTTTGATGCTATCACCGCAAGTGATACGCCCCAGGGTGAGCTGTTACGGTATTTGAAGGAACTCTCTGAAAATCCGCAGGCTCTCGAGGATCTGGGGCTGGATCTGACCGCTCTGAAATCCAAACTGTCCGGAAGCGGCGTGAAATTAAAAGAAAATGAGATCCTAGAACTGTTTTCTGATGTTGGGGACATTTTGTTGACCATGCTGGAAGACGAAGAAGGTTTGGAAGGCTAATGATGAAAATCAACACATTCAAGCTGCTCGCTTACGGTCCGTTCACGGATAAAATCCTCGATTTTTCAGGCAATGATTTTGGCTTGCACGTAGTTTACGGCCTCAACGAAGCAGGTAAAAGCACTGCCATGCGAGCTCTGATTGGCCTGTTTTACGGTTTCGGACATATTGTTGCAGACGATTGGCTTCACGATTACAACAAACTGGCTGTGGGTGCATCTTTAAACTTACTCGACGGCGAGGTGTTGAATCTTAGCCGTTACAAACGCCGCAAGAATGACTTGATCAATGATGATACCGGCGAGCCGTTTGAACAGGCAAAACTTGATCTGCATTTGGGAAAGATGGGCCGGGAAAACTTCGAGCATGCCTTTGGAATTTCTCATTCTTCGCTCAGACAGGGTGTCAAAAGCGTGCTGGCTGCCGGTGGCGACCTGGGCCATGCCCTGTTTGCAGCCACCTCCGGGCTGAACACCTTAAAGCAGGTAACGGTCAAACTAGAGGACAAGCACAACCAGCTGTTTACCCCGCGCAAGCAAAAAGGCATCAATGCCGGAATTTCACAACTGAACAAATTGCGCAAAGAACAGCGAGATGCCTCAGCCGGCCACCGTCAATGGAAGAAAATGAAAAAAGAGCTGGATGATCTTCAACAACGCGAAGTTGAGGGGATCGAGCAGGTCGAAGCGCTGGGTTTAAAAATCAGCCTTTTATCCCGTTATCGCAATGCCTTGAAATTTGTCGCCGCCCGGAAACAATCAGAAAAAGATCTTTCTGAACTTGGCGTTGTTCCGGATTTGCCGGATGATTTTTCACAACGCAGAGTAGCAACCCAGGTGGCCATCAAGGAATCCCGTCAGGCTGAAAACAATTTAACCCGGGATTTGGCTGATATCGATAGAAAGCTGGAAAAGCTGACATACGATGAAAAAATCATCGCCAATGAAAAATCAATCAAAGTCTTGGCAGACGAAGCCCATGTGCATGCTCAGGCTTCCGCGGACAGCAAAGATCAAAGGGCGAGGATTTACCAGCACAACGAAGCCGCCCAACAGGCCCTGGACCTTCTACGTCCCGGCCTGACGCTGGATTCCGTCCAGGCGCTGCGATTGTCCAAACCTGAAAAGAGCAAAATCCAAAGATTAGGCGCCAAAGGCGCCAAATCAGAGGAATCCGTAGATAGCGCAATTAAAGCGCTGCGTTTAGCCGAAGCTAATCTGGAAAAGGCACACGTCGAACTCGATCAACTGGAAAAACCCAAAGACACTTCTGCGCTGGCCGACTGCCTGACACGGGCTGCGGAATACGGAAAGCTGGAAGACCGCCTTGCCGACGCCAAGGCTCAACTGGCCCTGTCTAAAAAACAAGTCGATGTTGATCTTGCCGCACTGGGCCTGTGGGCCGGAGATATTTCGGGACTGGAACGGCTGGCCCTGCCTATCGAAGAGACCATGCGCGCCTTTGAATCCGACCTGGCGGATACGGACCAAAAGCTTGCCGATACGGAAAAGGAACGTATCCGCATTCAAGAACCACTGAAAGAGAAAGAAAAAGCCCTTTTAGAACTGACAAAGACTCGCAAATTGCCGTCCCTTGATGATTTAAGATTGCACCGCAACCTGCGGGACCGGGGCTGGCAGTCCGTGCGTAGGGTATGGCTGGAAGGTGAAGATGTTGATCCTGATTTTATGGCGGCCTTTCCCGGAAACAGCGACCTTGCCGGAGCATATGAGAAAAGTGTTGCCGGAGCGGATAAAACAGCGGATGTGCTGCGCGACGATGCCGATGCGGTAGCACGCGCCGAAGCACTCAAAACGGATATCCAACATCAAAAAGAGAGCCTTAAAGAGATTAAGGCGCATCAACAGGGGTTGGGCAGGGACCGGGCGGCCCTTTGGAGCAGATGGGAAGAACTATGGAGACCCCTCGGCATCGATCCTTTAACGCCTCGCGAGATGGCCGCCTGGGCCGGCAGGGCAACAGAGCTGAGGCGCAAAGCATCGGATGTGAGACACCACCAAAAGGCTGCCGACCAACTGCAAGAGGATATAGAGCGCATAAGGTCTGATGTTGCGGCGGCCCTTGAGCATTTATCTGTCAATTTTTCAGAAAAAGCGAGTTATTCTGCTATCATTGAATTGGCCAGGCGCATTGTTAAGCATAACGACCAACTGCACAAGAATCGCCTGGATATCGAACTTCGTATCACGGCGCTAAAAGAAGATATCAATGCCGGCAGTCACCAAAAAAGCGACGTTGAGCAAAAACTACGGCGCTGGTTGGCCGATTGGGCTCAGGCCATTTCCAAGTTAGGCTTTTCTGCTGATACCCGACCGGAAGACGTCAACGATTTTGTGCTGGCCCTTGATGATGTTTTTGCAGATTTGGAAAAAGCCAAAGAACGGCAGCAGCGTATTGATGCCATGCAACACAACCGTGAGGCGTATGCCCGACGAGTGGCTGAGGCTGTAGTAAAACTGGCTCCTGATTTAGTAGATCCCGAGCCCGTAGCGGCGGCCATTGACTTGAATACAAGGCTTATAGGCGATAAAGAGCGACGCCAGGAGTACCGGTTGCTGGAAAAAGAAAAGCGTAAAAAGCGTTCGGATCTTTCCAAAGAAAATGAAAAATTGGCCGCTCTTGAAGAAACCCTTCGCCTGCTGTGTATAGACGCCTGCGCAGACAGCCCAGATCAGCTTCACGATATTGAAACCCGTGCCGCAGCCAAGATCAAACTGACCGATAAACTGGACACGGTCAATGAAAGGTTGGCTGAGTTGGCTTCCGGTCAAAATTTGCAGGAATTTGTTGAGCAGGTCAAGGCTCACGATCCGGATGAACTGGTTGCCAAACTGGAACGCCTGGAGGTCGAAAAACAAGAAGCTCTCCATAAGCAGAAATCCATTGTACAAGAAATCGCCATAGCGACCAAAGAACTGCAGTCAATCGGTGGCGAATCACTTGCCGTAGCCATAGCCGAAGAAGCGGAAGGCCTGGTTGGAAAAATTCAGGCGGATGTAGAATACTATGTCAAACTCAGGCTGGCCTCGACCATATTGACCAAAGCCATGGAGCGCTATCGCCAAAGCAATCAAAGTCCTGTCTTATCCATCGCCGGCGACTATTTTAAAACCATGTCCCAAGGATCATTCGCGGGACTGCGGGCCGATTTTGATGACAAGGGTGATCCGGTAATCAAGGCAAAACGACCGGACGGAAAAATGCTGACACTTGCCGAGATGAGCGACGGAAGCCGGGACCAGTTATTCCTGGCGCTAAGACTCGGGGGCTTGACGAGGTATATCAAGGCCAACGGCCCCATGCCCTTTATCGTCGATGACGTGCTGGTGCATTTCGATGATGACAGGTCTGCATCGGCCCTTGCGGCCCTTGGTGAGCTGGCCAAAGAAACGCAGGTTGTTTTTTTTACCCATCACAAACATCTTATCACCTTGGCTGAATCATCTGTTTCTGATGAAATATTATGTATTCATGAACTTTGATTGAATCGCAAACTTGTAAAAACCGGTGGTGTTTTGGAATCTCACCAAGTTATCCTCTTGTATTCTAAAGATAAATTTTCTGCCAACAGCTATTTTTACTCCTAAAATATCCTTTTCAGGCAGCTATCTCAGCTTGTCCCAAACCCAAATATCGCGCAACAATGCGCAAATGAAATAAATTATATCTTGCGCATTGTTGCGCGATATCCGAGAGACATTATAGGAACCGTTACGATTTTATCCGTTTATTTATCCGATTATACCCAATCAGCTTGACATTGCGGTTAAACGGGTATAAATGGATATGGAATTGGATATTTCATGAAACTTCCTGTATAAAAAAAAGAAACCTTTGCAAAATGTTCAATTTTGTTCAAGCTCAAGGAAGACGAAGATTTTATCCACAGGCATATATTGAGTATTCCGAGGATTAAAATCTGAGTCTGACGCAGAAATTGGGCAAAAGGGGATGTTTTGCAAAGGTTTCGAAGAGGACGCATGACACCACGCATAGTAAGGCTTATTGCCGAAATCGATGAGTTTAAGGGATACTGGAAAGGGATGGCAACGCTTTCCGTCGATTTTCTTTCAAACCTTCGGATCCTTGCAACCATTGAATCCATCGGCTCTTCAACCCGAATTGAAGGTGCCGAACTTACCGATTCGGAAGTTTCAGCACTTCTAGAGGGGGTGGATGCGCGCTCCTTTAGAAGCCGTGATGAACAGGAGGTTGCCGGATACGCCGAAGCATTGCAACTTGTACAGGAATCTTATGATGAAATCGATTTAACCGAAAACAATATAAAGTATCTCCATAAAGTTTTGCTCAAGTTTTCAGACAAGGATGCCTGGCATCTGGGAGAATATAAAAAGCATCCGAACCATGTGGCTGCCTTTGACGCTGACGGCCGTGAAATCGGAATTCTTTTTGAAACCGCATCTCCCTTTGATACGCCCCAAATGATGGAATCCCTGGTAACGGCCACCAGAAAGAACTTGAAAGACACTGAAACGCATCCCTTGATGGCCGTTGCTGATTTTATCGTCCAATTTCTTGCGACCCACCCGTTTCAGGACGGCAATGGTCGCCTTTCTCGAGTATTGACCAACCTTTTATTGCTTCGCAACGGTTATGCCTATGTGCAATACAGCTCCCATGAAAGTATTGTTGAAGCGAGCAAAGAGAAGTATTATTTGGCCTTGAGAACGGCGCAAAAAGAATTGGGGTCCGGTGAAAGATCGTCCGAGATTTGGACAATATTTTTTTTGGGAATGCTTAAAGATCAAAAAGACCATTTACTTAAAAAAATCGAGCGGGAAAAAATCGCCCATGCACTTCCGGATGTGTCGATGCGAATTTTAAATCTGGCCAAAGAACACGGTCGGGTAACCGTATCTTTTGTCACCAACGTTCTTCAGGTTAACCGCAATACAGTAAAAAAGCACCTTCAACACCTTGTTCGAGCAGAAAAACTAATTCTCCATGGAAAAGGAAGAGGATCATACTACTCCCCTTTTACCCGAGGCTATTGAAAGTATAAATAAGGTATAGCAATGAAAACAGATACGATTTTATTGGATCACGGCAGCGGCGGCAAAATGTCGCATCTTTTGATTACGGATCTTGTGCTTCCCATATTTGACAACGCCATTCTCTCCTCCCTTCATGATGGTGCTGTCTTGGATATTGACGGGAAGCGACTGGCTTTTTCCACCGACACCTTTGTGGTGGACCCCATTTTTTTCCCCGGTGGGAATATCGGCGATCTGGCCGTGAACGGAACCGTCAACGATCTGGCCATGTGTGGTGCAAAACCCCTTTATCTTAGTGTCGGATTGATCATTGAAGAAGGTTTTTCAATGGCTGATCTTAAAAAAATACTCAAAGGTATGGGTATTGCCTCGGAAAAGGCCGGTGTAAAAGTGGTCACCGGAGACACCAAGGTGGTACCCAAAGGTGTGTTGGATAAGATTTTCATTAATACTTCCGGTATTGGTAAGATACCCGATAAAGTGGATATCTCCAGCCATAACGCCTGCCCCGGAGATACGATCATCCTCAGCGGAACCATCGCCGACCACGGCATGACGGTGTTGACACAGAGAGAAGGTCTGACATTCGATTCACCGATTAAAAGCGATACTGCCGCGCTGAACCATATGGTGGAAAAAATGCTTTCGGTATGCAAAGATATCCATGTGCTTCGAGACCCGACCCGGGGCGGCATCGGTACGGCACTGAGTGAAATCGCCGTCAAATCAGATGTCGGAATTAAGATTTATGAAGAAACGATTCCCCTAAAAAATGAGACCGCCGGAATTTGTGAACTCTTGGGATTTGACCCTTTATATGTTGCCAATGAGGGCAAACTGATTGCTTTTGTTGCACCGGATCATGCCGAAAAAGTCCTTTCCGTCATGAGAGCCGATGAATTGGGCCAAGAGGCCTGCATCATCGGAGAGGTTGTTTCCCATCATCCCGGGCAAGTGATCATGAAAACCCGAATCGGGGGATCCAGAATCGTCGATATGCTGACTGGAGAACAGCTCCCGAGAATCTGCTAGTTTCCGATTCAGAAATGGCCTTTTTTGTCCTGATCGGCGTTCTCCGCGGGTTCCCGGCTGCGGAGTACAGACGTACGCCTCGCCGCAAACCCTTGTGCGGCCTTGATCAGAACAAAAACTGCTCATTTCTGAATCGGAAACCCCATTATGTTTATTTTAAATTCATGGATGGACACTTTTTAGGAAAAATGTTACTTGCCTGATTTAAAAATTAAGAAAAAAATTGTTGTTGATCACAAAAATACAAAATATTGAAAATACAAAACAGCTTTATGAAAAACAATCTATATAATTTTGATCCAACCTCAAAATTCCTTCAAACAACCCTCTTAATCTTTTTTCTATTATTGGCGGGATGCAGTTTTCAAAAAGAAGTCTCTTTTTCAGGAAAAACCATGGGCACCACCTACCACATTACAATGGTTACCGGATATTTTTCCAGCACCAAAGGCCTGAAAGATCAGATCGAACAACGCCTTGAAGAAATCAACAAAAGCATGTCTACTTTTAGAAAAGACAGTGAAATCAGCAGATTCAACGAAAATAAAAATACTGGGGAAAAATTTAAGATCTCAGATGATTTTTTCAATGTCATGACCGTTGCAAAAACCGTATATGAACTGACCGGCGGAGCCTGGGACGGCACTGTCAAGCCCCTGGAAAACCTTTGGGGATTCGGCAGTGCCGAAAATAAAAAGAAAATCCCCCCACAATCGGAAATAGCGGCGCTTTTACCGGATATCGGATTCAACAATATCGAGATTTCATCCAATCACTATCTTATCAAAAAAAAGGCATCCCTATCCCTGGATCTTGCGTCCATTGCAAAGGGTTATGGCGTCGATCAGTTGGCGGCACTCATCAGAACAAGTGGCATAAAAAATTTTCTGGTGGAGATCGGGGGCGAAGTTTTTGCTGCAGGTTTTCGAAAAGACGGCAAACAGTGGAGAATCGGCATTAACAGACCCAAAGCCGGTTCACCGCTTGATCAGGTATATAAAGTCGTGAATCTACATAACAAAGGCTTTGCAACCAGCGGAGATTACAGAAATTATTTCGAAGTGGGCGGAAAACGCTTTTCTCACATACTGGACCCAAGAAACGGATATCCTGTCAGCAACGGCGTTGTAAGTGTTTCCATTGTGGCGGATACCTGTACATTTGCTGACGGGCTTGCAACTGCGGTAATTGTCCTTGGCTATGAAAAAGGCCTCGAACGGGTTAACAGTATAGACCACACTGAGTGCTTAATTGTTGTCCGGACCAATGACGGCAAATTTGTGGATTATTATTCAAAAGGCTTCAAAACCTATATGACAGCCTTAAACTGAACTATTTTTTTGCAAGATATCCAGCGATTTTTTCTGCCTCTTTACCCGTGATCCCGCCGTCGGAGTAGCGTACCATCCTCTGGGTTATCTTTCTCCATTCCCCCGGATTCCTGGTCTCTTTTAAAGACACTTCCAGTTTATGGCACCCGGCACACTTGGACTCAAAAAGGGTTTTACCTTCCTCTATGGAACTGCAGGCATATAGTGCAGTAAAAAAAACCGTTAGACCGGAAAAAATAGCATTTTTCATAAAACCCCACATTTTCTATTGGGCAACGTACCGATACTGCTATGGATTATAATGGTGTGAATAACGATGGTTTGTTTATCTCATGAATCATGATATTTTTCAACGAGACACAATACAAATAAACTCAAAATCCCATTATTTCTATTGTGAGCAAACAAAACCCGGTTCAATAAACCCATCGGCAGTGTCACCATATTTGATCAATTTTTTAGACGCTACAACCTTGAGCCATTGTCGAGTTTGTCGGAGCTGCAAGGCCCAGGGGGATGCAGCTGTAGCCGGCTACCCCAAGCGCCCTGGAACAGATCCGGTAAAATCGGCAAGCCCGAAGGGTTTCAAATAGTGACAATTTTTTGTATAAAAACATTGCCCTATTGGATGAGACCTATTAGCAATTTTAGCAACGTATATTTATTTGTAATTATTAAAAATTTGGGTTTCTGTCATTATTTGAAACGCTCAGTTTAAGTACAATTTTATTGACATAAAAAGGCGACTACTGTATTTTTTTTATTTTAAAAAGTGTATTTCTGTTTTTTTAGGGAGTTACAGTAATTTTTTATGACTTTATACTGCCTGAACCCGTCAAAAAAATATATTAAAAATTTGACGTGAATATCCGTCACGAAAGGAAGGGAAAAAGAGTGGAGATTGCAGTATTGTTAAAACAGGTTCCTGCGACAGAATCGCTCATCGGAATTGCCGAAGATGGGGTATCCGTAAAGACCGACGGCATTAAATGGGTCATTAATCCTTATGATGAATTCGCAGTAGAAGAAGCGCTGCGGATTAAAGAAGCTCACGGAGGTTCTGTAACGGTTATTTCAGTCGGGTCGGAAAAAACGTCCGAGGCCATAAGAACCGCCCTGGCAATGGGAGCTGACAAGGGAATACTGATCAGCGACCCTGATTCATCAGGCCATGACGGTTTACACACAGCCCGAATTCTTGCAGCGGTGTTAAAAGAAGCGCCTTTTGACCTGATTATCGCCGGACAGCGGGCGGTGGATGGCGACAACTATCAAGTGGGTCCTGCGACAGCGGAGTTTTTAGGTATTCCACATATTTCCATGGTTATTAAAGAAGAAATTACAGGCACCAAGATCAGATGCCATAGAACCATTGACGGAGGAACCGCCGTCCTGGAAACCCAATTACCCGCCCTAATTACAACCCAGCGGGGGCTGAACGAGCCACGTTATGCATCTCTTCCGGGAATCATGAAAGCAAAAAAGAAACCCATTGATATCAAAAATGTTGCAGACATCAAACTGGATTCTGAACATAAGGGCGGACCACTGACAAAGATCGTTTCAATGAGAACTCCCACTGACCGGAAAAGCGGCATTATGATCCAGGGCGATTCTGCCCGGGCAAAGGCGGCCGAACTTGTCAGGATCTTACACGAAGAGGCAAAAGTCCTGTAGTAAAGGAGATAAATATGTCAAAAGGTGTGTTGGCAATAGCAGAGCAGGTTGAGGGTGTTTTTCGAAAAGTGACTTGCGAGGCATTGAGTGAAGGGCGGCGTATCGCCGACCATCTGGGTTCCGAACTCACGGCCTTGGTTTTGGGAGCTGACGTTGAAAATATTTCCAAGGAACTGAAACCATACGGACCGGACAGAATTGTCGTAGCAGATAGCCCGGAGCTTTATGAATTTTTAACAGATACTTACACCAACGTGATATATGATTTCATCCACAAAGAAACGCCGGATGTCATCATCCTGGGTGCATCAACCCAGGGTAAGGATATTTCGGCACGCCTGAGCGCACGCCTGAATGCGCCCCTTGCCATGGATTGTGTGGCGATTCGTTTTGAGAATAACAGCCTTATCGCAACCCGCCATATGTACGGCGGAAAAATACTGGCGGATATCGAGCTTAACGGAACACCGAAGATCTTGGCGATTCGGCCCAATGCGCTGGACATTACCAACGCTGACGGAGCTGGAATCATACAAAAGTTTGATGTAGACACAGGTACAACCGCTCTGCAGTTTATAGACAAACGACTCGATACGGATAAAAAAGAAATTACTGAGGCCGACACGGTTGTGGCGGGCGGAAGAGGAATGGGAGGCCCTGATTTTTCCATAATAGAAACACTGGCTGAATTGCTTGACGGTGCTGTGGGTGCATCACGATCTGCAGTCGATGAAGGCTGGCGGCCTTCATCAGACCAGGTGGGCCAGACCGGGAAGGTGGTTTCTCCGAATCTCTATGTCGCCTGCGGAATATCCGGAGCCATTCAGCACTTTGCCGGGATGTCTTCATCCAAGGTGGTCGTCGCCATAAACAAAGATCCGGAAGCACCCATATTCGCCAAGGCGGATTACGGCATTGAAGGTGATCTCTTTGAAATCGTGCCGTTAATCACCGAAGAAATCAGGAAGCTTAAAGGCTGAAAGCAGAATATAAGCACCCAAAGAAAGAACAGAGGCATACCTTTTTATTTCCTATGCCCATAAAGGCTGCCGAAAAATACGGGAGCCTTTTGATTTTTTATGGGTTTTAAGGGACGTTTAAGGTCGACAATGAAACTACACCTGGCAAGTTTGGGCTGTGCAAAAAATCAAGTAGACAGCGAGATAATGATGGGCAGGCTCAGCCAAGCGGGGTGGGACCATACCCCACATCCGGAAAAGGCCGAAATAATAATCGTAAATACTTGTAGTTTTATTGAATCCGCCATAAACGAATCCATAGACACCATCCTTGAACTGGCCGAATATAAACAAACCGGAGTATGTCGTCGACTCATCGTTGCCGGATGTCTCCCCGAACGGTTTAGAGAAAAAATCGTCGAATCCCTGCCGGAAGTCGATGTGTTTTTGGGAACCGGTGCCTTTGATAAAATTTTAAAAGCGGCCAACGGTTCTCTGGATACCGGTAGTTGCTGTTTGCCGGATCCGAATTCTATCACTTTTCGCCATCAGGAATCTTTAAGAATTCGGAGTTCCCCTTACATGGCATATCTTAAAATTGCGGAAGGGTGCAACCGTCACTGTACGTATTGTATTCTTCCAAAACTGAGAGGGAACCAGAGAAGCCGCTACCCTGAAGACATTGTCGCTGAAGCTCGGTCCTTGATCTCATCGGGTGTCAAGGAACTCATTCTGGTTGCCCAGGATACAACCCATTATGGTTCGGATTTACAACCACCTGTTTCTCTGAGCCGGCTGCTCCGGGAGATATCGGAATTATCCGATGGAATATGGATCAGAATTCTGTACGGACATCCGGAAAGTATTGACAAAGATATTATCAGAACCATTGCCGAACACCGTAACATATGTTCTTATTTTGACATTCCGATCCAGCATGCAAGCAACAGGATTTTAAAGAAAATGGGCCGCAATTATTCATCCGATGACCTTCGCCGGCTGTTTGATAACATTCGAGCATCTATTCCGGACGCAGCGTTGAGGACAACCACCATCGTCGGTTTTCCAGGAGAAACAGATGAGGATTTTAAAAAACTTTTAACATTTACAAAGGACATCCGCTTCGACCACCTTGGCGTATTTACCTATTCCGATGCTGAAGATCTTCCGTCCTGCAGACTTCGCCACCACATTCCGGAAAACGTGGCCATGGATCGATACAACCGACTTATGTCTTCTCAGCAAGAAATATCCTCGAAAAACAACCGCAAACACCTCCACAAGGTTTATAATGTTCTTGTGGAAGGGACAGACGAGCACAATCGCTTCAAAGGCCGCACATTTTTCCAGGCGCCTGAAGTCGACGGCATGACCCGGATTCTCTCCCAACAATTGCAAATCGGTTCATTTGTCAGCGTAAGGATTGAAGACACGTTTGAATATGATCTCACCGGTAAAGTTGTATGAATGACATAAAGCATAAGATCCTAAACATAGTAAAAGATGACCTTTCGGAAATTGAAATCGCCCTTAAACAAAACTTAAATCCGCATCTGGATCTGGTATCCCAAATCGCCGGACACATACTATTCAGCGGCGGTAAGCGCCTGCGGCCTTTACTCATGGTACTGTCTGCCAGACTATGCGGTTACGATGGAAATTACGAAAAGACGTTTTCGACCATTTTTGAATATCTGCATGCCGCCACGCTTTTGCATGACGATGTTGTGGATAAAGCAACATTGCGAAGAGGCAAGCCCGTAGCCCATTCTATATGGGATGAGGCCATTGTCGTCCTGGTTGGAGATTTTCTGCTGGCGCGATCACTGTCCATTGCAGCTGAAACAAAACAGCCGGATGTTATCAAAGTAGTCGCAGAAATTACGGAAAACATGTCCCAGGGTGAAATTCATCAGCTGATGAAGAAGGGGTGTGTAGACCTTACTGAAAAGGAATACATGGAGATCATACGACGCAAGACCGCTGTTCTTTTTCAGGGGACATGTCGTGTCGGTGCCCTCATTGCAGGAGTGTCCAAAGAAAAGGAGGACGCTCTGGCAGGGTATGGGTTCAACGTCGGAATCGCTTTTCAGATGGTCGATGACCTTCTCGATTATTCACAAGACACATCTGCACTTGGAAAAAAAGTAGGGGCCGATCTTAAAGAAGGAAAACTGACCCTTCCGGTGATATATTCACTCAAATCGGCGGATGCAAAAGACCGAATCCAGATGGAAAAAATAATAAAGAATAAAGATTTTTCCATGGACGATTTTGTAACATTAATCGCAATCATGAAAAAGTACGGCGGTCAAACATATACCGAAAAGGTTGCGCAAAAATATGTAAAAAATGCAAAGAATGCATTGGAGACTTTTAAAAACTCAACAACAAAAGAGATCCTTTTGACTATAGCTGATTATACTTTGGCCCGCAAAGTATAAATGTGTTATTGTTATTAAATTCATTTTTAAATCATTTCACCCGGTTCGGAGGTAAAAAAGATATGGCCGTATCTTTTAACACCATTATCAGATTCATTTTTTTAATATTTTTTCTTTCGGTTGTCTTTACCCCGTCTAAAAATGTTCAGGCAGAAAACCGGATTTCCACAAAAACTGTTGTGGTGATCGGAACAGGTAAAATCTATAGAAAAAATTCTGCCAGAGCAAGGGAAGAAGCAATTGCAAATGGTCTGGCCTCCGCCGTGGAGGATGTCGCGGTGGAACTTTTGCCGCCGGAATCTCTGGCCCGAAATTTTCAAACATTTAACGATCTCCTCAATGGCCAAACCGGAAAATTCGTTCAGGGTTACAGAGTGCTGGCAGAGCTGTCGCTTAAAAAGACATACAGAGTTGCGGTGGAAGCAAACGTTTTTACGAGCAGATTGAAAACATTTTTGTCGGATGCCGGAATCTTATTGAGCGAAGAATTCTTACCGAAAATTCTGGTTTTAATCTCAGAACAGAACACTAAAGACCCTTCACCCACATACTGGTGGGGACAAAAAGGGAATTTTAAAAAAGCAATATCCGTAAGCACGCTTTTAAAAACCTTGGAAAACAAGGGATTCCCAATCATCGACTATCGACAGATTCCTAAAAGCACCTTCCATGATCACGCCTTTGACAAACCTGATCTGAACAACTATCAGGCGGTTAACCTTGGCCTCAAAGTACAGGCAGATGTGGTTATCATCGGCACGTCGGTTGCAGAAAGAACCCCGAATATCATGGGACAAAACATCAGATCATTTAAGGGTATCGTATCAGCACGTGCAATTCGTACAGATACAGGGGAAGAAATCGCCGCCACAATTAAGAGCGCTGTAACAACAAATACCGATGAGACAGCAGGTATCCGGGATACACTCTCCGACGCCGGATCATCCGCCGGCAAAGCGCTTGCCTCTCAAATCGTTTATGCCTGGCAAAAAAAAGAAAAGCAATACAACCTTGTGGAGGTCATTGTTGAAGGCACGGACAATCTCGTGGATTTTGAAAAGTTTCGTCGTATTATCAATCAAATGTCTGGTGTAAAGAATCTACAGACAAAGGAAATGAAAGCGGATGAAGTTATCATTACCCTCGAATTCCAAGGAGATGCCAAAACCCTTGCAGATACCTTGATGCTGAAAACCTTTGAATCCATCGGCATTAACATTTATGAGGTTTCACACAATCACTTGAAAATTCAACTTATTCCAGGTTAGGCCAAAAAGGCTTTGATAACAGACTGCTAAAGTAAATATCCTGGTCCAGAGGGCCAGGCTTTGGGTTACCCCTGTAAGGGGCTGTTTCCCTGAAAGCCAGACAAGTTAAAAGTGCCTAAAGTGATCTAAAGTGCCTATTTATCCCGTATTAAACGGGGAAGTTATGGAGTCGCTTCGCTCCGCTGATTTTATATAATTGGTAGAATTCCTTAACTTTAGCTCACTTCAAACTTTAGTTCACTTCAAACTCTTGCGGCAATTTTTTAGGCAGAGCCAGAGAACTCTGACCCCCGCAACGCGGGACAGGCTTGGCCCATCGAAGATCCCGCATTGCGGGGGAGGACCAGGTTTTTTATGACGAAATGAATTTTATTCATTTTAGATGGGTGATAAATTATTGAACATCAACATTCCAAACATACTCACTGTCAGCAGGATATTACTTACCCCTCTTTTTGTAATTTATCTTGTAAAAGGCATGTTCCAATTTGCACTGCTGGTTTTTACCATAGCAGCCATCAGTGACGGCTTGGACGGTCTGCTGGCAAGGTACTTCAATCAACGCAGTGCATTGGGCGCCTATCTTGACCCTATCGCAGATAAGCTTTTGCTGGCCTCCGCTTTTGTAAGCCTGGCCGTATTAAAGATAATTCCAGCTTGGCTGACGATCATTGTACTGAGCCGCGACATCCTGATCGTAACAGGAATCGCTGTTTTTATATTAATGCGCATATCCTTTGAAATCAAACCGAGCCTTGTCAGCAAATGGACAACGGTTTTTCAGTCTCTGACCATTTTTTTTACACTTCTTGATCCGAAAATTCCGGGAATTTATATTTTCAAATCGTCGATGTTCTGGATTACGGCCGGTCTCACCACAACCTCCGGCCTTCACTATGTTTACTTTGCTTTAAATGCCTTCCAGAGCGCTTCCGGAAAAAACCAGAAACCATGACGGCAAACCTTGTACCCTGATTGATCGCAAACAAACCGGGAGAAATAGCCCATAACCCTTCGGGTGATCCGTGGACCTGGACACAATTTTTTATGAAAAGCTTTTCTTTTCTAATAATAATGATTAACATTTAGCCATTAATCAATAATACAAAATAAGATATGGGAGGATATCATGTGGGAATATACAAGTAAGGTAAAAGATCACTTCCTCAATCCCCGTAACGTCGGTGTGATTGAAGATGCCGACGGAATCGGAGAAGTCGGATCTCTGGCATGCGGAGATGCCCTGACCCTCTATTTAAAATTGGATGAAAATGAACGGATTAAGGAGGCAAAATTCCAAACCTTTGGATGTGCAAGCGCCATTGCATCCTCATCAGCCCTGACAGAAATGGTCAAGGGCCGTACCCTGGAGGAAGCGGAAAAAATTACCAATGAAAATATTGCAGATTTCCTCGGCGGCCTTCCAAAAGAAAAAATGCACTGCTCGGTAATGGGACGGGACGCCCTTGAAAAGGCCATTGGAAATTATCGTGGGGAAGGTGAAAAAGAGGTGGAAGGTGAAATTGTTTGTGAATGTTTCGGTGTAACCGACCTTGAAATAGAACGTGCCGTTAGAGAAAACACCCTGAAAACCATTGAGGATGTAACCCATTATGTCAAGGCCGGCGGTGGATGCGAAAGTTGTCATGAGAAAATCCAGGAAATTATCGACACGTCCCTCGGCAAAGAACGACCGGCAAAGAAAAAAATCATACGCTTAACCAATATCCAAAAAATCAAACTGATTGAAGAAACTTTGGAGCGTGAAATCAAACCGGCGCTGAAAAAAGACGGCGGCGATATTGAACTTGTGGACGTGGATGGAAACAATGTTCTTGTGAAACTTCGAGGGACATGCGCCACCTGCAGCGCATCCCAAATTACCCTCAAGCATTATGTTGAGTCAAAGCTCAGGGAATTGGTTGCGCCTGAACTTCTGGTGGAGGAGGTGCAGTCGTGAATGTAATTTACGTAGACAACAACGCCACAACACAAGTCTCCCCGGAAGTCTTAGAAGAAATGCTCCCATATTTCAATGAATTCTACGGCAATCCGTCAAGTATGCATACTTTTGGCGGAAAGGTGGAATACAAGTTAACTGAAGCACGGACACGAATTGCTTCACTTCTGGGAGCTTCTCCGGAAGAGATCATATTAACCAGTTGCGGAACCGAAAGTGACAGCACTGCAATACGGGCCGCGATTTTGTCGAATCCTGACAAAAAGCATATTTTAACCTCCAGGGTGGAGCATCCTGCAGTCAAAAATCATTATGAATATCTGTCCAAGAACGGCTATCGGGTAACATTTGTACCCGTGGACCGCCAAGGGCGCCTTGACTTGGATTATCTGTATAAGAACCTTAGTGATAATACCGCTCTGGTCAGCATCATGTGGGCCAACAATGAATCCGGGGTTATCTTTCCCATCGAAGAAATTTCAAAGATTACAAAGGAGAAAGGAATTGTATTCCACACAGATGCTGTACAGGCTGTGGGGAAAATTCCAATAGATCTCAAAACCATCGACATCGACATGCTTTCCCTCTCGGGGCACAAGCTTCACGGGCCAAAGGGCGTTGGTGCCCTTTATGTCCGCAGGGGAACCAAGTATACACCCTTTATAATCGGCGGCCATCAGGAAAAAGGCCGGAGAGGCGGGACCGAAAATGTCGCCTCCATTATCGGGTTGGGAAAATCGGCTGAACTTGCCGCCGCCCATCTGTCGGATAAAAACAACCAGGTTAAACAGCTAAGAGATAAACTTGAAACCGAAATCTTAAAGCGCGTTCCCAATACCATAATTAACGGCGACAGGAACAATCGCTTGCCAAATACCACAAGTATCGCCTTTGAATATGTTGAAGGTGAGTCCATCCTTTTAATGATGGACGAGTTTGGAATCTGTGCATCATCCGGGTCTGCCTGCACATCCGGTTCTCTGGAACCTTCACATGTCTTGCGCGCCATGGGTGTGCCCTTTACCGCAGCCCACGGTTCGGTACGTTTTAGCCTTAGCAAATACAATACTGAAGAAGAAATCGATTTTATCATTGAAAAACTTCCGCCGATCATCAAACGGCTTCGGGAGTTGTCTCCTTTCTGGAAAAAGATCAAATAGGAGTAGGTTATGTTTAGAGTAATGGTCCGGGACAACATGTCCACTGTTTCCAAGGAAATACTTGAAGCCAGCGGAAAAATAGAAGTTGTCGTTGATAATAATGCGGCGACATCACATCCCAAAGCCTTATCTGAAATTATAGGCAAATTCCATGGTCTTGCCGTCCGGAGCGGAACAAAAGTTACCAAAGAGGTCTTAAAAAACGCCAAAAATCTCAAGGTTATCGGTCGTGCAGGTATCGGCGTCGACAATATCGATGTCCAGGCGGCCACAAAACAGGGTGTAGTTGTCATGAACGCACCAGGTGGAAATACGATTACCACTGCAGAGCATACCGTATCCCTCATGCTCGCCCTTGCCAGGAACATTCCCCAGGGAACGGCGTCTCTTCGCGAAGGTAAGTGGGAAAAAAAGAGACTTTCAGGTGTTGAAATAACCGGAAAAACACTTGGCATCATTGGCCTCGGCCATGTCGGCAGGGTGGTGGCAGATCGTGCAAAGGGCCTTAAAATGGCAGTAATTGCTTCCGATCCCTATGTCAGCAGTGAAGCGTCCAAAAGTCTGAAGGTGGAACTTGTTCCGCTGGATGAACTTTTTCTGCGTTCCGATTTCATTACCCTCCATGTGCCCCATCTCAAGGAAACGGTGGGCATGATCAATGAAACAACCATTAACAAGATGAAACAGGGCGTAAGAATAATCAACTGCTCCCGGGGAGAAGTCATTAAAATCGATGATCTTTACCAGGCCGTCTTGAGCGGCCACGTCGCCGGCGCAGCACTCGATGTTCTTCCACAGGAACCGCCGGAACCGAATTTACCCATCCTTCAGCATCCAAATGTTATTTTTACACCCCATTTGGGTGCCAGTACCGGAGAAGCCCAGGAAAAAGTTGCAGGAATGATTGCCGACCAGATGACCGCTTACCTCTTGGACGGCATCATCACCAATGCCGTCAATTTCCCGTCACTACCTATGGAGGTGATGGATCAGCTCCGTCCATATCTGGATCTGACTGAAAAAATGGGATCTTTGATGGGACAACTTGTCAGAAAAATTCATGACATCACCATAAGTTACAGTGGCAGTGTATCCAATTTGGACACACGCCCGCTAACCCATGCCGCCCTTAAAGGGCTCCTTGGTTCTTTTACCGACAAGCCGGTAAACTATGTCAACGCGCCGGCCCTTGCCCAGGACAAAGGAATCCGGGTCAATGAGACCATCAGTTCGACAAAGCATGATTTTACCAGTTTGATCCGAATGAAACTCGAAGGTAATGCAGGAGAAATTGACGAAATCTGGGGAACAATCTATGAACAAAGATATCCGAGGCTTGTAAAAATTGGAGAAATATATCTGGACGCCATTCCGGAAGGATGGATGATTGTTATTCAGAATATTGACAAACCGGGTGTTATCGGGAATGTGGGAACAACCCTTGGCCGTCATAATATCAATATCGCCCGTTTTCAGCTTGGAAGACTCGGCGACCGGGCCATCTGTCTGGTAAACATCGATACTCCGGCAGACGAAGAAGTTATTCATGATTTAAGTAAACTGCCAAATATTATCTCCGTTCGGCAGGTTCACCTGGCATAAATGATATCAAAGGCCTGGACAACTTGCGTATTACACGGCTCTAAAACTTTCACGCTTAAACCTTTCACTGAAGAGAGATCAATAATCGAGCTTTTCCCGAATCTCGTAATGTTGAGCACTCTCGTCTCCATTTGTGTTACGCAAATTTCATTCGCCATACCAACACCAAAACCTTTGCCGGTTTTGTGATATCTAATGATTCCAGACCGATGTGATATTAATAACGTATCTGGCGCTCAGTTTCAGCATTTTAATAAAAACCGGATCATCCCCTCAACGCAATATCTTCGATAATTTCGTTCCACCCCAAGCCCCTCTTAAATTCACGATGTATTGCCAGAAGCTTCAATTTTCGAAAAGTGAAGGCTTAAAACCGAAATCATAATCAGAAGAATTTCAGGATGCGAAACTCGAAGATATAGCTTTATCCATGAAGCTTTTTAATCAGCCATTCCATCCAGGAATCAAAGCCCTCTTCTGTCTTTGCAGATATTTCAAAAACCGGCATTTGGGGATTGACTTTAAGGATATTTTGAACTGCGGCTTTTCTGTCATAATCAAGATACGGCAGCAAATCGATTTTATTGAGTAACGCCGCATCACATATGCGAAACATCAAAGGATATTTCAAAGGTTTGTCTTCTCCTTCGGTGACACTGAGAACGACAATTCGTAAATGTTCCCCCAGATCGAACTCGGCCGGACAAACCAGATTCCCCAGGTTTTCTACAATCAAAAGATCGAGTTCATCCAAATCAAAATTACTGGCGGCTGTTTTAATCACATGGGCCGCCAAATGGCAGTCGCCCCCGAATGCATCTGTGTTCACCTGCACAACAGGTGCACCGAAACCGGCAAGCCGGTCAGCGTCATTTGAAGTACAAATATCTCCGACAATGACGGCACACCTGATTTTGGGCGTGATATGAGACAATGTCTTTACAAGGATAGCGGTTTTCCCGGATCCCGGTGAACTCATGACGTTGATGACAAGAACGCCTTTTTCTTCAAACAGTTTACGATTCTGTTCTGCAATCGTATCATTAACATCCAGAACCTTACGAACAATTTTTATTTCTCTGGTGTCCGTGTTCTTGCCACCCACTGAACCGCCGCCGCTGCTGTGAGAATGATGGGGTTTTGAAAAATCCTTGTGATGAAAATATCTTTGATTTTTATACATAAATGCAGGCATCTTAACCCGGATATTTCACGTATTCGAGACGTTCATTTGCAAGGCATTCAAAGACGCAGCCATAATAGACTACTGCAAGTCCTTGATAACGCGGCAAATAGACGCTTCGGACACGCCCATAGTGTGAAAATTATTAAGAAATTGAACTATAAAATATTCGGGTCAAGCATTTTTGTCGATAACTTCGATGGAAGTGATATCCAGTTCCCGGCCCGACAGCATCTTTATGGATCCGCCGTTACATCGGCGACATATAAAAACAGGTTCATGTACCGTCCATTCAATATTACAATCTTCACATCTGATCTTGACCGGAATCTGCTCTATGTTGAGATCCGCGTCACAAAGGGGGGTATCCTGGGCTGCAATTTGAAAACAAAAATGAAGACTTTCGGGAACTACCGCCGCCAGTTTTCCGATTTTTAAGTTGACCCTTTCAACCTGTACATTCTTCAAATCGGCAGGTATTGAAGCAACTGCAATCTCAATGATCTGCATTGCAATACCCATTTCATGCATTAATTAAAAACCTCTGCGCACAACTCCCCAAACAAACCGAGATTCTCACATATATGAATACCTGCCGCCTTCATGGCATCAATTTTCCCCTGGGCGGTACCGCTGTTGCCGCTGATGATTGCGCCTGCATGCCCCATACGCCGCCCCGGAGGTGCAGTCAGGCCTGCAATAAATCCCACCACCGGCTTTGTAACATTCTTTGTTATAAATTCAGATGCTTCTTCCTCGGCGGTTCCACCGATCTCTCCAACCATCACAATGCCCGTGGTATCGGGATCTTTTTCAAAAGCTTCCAGGCAGTCAATGAAGTTAGTGCCGTTTACAGGATCCCCGCCAATGCCGATGCAGGTGGTCTGCCCGATGCCCTGGAGGGTTAGCTGATGAACCACTTCGTAGGTGAGGGTCCCGGATCTTGATACAACGCCGATGGGGCCGCCGGGTTGATGAATCGGGCCCGGCATGATCCCGATCTTGCATTCACCGGGTGTAATGATTCCCGGGCAGTTTGGGCCGATGAGACGGGACGCCGAACCCTCAAGATAATTTTTAACTTTTATCATATCCATCACCGGAATACCTTCTGTGATGGCAACGATAAGATCGACACCGGCATCTGCGGCCTCCATAACGGCATCGACTGCAAATGCCGGTGGAACAAAAACCATGCTGCAGTTTGCGCCTGTCTGCTCCACAGCCTCGTTGACGGTATTGAATACCGGAACGTCATCCATTTTTTGTCCGCCTTTACCCGGCGTTACCCCGGCAACCACATTCGTTCCGTAATCGATACACTGCCGTGCGTGAAACTGCCCTTCCTTACCCGTAATTCCCTGAACTAACAAACGCGTATTATTGTCAACGAATATGCTCATTCTTCATTCCTCGATGTCTTGTAATCTTTCATTACGAGCCCTTATTCACGAATTCTTTCAGCAAAAATTTAATTATACGTAAAGCGATCCTTTCTCAAAAAACGATCGTGTTACGATTTTTATTTATCCGCAACAAACTGTGCGACCTTTTGCGCTGCATCTTTCATGTCAGCAGCAGTAATAAGATTGAGCCCGGATTCGGCCAGAATCTTCCGGCCCTCTTCCACATTGGTCCCTTCCATTCGTATAACTACAGGAACACTGATCCCGATTTTTTCCGCTGCACTGACAACACCTTTTGCCAGCACATCACAGCGTAGAATCCCGCCAAAAATATTGATCAGAATTCCTTTGACATTCTTGTCACTGAGCATGATTCGAAAGCCATGCTCAACCATCTCGGCACTGGCCCCGCCCCCCACATCAAGAAAGTTGGCCGGTTCCGCACCCGCAAGCTTGATAATATCCATGGTCGCCATGGCCAGACCTGCGCCATTAACCATATTCCCGACATTGCCGTCCAGCTTGATGTAGTTGAGATTAAATTTGGATGCTTCGACCTCAAGAGGCTCTTCCTCGTGTATGTCACGGTATTCAAGAATATCTTTATGACGATAGAGGGCATTGTCGTCAAAGTCGATTTTGGCATCCAGTGCGATCACCGTCTCATCGGCGGTGATGACAAGGGGGTTGATCTCCACCAGGGAGCAATCATAATCCATAAACAGCCGGTACAAATTTAAAAGCATTGAAACAAACGGCTTCATGACCGCCGGCGCCATATTCAGACCAAAAGCAACCCGCCGGCAGTGATACGGCTGAATCCCCATAAGGGGATCAATGAATACCTTGATGATCTTTTCAGGGGTGGCGGCTGCCACCTCTTCGATATCCATGCCTCCGGCCTCACTGGCCATGATGACAACTTTTGCCGTTGCCCTGTCCGGAATAACACTCAGGTACAATTCCTTCGCAATGTTGAGCCCTTGTTCCGCCAGTACCTTCCTGACGATCTTTCCTTCCGGACCGGTCTGGTGGGTCACCAGATTCATGCCAATGATATCGCCGGTAATGGTCGTAACTTCATCCATAGATCCTGCAAGCTTTACTCCACCGCCCTTGCCCCGGCCTCCGGCATGAATCTGGGCTTTGACAATAACCGGAAACTGATTTAAATTTTCGGCAATTTCCCTGGCCTCATCCGGTTTGAAGGCTACACCCCCTTCTGGAATGGGGATGTTGTATTCTCTGAGCAATTCTTTTGCCTGGTATTCGTGGATCTTCATTAAACCAATTCTCCCTTTATAATTGACTATTGATAATTGAAGATTTTAACTTAAGTTTCGCACATCACTATTGCTAAAAAGCCTTTTAAGCAACTGGCCGGGTTGCTAAATTTTAAGGGTGTGAAACTTTAAATTTTAATTATTTCAGCCGATCACACACAGAACATCGTCCTTGACCACGGAATCTCCGCTGGAATAATTAATTGCTTTGATGGTCCCGTCCCCGGGCGCCTGAAGAGCATTTTCCATCTTCATGGCCTCTAGGATGACCACCGTATCTCCTTTACTTACCGCATCTCCCACCTGTTTTGAGTATTTAACAATCATCCCGGGCATCGGCGCTTTCAGGGGTGTGCCCTCAACGTCCGCAGGTGCGGGAGCCGAAGGCGCTGCCGGTTTGGGTGGAACCGGTGCCGCAGGTGCTGCCGGTTTGGGTGGAACTGGTGCCGCAGGTGCTGCCGGTTTGGGTGGTGGAGGCGCTGCTGCAGGCAAAACAGGCGCCGGTGCTGAAATCGGCACCCCGGCCGGCATTTGTTGCACATAGCTGATAATCGGCGATCCACCGGGTTCTTCCACACCCACTTCAAAATATTCGTCATCCACAAACACATTAAATGTTCGAAGGTCATCAGTCTTGGGCGGCGCTTTCTTTTCCACCTTTCGGACCAGTTTACCGAGTTTGGCCAGTTTCACCAGCTCCTCTTCGTCTTTAATCTCTTCCAGGGTCCGAGCCTTGACTGCCACAGGCGGATCTTCCTTGCCGTATTTCCACTTCAGAAACCTTTTCCCTGTAATAGGAAAGATGGCACACAAAACAACATCGTCCAGGTCATTGGCAAGGCCTTTGGTATCGCTTTTAGCCTGTTCAAGCTCCGGCTCCAAAACCTCGGCAGGCCTGCAGGTAATCGGATCTTCTCCCCTTTCATAGCCCTTCAGCGCCTTTTTTTGGACCTCAGGATCTATGGGAGTTGCGGTCTTGCCGTATAAACCAAAGCACAAATCTTTAACCTGGCTGGTAATCATCTTGTATCGCTCATTTTCATCGTCAAAGAGCACATTGTTGACGGTCTGTATGCCGACAATCTGGCTGGTGGGTGTTACCAGGGGAATTTGCCCTAGTTCTTTTCTCACCCTGGGAAGCTCTTTGTAAACCTCATCGATCTTATGCAAAGCGTCCATTTCCCTTAGCTGATTGACAAGATTTGAAAGCATCCCCCCCGGCGTCTGGTGCAACAGTACATTGATATCGATGATGGACATCTTGGAATCATCCAGCAGATGCTTATATTTGGGAATCACCTTCTTCTCTAATATTTCGTTGATTTCCGCCAGTTGTTTGATATCTAATCCTGTATCGCGGTTGGTTCCCAGAAGTGTCATCACCAGAGGTTCAACAGCTGCATGAGATGTCCGATAGGCATAAGGCGACATACAGGTATCTATGATATCGACTCCTGCCTCGATGGCCTTCAAATGGCTCATGGGAGACATCCCGGAAGTGAAATGGCTGTGAAGATGAATGGGAGGTTTCACCGCCGCCTTTAAGGCCTTGATAATTGCATACGCATCATAGGGAGCAAGCAGACCGGCCATATCCTTCAAACAGATACTGTCGGCTCCCATGGCTTCCAGATCTTTGGCTTTGTTGACGTAGTAGTCAATATTGTAAACTTCGCCGCCCAGTCGCGGCTCGGTCATGGTATAACAGATACAGCCCTGGAAATGTTTACCGCATTCTTTAATAACCCGAACCACCGTTTCGAAGTTACGATAGTCGTTCAAAGCATCAAATGTCCTGAATATATCCAGGCCGTTTTCACATGTCCGCTCAACAAATGCCCGGGCAAGATCATCGGCATAATTTCTGTAGCCCACAAGGTTTTGTGCTCTTAAAAGCATGGAAAAAGGTGTCTTGGTCATGTACCGTTTTAATGTCCGGAGCCTTTCCCATGGATCCTCATTTAAAAACCGGTGCATGGTATCAAACGTGGCACCACCCCATGTTTCTACGGCCCAAAATCCAACCTCGTCCAATCTTTCGGCAACCGGAATCATATCTTCGGTCCGCCCCCGGGTGGCAAACAGAGACTGATGGCCGTCGCGAAGGGTCAGGTCCTGTATCTTAACGGGATTTTCAGCCGCCGGCCTGTCCTTGCTGTAATCCATGGTCGTTATTTTCACGTGGTTGTGATCACTCATTTTAAGGTTCTCCTCTTATAAATAATTTTTTATATTTCTCATTTTAAACACCGCAACACCGCTTTATATAAAATCGTGAAGCAATCTTATTTAAAGGTTTTCATCTGCATCAAGTTACGCATCTGCATCTGGGCCTGTCTGCCGCTTGCGCCCCAAAGTCTCACAGGTGCAGCAGCAGATGGAGCCGGCGCCGGCTTAACCCCGAGCCCGGCCGAGGACTGAATAGAGATTGCCTCTTCTTCTGTTATGATATAGTTTAACACTGCAGCTGTTGCGGCTGCGGCCTTCTTATTGTTTTCCATCGCTTCACCACTTAAAATTGATGATTGAATATTTGAAGATATGTTCCCAAAATCGTTAATCGACAACATTAAATTACATCGGTATATTCCCATGTTTCTTCGGCGGGAGGGTCTCCCTTTTGCTGCACATGATCTCCAACGCATCGATCAGCCGAGACCGCGTCTGGCTCGGGACAATCACCGCGTCCACAAAACCCCGGCTGGCGGCACAATATGGATTCGAAAAAAGCTCTTCGTATTCTTTGACCTTTTCCAGGCGTTTGGCCTCGGGATCCTCGGCGCCTTTGATTTCCCTGCGATGAATGATATTACAGGCCCCTGCAGCGCCCATTACCGCTATCTCTGAGCCGGGCCAGGCAAAAGCCATGTCAGCACCTAGATCTTTAGAACACATGGCAAGATAGGATCCCCCGTAATCTTTACGGGTCACCAAAAGCATTTTGGGAACGGTTGCCTCTGAATAGCACCAGAGAAGCTTTGCGCCGTGGCGAATAATCCCACCCCACTCCTGCTGACTCCCGGGAAGGTACCCGGGAACATCCGCTATGGTCAGCATCGGAATGTTAAAAGCATCACAAAAACGAATAAAGCGGCTGGCCTTGTCCGAAGCATTAATATCCAGACACCCGGCAAGAACCTGGGGCTGGCTGGCGATAATCCCGATGCTCCTCCCGTTCAGCCGTGCCAGACAGACGATGATATTCTGGGCAAAGTACTCATGGAGCTCGAAAAAATCACCATTATCCACGATCAAACGGATGATATCCTTCATATCATAAGATTGGCTGGGATTGTCCGGAATAATGGTGTCTAAGGCCGGATCAATGCGCCGGGGGTCATCTCCGGTATCAATAATGGGCGGATCTTCCATATTGTTTGAGGGCAGATAAGAGAGAAGCTTTTTAATCTGATTGATGGCGTCCTCATCGCTTTCGCAGGCAAAATGCGCCACACCGCTCTTTTCGTTGTGGGTCATGGCACCGCCGAGTTCCTCAAAGTTGATTTTCTCACCGGTTACGGATTTTATAACATCCGGTCCGGTAATGAACATATAGCTGGTATTTTTGACCATAAAAACCCAGTCCGTCATGGCCGGCGAATAGACAGCACCACCGGCTGTCGGTCCCATAATTGCTGAAATCTGGGGAATGACACCCGAAGCCATGGAATTTCTATAAAAAATCTGGCCGTATCCGGAAAGGGAATCAACACCTTCCTGGATCCTGGCCCCACCGGAATCGTTCATGCCCACGAACGGAACCCCGGACTTAAGCGCCATATCCATGATCTTGCAAATCTTTTTTGAATGCATTTCACCCAAACTACCGGCCCTGGCCGTAAAATCCTGGGCAAAGGCAAATACCGGCCGTCCTTCCACAAGACCATGTCCGGTGACGACACCGTCGGATGGGATATCAACCTTTTCCATACCAAAATTTACGCACCGGTGACTCACAAACATGTCGATTTCCCGAAACGTGCCTGGATCAAAAAAGATGTCCAGTCGTTCCCGGGCGGTGAGCTTCCCCTTCTCTTTCTGTTTGGCAACCGCTTTTTCGCCGCCCATCTCCAGGATCTTCGCTTCCCGTTCTTTTAGATCCTTAATTTTATCTTCAATAATACCCATTACCAAATTCCTTTCATCTTTTGATATCGACCTTTAAATGCTTTAATACGGCATTAGCATCCGGTCAATAAACCACCGCTTCTAATAAATCAAATATAGGATTGCTAAGGTCTGCTAAGCAACCTGTAAAATTACTCAAATTTTCGCTGTTTAATCATACATATAGATCTCATAATCGGTTTTCTCTCCGAGCAGATGGTCAATTTTCTCCTGGGTTCCCCTGTCTCTCATCGCTGAGGACCCATTCCCTCCAGTTGTCCATGGACTGCCAGGTGCTGACCACCAGACTCTCTCCGGGACGGTCGATTCTCTTGAAAGTTTCCCCTGAAATGTAACCGGGTTGTTGCATGGCCAGATTTCTAAGTTTCTGAAGAAGAGGCTTTAAGGCTTCAGCCTTATTTTGCGGAACAATTCGTTTAATGATAATTTTAACTGCCATTTTGCAATCCTCCTTTCTTTGATTATACCGTCTCTTTTGATTCTAAACAGAAGAGTTATTGTCAAGGAAAAAAAGCAAGCGGGTTGCAGCCACTGTGGAAGCAGTTCTACCACTCTCTACTTCCTTTAAAATCTCTGGAAGCAACTTATTCACTTCTGGATTTTGAAAAAAACGTTCTTTTAAGCCTTCTTTTACAAGGGACCACATCCAGTCCACTGCCTGTTTTTTTCGGTTGGCCTGGAGCTCTCCGGTAAGGGTTAGTCTTTTCGTGATGTGCCAACACGGACTCCCAAATTATATTAATGCCGGTCATTTCTATGGCGCTGCAAGTGAACACCGGAGGTGTCCAATTGGGTGAAGAAGGTGCTAAAAAATGAAGCGATGTTTCATACTGTTTTCTGGCCATTTCCGCCTTTTCAACATTGTCTCCGTCTGCTTTGTTAACGGCAACGGCATCCGCCAGTTCAAGAACGCCCTTTTTTATTCCTTGAAGTTCATCCCCTGCGCCTGAAATCATCAGCAACAGAAAAAAATCGACCATGGAGGCGACGGTGATTTCAGACTGGCCGACACCCACGGTTTCAACAATAATAACATCAAAACCGGCGGCTTCACAAACAATCATCGTCTCCCGGGTTTTTCTTGCAACACCACCCAACGTTCCCCCGGAAGGCGATGGCCGGATAAATGCATTTTCATCAATGGACAGCTTCTCCATGCGTGTTTTATCTGCGAGTACACTGCCACCACTCCTTTGACTGCTTGGATCAACGGCAAGCACTGCCACACGATGTCTCTTTTTTACAAGCATTGTGCCGAGACTTTCGATGAACATGCTTTTTCCTACACCCGGCACCCCCGTAATCCCAAGACGTATCGCCTTGCCGGTGTATGGAAGCAGCAGATCGATAATCGTCCGAGCCAGGTCTTGATGGGCAGAAAGAGAGCTTTCAATCAAGGTAATGGTCTTTGCAAGCACGCGCCGATCGCACTTAAGCACCCCTTGGACGTAAAATTGGGGATCATCGGATATCATTCTTGCTTCTCAAGAACATTCAAGACCTTGTTTGCCGAATCGGTGACGACGGTTCCAGGCCCAAATATACCCTTTGCTCCGGCTTGGAACAGAAAGTCGTAATCCGCCGGAGGAATGACGCCTCCCACAACCACATTAATTTCATCACCGCCTTTTTCTTTGAGGAACTCGATAAGCTGAGGCACCAGGGCCTTGTGCCCTGCGGCAAGGCTCGACACGCCCACAACATGCACATCGTTCTCGACAGCCATCTGGGCTGCTTCTTCCGGTGTCTGGAACATGGGACCAATGTCTACGTCAAACCCGAGATCAGCAAATGCCGTGGCAATTACCTTTATCCCTCGGTCATGACCGTCCTGTCCCATCTTGGTTACCAATATCCGCGGTCTTCGTCCGTTCTTTTCCTGAAATTCATCGGTTCTCTTACGTATGGATTTAAAGATTTCACTGTCAGCATATTCTTCGGCATAGGCTCCGGATATACACTGGGTCGTAGCCACGAACCGGTTGAAAACCTTTTCCATTGCATCTGAAATTTCGCCGACAGTAGCACGTGCCCGTACGGCGGGAATACAGGTTTCCAGGAGATTCCCTCCGGAATCGGCAGCATTGGTTATGGCCTCCAGTGTTCTTCGGACTTCATCTTCATTCCGTTTTTCTTTTATCTCCTTTAACCTTGCGATCTGTTCGCCTCGAACGGCTTCTGAAACCTTAAGAATATCTTTCAGGGGTTCTTCTTCTATTTGATATTTGTTAACACCCACAATGACGTCTTTCCCCTGGTCGATGCGGGCCTGTTTCCTGGCTGCCGCTTCTTCTATCCGCATCTTCGGCATACCGGTTTCAATGGCTTTGGCCATTCCGCCAATTGCCTCGACTTCTTTAATAATTTTTCTGGCGGCTTTAATGATTCCGTCGGTTAATGCCTCTACATAATAAGAACCGCCCAATGGATCCACCACATGGCAAATTTGAGACTCTTCCTGAATGACGATCTGGGTATTCCTGGCAATTCTGGCGGAAAAATCGGTGGGAAGACCAACCGCCTCGTCAAAGGAATTGGTATGCAGAGACTGGGTTCCCCCCAACGTTGCGGCCATAGCCTCCAGGGTAGTTCGAATGATGTTGTTATAAGGATCCTGTTCGGTCAGGCTCCAGCCTGATGTCTGGACATGGGTTCGCAACATGAGTGATTTGGGGTTTTTGGGGTTAAACCGGCTCATGATTTCGTGCCACAAAAAACGGGCAGCTCTCAACATAGCGATTTCCATGAAAAAATTCATGCCAACACCAAAGAAAAACGAAAGCCTCGGCGCGAATGCATCGATATCCAGTCCTGCGGCCAGGGCGGCCTTGGCATATTCGAGCCCGTCCGCAAGGGTAAATGCCGTCTGAAGAACCGAGTCGGCCCCGGCTTCCATCATGTGATAACCGCTGATACTGACCGTATTGTATCTGGGCATATTTTTTGAACAGTATCCGATAATGTCGGATACGATCCGCATGGACGGTTCAGGTGGGTAGATGTAGGTATTTCGGGTCAGGTATTCCTTTAAAATGTCGTTCTGAATGGTTCCGCCCAGCAGCTCATGTTTTACGCCCTGCTCTTCCGCCGCAACGATGTACCCGGCCATAATCGGCAGAACCGCCCCGTTCATCGTCATGGAAACCGTTATCTTGTCCAATGGAATCTGATCGAAAAGGATCTTCACATCCTCAACAGAATCCACAGCCACACCGGCCTTGCCGATATCTCCCACAACCCTGGGATGGTCCGAATCATACCCCCTGTGGGTTGCAAGATCAAAGGCTACTGAAAGTCCTGTCTGACCGGCAGCCACATTTTTCCTGTAAAACTCATTCGACTCTTTGGCTGTGGCAAAACCCGCATACTGGCGAATGGTCCATGGTCTTCCGGCATACATGGTCGCCATGGGACCCCTTACATAGGGTGAAAAACCCGGAAGGGTGTTCATGTGTTCCATCCCTTCAAGGTCTTCTGAGGTATAAAGAGGCTTGACCATAATACCCTCGGGGGTTTTCCAGTTCAGATCTTCAAGGGGCCGTCCTCTGAGTTGCTTGGCGGCAAGATCTTTCCATTTCTGCGAATCAGACTGTTCAGACATGGCTTCCTCCTTTTCTAAAAAGCTCGCTATCGCTGATTACTTTTCACACAATTCAACCAGAATGCCGTTGGTCGCTTTGGGGTGGAGGAAGGCAATCTTTGCGCCGCCCGCACCCTTTCTCGGCTTTTCATCAATAAGACGTATCCCTTTTTCCTTTAACTCCGCCAGAGCCGCTTCAAGATTCTCGACCCGGAAAGCAACGTGATGCACCCCTTGCCCTTTTTTCTCCAGAAACTTGGCAACCGGACCGTCAGGGGCCGTTGATTCCAGAAGCTCCACTTCGCTTTCTCCCACCGGGAAAAAAGCTGTGGTGACTTTCTGCTCTTCCACGGTCTCGGAACCTTCAAAGGCAAGCCCAAGGGCATCCGTCCATAAACTTTTACCTTCTTCGATACTGTTTACCGCTATTCCGATATGATCTATCTTCAATATTTTCATAAAAACCTCCTTTAACGGCTTTGTAAAAAGTCTTTTGTGGCGGAGCAAGCAAGATCAGTTTTTTTCGAGTTCATCTCCTTTCAAATTATCTGAATTTTTCCATTGCGCGCTTGAACCCCGGCATGGCATTAATTATGGTATTATCGTCCACGCAAAAGGCAATTCTGAAATGCCCGGGTCCGCCAAAACCGCTTCCGGGCACAGCGAGAATCAGTTCCTCCTGAAGGGTCTGTACGAACTTTACATCGTCAGGAATAGGTGTTCTCGGAAAAAGATAAAACGCCCCCGCCGGTTTGACAAAATCATACCCGCAATCTGCAAGCCCGTTACACAAAAGGTCTCTTCTCCGGGCATAAACGGAAATGTCAACACTTGCCCCTTGCAAAGATGCTACAATCCGCTGCATCAGTGCCGGTGCGTTGACAAACCCCAGAATTCTGTTGGCCAGTGCCATTCCTTCTATCAGTTCTTCCTTAAATGAAGCTTCGGGATGAACCGCCAGAAAACCGATTCGCTCGCCGGGAATTGAAATGTCTTTAGAGTATGAGGTGGCAATGATGCTCTCACGATAACTTTTAAAGATGCTGGGAACCGTACATCCATCATAAACGATCTTACGGTACGGTTCGTCTGAGATGAGATATAGGGTCCGATTCAGTTTTTCCCCTTTTTCTTTTAAAAGCATTCCGAGTTCATCGAGACTCTCTTTTGAATACATCTGGCCGGTGGGATTGTTTGGTGAATTGATAAGCACGGCCTTTGTCTTTTTGGTAATTACAGCGGAAATAGCCCCGATATCCAGGGAAAAATCGGGTTTTGTCGGAACGGTTCTCAGACTTCCGCCATGATTGTCCGCGTAATATTTATATTCGACAAAATAGGGGGCCGGCGTAATAACTTCATCGCCGGGATCGAGAATTGCTTTCAAAATAACGTTCAGGGCTCCTGCAGCGCCACAGGTCATGATCACGTCATTTTCCGAAACCTGAACCTCCTCCCCTGCGCATAGAAAATCCGCCACAGACTTGCGAACATGCGGGATGACCCATATTCGGCATATATCCATGGCCCTGTTCACTTGAAGCCATTACGGCGTTGTCAAGGGCCGTTTGAAATTTTTCCGGGGGTTTCAGGTTGGGATTGCCGAGACTGAAATCAAACACATTTTCAACCCCGTGTTCTGCTTTAAGGCGTGTGCCCTCTTCAAACATTTTACGGATCCAGGAAGATCCGGATAATGTTGTTTTGATATGCTTGGCGATGGTCATGTTAAATCCTTATATTGATATTTCAGAAATTTTATAAGAACTTGAGTTTTACACCTCTGGAAAAACAGTGTCGCTATCAGCCAATTGGGTTAACAAACGTCTTACCCCTTAACGGGTGGATAAAATCCGTGCAAAAATAGGCAAAAAAAATAATATTATTAAATAATTATCAAAACTTCCTATAACTTGCTCAATCCTTTTTATATATAAATGTTATAATAAATTTTGCAAGCTCTTTGTGTGAAAACTTTGAAGCGCCCTCCAGTAAGCTCCGGGCAATATTACACAACATATAGACTTTTTACGTTTAACTTTTCACTTTTTACGGAATAATCAAATTTGATAAGTCTCCATAACGAACTTTTTACGAATTTCCATTTCAGAGCCGCTTGTTTTGAAAAAAATCTTTTTTGAACTCCCCAAATCTGTCCTGGCATATCGCGTTCGCATATTCTGCATCAGGTGTGTATAGTAATGAATATTGTGGATGGTATTCAGACGATACGCAAGCAGTTCTTTGGCCATATAAAGATGTCGCAGGTAAGCCCTGGAATAATTTTGACAGGTGTAACATGTACATCCTGATTCTATCGGTTCCGTGTCATGTTTGAAACGTGAGTTACAAATATTTATGGTACCGGATTTTGTAAACATCTGGCCGTTTCTTGCATTCCGGGTGGGAATAACACAGTCAAACATATCACCACCCAGGGCAACAAGTTCTACGAGATCCTCGGGGGTTCCGACGCCCATGATATATTTTGGTTTCATATCTTCGAGTATCGGAAGTGTAAAATCGGCAATTTCGAGCATGATATCCTTGGGTTCCCCAACGCTCAACCCGCCGACGGCATATCCGCTAAAACCGATTTCCATCAGCCCATGGGCTGAAGTTTCTCGCAAATCTTTGAACATACCGCCCTGAACAATACCAAACAGGGCGTTTTTCTCCTTTCCAAGTGCAGCCTTGCATCTTTTTGCCCATTGTGTGGTCAGTTGGAGAGCTTTTTTAGCCTCATCCCGCCCGGTGGGATATTTTATGCATTCATCAAGGCACATAATAATATCAGATCCGAGGCAAAGTTGAACTTCCACTGATTTTTCAGGGGTTAACATATGTTGCGAACCGTCGATATGGGACTGGAACAAGGCGCCCTCTTCGGTAACTTTTCTAAGCTTTGCAAGGGAAAAAATCTGAAAGCCGCCGCTGTCCGTTAAAATGGGACCGTCCCAATGCATAAAACCGTGGAGGCCGTTAAACCTGCGGATCACTTCACAACCCGGCCTGAGGTAAAGATGATACGTATTTCCCAGGATGATCTGGGCCCCACAGTCCAAAAGTTCTTCGGGAGTCAGAGATTTAACCGAGGCCAGGGTCCCCACCGGCATGAAAACCGGCGTCTTTACTTCACCGTGAGCGGTCTGCAAAAGCCCCGCCCGTGCTCTTGTTGTCTTACACTCCGCAATTATATTAAAATCAAACATAAAATTAGAGATTGTAGTTCCTTCGTCGCAAAATTTGTACTTTGTCCGACAACAAACTAAAATCAATCACGAAAACACGAAATCGGGAAAGCACGAAATTTTATTATTGATGAACTCGTAAAAAGTCTGACTTTGCTCGCTCCGCAAGCAATTTTGGGATTCATGACTTGCCTGGCTAAATTGCAAGAACTCGGGCTAACGCCCTCAAACAGCTTGCAATTTTTAACGCCAGACTCATCATGAATCTTTCTCCAAAATTGCTCGATGTCGCTCACAAAAGACTTTTTACGAAGCCGTCATTATTGCCTTTTTCGTGTTTTCGTATTTTCGCCTGCCCCGTAGGTCCCGCTAGGCGGGGTCGTACTGGGGTGCTTTCGTGATAAGGAGTCTTTTTCGTTTCCGGCTTGTCCCGCTTGGGGAGCTTGTCCGGATTAGGCGATCAACATTGCATCCCCGTAGCTGAAAAATCTGTACCTTCCCCTTTATGGCGGCTTCGTAGGCCTTCAAAACCGTTTCGCGACCGGCAAAAGCCGATACAAGCATCAGCAGTGTCGATTTCGGCAGATGAAAATTTGTTATCATTGCATCGACAACGTTAAACCTGTAACCGGGGTATATGAAAAGATCGCAGTTTCCACTGCCATGAGCAACAACTCCGCTCTGGTTTGATGCGTATTCGAGTGTACGCACACATGTCGTGCCGACGGCCACAATTCTGTTTCCCTTCGTTTTTTCGCGGTTGATGACACCTGCCGTTTGTTTGCCGACAGAATACCATTCAGAATGGATACGATGGTCTCTTATATCGGATACCCTTATGGGCAAGAAAGTACCGTAACCGACGTGGAGGGTAATTGCAACAACCTTCACCCCTTTTTTGCTGAGTTTCTCAAGAAGGCTTTCAGAAAAATGAAGACCTGCCGTGGGTGCGGCAACGGCTCCTTTTTGTGAAGCATAGACGGTCTGATAAAATGTCCTGTCATCCTTAAAATCGCCCCTTTTAATATAGGGCGGCAAAGGGATATGCCCGATCCTGTCAAGGAGATTTTCAAAATGACCTTTAAATAAAAATCTTACCAGATAAATTCCGTCTATAAAATTGATGATTTTTACTTTCAATCCCTGATCAAAAAATAATGTGGTGCCGTCTTTCGGTCTTTTTGATGTCTTTATTAGGCACCGGCAAACAAATTCGCCATCATTGATCTGACATTTTTCTCCGCCCGGATAGTCTAAAATAAGGATTTCTGCTTTGCCGCCGGTCTCTTTTCGGCCCAACAACCTTGCCGGAATTACCTCGGTGTTATTGACAACCAGAACATCGGACGGAGTTAGGAGATCGCAAATGTCATAAAAGCGATGATGTGCAGGCTTCCCTGTTTTCCGGTCCAGAACCAAGAGCTTAGATTGGTCACGCTTATCCACCGGTTTTTGAGCAATGAGTTCTTCGGGGAGACTATAGTTGTAATCCTCCAACAAAAACATGTCGAGACGGTTTTCTTTTTTCAATGATTATTCTCCGATGGTCGACTCAATGGTCTTTTTTCCCTGCTCAAGGCCGTCGATAACACTTGAACGATCCTTTCCCAAGGCAACAATACGGGCAAAAAATGAGCCGTCCGCCACGATAAAACCGTCGCCGATATGGTCCATAATTAAAACATCTTTTTTTAGCTGGTTTTTAACAATTTTTTTAAAAGATTCGCGTTCTTGCCGGTTATGGGGAATCGTTGCGCAGGTATTCACCGAATGATGGATTTTGTAATTGTACGTTCCCCAGTGGATGTTGTTTGGATTTCCTGACACCTCTACGGTATTTTTCGGGAATCTTCCTTTTTGAACGGCATAATACTCCAGTTCCGGAAGCATGGCCGATCCTTGGGGCAAGTTATTTTCAAGTACACAGCAAAACTCCATGGCTGTCCCCTGTTTCCGGGCATTCACTTCAAGAAAAAAAATGCGCCCCTTTGGGTCCACCAGGTAATCGCAACCGAACATGCCTCGAAAACCTTCCCGGGCCAGCCATTTGCCGATCTCGCGTGTATATTTTTCAAGTCTGGACACACACTCTTTTTTTAGTATCGTCGGGAAGATAGAACCGACGAACTGAGTACCGTGTTCAATGAACTGATCCGCAACGCCTGCGATATAGATGTCATTTTCATTGGCGACCACACCCAGAACAGTGGGGTCATGGTCATGGGGGATGAACCGACTGATGAGATAGTTTGGTTTTTTATCCTTAAATCTTTCAATGATATCGTCACGACAGTATGCAACGATGCTTTTCAGTCCGCCGGAGCTGTATTCCTCGCTGACAAAAACACCTTCCGTCCAGTCTGACCAGAGTTGATCCGTTGTTTTTAGAAGTTCGTCCAACCCGTTACAAATTCGATAATCCACCATGGGGAGAAGATTTTTACAGGCCTCGTACTGAAATATCTTGCTGTTCAGTCTGTCGGATATTTTACTGTCAGGACCAATTATGGAAACACCGGGCAATTGATCGAAGTTCATTTCCGGCATGCTCTGGTACATATAGATATATAGTTTTTTCTGTCTCTCAAGTAGATTTTGAACCAATTCTTTAACTTGACGATTGCTTGAAACGCTGGACAAGAATCTTTTGGTCGGTATTCTACAGCTTCCTTTTTGACCATGTTTTCGCGAAAATTCATCCACCCGTGGATTGACAACCATCAGGTTGGGATAGGTATATTGGCCCAAAACATCCTGGATGATTGAAATAAAATCAATCTTTCGGTTGTAAATTTTAGAAAGTGCTTCTTTAAGAAAAATGTTCAGCCCGTAATTTTTTATGGATCCGATATACAAAAAATAGTGGGTGTCTTCTTCCAATCGATAATTGGAAAAATAGATATCAGACATAATGTACCTTACCGGCCAAACCGGAACCAAAAATATTTATTATTCTTTCTTCGTGCCTTAGTGGCAGTATTGAAAAAATTTTGTCAAAAAAAACACAAAATCCAATTTTAAGTAACTATGATTATCCGTAGGTTTCAGCAACGTAATCTATAATCCGGCCGGCGATATCCAGGCCGGTGGCTGCTTCCAGGCCGCTGAATCCAGGCGTATAGTTGACTTCGATAACCCAGGCCTTTCCATATGGGTCTACAATCAAATCGACTCCGGCGATTTCAAGGCCAATGGCATCTGCGGCCTTCAACGAAATATTCTCCCACTCCGGTGCAAGGTCCACAGGCCAGCTTTTCTTGCTTAAATGAAAATTGGCCCTGAAGTCTCCTGCCTTAGGCTTGAGTTTCATGGCTCCGACAACGACACCGCCGATGACCAAAACGCGTATATCCTGCCGGTTATCGGGAGGAATAAATTTTTGCACCAACATGCCTTTGCCGGGCTCAAGGTTATTATGAAGTATCAACCTTGCTTTGTGTTCCGTATCAACAAGAAAGACCCCCTCTCCCACACGACCGCTGACCTGTTTAACAACCACCGGATACCCTCCCAATCGGGCCAAAACGGATTGAAAGCCCTCATTGGAGTTGATGAGTCCGGTATCCGGAATCGGCTGTTGAGCGGCAGATAATGCCTGAAGGGTGAGGAATTGATCTTTTGCAAGGCGGATGGCATCCAGATTATTGACCAAGGGGAATTCCCATATGGCTGAAATGTGGGACCAGGGATAGACTGGAATCGTTTACGGTGGAACCCTGCCGTGGCAGAACAACATCCAAGATTCCAATATCCGGAATCCCCAACATGCCGGGATCACCGCCCTCTAAGATCGCCCACATTTGTAGAGGATCCACCACAATCAAACGATGGCCTCTTTGAGCCGCCGCTTCTGCCAACCGCTTTGTGGGGGGGTATTCATAGCCTTCGGCGGTAATGATGCCTATGTTCATGCCCATATCTTCACCTTCTTGATTGGAACGATCCCTAATTCACTCAAGCAGACCACACTTTTAAAAAAGATCATCCATTCCCCTTAGAAAAAGCGGTTAATAAACTTTGCGACCATAGGGGCGAGGTAGGAAATTTGTGTCGAATGCGCATACCGGTCATCCTGACGGATGACGGTTACTACTTTTACATACATGTAAATCCTATCTTCATCCTCATCACCGGTAAAATCGATCCGAACCTCCTGCAGAGGGGCAATCTCTTCGGCGACAATCACCTTTGCCCACTGGGTTGAAAAATGCGTCAGTTCCGCACTCAACCCGGATGATCCCATCTTTTTTCCATGCATTTTATGCAAGATAACCGGAATCGGTTTCTTCAAAGGTTCCGGGTGTTCCATCAGGTCCGGCAACACTAAATCATAGGGGGCTTTAATAGCGATCACATCATAGATATCGATATTTTCTTCTACGCCCTTAAATTTTACCGGCCGGACCCCGCGAACCACCACCATATCCTTAACCTGTTCGTAAGTTGACGGTGTAATCAGAACCTGACCCCCTAATGTAACACCCCTCTACCCGTGATGCCAGATTGATATTGTGTCCAACAACGCCATATTTAGCGCGTTCCTTGCTCCCGATATTTCCGACAATGACTTCACCGGTGTTGATGCCGATACCCATGGAAAGAGGAGGAAGCCCCTTGTCGCTGTTTTCTCTGTTTATCTCTTCCATGGCCAGTTGCATGGCCAATGCACAGGCCACTGCCCGGGCCGGACTGTCACCGTATTTGATCGGTGCACCGAAAAACGTCAGTATGGCATCGCCGATAAACTCATTAATGGTACCTTTGTATTGGCCGATAATCTTGGACATCCGGCTTAAATAACGGTTTAGAACTTCAATAACCTGATCAGGGTTTAAATTTTCACAAAGGGGGGTAAATCCCCTCAAATCGCTGAGCATAATCGTTACTTCCCTGATTTCACCGCCCAGTTTAAGACCGTCCGATGTGTCCAAAAGTTCTTCCACCACTTCTTTGGTGACATACCTGCCGAAAGTGTCCCGGATAAAATCCCTTTGGCGCAATCCTTCCATCATTTCGTTGAATGCTTCGGTTAACTGCCCGATTTCGTCACGACTTTTTACTTCTATTGAATCACGGTAAGGCCCCTCTTCGGTCACTTGAACCGCGGAGTTTTTCAGGTCAATAATGGGTCGTGAAATACGTCGGGTGACCACAACTAACAAAAGTAAAAGTGCAATAATCAGCGAAATATTCAGTGCAGCCATCTGAAGCGTTAACTGATTGAGGGGGTTTTAAGACCGTCTTGGCCGGAACACTTAACACAAAGCAGATGGGGGCGCCATTAACGCGATAAAATCCCACATACCGCTTCTCGTTCGAGTAGTTTGCCCTATATATTGTTTGTGCTGAGTTGTCTGAATGTTTAATATCTTCGGATAGTTGTTCATATAACGCTTCTCCGGTGGCAGCGATATCCGACCCAATCATATCTTTGTCCGGATGGAGCAAAACCACGGCATTGGCGTCTACCAACATATTATCTCCACCTTCAAGAACAGGAAAGTAAGTCATCAGATTTCGGGAGGCTAAAGCGATATCAACATCCACTCCGAGAACACCCATTAATCCGCCGGCAGGATTAAGGACCTTATGATATAAGGTAAATGTAGGACGTTGGGTGCTGGCATCCAAATAAGGTTCTGTGATACCCCCCTTAACGCCGGCCGGCAGTCCCAAGGCCTCAAGATACCACGGTCTTGTCCGGGGATCATAATCCTTGGGCAGCGGTGTGGTTTTTGCTCGAATAAACCTTCCATCAGAAAATCCCATGAATACCGAAGTTGTGGCTCCACCGAGCAGATCTTTGATCTCGACAAACAAACGGTGTTGTTGAGATTCATTTTCTGCCCCCAAATTTTCGGTGATTGCCATAATTTTAAGTGTGGATTGAATCTCAACAATTCTGGTTGAGATCCCCTCAGCAGAGGCCCGGAGGAAATTTTGACCGGATTTTTTCATCTGATCGAACAGAAGCTTATGCACCAGCAGATAGCTTGAAAGCGACAATGCCGATAATATGAATACCACCGGGATGATAATAAAAACAAAAAACTTGCCGGTTAGGGTTCTCATAACTTAAATTCTCCGGGTCTTTCTGCATCAAGCCATCGGAATTTTTCTTTTGTGAGCGACATAGTCCCCCGACTCACCGGCAAAAGCATTGCAGGCAGGCGTTATATTAAATATCAAACCAATTTTCAGCGGCTTTCAATTTAGATGAAATATCACCAAAATTCCTGAAAAACGCAAGGGAAATAAGCAATACTGATAAAAATAATCGTCACCAAATGGGAACACGTTATTAAATCGCAATCAAAATCAAAGCGCCCGTTTTTACAATGTTTTCACAAAACTGTTTGACTTAAAAGGCATAAATCAATAAAAGTTGAAAAGTTCTCAGTAAAGCGGCACAAAAAAATTGACCCTAAATAATTCATGGTGTTGCAATGAGCAGAATCTCCATAATATCGAAAACCTTTTCAGGCCTATACATATGCATTTCCCTCGTTTTATGCAGCACTATTTTTTCTGTTTCCGCTTTTGGTTTTGAAAAAACATTTATCAATTCTTTGGAGATGGAATTTACCCTGATACAACCTGGGACTTTTACCATGGGCAGCCCTCCGGATGAGCCCTATCGAGGCAGCTCTGAAGTCCGGCACCGGGTTTCCATCAGCAGGCCGTTTTACATGCAGACCACTGAAGTTACGTTAAAACAATGGCGATCTCTTATGGGAAGGCGATTGTTGTTTCGCCGAAAAGGTTCTGATAACATGCCGGTTACCCAGGTCTCCTGGTTTGACTGTATGGAATTTATAAAACGATTAAACCGGCTGGGCGAGGAAAAATACCGGCTTCCCACTGAAGCGGAATGGGAATACGCTGCCAGGGCCGGCACCCAGAGTGCTTTTATCTGGGGGGACACCATTGATTGTGAAAAGGCCATGTATGGAAACAACCGTCTCAAAAATGACGTTTGCCAGCTTTATATTAAATCCATCGGCATAGAGATCGATCAGCCGGCACCGGCAAAAAGCTACCAACCCAACCTGTGGGGGTTGTATGATATGCACGGTAATGTCTGGGAATGGTGCATGGACTGGTATGGAGTTTTCGACAAAAATTCGGTAACCGATCCCAAAGGCCCGGATTCAGGAACCATGCGGATACGCCGTGGCGGGAGTTGGTTTAAACACGGTCACTCATGCCGGTCGGCCAACCGGTCCCTTGGACATCCGGCGACCCGGTATAGAACCACCGGCTTCAGACTGGTCAGGGATATTCGGTGATGCTGAAATTTATTGGCAAATGGCTTAAGATTTTTGAGGATGAAATCCATCTGTTCCTGTGGATATTTTTTCTTTTTTTCATTTTGCGCAGCTCCAACGTCATCCTTAACAATTATGCCGAAACCGCTTTTCTAAAGCGTTTCGGTGTGGAATATCTCCCCATTGTGTATATGCTCAATTCAGTCGCTCTCTTTTTTCTTATGGGGGTATTGACCGGAATCATGGGTAGAATTCCGGGAGCACGAATTTTATCTTACCTTTTTATATTCTGCGGCCTTTCAGTGGCAGGAATACGATTTTTAATCCCTTTTGGCTTTGATCTGATCTATCCGGCTCTATTTATGCTAAAGGCCCAGTTTGAGGCTTTACTTGGGCTTTTGTTCTGGAACATGGCCAACGATCTTTTCAATACAAGACAGTCCAAACGACTGTTCCCTCTGATTACTGCCGGCGGCGTCATCGGTACAATGCTCGGAAGTTTCGGCACACCGTTTCTGGCAAAGGCCATTACACTCGACAACCTTCTGCTTTTCTACACGGGCACCACCCTGGTCGGAGCCGTTATCGTCAGAAATATGGGAAAGGTTTATCCCACACTTTTATTTAGTGATGAAAAAGCCAAAAAATCGAAGGCCCGGAGCAACATCATTGAGGAATTCAAAAAGATTATCCCTTTAATGAAGGAGTCTTCACTGGTCAAGATTTTAATCTTATTGACCTTTCTTCCCAACGTCATCATTCCCATAATGAATTATCAATTCAACTTTGCGGTGAATGCACAGTATGCCACCGAATCGGGCATGATACATTTTTTCAGTGTGTTTCGTGGGACTTTAAACCTCATCAGCCTGTTTATTCTTTTTTTTGTCGGCCGCATATACGGTCGTTGGGGGCTGCCGGTGGCATTAATGTTTCATCCCGCCAATTATATTTTAGCGTTTCTGGCCTTTTTGTTAAGGTTCGACATCTTTTCGGCCATGTATGCCCGAATGTCCACCATGATCTTGCGAACAACCATCAATAACCCCGCCAGAAATATCTTGATGGGGCTGATTCCAACATCCCTGCGTTCTATTTTAAGGCCCTTTCTCAGAGGCACGGTGGTGCGGGTCGCATTGCTCATGGGATCAGGTATGATATTAATTTCAGGAAAACTGTTCCATCCTAAGTATTTGTCCCTGGTTGCAATCCCATTTGCAGCTGTGTGGCTTGCCTCGGTCTTTGCCCTAAAAAGGAAGTATTCAAAAATCCTTCTCGACTTAATATCAAAAGACACGTTCGACTTGAAGGCCTTGGAGGAAACGGACATTGGACAAATTTTCAGCGGGGGGAACATGGAGCCACAGCTGGTTCAGGCGTTCCTCGACGCCCAGGGAAACCGTTCCATTTGGTATGCCCGCCTGCTTAAATCCCTGGGAATAAAAAATGTAGATCAACACCTTTTGACTGCGCTGAAACATCAGAAGGGCAGCGCCAGGGCGGATCTTATAGAATTTCTGTCTCCTAAGGCCGGGAAAGAAGCCGCTTATATGCTGGCGGGCCTGGCAGCGTCTGAAAAAAATCCGGATATTATCGCAGCCGCTGTTAAAGCTGTAACCCGGCTCGATGCTGAATCTTCCGCCGTATTCGATTATGAACCCTTTCTCAACAGTAAACATCCTGAGATTAAAGCCCATGCACTGGTAGGACTCTATCACCGAACACCGGAAAAATATGGTTCTACCATCGCTTCCTGGCTCCATTCAGAGGATTTGACCCAGAGGAAGGCAGGCATCATCGCTGCCGGCGGATCAGCGGACATCTCTTTTTGCGACAGTCTCAAAGAAATGCTGACGGACAAAGAAAATGAGCCGGTTTTGCCGGATATTTTAAATGGGCTTTATGCCCTTGGGGCCACAGAACTCAATGATTGGGCCCTGCCCTATCTGTCAAATAGTTCGAAGAAGGTGTGCCGGGCGGCACTGGCGGTCATTGAAATCGATAACGATTTGCTTTTAAGAAAAACAATTTCGATGATGGCCGATTCCGACGAAAATATTTACGAACTTGCTAAAAAAAAGATCGAAACAGCTCCCCATCAAAATACTCAGATGCTGGTTGAATCGCTTGTCATACCCAACCGCAAGATCAGAAAAGGTATATTCGATTTGCTGGAATCTCTGAACATTAAAGATCTGGATATTTTCCGGTTCGCACAAAATCAGATCAAGGAAAGTTATCAATACCTGGCGAATACCGTAAGTCTTGAAGCTTTCCCCGAAAACCCTTCTCGAAATCTTCTCATTGATCATTTTAACGAAAAAATGCAGCTTAGAATCGAAAATATTCTGCGTGTCCTGGCCGTTCAGGATTCATCCGGAAAAATAAAAATTATCTTCAGGGGATTACTATCTTCAGATGCCCGTAAACGTTCCAATGCAATAGAAGCTCTGGATGATATGGTGGACCAACGCTTGTCTAAAATAATGTTGCCCCTTATGGAAATTTCTTCTCCCCGGGAAAGCCTTAACGCCGAGAGGAAGAATTTTGATCTCATTGAATTAGATTCTGATGAAAAAATATTTTTTTCACACTTACTCACCGACAAGGACTGGGTAACGACAGCATTGACATTGAATTTGATACACGATAACCAATCTGAGCAGATTGATCATAATGTTGTACTGGAATTTACCACATCTGAAAATAAATATATACGCGGTATGGCCGAGAGGATCATTGATCACCACTCGGAGGAAGGAGAACAGCATGGCGGATGAAGTCACGATTTCGGACAAGATTATGCTTTTGAGGGGCATCGAAATATTTGAGAGCCTGTCGGTCAGCGAACTTGCCGCCATAGCATCCGTAGTCGAAGAGATCGATTGCAAACCGGATGAAATCATTATCCAAGAAGGAACCGTTGGAGACACCATGTACCTTGTGGTCAAGGGAGAGGTGTCGGTGATTAAGGATCTGGGCGAAATCAACGAGATCGAAATCGATCGAATCAAAGCCGGTGATTATTTTGGAGAGATGGCCCTCTTTGAAGATGCGGTTCGATCGGTTAGCATCCGGATTGAGGAAGTATGCAGATTTATGGTTTTACATAAACAGGAATTCAAAGAACTTGTCCGGGAATATCCACAGATAGCCCTGGAAATTTGCAAGGTATTGAGTGGTCGCATCCGTAACCTCCACACAAAAATAGAAAAACGCGAACATTCTAACCAGGAGCTTTAATAATGAAAATAGCTTTTTTAATGGATCGCCTGGAATCCATTGCCCCGGTGATGGAAACCACCAGTCATCTGATGTATGAGTGTAATCAGCGCGGCCATACGGTCTATTTTCTTGAGCCCCATGACATCTACATCCGCGGATACGAAGTCGTTGCAAGGATGCGCAACATTACCGTACCTCCGGACCTTACAATGAAAAAATATTGGCGATCCGCAATAAAATGCCTGAAAAAGGATGATCTCATATTTGAAACCGTGACCGAGCTTGATGCGCTGTTTTTAAGAAAAAACCCGCCACTCAATTATCAGGCCATGGAGTTCCTTTCGCCGGTCAATGACCGGGTCTTTATGATCAATTCCACCAACGGACAAATTCTTGGCAACAGTAAACTCTATACACTCAATTTTCCGAGCATCATCCCCACGACACATGTATCCAGAGACCCGAAACGGTTGAGAAAAATCATCGATGATTTCGGCGGCGCCATGGTGATTAAACCGTTGCAGCGCTATGGCGGGGAGGGTGTCATCAAGGTCAGTATCCGGGACCAGGAAAATCTGAATTCCCTCATCAACTATTATGTGAAAGGGTACGAAGATTATCCTGCACGGGAGCCGATCATGGTTCAGGAATTTCTGGAAAGCGTAAAAAAAGACGGGGATATTCGGATATTGCTTTTGAATGGGGAGATCCTGGGCGCCATGCGGCGGAAACCGATGGAAGGAGACTTCAGGACCAACGTTCATGCTGGCGCCCGTGTGTTCAAGCACGACGTGACGGAGAGGGAAAAAGAAATCTGCCGGATTATCAAAGACCGTCTAATAAAAGATGGCCTTTATTTTGTGGGAATCGACGTGATTGGGGATAAACTAGTGGAAATCAACTGTGTCAGTCCCGGTGGAATCCCTCGAATCAACAGACTGGATCAAGTAAAACTGGAAGCCAGCGTTATCGATTTTGTGGAAGGGAAAGTTATAGATATGAATGGAAAGAGAGTCTAGTTTGAATTTCACAGTGCATATCAAAAAATTATTGTCCGGACCCATCTGGGTTGCAATCATCGTTGCTGTTTCATTGCTATCCGTTCTATCCTGTGGAGAAAAAAAGGACGCTCGATTTCTCAAAATCGGACTTCCTGAAGAACCGAGAACCCTCAACATCTGGCTGGCCAGCGATGCCAATTCCAAGAAAATCCTATCCCTCATTTATCAGCCGCTGTATCTTCGGGATCCCGAAACCCTCAAGTTGATACCATGGCTGGCGTCCGGCGAACCACAGTATGATCCGGCAACAATTTCCTATACCGTCCGCCTAAAATCCGCCAAATGGTCTGATGGATCGGAAGTGACATCCATTGATGTGGCCTTCACCGCTTCTTTGATAAAAGAATTTAAAATACCCCGGTACTATTCCTCATGGAAATTTATTAAAAAAATAGAAACTCCGGACAACCGCACCATCCGGTTCTATCTTGAGGCACCGAAAGCCATATTTTTGACCCGTACACTGACGTCGTCGATTGTATCAAAAAAAGAATGGGCACATATTTCCCAAGAGGCCAGAACCCAACAAAAACCATTAACAGCCCTGATGAATCACAAAATCGAAAAGCCGGTGGGATGCGGCCCGTTTGTTCTAAAAAAATGGCAGCGGGGTACGTATCTTCTTCTTCAAAAAAACAGGTATTTTTTCGGCCTTCATCAGGACATCGGCGGTCGAATTCTCGGCCCGTATGTGGATGACCTTCTTTTTAAAATCTACGGAACCTCTGATGTCGCCGTACTGGCCCTGAAAAAGGGAAGTATCGATATGTTCTGGTGGGGAATCCAACCCGGATATATCGATGACTTAAAGCAACAGAAAGACATCCGGATATTTTATAGTAAAAAAAGCGCTGTGTATTTTATGGGCTTTAACTTGAGAGCCCTTCCGTTCAGCGATGTCAACCTGAGACAAGCGGTGGCCGTCCTGGTTGACAAGGACTTTATCATTTCTCGCATCCTCCAGAAATACGGTACCCGTATGGACTCTATCGTCCCGCCGGGGAATCGATACTGGTTCTGTTCGGATATCTCCCGCTACGGAAAAGGCATGGACCGGAACGACCGCATTAAAACGGCCTATCATATCCTTCACACCGCCGGATATACTTGGGAAGTACCGCCCGTTGATGAGAACGGCAGGGTCGTCCCCGGCAAAGGGATACGGATGCCCGGCGGTGAACTGATGAAAAAAATCACCATCTTAACGCCACCGGCAGATTATGACCCCCACCGGGCCATGAGCGGTATGATGATACAGGAATGGCTCAAGGCTTTTGGTATAAAAGCGATTTCCCGATCCATGGCCTTTGGGGCTCTGCTTACACAGATTAAAGGGCGGCATGAATTTGATGCCTTTATCCTGGGATATGGAAGATTGTCCATGGATCCCGATTATTTGAGAAATTTTTTCCATTCCGCCAACGACAGAAAACGGGGCTGGAACATGAGCGGATACAACAATCCCGAGTTCGACCGTATCGCCGAAAAATCTGCAAGTGAAATGAATCGAGAACAGCGCCAAAAACTGATCTTTAAGATGCAGAAGATCATCATGGCGGATGTTCCGTATATCCCTATTTACAATCCGGCACTCCTTGAAGCGGTGCGCAAAGACACATTCAGCGGTTGGGTGGAAACCTTGGATGGAATTGGAAACATCTGGTCCTTTTGCCTGGTCAAATAAAATGATACAACTTCTCAGTAAAGAATCCCCCGCTAAGCGGGGCAGGCAGGGCCCATCGGAGATCCCGCTTCGCGGGGAAGGACCAGGCTTTGGTTTCCCCTGAAAGGGGCTATTTTTCTGAAAGCCAGACAAGTTAAAAATGCCTAAAGTGATCTAAAGTGCCTATTTATCCCGTATTAAACGGGGAAGTTATGGAGTCGCTTTGCTCCGCTGAATTTATATATAATTGGCAGAATTCCTTAACTTTAGTTCACTTTAAACTTTAGTTCACTTCAAACTATAGCGCCGTATCTTCTGGCAGAGCCGGTAAACTCTGACTCCCGCAATGCGGGACAGGCAAGGCCCATCGGAGATCCCGCTTCGCGGGGGAGGACCAGGTTTTCAAGATCGAAAAAATTCTAAAAAATGGAAATCCGAAAATTTGTCTTTAAAAGACTGATCGAGATATTCGTCATTTTTTTTGTGATCTTAACGGTACTTTTTTTGCTGTTCCGCTTAGCCCCCGGCGATCCGGTCACCCGGATGGTCGACCCGACCCTGACCCCGGAAGATGCGGCGTATTTAATTGCCCAACTGGGGCTTGATCAACCGATCTGGCTGCAGTATATTTATTATCTCAAAAACTTCTTTACCGGAAATTTCGGAATCTCTTTTCATCACGGCGTAACGGTGTTCTCAATTATTTTGAACCGGCTTCCAAACACCATCCTCTTGTTTACCACTTCTATCTTTCTTTCCGCGTTTGTCGGTATTTTTTTGGGCAAAATCGCATCCTGGAACAAAGGGAAAAAAATCGATACCTGGATGACCCTGGGAGCGCTGGTTTGCCATACCCTTTTTCTCCCGTGGCTGGCTTTAATTATGATCTGGATTTTTGGATTTAAAATCGGATGGTTCCCCTTGAACGGCATGATATCACCGGAGATATGGATGGATCCGTCATCCGGATTCTGGTTGAAATCTATAGATGTGGCGCATCATATGGTTTTGCCTCTGGCCACTCTATTTTTCATTCATTTTGGAAGTTACCTGCTCCTAATGCGCAGCAGCATGCTGGATACACTTAAAGAAGACTATATTTTAACGGCAAGGGCCAAGGGACTCGAAGAAAAGGTGATTCGAAACCGACATGCAGCGCCCAATGCGGCACTGCCCGTGGTAACCAGCGTAGGGATCAGCCTGGCATTTTCACTCAGCGGCGGCGCCCTTACGGAAACGGTGTTCAGCTGGCCGGGGATCGGTCGAGAGCTGGTCTTTGCCGTCAGCAACAGTGATTATCCTTTGGCCCAGGGCTCCTTTTTATTGATCGCCATCGTGGTTCTGATTGCCAACCTGGTGGTGGATGTTCTTTACGCCTATCTGGATCCAAGGATCAAGTATTGATGGCGTCATAAAAAGTCCCATCTATAGCTGAATTCACGACTTTTTTACGAGATCATCAAGCATTAACAGGAAAACCAATGACAGTGAACCCATCGACACAAACATCAAATATCAGCGTAAAACCTTTCAAGAGGTTCCCGACCATCGAGCGCTTGCTGGAAGGCTGGGAGGTTTATAAAGAAAATCTGATTGGAAAAATCGGTCTGACCCTGCTGTTCATTTTTGCGCTGATGGCTGTATGCAGTTTTTTTACGCCATTGATTGATCCCATGTACCATCCCATGACCGGCGTAGATCCACAAATCTCCCACTCCACATGGCCGAGTTGGCGTCACTGGCTGGGAACGGACTTTATCGGCCGGGATATTCTGTGCCAGCTTTTGGCCGGTGCCCGCATTGCGTTTATGGTCGGGATCTCCGCAGCATTCATGAGCATATTTCTCGGCACGGTCATTGGCATGATTGCCGGCTATGCAGGTAAAATCGCAGACACACTCCTTATGCGCCTGGCGGATATGATTATGGTGATGCCGACCCTTTTGGTGGTGCTAATTTTATCGTCATTGTTCGGACAGTTAAATATCTGGACGATTGTTCTGCTTATAGCCCTGTTTCGCTGGCCGGGAGTTTCCCGGGTTATCCGGGCCCAGACACTCTCTTTAAAGGAACGGCCCTTTATCGAAGCTGCCAAAGTGACCGGTGCTTCCCATTTTCGAATCATTTTCCGTCACATTTTGCCCAATGTTCTCCCACTGTCACTATTGTACATGACGTTTCGTGTTACTTCGGCCATAATTATAGAGGCAGCGCTGGCATTTCTGGGGTTCGGAGATCCGAGCACCGTCAGCTGGGGTATGATGCTGCAATGGGTATGGAAAACCGGACACATGTTTCAGGCGCCTTACTGGCTGCTGCCTCCCGGCATCTGTATTTCATTGCTTACCCTTTCATTTTATATGCTGGGTCGCGCCATGGAAGAAGTGCTGGATCCCAGACTTCGAAAGGAGATTGCACAAGAATAGAATGGATCTGTTGACGGTTGAAAATTTAAGTGTCGGGTACCATACTCGAAAAGGTTTCCTAAAATCGGTACAGGGAGTCTCCTTTACGGTGGCTGAGGGCAAATCCCTTGGCCTTGTCGGAGAATCGGGCTGCGGCAAAACAACCATTGGTATGTCATTAATGGGATTGCTCCCCGAAAATGCCGCTGTCACCGACGGGAGAATTCTGTTTGAAGATAAAGATTTGCTTAAGCTGTCGAAAAAGGAGATACGGCAGGTTCGTTGGAAAAAAATTGCGATGATTTTTCAAGCGGCCATGAATGCCTTGAATCCGGTCCATAGGGTCAGTGAGCAGATTACAGAGGCTATTTTAGCCCACGATGCCGATATATCTGAAAAAGCCGCCATGAAACAGGTTGAAAGCCTCTTTCAGGTGGTGGGAATCCCGCCGGAACGCATGAGAGACTATCCGCATCAATACAGCGGCGGCATGAAACAGCGTGCCATTATTGCCATGGCGCTGTCCTGCAATCCGTCTCTGATCATTGCAGATGAGCCCACCACCGCCCTGGACGTCATTGTCCAGGATCAGATTTTAAACGCCGTCAAGGATTTTCAAAATAAACTGAATATCAGTCTGATATTCATATCCCACGATATCGCAGTCGTGGCAGAGGTCTGTGACAGTATCGGCATTATGTTTGCCGGCCAAATAGTGGAATATGGAAACTTAAAAGAAGTTTTTCATGCGCCGATGCATCCGTATACCCGATCATTGCTGGCGTCGTACCTGACGTTGAACAAAGATATCGTTCAATTAAACTCTAATATAGGTGAAACTCCGGACCTCGTTAATCCGATATCCGGATGTTGTTTTTCCGAGCGGTGCATCGCTTCAGAAGCTGCTTGCAGTCTCAAAGCCCCTGAATGGGTGGAAATTTCACCGACTCACAAGGTTCTTTGCTACCAATGCAAATGAAAACGATTTTGTAATGAAAGATCCAAATAAAATTGTCGTACAACTGGAACGAGTCTCTAAGACGTTCCGAACAAGGGCTTCTTTTTTAAAAGGAGACCCAAAAGAGGTTGTGGCGCTCAACCGGGTGTCTTTTGAGATACGCAGAGGTGAAATTTTTGGTCTGGTGGGCGAAAGCGGCAGCGGCAAAACCACAACCGGCCGTCTCATCGTAAAACTGGAAGAGGCAGACCATGGAAAATTGTTGTTTGACGGAAATGACATTACCAAAATCAAAGGAAAGGCCTTGAAAGATTTTCGCAGTAAGGTACAGATGATTTTTCAGGACCCCTACCAGTCTCTGAATCCTTATCTTTCCGTGTACGACAGCGTTTCTGAGCCCCTGGTCGTCCACAACGTGGGCAATTCGGAAACCCGTAAGGATATGGTCCGGCAGAGTTTGAATTCTGTAGGCCTTGCCCCTCCGGACGAATTCTTTTACCACTACCCCCATCAGATGAGCGGTGGTCAGCGCCAGCGGGTCGCCATTGCCCGGGCCATGGTCCTGAACCCGGAATTCGTCGTCGCCGATGAACCCACATCCATGCTTGATGCGTCGATAGCGATTCATATTTTTAATATTTTGTCTGACATGCGGAAGAAACTGAACGTCACCTTCCTTTTTATCACCCACAGCCTGGCAGCCGCCCGCTATCTGTGTGACCGTATTGCAGTCATTTATAGAGGGGAAATGGTCGAAACAGGGTCTGCAGAGGATATTATCCAAAATCCCCAACACCCGTATACCCAGGCACTTATCCGGGCTCACCCTCGATTCCGGTATTAGTGATAAAGAAAAACATTATTTGTTCTCGTTTTTTTAGAAAATAGGAATTTGAAAATAGCCAGCTGCGCCCGCCATCGCGAGCCTTGGCCTCGTTCAGGCGAGGCGGGCGTAAATGTAATTGGAAGATGAGAAGGTCGCGGAATACAGGAAGTTAAAAAGGTTAGAAAATCAGAAAGTCGAAGGCTCTAGGACATACCAACCTTCTTACCTTCCCACCGTCTCACCTTCTTGCTCTTCACCTTTTTACTATCTAATTTTTCTAAATATTTGTGTTTACCGGTGTTCATCCGTGGTTTCCTTTATCCTATTTTCTCTTTCCTATTTTCTCTTTTTCCTCTCTTTCCTCTTTTCCTCTCTTTCCTCTTTCCTCTCTTCTCTTTCCTCTTTCCTCTCTTCTCTTTCCTCTTTCCTATTTCTTATCTCTAATTACCTAAACACCGCTATGAAGCATCTTTTATCCATCGATCCAGGATGTCTCTGTCTTTTTGATCGATGGCGGTGATCTGAAGCCGATGGACTGTTTTCCCCGCTCTTTCTTCGACGGACAGTACCTTTGCATAAATATCTCCAAAACAGTGGGCATCCACACAAAAATCGAAGGCCAGCTTGATATCGGTAAAGGGTATCAGCGGCGGAATAATCGATGCGGTCATTGAATTCTCACTTAACATGAGGGTCTCCCCCGACAGGGAGCTGTTCGATATTTTTTTATCTTCCACTTTCCAGCACCTAAAAGCCAGGTTCATGGGAACTCCCGCTTCTACGACATCCCGTACTTTTAGCTCAAGATTATAGGGCGGTCCAATTTTTTTTACGGAATAGGCCACCAGAGGTCGCTTGACGCCTTTCATCATAAATGCCTGGGGGGCTTCACAGGTAACCAATCCCTTGATCAGGTTATAAGTCGATTCTCCAATGAGAACCTGCCCGCCGACAGTATTCGATTCTATGCGCGCCGCATTATTCACGGCCGAGCCCACAACAGCATATTTCATCCTCACTTCGGAACCAATATTGCCGACCACCACACTGCCGGTGTTGATACCGATGCCCATTTCAAAGGGGGGGTTGTCCTCACGGATAAATGTGTTGTTCAGATCGTCCAGTGCATGTTGCATGGCAACGGCGCAGGCAACCGCGCGCTCGGGATCTGTTTCGCTTTTTTCAGGAACCCCGAAAACGCCAAGGATCGAATCGCCGATGATCTCATCAATGATGCCGTCGTAATATAGAATTATCTTGGACATGCGCTCAAGATACCTGTTCAGAAGCTGGACCATGATTTCCGGATCCAGGGTCTCAGACAGGGTGGTGAAAGCCGCGAATATCCGACATTAGGATTGTAACGGTTCTTCTTTGGCCGCCGATTTTATGCCCTTCGGGGGATGCCAGAATGTTATCAACAACCTTCTTTGAAAGATATCGGCCGAACATATCCCGAATAAAATTCATCAAGCGCAAACGTTCTTCGGAGACTTTGAACAGAGCGGCCAGCATTTCTTTTCGTGTGGCAACAATCTCTTTGATCTCCAAGGGAGTATCTTCCGCCATATTCACATCGAACTCAGTAAAATCACTCTCCTTCAAACGCCGATTCGAAGCGGAAATGGTCTCAAGGGGCAGGATGATTTTTCTATTGAGAAACTTTCTAAAGGTCACCATGACAAAAAGAATAATAATGGCAATAAGCAGGGAGATCCTTACGGCATACCAGAACAGATCCACCGGCTGTGCATGGTAATCCGTCAGATATCTATACAACAGAGACCATACCAGCAGAATGCTTTCAATGATCAGAATACGCCAAAAGATCCCTTTTAAAAGAATTTTCCGAACGCCTTCCCTGTGGTCAGTTGTCGATTTAACCCTGTTGTTTTTGTCTGCTGTTTTTTTCAACGAGCACCTGTCTTTAAATGTTTTTTGAATAAAAGCTTGATAAATTTGAAATAAGTGAGACGTGAATTTAAAACGACTACATTGAGTACATTAAGAGGCAATATTACACAATATATAGACTTTTCACTTTAACCTTTTACTTTTTACGGAACCATCAAAGGTTATGTTGATCCTGGTTATTTTTTCCCCAGATAAACCAGGCAGACTCCCGCAAGCATCAGCACAAACCCAAATCGTTGAAGGGCCTTATCCGGCATTGCAATAACTTTTTCTATAATAAACTTCATTTTTTCAGGAAAAGCAAAATACGGAAGTCCTTCCACCACCATCACCATACCCACAACACACATGAAAAATTTCATCACCCTCCTCTTTTTAATTTCGTATTATAGCCTTTCTCAGAATAACATTGTGTTTCAGCCCCAGGATAATTCCGTTTCAATCGGAACATATTTTTGGGAACTGCTATTATTTTTTTATAAAACTTCATCAAGGTTTTTGTCAAAATAAAAGAATATAATACAATTTTAAATCCGCCTCAAATCGGTCAATGCTGTTTCAAGGTTAACGCATTTGATTTCGGTACAGCGAAGCAACGGCGTGTTTCTCTTGGAAACCGACTGGCTGTTTGAAGGGTTTTAGCACGCGTTAGACCGAGCCGAATGAAATTATGATTTAAAACATCCATCAGATATTTTATTGACGAATTGTCCTTTATAACTCTGGCACGACTCGGGCTTACGGGTGCTTAAGCACAAGTTCCAGTCGGTTGGAAAGAGATATATGCCGTTGTGGAGCGTTCTCTCCCTATTGGGATCCAAATGCGTTTGCCCTGGGTGCCGTTTAATTATGCCTTGACTAATTTTTTGGAATCGTTCAGAATTTAAAATTCACAAAAAAGAGCACCAAAGAGTTTGTATCAGACCGCGGTACAACCCGTCAAAGATAGAAATTGTTAACCAGGATTGATGATTTCGTAAAAAGTCATGAATTCAACTATAGATGGCTCAACAAAAAGGTTCATATACCCCCGCCAAACCTCGGCGGGATAAAAAGGCGGTGTATTTTTTCAGGAACGAGGCCATACATGTAGTATGCCGAGTGTCCCAGACAATACTACAACCCAGTAGATGGGACTTTTTACGACGCCATCAGGATTAAACATGGAATATGAACCTGTAATAGGGCTTGAAGTTCATTCTCAGCTCAAAACAAAAACAAAAATTTTCTGCAACTGCCCGACATTGTTCGGAGCAGCGCCTAACACTCACACCTGCCCCGTATGTCTTGGGATGCCCGGTGTGCTCCCCGTCCTGAATAAAAAGGTGGTTGATTACACATTGCGCATGGCCGTTGCAACACACTGTGAAATCAACCGGAACAGCAGATTTGCCCGTAAGAATTATTTCTATCCGGACCTTCCCAAAGGATATCAGATTTCTCAGTACGAACTGCCCATCGCCCAAAATGGATTTATTGAAATAGAACTGAACGGCCGGAAAAAACGGATCGGTATTACACGCATTCACATGGAAGAAGATGCCGGCAAATTGACACATGATCCTGACCGCCCATTGAGCATGGTCGATTTCAACCGAACCGGCGTACCCCTGATGGAAATTGTCAGCGAACCGGACATCCGATCTCCGGAAGAGGCCGGTGCTTATCTCCGGCAACTGAGATCCATCGTCCGCTACCTTGGAATCAGCGACGGCAATATGGAAGAAGGAAGCTTTCGGTGTGATGCAAATGTATCCATCAGACCCAAAGGATCCGGCCCCTTCGGGACCCGGGCGGAATTAAAAAATTTAAACTCCTTCAAGCACGTTGAAAAGGCGATTTCATTTGAGATCAGCCGACAAAAGGAAATCCTTGAAGACGGCGGCAAGGTGCTTCAGGAAACCCGATTGTGGAACCCGGACAAAAACAGATCCCGGTCCATGCGGGGCAAGGAGGAAGCCCATGACTACCGTTATTTTCCGGATCCCGACCTTTTGCCGCTGGTCATCGATGATGATTGGATCGATTCCATCAAAGCGGCCATTCCCGAACTTCCGGATGAAAAAAAGAAACGGTTTATCGATGAATACACGCTTCCGTCATACGACGCCGAACTTCTGACATCGAGCCGGGAACTTGCGGATTACTTTGAGGCCTGTGTGGAAGCCTTCCCAAACCCCAAACAGATCAGCAACTGGGTCATGGGGTCTTTGCTGGGTTTATTAAATACCCAGGGATTGTCCATTGCCCAGGCGCCGATTTCCCCTGCAAATCTCTCTCAACTTCTTAAACTGATTGATAAAAAAATTATCAGCGGCAAAATCGCCAAAACCGTATTTGAGGAAATGGCACGAACCGGCCGACCGGCCAAAGAAATCGTGGCGGAAAAGGGGCTGGTTCAGGTTACCGATGAATCGGCCATAAAATCGGCGGTATTAACGGTTTTCCGGCAGTGTTCAAAGGAAGTGGACGATTATAAAAACGGCAAAACCAAACTTTTCGGCTTTTTCGTCGGCCAGGTCATGAAAGAGACCAAAGGAAAAGCCAATCCGAAAATCGTCAACAAAATATTAAAAGACCTGCTTGAAAACGAATAATAAAATTAAAAAAATATTATCACGAAAACACGAAAGTTTGAAAGCACGAAAAAAGATAAAAACAATGAAGGATGACAATAATTTTAATAAAATCAATGCGAAATCTAATATGGGGCAAAGAGGAAAGCATAATTTTGAAGAATTAAGCAAAAAAATTATTGGCGCGGCAATTGAAGTTCATAGAGCATTAGGACCCGGTTTCTTAGAAAACATTTATGAAGAAGCATTAAAGGTTGAATTTATGGAACACGGGCTTCATTATGATGCTCAAAAAGAAATCCAAATAAAGTATATAGGCGTAGAGGTTGGCCTTCATCGTCTTGATTTACTTGTTGAAAAGCAGATTATTGTCGAGTTAAAGGCTGTAAAAGAGTTTAAGGATATTCATTTTGCTCAACTGCGCTCCTATCTTAAAGCAACCGGCTTAAAAGTGGGGCTTTTGTTCAACTTTGCAAAACCCACTTTGGATATAAAGAGGGTGGTTAATTAATCGTTTTGATTTCGTGTTTTCGAACTTTCGTGCTTTCGTGATAAAATACATAAAAAACTTAACAATTTAGCAAAGAATATGGAAACTGAAGATGAATTTTTTTTTGAAAAAAACACATAATATCTCAAAAGCTTTTCTTATTGGGTTTGATACTGATTGTCGCAAGTGTCGGCACCCCGCTATCGGCATTTGCCAAACCGGTTCAGGTGGCGGTTGTCCCTTTTAAAATAAATGCTGAAAAAGATCTTTCCTTTTTAAGAGACGGCATCGTTGATATGCTCTCATCTCGACTCTCCCTGGCGGACAAGGTCGTGGTAATCAGACAAACAGGAGACCGAAAAGGCGCTTAAAACCGTTTCCGGTCCTTTAGACGAAATCAAAGCACGAGAAATGGGGGCTAAACTGGGGGCCGACTATGTTCTTTTCGGCAGTCTCACGGTTATCGGAAGCAGCGTAAGCATCGACGCAAAAATGGTGGATGTTTCCGGTGAAAAGGAGACCCTCTCTTTTTTCAACCAGAGCCAGGGGATGGACCAGGTGATTCCTGCCGTCAATCTTTTTGCATCAGACATCAATGAGAAGGAATTCGGCCGTGTTGTGCCGTCCCAGAGGGTGCCGGAATCGTCCCAGGCCCAAAAGACCCAGGCATTTCAGGATCAGCCGCAAACCGGTGCCCGGGCCCATCCGGAGAAACTGATTGCAGGCGGATATTCCGGCGGTGGAATTCAGGAATCCCAAAAAGCCGCCCCGGGTTCAGCATTTATCGCCACACAAATGTCCCAAAGCCAGTCGGCTCAATTCTGGAAAAGCCGAAATATAAAACAACGGATCACCGGTCTTGCCTTGGGAGATATCGACGGCGACGGCAAAATAGAGACCGTCATAATTACCGATCATTCGGTTGAAGCCTACCGGTTTGACAATAAACGGTTCTTGAAAATAAAAACCATTGCCGAACGTTCCCATGACTATCTCATCGGGGTTGACGTGGCGGACATCAACGGCAACGGATATCCTGAAATTTTTGTTACTGCTTTGAATCCTCAAAGAGAGTTCGTCAGATCTTTTGTGCTTGAATTCGACGGCAAAACCTTTATTGAAATCGTTAAGAAGAGCAACTGGTATTTTAGAACTGTTGAAATGCCGGAACGGGGCAAAATTCTCCTCGGCCAAAAACAGGGGCTAAACAGTCCTTTTGACGATAGAATCTATGAGATGGTCTGGCAGAATTCCGAATACGATTCGGCAGAACCGGTCATGGCCCCCTCGTCGAGCCAACGTACTGGGCCTTGCCTTCGGCGACGCCCGGAACGACGGCAATGAATCGGCCGTGGTGTTTGACAAACTCGATTATCTAAGGATATACGATTCAAAGGGGGGCGAAATATGGAAAGACGGGAGAACGCTCCGGAGGAACGCCCCGCTATTTTCAGATGCCCAACCTGGGCATGAAAGACATGGAGAATCATGCATATTATCCCATGCGCATCCTGATTCGGGATATTAACAATGACGGAAAAAATGACGTGATTACCGCCAAAAACTACCGTATCAGCCAAATCCTTTCCGTCAGAATATTTAAACACGGAGAAATGGAAATCCGTTCCTGGGACGGGGTCGGGCTTGCCGTGCTCTGGCGAACACGAAAACTTTCAGGCCATATCAGTGATTTTGCCATTGGTGATTTTGACAACGACGGCAAGGACGAACTGGTGACGGCCCTTGTTATCAAGACCGGAAATATGGCGACAACAACCCCGAAAAGCGCGGTGATTACCTATGAACTGCAATAGTCCTTGGTCACATATTCGAACTTAGGGGCTTCGCCCAATTGGAATATTGGAATGCTGGAATAATGGGTTTTGGGATGATGGGGTGATGGCAAAATACATCTTTTAAAACATCAATATTCCATCATTCCACTCTTCCATTGTTCCACTCTTCCATTGTTCCACTCTTCCATCATTCCAATTGTGAGCGAAGCGAACTAACTTGACCCTCCAAATAAAAAACCCGGAGCAAAATGCCCCGGGTTTTTTTGTTGAACGTCAACCTGTTAACACAGGATTACTTGAAGTCGATTCTCCACCACACACCAATAATGGTGACATCGCCATTATCCTGACTAACACCGTTTTCTGTTGTACTCATATTGTCCTGATAAATGAATTCCGGAACAATATAGAAACCAGGGGCCACGGTGTATTTCCACATCAACCCAAATGCCTGTTTTTTATCTTTCCAATCGCCGGCAAGATCAGCTTCGGCGTCTACGTAACCATAGCTGGCTTCAATGGTATTGGAGTCATT